>WPCJ01089283.1_pt1 | contig 12469 bp, 10 predicted proteins | sample 5399831 | NCBI WGS metagenome assembly WPCJ01 (sample SAMN12869470, study PRJNA574797) | sludge metagenome | isolation source: wastewater treatment of pH10 | place: China:Beijing | collected 2019-05-20 | reverse complement strand
CGCGAGCGCCTCCCGCGCCGCCGCGGTGTCGGTCGTCGCGAGCACGAACTCTGGGGCGCCGAACACCCAGCTGCCCGGCTCGCAGCCGTCACCGGGTTCCGTGACAAGCGCGCTCCACTTGCGGGCCGAATCGAACGGGATCTCGGCGCACACCCTCGGCGCACCGTGGTCGCCGAAGGGTGCCGCAAGGCACTGCGCCGTGCCGTTCGCGTCGGGGGCGGTGCCGAGCGTGCCGAGGACGGACTGCCAGCCGGCGCGGTCGGCGAGCTGCGCCGCGTGGTTGAAGACCATCTCGCCCGTCGTCACCGTGCCCGTCTTGTCGAGGCAGAGCGCGTCGACGCGGGCGAGGCCCTCGACGGCGGGGAGTTCCTGGATGAGCACGTTGTCTTTGGCGAGCTTGAGCCCGCTCACCGCGAAGGCGATGCTCGTAATGAGCACGAGCCCGAGCGGCACCATCGCGATCACCGCGGCGACCGCGCCGACGACGGCCTCGCGCCAGGCGCCCGACGCGATGGCCGCGCCCCAGCCGCCAAACGCCTGCATCTGGCCGTTCACGACGATCAGGATCAGGGGGAGCAGCGCCCACGAGATCCAGCGCAGGAGCCGATCGATGCTCCCCCGGAGCTCCGAGCGCACGAGCGAGAAGCGGCGCGCCTCCACCGTGAGCTTCGCTGCGTAGGAGTCCGCGCCGACCTGCACGACCTCCGCGAGCGCGGTTCCGCCCACAACGTTTGATCCAGACAGCACCTCGTCTCCCACGGCCTTGCGGATCGGGTCGGATTCGCCGGTGAGCATGGACTCGTCGACCTCGAGCCCGCGGGGACCGCCATGATCGGTCCGCACGACGCGAGCATCAGCCGTGACCTGATCACCGGGTCGGAGCACCAGCAGGTCGCCGAGCACGACGCCTTCGGGCGCGATCTCGCGGGCGACGCCGTCACGCAGCACCCGAGCGGAGGGCGCGTTCATCACCGCGAGCCTGTCGAGCGTGCGCTTAGCGTTGAACTCTTGGACGACGCCGATCACGGTGTTGAAGAGCGCCGGCAGCCCAAACAGCGCGTCCTGCCAGCGCCCGAGCACGAGCAGTATCCCAAAGCCCGCAAACACGATGCCGTTAAATACGGTGAAGACGTTCGCCGCGAGGATCTCACCCAGCGATCGGCTGGAGCCGTCGGGCGACGCGTTGCCCTTCCCCGCGCGCATGCGCTCGTCGGCCTCGGCCTCGGTCAACCCGCGCTCTAGTTCAACAGCTGTCATTCGTCGTTCTCTCGGTTCAAGTCTCGTTCGTGACCCGCCGTCAGCGCAGCCGTCTCGTCCTTCAAACTTATCCTGGGGCCGCTGGTGGGCGGCGGGGAATCGTCTGCGAGGGCCACGAAGAGACCGGGCGTGGAGTGTTCGACGAGCGTCGGGGCAGAAACGCACAATGGCCGGCAATCCTGAGGATTGCCGGCCATTGTGTCTCAATTACTCGTGCGCAAGGGGGGACTTGAACCCCCACGCCCTTGCGGGCACTGGCACCTGAAGCCAGCGCGTCTACCAATTCCGCCACTTGCGCGAGTCTGCCGCCCCCGCATCAGCTGCGTGGACAACTCGTACAGCTTAGCAGCACACGGCAATCCAAGACAAAGTGAGTACACTATTGCAGAATTACCCGCGTGGCGGATCGTCTCTGCTGCGCGAATTCGCAAGGCTCTCAGTGCGGCTGAAATGAAAGGAGCGGGACATGGGATTTCTCGACAGCGTCGAACGCTCTCTTGAACGCGCCGTCAATGGCGCGTTTGCCCGCACGTTCCGTTCGGGCGTGCAACCCGTGGAGATCGGCTCCGCGCTCAAGCGCGAGCTCGACATCGGCGCCGTCGTCGTCGACCGCGATCGCGTGCTCACGCCGAACCGCTTCGTCGTGCGCGTGTCGCCGCAGGACGCCGACAGGCTACTCAGGCTCGGCAACACGCTTGAGAACGAGCTCCGCGAGATCGTGCGGAAGCACGCGGCACGGCAGAACTACCAGTTCCTCGGCGAGCCCGACGTCGAGATCGTCTCGGACGACTCGCTGACGGGTGGGGTGCTGCAGGTCGACGCCACTCAGGTTGAGGGCAGCGTCGATTGGGTGGCGGCGATCGACGTCGACGGCCAGCGCCACGAACTGCGCCGCGGCACGACCGTCGTCGGCCGCGGCTCCGACTGCGACATTCGCATCACGGACAGCGCGGCCTCCCGCAAGCACCTCGAGATCATTTGGGACGGCGCCACCGGGCTCGCCCGCGATCTCGGGTCAACCAACGGCTCGAAGATCGAGGGGCAGCGCTTCCGCGAGGCGCGGCTGCAGACCGGCACGGTGATCATGATCGGTCAGACTGCGCTACGCTTCCAACTGGTGCCGGGCCGCAGCCGGGCACCGCGGCAGGGCTTCTCAGCGGGTTCGTCAACGCGCGGCTCCGCCAGCGTCGACCAAGATTTCTGGGGGGCCAAGTGAGCGAACTCACGTTGCTCATCATGCGCATCGGCTTCCTGCTGCTGCTCTGGTTTTTCATCTTCGCGATCGTCTATGCGCTCAGGAGCGACCTGTTCGGCGCCCCAGCTCGGAAAATCAGGAACGACGGGCCGACCGTCCAGCCGGCATCGCCCGCTCCGGCGCCGCAGCTCCAACCGGCCGCCGCTGCGCCCGCGCCGCACGCACAGGCTCCGACCCACTCACCGGTCATCACCCCCTCGGGCGGTGCGCTTCCCTCGGCTGGTTCCTCCGGCCCGGCCCGCTCGCTCGTGATCACCTCGGGTGTTGCGACTGGCACCTCGATCCCGCTCGACGAAGACTTCGTCTCGATCGGCCGCAGCTCAGACTCGACGCTCGTCATCGTCGACGAGTACACCTCGACGTATCACGCACGGCTCGCGCGCTCCGGCGACAACTGGGTGCTCACTGATCTCGACTCGACCAACGGCACGCTGCTCAACGGCGAGAAGGTGCGCGGCTCCGTCAACGTTCCGACGTTCACCCCGGTCACGATCGGCAAGACAACGTTTGAGCTGAGGCCGTAGGCGTGTCATACGGATACGCGAGCGCGGTTGCCTCGCACGTGGGTATGGTTCGTGCGAACAACCAGGACTCGGGCTACGCTGGGGACCAGCTGTTCCTCGTCGCCGATGGCATGGGTGGCCACGCTGGCGGCGATGTCGCGTCGGCGCTCGTTACCCGCGACGTCGCGAAGCTCGACGAACCGCAGACCGGCGAGCCGATTGCCGCTGCCGAGCGGCTCCGACAGTCGCTGCTCGTTGCGAATACGATGCTCCGCGACACTGTCAAGGAGCACCACGAGCTCGCGGGCCTCGGAACGACCTTCGTCGGGTTCCTCACGGTCGGCGATCAGCTCGCGGCCGCGCACATCGGCGACTCGCGACTGTACCTGTTTCGGGACGGCGCCCTCCAGCAGATCACGAAGGATCACACCTTCGTGCAGCGGCTCGTGGACAGCGGACGGATCACTGAGGAAGAGGCACAGTATCACCCGCGTCGCTCGGTGCTCATGCGTGTGCTCGGCGACGTCGAGTCGGCCCCCGAGGTCGACACGATGGTGCTCGACACGCGCCCGGACGACGTCTGGCTGCTGTGCTCGGACGGGCTCTGCGGCTACGTCGACGACGACGACATCGAGAAGATCCTTCGCCGGCGTCGTTCGTTGCAGGGCGCGGTCGACGACCTCATCGACAAGAGCCTCTCGCACGGAGCCCCCGATAACGTCACCGTAGTGCTCGTGGAGACCACGACGGCAGAGGAAGCGGAGGAGCTTGAGGTCGAAGCCCCAGCCTCGGCACAGCGCCCGGGCGACACCCTCGAGATCGGTGGCCGGCTGTTCGAGGACGACGATCCCCTCCCTGGCCTGACCGACGCCGACGGCGAACCGGCAGGCCCGCGGAATCCGCGGTTTGTCGGCTCGGCCGCGAATGCACCGCAGCTTCGCGACGGCACGACGAACACCGCTCGGACGCGACTCGCGAATCGCAGGCGAATTCGCCGCGTCCCCGCTGTCGAGGAAAGCCACTTTGAGGCCAGGGCCGACGAGTATCTGGCTGAGCTGCTCGCGGAGACCCGCCGAAGCAACCGGCGCCGCCGCGCGATGTGGCTGCTCGGCGTCGTCGCCGTGCTCGCCGCGATCGGCGGGGCGCTGCTCGTCGGCTACCAGTGGACGCAGACGCGCTACTTCGTCGGCACGGACGGCGACACCGTCATCATCTTCCAGGGTGTCCATCAGGATCTGGGATCGCTCTCGCTCTACTCGGTAGCCGAGGACACCGGGATCCCGCTAGCGGCCCTCGATGGCCTCGAACGGCGCACGATCGAGCGCACGCTCGCCGCGGGCTCGCTGCAGGACGCGCGTGACATCGTCGACCGATTGGGGGATCTGCCAGATGCCTAACAAGTCGAAGAACTCCGAGCCGCGCAGCTTCGAGAAGAATCGAACGAGCGAGACTGTGCTCCATCGGATCACCGCGATCCGTGCGCCCCGCAAGCTCAGAACGCTCGAAACCGCGCTGCTCATCTTCGCCCTCGGCATCGGCATCGCCGCGGTCGTGACGATCGACCTCACGCTCAACCAGGAGGTCACACCGGCGCTGCTGGCGACAGGCGTCCCGTTCATCATCGCGGTATTCGGCCTGCACCTGCTCGTTCGACGCATCGCGCCAGACGCCGACCCGCTCATCATGCCGATCGCGGTGATGCTGAACTCCATCGGCGTCGCGATGATCTACCGGATCGATCTCGCGCGTGGCCTCACCGGCTGGGACGCGACGAGCGTGCGTCAGCTGCTGTGGTCGACAATCGCGCTCGTACTCGCCGGCGTCGTCCTGCTTGTCATCAAGAACCACCTGGTGCTGTACCGCTACACGTACCTGTTCGGGCTCGGCGCACTCGTCCTGCTGTTGCTTCCGATGCTGCCGTTCATCGGCCACGAGGAGTGGGGCGCGCGGGTCTGGATCAAGGTCGGTTCGTTCTCCTTCCAGCCCGGCGAGATCGCGAAGATTTTCCTCGCGATCTTCTTCGCCGGGTACCTCGTGCGGAACCGCGACGCGCTCTCGATGGTGGGCAAGAAGTTCGCCGGCATCCGGTTCCCACGCGGCCGCGACCTCGGGCCGCTCCTCGCGTTCTGGCTCGTCGCCATGTCCGTGCTGGTGTTCCAGCGCGACCTCGGCACCTCGCTGCTGTACTTCGGCCTCTTCCTGTCGATGCTGTACCTGGCGACGGGTCGAATCGGCTGGGTCATCCTCGGCGTTGGTCTCTTCCTGGTTGGCGGCATCGCCGCGAGCCAGACCCTCCCCTACGTGCAGCGACGCTTCGCGAACTGGCTGGACCCCTTCGCGGATCCGTACGACGCGGGCCTGCAGATGGTGCAGGGGCTCTTTGGCATGGCCAACGGCGGCATGACCGGCACCGGGCTGGGCCAGGGGTACCCCGCTGACACGCCCGTCGCTGAGAGCGACTACATCTTCCCGAGCATCGGTGAGGAACTCGGCCTGATCGGGCTCTTCGTGGTACTCGCCGCATACCTGCTGCTCGTCGGCCGGGCGCTGCGCATCGGGTTCGCCGGGCAGGACGACTTCGGCAAGCTCCTCGCGTCGGGTCTCGGCTTTGCAATCGCACTCCAGGTCTTCGTCGTCGTCGGCGGCGTCACTCGCGTGATCCCGCTCACCGGCCTCACGGCGCCGTTCCTCGCGGCCGGCGGCTCGTCCCTCGTCTCGAACTGGATCATCGTCGTGCTGTTGCTCCTGCTCTCGAACTCGGTGCGCAACCGACCAAAGCTGGTGATCCGCTCATGAACAAACAGTTGAAGTTCCTCTCCCGCGCGGTGTTCGCAATGTTCCTCGTGCTGTTCTTCTCGGTCACGATGATCCAGTTCGTGAACGCCGACGAGCTGCGCAACAACCCGCTGAACCAGCGCACCATCAAGAACGGCTACAAGGTTGAGCGCGGATCGATCATCGTCGACGGTGAGCCCGTCGCGTTCTCGACACCCACGCAGGACACGTTCCGCTACCTCCGCAGCTACGACCCGGGCGCGCTGTACGCGCCGGTGACCGGCTACTACTCCAGGCAGCAGGGCATGACCGGGCTTGAAGCGGCAATGAACAAGGAACTCACGGGCAACGCCGACGGGCAGTTCTTCACGCGCATCCAGAACACGCTCAACGGCGTCAAGCCGCAGGGCAGCTCGATCGACACCACGATCAACGGCAAGGTCCAGCAGGCGGCCTACGAGGCGATGCAGGAGTACTCGTTCGAGGGCGCGGTTGTCGCGCTCGAGCCGAAGACCGGCAGGATCCTCGCACTCGTGTCGACGCCGAGCTACGACCCGAATCTGCTCTCGTCCAACGACGACAGCGAGATCATCGCGAACTACGAGACGCTGAGCGCCGCAGAGCTGCAGCCGCTCATGAATCGCGCAATCGCCGGCGACCTCTACCACCCGGGATCCGTCTACAAGCTCGTGACCGCCGCCGCGGCTATCGAGAGCGGCGCGGCACAGCCGTCCACCGAATTCGCGAACCCTGCGAGCCTGACGCTGCCGCAGTCCAACGCGGTGATGCGCAACTCCGACCAGCAGACCTGTGGCACCGGCTCGAAGGCCTCGCTCGAGACCGCGATCATGTACTCCTGCAACATTCCGTTCGCCGAGATGGCGATGGACATGGACAAGGACGAGGTGCCGAAGATGGCGCGCGCGTTCGGGTTCGAGCAGGACCTCACGATTCCGCTCGAGGTCACCCCGAGCGTCGCACCGGTTCCGCTCGACAAGGCGCAGGTCGCCCTCTCGTCGATCGGACAGCTCGACGTGCGGACGACGCCGCTGCAGGTTGCGATGGTCTCAGCTGCCATCGCGAACGGCGGCAAGGTGATGACGCCGCAGCTCGTCGACCGCGTCATCGCACCCGACCTCCGCGTCGAGCAAGAGTTCGATCCCGAGGAGCTCAGCCAGCCTGTCTCACCAGAGACCGCTCAGGCCATCACTGGGATGATGGAGAAGGGCGTCTCGGACTCGACAGGCTTCGCCCATCTCTCCGGGATCGATGGCGTGCGTGTTGCCGGCAAAACAGGTACGGCACAAACCGGTATAGACGCCAATGGGAACGATCTTCCCTATACCCTTTGGTATACGGGCTTTGCGCCGGTGGACGACCCCAAGGTCGCGGTCGCTGTCGTGATCGCCAACGGGGGCGGAGAGAGCTTTGATTTTCAGGGAGGTTCGTACGAACTCCCGACGGTAGTAGGTAAACGAGTGATGGAAGCGGTGTTGAACGGATGAGACCAGCGGCAGGGATCACATTCGGCGGGCGCTACGAGCTGAGTTCCCGTATCGCGGTCGGCGGTATGGGCGAGGTGTGGCGCGCAAGCGACAGCATCATCGGCCGCACCGTCGCCATCAAGATCCTCAAAGACGAGTACATGGGCGACCCCGGCTTCCTCGAGCGCTTCCGCGCGGAGGCGCGCCACGCCGCCCTCGTCAACCACGAGGGCATCGCGAACGTGTTCGATTACGGCGAAGAGCAGGGCTCCGCCTACATCGTCATGGAGCTCGTGCCGGGAGAGCCCCTGTCGGCGATTGTCGACCGCGAGGGACGGCTGCCCGCGAACCGCGTGCTCGGCATCGTCGCGCAGACCGCGACCTCGCTGCAGGCGGCGCACGACGCGGGCCTCGTGCACCGCGACATCAAGCCAGGCAACCTGCTCATCACGCCCGAGGGCCGCGTGAAGATCACCGATTTCGGCATCGCCCGGATCGCCGACCAGGTCCCGCTCACCGCGACCGGTCAGGTCATGGGCACGGTGCAGTACCTGGCGCCCGAGCAGGCGAGCGGCCACGCCGCGACCCCGTCGACCGACATTTACTCGCTCGGCATCGTCGCGTACGAGTGCCTCGCGGGCAAGCGGCCCTTCACCGGGGAGTCGCAGGTTGCCATCGCGATGGCGCAGATCAACGACACCCCGCCGGAGCTTCCGGCTGACGTGCCGGAGCCCGTGCGCAACCTCGTCATGTCCTGCCTGTCGAAGGACGCAGCGAACCGTCCGGAGTCTGCGGCGAAACTCGCCCAGGCCGCCGCGGCGCTGCACCGCGGCAACGTTGAGCTCGCAGCGAGCTACGTGCCGCAGATCCTTGGCGAGAAGGACGATCCGACCGCGACCGTTGTCATGCCGCAGCAGCCTGGCGGCGACGCGGCGACGACCGTGATGCCAAGCACCCAGGTGCTTGACCCGACCGTCGCGCTTACTGAGAACGGGGAGCCGCTCACCGAGGAGCCTGAGGAGGAAGAGAAGAAGAAGCGCAGCCGCTGGACGTGGCCGCTCATCACCCTGCTCGCCCTGCTGCTGCTCATCGGCGGCGGCACGGCAATTGCGTTGCTGAACAACGGCGGCGACAAGAAGCCAACCGAAACGTCCCAGACGACCACCAAGCCGACGAAGACGACGACGAAGCCCACCGAGACGACGACCCCGCCGCCCGTCACGAGCGCCTCGATCGACTCGAACCAGGTGATCGGTAAGTCGTTCGAGGAGGCCAAGGGCTACCTCGAGGGCCTCGGCTTCACGAACATCGCGAAGAAGGACGGCTCGCCGGTCCCCGACGGCGAGGTCGGCCTGGTGTCCGACATCTCGCCGACGGGCAAGGCCGAGTTCAACGAGCTCGTCACCGTCACCGTGAACATTGCGTACGGCACGATCCAGACGCCCGGCGCGCCCGGCGTCGCGAACTCGACCGTCAAGGTGGGCGACCCGATCGTGCTGCAGAGCTTCGCCTCGGCATGCCCGGCCGGCCTGCAGCTCGGCGCGTACGAGGTGCAGCTCTCCGACGAGTCACTCGCGCAGCTCACGAACAACGCCTCCGCGAGCGGCGCGACGCTGCGCGCGACGGCTCCGGGCACGCTGAACGTGACCTACAGCTACCGCTGCGAGGGACCGCAGCAGCGCATCTCCGAGGTGTCGGCACCGGTGACTGTCACGATTCAGCCACAAGACAGCAACGAGGATGAAGAAAGCTAGCCATTCGAGCTTTTGATCAGGGGACCAAGCAATAGACTTTGGTTCAGTTATGTCGACGAGTGCGGAAGAGGTGAACATGTCGGAAACCGCTAGCGGGGAAAACTCGCGAGTTCTTGCGGGGCGCTACGCGATCGGCGAGTTCATCGGCCAGGGTGGCATGGCCACCGTCTACCGGGGCACCGATATCAAGCTTGGCCGCCAGGTGGCCATCAAGGTGATGAAGTCGGAGCTCTCCGGCGACGAGCAGTTTCGCTCGCGGTTTCGGCAGGAGGCCCAGTCCGCTTCCCGGATGGCGCACCCCACGATCGTGCGTGTCTTCGACGCCGGCGACGACCTGATCCAGACCGCCGAGGGCGCAAAGCGCCTGCCCTTCATCGTGATGGAGTATGTCGAGGGCACGAACCTCAGGCAGTTCATCGAGGAGAACGAGCTCTCTCTGACCGAGGCCTCGCGCATCGTCCAGTCGGTGCTCACCGCGCTCGAGTACTCGCACCGCGCCGGCATCGTCCACCGCGATATCAAGCCCGCGAACATCATGATCACCAAGGCCGGCCAGGTCAAGGTCATGGACTTCGGTATCGCGCGCGCCGTCTCCGACACCTCATCGACGCTGCAGCAGACCACCGCGATCCTCGGCACCGCCGCCTATTTCTCGCCGGAGCAGGCGAAGGGCGAGTCGGTCGACGCACGCACCGATCTCTACTCGACCGCCGTGCTGCTCTACGAACTCCTCGCGCGAGACGTCCCGTTCCGCGGCGACACCGCCGTCGCGGTCGCCTACCAGCACGTCAGCGAGCGGCCGCAGCCGCCGAGCGAGCGCAACCCCGAGGTCACTCCCGAGCTTGATCGCGTCGTACTGTACGGCCTCGGCAAGGATCGGGCACGCCGCTTTCAGACGGCCGCCGAATTCCGCGAGGCACTCGCCGTTGCGTCGACCGGCAAGATGCCAGACCTGCCGAGGCACGACACCCAGAACACGGTGCTCTTTTCCGCGGGCGAAGAGGTATCCGAGTCCGACCTCGCGATCCGCCAGCTCGCTGAGGGCGGCGGCAGCCGAACCCAGAGCCGCCCACCAGTCATGTGGACCTGGGCCGCGATCCTGACCATCGCGGCGATCGTCATCGCCGTCGTGTTCTGGCTCGTGAACCTCGTACCGAACGAGATCTCCCCGTCGAACGTGCGCGAGATCCCGGACCTCACCGAGATGACGCGCTCCGAAGCTGTCGAGAAGCTCACGGAGCTCGACCTCGAAGTCATTCAGATCGAGCAATCCGATGAGAAGGTCGCGAACGACCACGTGATCTCCTCCGACCCCGAAGCCGGAACGACCGTGAACATCGGCGACGAGGTGACGCTGCTGATCTCCTCAGGCCCCGTGCAGGCCGTGGTGCCAGACTTCGCCGGGAAGTCGCAGGAGGCGCTCACGAAGGAGCTCGAGGGTCTCGGGCTCGTCGTCGGCAAGGTCACCAAGAAGGACGACCCGGTCGCGCCGGACGGCCGCGTGCTCGGCATCTCGCCGGAGGCGGGCAGCAAGCTCGAGTCGGGCGCCTCGATCGATCTCACCGTGGCGTCGGGCAAGGTTGACGTGCCCGACGTCGTGAACCAGGCGCTTGATACGGCGCAGAACGCGCTGAGCGGGCTGGGACTCGACGTAACGATCGATGCTCAGATGGCCTCCGCGACGGGCTGCGTCTACAACCCGCAGCTGCTCATCACGGGGCAGACCGTCGTTGGGTCGAGCCCGCAGGGCTCACAGATCACGCTGAGCTACTGCGCGGGCTAACCCGCCACGCCGTGCGGCGCCGAGCCGGTCGGGCCGCGTTCGGGCCTACTCGGTCGCGATGAGCGGTGAGAGTGTCGCCGCGATCTCGGCGGCGTTCTCGAGGCCGACGACTCGCAGCCAGTTGCCCAGCTGCTGGTAGCCGCCCTCGGTGAGGACCGACTCGGGGTGGTACTGCACCCCAAACATGGGTAGCTCTCGGTGGCGCAGCGCCATCACGACGCCCCCGGCCGTCTCAGCCGTCACGGTGAGGCTCTCGGGGACCGTGCTGCGCACGACCGCGAGCGAGTGGTACCTCGTCGCGTCAAACTCTCCGGGGACGCCCAAGAAGAACTCGTCGTTCGAGTGACGTACGCGTGAGACCTTGCCGTGCATCAGCTCCTCGGCGTGGGTCACCGTGGCGCCGAGCGCCTCCGCGATCGCCTGGTGGCCGAGGCACACGCCCAGCAACGGAATTCCGGTGCGCACGGCGATACCGACCATCGGAATCGAGACGCCGGCCGCCGCCGGCGTTCCCGGACCGGGCGAGATGAGCACGCCGTCGAACTCAGTGACGAGCTGCTCCAGCTCGCCAACCGTGACGTCGTCGTTGCGGATCACACGGGTCTCGGCGCCAAGCTGCTGCAGGTACCCGTTCAGCGTGTAGACGAAGCTGTCGTAGTTATCGATGACGAGTACGCGGGTCATGTTGCAACCGTCGATTCCTGTTCGGGGAGCATTTCAAGTGCCCATGGATACACGTAGGTGATCAGCGCCCAGACCAGCGCGACAGCCGCACCAAGCAGCACGATCACGCGGAACCAGGCTGGGCCTGGGAAGAACCGCCAGAGCAGTGAGAACACTATGCCTTTCCTTCCACGATCGCGGGATTCAGCTCGATGAGCTCGGCCGGGGGCCCGTCGGCGCGCGGCTGGAAGCTCTCGAACACCGAGTACGCAATCGCGCGCTCGTCGGTGCCCCAGTTCTTCGGGTGGCACGTCGTCAACGTCATGATCTGATCGGTGGGCTCGAACACGTCCATGCGTGGAAACGAGTTCAACACCTCGCCCTCGGTCGGCCAAACGTATTCAAGCGACCGAAAGCGGTAGGTGTACCAGCCGTCCTGCGTCTCGAAGAACAGCGGATCGCCGACGCGGAGGTTCATGACCTCTTTGAAGGGCGTAATGTACCCGCCCGAGCGGTGCGCGGCGATCGCGAAGTTCCCGGCCTCGCCCGGCAGCGCACTGTTGTTGTAGTGCCCGATGCCCTTGTCGTCGAGGTTGAGCGTCTCCCAGGGGTCGGTCCCTTCGGCGACGTTGTTCACGAACGTGGTCCCGAACGCGGGGACGTGGAGCTGGCCGAAGACCTCGCCGGCGCCGGAGACCTCTGGCACGGGGACCGTTCCGTCGTAGGGCGGTCGCTCTGCGGATGCTTTGTCCCATTCGGCGGACATCGCGTGAGAGAGATCAAGCTGCTTGCCTGTCACGACGAGCCCCGTGTGCCAGGGCTGCCATACGATGTACCCGAACACAGCGAGGCCGGTCACGATCAACAGCTCGCCGATCACCGTCAACGGGCTCAGCCGTGCGCGACGGCGGCGGCCTCTGCGTGGAGTTACATCGTTCATTTGTAGCCATTCTAAGCCGAGCACACTGGGCAGACACCACGAACTGGGTAGACTG
>WPCJ01123381.1_pt1 | contig 12482 bp, 13 predicted proteins | sample 5399831 | NCBI WGS metagenome assembly WPCJ01 (sample SAMN12869470, study PRJNA574797) | sludge metagenome | isolation source: wastewater treatment of pH10 | place: China:Beijing | collected 2019-05-20 | reverse complement strand
ACTGGTGGCTGCCGGTAAGCCGAAGCTCGTTGCCATCATCGCGGTCGCCCGAAAGCTCCTCACCATCCTCAACGCCATCCTCCGGGACAAAACGCCATGGCAGCCCAAAAACGCTTGACCCGAAAGACAGTCGCTCCCCACTGCGCCGCTACGCGGCTTGAGGGAGGGAAAGACTGCTACGCCGCTGCTCGAAACTGCACCTCGCCATTGTTCAGAAAACAGGTCTTGCTGAACAAGCTCAGATCGAGCGCATTCGGCAACCGGATGTCTGCGAGATCGGGGCAGGATTTCACAGCGGGATCGTAGGATCGGTCGATCTGGGAAATGAAAACAAAAATCAGCCCCTTGGCTCGCGCAAATGCCTGGAGCATGCGGATCTGCACCATCAATTCCGGCGTCTCGCGCCTCTGGTCAAGAATCTGCAGATAGTCGACCACCACCAGCGTGCCTGATGGTGCATCGGCTAGTCGCATCATGATGTGGTCAGCACTGATGGCATCGGAACGATCGATCTCAAACAGCGCACTGAAATCTGCAGGTTCGACGCCAATGGCACGGAAACGATCGAGCACCTCTATTTCCGTGTATTCGAGCGTGAAGAACGTCGCGCGATGGCCGGCTTTCATGGCCTGCACAGCGAGCTCGAGACTCATCAACGTCTTGCCGTGCCCGGGCCGTGCGCCGACCAGAACAAGGTCACCCGGCGAAAATCGGGCGAACAACCTCTCCGCAGGCGCGGTCGCCGCGTGTTTTGCGGCCAGCAGGCTCCAGCTTGGAAAACCTTCGGTCGCTGCAATCGCATCAAGAGCCTGATGCAACGGAATTTTCTGACGGCGGGATAGAGCACGCGCATTGCGCTTGAGATGATAGATCGGTGCAGAGAGCTTCATTCCGAAAACCTCCTGATGCGAGCCATGATCGCAATCCCTCCTTATGCGGCGCTCGAACAGTCGATTCGGATGTCAGATGCCCGGCATGAGTGATGCTTTCCCAGGGGAGGGAGGAGGCGCGGGCCACGCCAGAATCAAAGTCTAGCCCAGAAGGCGATGAAACTGGAAGCGGAATGCCGGTTGGTGAATGTCGCAAGGACGGAAAAGAGCCTCGATGCGGCCGCATCGAAGCTCTTTCGATTTGGTTGGCCAAAGCTCTCCAGCCCAACCAGCAGCGCTGGATTGCCTTGCCTTCGGCGAGGTCCTTACTTCTTCATCGCCGTCTTGTTCGCGGGCGCCGTCACGCCGGCCGCCTGCAGGATCAGGTTCGCAACCTGGCGGGCATGCGACACCATGATGAGATGGCCGCCATCGACTTCGACGGTGGTGGCGTTCATGCGCTTGGCGAGGAAGCGCTCGAGATCGGGATTGATGGTGCGGTCCTGCTTGGCCACAGCGTAGAAGGACGGCTTGTCGTGCCAGGCAGCAGCGGTGGTGCGACCGGCAAAGATGCTGGCGGCCGTGTCGCCCTGTTCGGCGAACAGCACCTTTGCCTTGGTCGGCTCAACGCCATTGGCAAAGTGTTTCAGAAAAGCTGGTTCGGACAGCAGCGTGTAGCCGTCATGGGTCTGAATGCCGGCGTGGACCGGGCCAGTGGGGAATTTGCCGGACAGCGCGACGAAATCTTCATCGGCATCAGGCGCGCGCGCAGCGACATAAACGAGCGCAGAGACCTTGGGATCGGTGCCGACGTCGCTGACGACGGTGCCGCCCCAGGAATGGCCGACCAGTACGGTGGGGCCGTCCTGTAGCGCGAGCGTACGCTTTGCGGCAGCATTGGAATCGGCGAGGGACGAGAGCGGATCTTGCACGGCGGTGACGTGCAGGCCGGCCTTTTGGAGCAGCGGGATTACCTCACCCCAGCTCGATCCGTCAGCCCAGGCGCCGTGGATCAACACGACATTCTTGGCCTTGACCGGTGCGGTTTGCGCATCGGCTGATGTGGCAGTGAAGATGGCGGAAAGGGCGCTCAACGCGAGAGCGGCAAGTATCCGGGTGGGGGTCATTGCATGAACTCCTGATGGGTTGAGACAGTGGCGCTGTCTTGCCAGAGGTTCGATGCAGGGGTCTTGGACGTTACCTTGCCGCAGCTTTGTTATCGATCACGGATGATCACGGAGCTGCGAGTGCATAAAAAGACGCCCCGGATTGCTCCGGGGCGCTCGCAATACACAGCTACACTTACTTCACTTAACAGTCGCCCTTTACGCGGCGACTTTCTCGGCCGAGCTGTCGACCACCTTCGGCGCGCTGACCGCGCTGGTGGAAATCGGAATGCTGCGCGGCTTCGCAGCTTCGGGAATCTCACGAACGAGATCCACATGGAGCAGGCCGTTTTCGAGCGAGGCATTCTTCACCTGCACGAAGTCGGCGAGCTGGAAAGCGCGCTCGAAGGCGCGGGCGGCGATGCCGCGATAAAGCACTTCGGACTTGTTGCCGTTCTCGTTGGCTGCCTTCTCGCCCTTGATCGTCAGCGTATTTTCCTTCGCGACGATGGAGAGCTCGTTCTGGGCAAAGCCGGAGACGGCGACGCTGATGCGATATTCGTTCTCACCGGTGCGCTCGATATTATAGGGCGGATAGCCTGGGGCGCTGTCGCCGGTGCTCTGGTCGAGCAGGTTGAACAGGCGATCGAAGCCGACGGTGGAACGATAAAACGGGGTCAGATCGTAGGTACGCATAGGGTAGTCCTCCATTGAGCGACTTTAGTCGCCGGCATGAGAGCCGCGACTATTGCTAACGCCCGCCCGCCATTGGGCCGGGCTTTCGTGTCATGCAGCCTAGAGAGGCCTGCATGAAGGTGATATGGGAGGGGTGTTGCGGCCTGCAAGGGGGGCCAAAAGAATCTCACCGAGGTCCAAAAGGCCCTTGAAAACCAGTCTGTTTCACCTAGCCGGTCCCGCATGACGCTTGTCTCGATCCCCGCCAATCCAGTCCCCGAAGGCGCCACGTCCGGTACGATCAAGACGCCCGACGGCGTCGAATTGCGCTTCGCGCGCTGGGCGCCGCCGGCGGGCCACAAGGGCACGGTCTGCGTCTTCAGTGGCCGCGGCGAATATATCGAGAAGTATTTCGAGACGGTGCGCGATCTGCGCGACCGCGGTTTCGCGGTGGCGATGATCGACTGGCGCGGCCAGGGCCATTCGGCGCGGCAACTGCGCGATGCGCGCAAGGGCTATGTGCGCAGCTTCTCGGATTTCGAGATCGATGTCGAAGCCTTCGTGCAGCAGGTGGTGATGCCGGATTGCCCGCCGCCTTACTACGCGCTGGCGCATTCCATGGGCGGTGCGGTGATGCTGCGCGTGGCCCATGCCGGCAAGCGCTGGTTCGACCGCATGGTGCTGTCCGCACCGATGATCGACCTGCCGGGCCGCTCGACCTCGCTACCGGCGCGGCTGCTGCTGCGTGTCATGCGATTCACCGGGCAGGGCGGCAACTATGTTCCCGGCGGCAATGGCGAACTGGTCGGCACGTCGTCCTTTCCGGACAACAAGCTGACGTCAGATGCCGTGCGCTATGCGCGCAATGCCGCGATCCTGCAGGAGGATCCGACCCTCGGCATCGGTTCGCCGACCATCGCCTGGGCCGATACCGCGATCCGCGCGATGCATGGATTCCGGGCGACGCGATATCCGGTCGATATCCGCCAGCCGATCCTGATGCTGGCGGCGAGCCACGATCAGGTGGTGTCGACGCCGGCCATCGAGGAATTCGCCTATCATCTGCGCGCGGGCTCGCATCTCGTCATCGCCGGGGCGCGGCACGAAATCCTGCAGGAGCAGGATCGCTACCGACAGCAATTCTGGGCGGCCTTCGATGCCTTCGTACCGGGGACGCCGTTGTTCAAGTAGATAAGAACGTAGGATGGGTTGAGCGGAGCGAAACCCATGCTGTCCGTCGTCTGTGGCAAGTTCCGCCGATGGGTTTCGCTCCGCTCAACCCATCCTACAAGAGACCATCCATGCTCGGCATTCACGATATCTGGCTGTTCGTTCTTTCCGGCCTGCTGCTCAACATCACGCCGGGGCCAGACACGGCCTATATCATCGGTCGCAGCGTGCAGATCGGCTGGCGCGGTGGCGTGGCTGCAGCGCTGGGAATCTGCGCTGGTTGCCTCGTCCACGTCTTTGCCGCGGCGATCGGACTTTCCGCGCTGCTGGCAGCGTCATCGACAGCCTTCACCGTCGTGAAATGGATCGGCGCGGCCTATCTGCTCTATAGCGGAATCCAGATGCTGCGCTGGAAGGCGCCAGATAATCCGCTCGCGACATCGGTCGAGAAGCCGGCGATCCAGCTCAGTCATGTGTTCTGGCAGGGCGCGCTCACCAATGCGCTCAATCCGAAAGTCGCGCTGTTCTTTCTCGCCTTCCTGCCGCAATTCGTCGATGCGGATGCGCCTCACAAGGCGCTGGCCTTCATGGTGCTTGGCCTGATGTTTATCGGCACCGGCGGGACTTGGTGCCTGCTGGTCGCAGTGTTTGCGGCACGTGCAGCGCGGCGCGTGCGTCAGTCCAGCCGGGCGCTGGTGTGGATCAATCGCGCACTCGGCGGGGTGTTTGTCTATCTCGGCATTCGCGTCGCGTTGCTGGAGACGAGATGAACTCGGACCGTAGCAGCCGTAGGATGGGTTGAGCGGAGGCCGAAGGCCGGCGCGACAACCCATCGGCCGAGCCTGCCGCGATCTCGGACAGCATGGGTTTTCGCTGCGCTCAACCCATCCTGCTCCATCGTCACTTCAGCATGGCCAGTGTGGCGCTGACGGCCAGATAGATGCCGAGCAGCAGCATGGCGATCAGGAACCAGCGGCGGAACTGTTCCGGCGCCATGCGATCGCGCACCGCCTGGCCGAGAAACATGCCGGCGAAAGCGGTGATCATGGCGACGACACCGGGCACCGCAGTGGCTGCATTGAGCAGGCCCGCGCTGGTGAGATTGAAGGCCTGCGCCGCGGTGGCGACGGTGAAATAGAGCCCGAGCGCCTGCACGAGTTCGTTCTTCTCCATGCCGATCGACTGCATGAAGGGCATCGAGGGAATGACCTGCACGCCGGTGGCGGCGGAGACGACGCCCGTGATCGCGCCGACGATGCCGCCAACCCATTTCTCGTCCTTCGGCGCGGTTCTGAACTGGAATTTGACCAGCGTGACCACGGCATAGATCACCAGCAGCACGCCGAGCACGATGGCGCCGTATTTGGCGTAAGGCCCGGTCATCAAGCCGCCGCTAAGCCAGATCGCAATGGCGGTGGTCAGCAGCAGCGGCCACAGCCGGCGGATGATGTCGCGCAGATAGGGGCCGGCGAAGGTCTGCCAGATATTGGTGACGATAGCCGGCACGATGACGATGGTGAGCGCCTGCACCGGAGTCATGGTGGTGGCGAGCAGGCCCATCGAGACGGTCGGCAGGCCGAGTCCGATGACGCCTTTGACGAAGCCGGCCAGGGCGAACACGGCGGCGATGAGAATGAGCATGGTGTCGATCATGGTGCGACACATTGACCGATCCTTGCAACGGGCACAATCTGGAGGTTACGGAGAATGCCTTCGGACCAACCGAAGGCTGGCGTGATGCGTAGGATGGGTTGAGTGGAGGCGCGATAGCGCCGGAGCGATACCCATCACGTCTGGTACAAGAAGTGATGGGTATCGCTGCGCTCAACCCATCCTACGAGGACAGATGATGCATTTCGATCTGGTCGATCTCAGGCTGTTCGCGGCGGTGGCGGAGGCGCGGAGCATTACCGGCGGCGCTGCGGCGGCCAATCTCGCGCTCGCTTCGGCAAGCGCCCGCATTCAGGGACTGGAAGCGGCCATGGGCGTGGCGCTGTTCAAGCGCGGTCGACGCGGCGTGACGCTGACGGCGGCAGGGGAAAGCCTGCTTGGTCATGCTCGTGTGGTGCTTCACGATGTGGAGGCCTTGCGCAGCGATATGGCGGCCTATGCCAGCGGGACTAAAGCGAGCATCGTCCTGCTGGCGAACACCGTCGGTCTGTCCGAGCATCTGCCTAAAGCGCTGGCTGCGTTCCTGCGCGAGCATCCGCAGGTCAGCCTTGAGGCCGAGGAGCGCGAGAGCGCCGACATTGCGCAGGCGATCGCCGCAGGGAGCGCCGATCTTGGCTTTGCGGCCGAGCATACGCTGCCGGAGACGCTGGATCGCTTCATCTTCAACGAGGATCGTCTGGTGCTGGTGACGGCGCCGCGCAGCGATCTGGCGTCACGCCGGTCGATCGATTTTCGCGAGGTCGCGGATCGCGATTTCATCGGGCTGACCAATGCGACGGCGTTGCAAAATCACATCGGCAAATATGCCGCCCGGCTGGGAGCGCGGCTCAAATATCGCGCCCAGATGCGGGATTTCGATGCCATGTGCCAGATGGCGGCGGCGCATGTAGGCATCGCCATCGTGCCGGAAGTGGCGGCGCGGCGCTGCGCGCGGTCGATGCCGATCACGCTGGTGCGGATCCGCGACGCCTGGGCCAATCGCAAGCTGGCGATCTGCTTTCGCGATCTGAAGGCGATGTCGCGTCCGGCCCAGCAACTGGTGGAGCACCTGCGCGCGGCGGCAAGGGGCTGACGTCAGGAATTCAGCAGCTTCATCGCGGCTTCATGCACGCGCGGATCGCCTGCGGCGATGATCTTGCCGCCATTCTGGGCCGGCTTGCCGTCCCAGGTGGTAACCACGCCGCCAGCGCCGGTGACGATGGGGATCAGGGCGGCGATGTCATAGGGCTTCAGCTCGGTCTCGATGACGAGATCGAGATGACCGGCGGCCAGCATGCAATAGGAGTAACAATCGCCGCCGTAACGGCTCAGGCGGACGTGCTTTTCGACGCGCTGGAAGGTGGCGCGGTCGGTCTCGTTCATCAGCCGCGGGCTGGTGGTGAAGAGCGACGCCTTTTCGAGCGAGTCGCACCGGCGCACGGCCAATTTCCGGGTGCTGTTGTTGGCGCCCTGATAGCGCGCCGAGCCGTTGTCGCCGGAAAAGCGCTCGCCGATATAGGGCTGGTGCATCATGCCATAGACCGGCGTGCCCTTGTGCAGCAGCGCGATCAGCGTGCCCCAGGTCGGAAAGCCGGAAATGAAGGATTTCGTACCGTCGATGGGATCGAGCACCCAGACGTAATCGGCGTCCTCGCGCTCGATGCCGAATTCCTCGCCGACGATACCGTGTTGGGGAAAGCTCTGCTTGATCAGCCGGCGCATCACTGCCTCGGCGCCGCGATCCGCCTCGGTGACCGGATCGAAATCGCGCGCATTCTTGTTGTCGATGCTCAGCGAGGTCCGGAAGAACGGCAGAATGGTCTCCCCCGAAGCGGTGGCGAGGCGGCCGATGAAGGCAGTGAAATCGATGACCGTCACGGCGGAATCCTTTACGGCGGGGAAGCTGTTGGCTGGGTGCCAATCTATGCCGCCAATCTATATAGCGGCTTGGGTTGAGCTGCATATGAGGCCGACGTATTTGCCCACCGCTCTTCATTCTGCGCAGACTGCGCAGCTAGCTTTCTGCGCACTCCGCGCAGTTCGATTCCGGTGAGATTTCTGAGCGCAAGAACTGGAATTTGGCGATAAAAGTGAATTTTTGTTCATTTCTAAAATGCGTCAAAATCACTGACGTTTTTCTAAGTAATTGTTTTTGCGAAATTAAATTGTGACAATCATGCTGCAATGTCCAAAATCCCTTGCATTTTTTGCATGAGAAAATGCCCGAAAACTCTTGCACTTCGCGGTCCGGAGATGCATATTGTTGCGGTGCGGTAGCGCCTTGCGCTATCGCTGCCCTCCTTGGGCGTTTCCTCCCTAGACTTGGGCCGCTTGCTTTCGCAAGTGGCCCTTTTTTCTTGTCTATGGAGTTTTGCAAGACGCTTGGCGATTGGCCAGCGATCCTGTTAGTGCCCCTCATATCCTTTACAGGCTCAGCCAACAGCTGCTGGCCTTCGCTGCGACCTGTGTGATGCGCCATTCGCAGCGGGCGTAGATCGAGGCGGGCTAATTGCTCCGGCTGAGAACCAGAGCTGATCAGAAGCGCGGCGTGACTTACTTCAGCGAGCTGTTGAGGTCGGTGAACTTCGTATTCAGGTTGGTGCCGAGGCCGTTAACGACGGCGATGATGGCGAGCGAGATGCCGGCTGCGATGAGGCCGTATTCGATCGCCGTAGCGCCCGACTCGTCCCTCATGAATTTCCTGAAAACATTCGTCATTTTGGTCATTTGTCCCTGCCCAATGTTACCGCGGCTCGTGCCGCCGGGAACCAGATGACGATCTAAAATCTAAAGTTGTATGAATCGCTGTGGTAGAATAATGAGCTATCTTCCACATTTGCGGTTTTGTCGCAGGTAAAATCGGCTGCTCCCTCGGACCTGAGCGCCCGACCGCTATTCGGCTGCGGCCTGGAACGGTCCGAGCACGCCGAGCGGAATGCTGATCAGGGCATCCGCGAGAACCGTGAAGTCGTGGGCGATCTGATCGAAGCGAGCCGTCCGTTCGCGCTTGCGTTCGTCCATATAGATGGCGCGGTTCAGCTCGATCTGGACCGCATGCAGACCGCTGGCGGGATTGCCGTAATGTTCGGTGATGAAGCCGCCCGCATAGGGCTTGTTGCGGCCGATCGAATAGCCGAGCCGGTGATAGGTGTCCTCCACCACGTCGGTGAGAAGTCCGGCGCAACTGGTGCCGTAGCGATCGCCGATCACCACGTCGGGCCGGCGCGGTTCCTCACGGGCGATGCCGATGGACGGCATCGAATGGCAATCGACCAGGATGGCCGTGCCGAAGGTCTGATAGGCCTTGTTGACCAGACGGCGCAGAGCGCGGTGATAGGGCTTGTAGAGGCTCTCGATGCGGGTGAGGGCGTCGTCCACATTCAGCCGCTCGCGATAGATCTCGTGGCCGTCGCCGACCACGCGAGGGATCGTGCCGAGGCCGCCGGCGACGCGCATGGAGCGCGTATTGGCGAAGCTGGGCAGCCGCCCGGTGAACATCCGCGGGTCGAGCTCATAAGGCTCGCGATTGACGTCCACGTATGATCGCGGGAAATGCACGCGCATCACCGGGAAGCCGCGGTCGGCCAGGCCGCCGATCAGCTCGTCCATGAACGAGTCCTCGGAGCGTCGCAGGGTGGCGACGTCGATCCGGGAAGCGCTCAGGAATGCGGCGGGATAGACGGTGCCCGAATGGGGCGAGTTGAAAATGATCGGCGCCCGCCATTCCGCGGGTTCGACGATCTCGAAAGGGGGCGACAGCTCACCGTCAAACTGGGTCATCGTCGCGTTTCGTCCCTGCGGGCACGTTCTTCTGGAGCGCCAGTCTGGCAGAAAACGGGCGATTTGCGAGGTGTCATTGTCGGTAAAGGCGCGCGAACGACCCCAGGCTGCTCGGCTTGCAGCGAAATCCGGTTCCTCATTGGTCGCGAAAGCCGTGTTTTGTTGCTCTGGATTGCAATCTGGCGCACCATATTGAAACGATTATCCACAGGCCGGGCTTCCGAACTTCACCCGAAATTTACCAACCCTCGGGCTTAGTAGGTGCAAGGTTTCCTCACTGGGGTTCGACGTCTCATCGCCATGCACAAGATCCTTCTCGCCGAAGACGACAACGACATGCGCCGGTTCCTGGTGAAGGCGCTGGAAAACGCCGGTTTTTCGGTGTCGCACCACGACAATGGGATGTCAGCCTATCAGAGGCTGCGCGAAGAACCCTTTGAAATGCTTCTAACGGATATCGTGATGCCGGAAATGGACGGTATCGAGCTGGCCCGTCGCGCCAGCGAACTCGATCCGGACATCAAGATCATGTTCATCACCGGCTTCGCCGCTGTGGCGCTGAATTCGGACTCTGAGGCGCCCAAGAACGCCAAGGTTCTGGCCAAGCCCGTGCATCTGCGCGAATTGGTCAGCGAAGTGAACAAGATGCTGGCAGCCTGAGCTGCTGAAATAATTCTGCAAAAGAGGTCAGGATTGGCCCCCCAGCGTCCTTGCCTGACCGGACCTTACCCGTTATAGGGTCCGCATTACCCGTCACGACCGGTTCTTAGGGCGCGTAGCTCAGCGGGAGAGCACTTCCTTGACATGGAAGGGGTCACAGGTTCGATCCCTGTCGCGCCCACCATCTGCCTCCGGTCACACTTTCTCAAATCTCCACAGTCGTAGGATGGGTTGAGCGCAGGCGCATTGCGCCGAAGCGATACCCATCACCGCCATCGAGCGAGGCGATGGGTATCGCTTCGCTCAACCCATCCGACGTCTTGCCCGCCGTTTTATTCTCCCATGCGTCGGAAGATGGGCATTCTGTTTCGCCGGCAGTCGTTTTTGCGATGCAACTGGGCTATAGCTGAATTGTCATAAAGTGTTCGACCGGAAGCTATGGCAATCAAGTCCCGGCCCGTCATCGGCGTCATCGGCAACGCCTATCGCATCGAGAACCGGTTCTCCGTCCAGGCGGCCGGAGAAAACAATCTTCGCGCGGTGGCCGAGGTTGCAGGCGCCTTGCCGATGATGTTCGCCGGCACGCCCGATATCACCGATATCGGCGAGGTTCTCGACATCGTCGACGGCATCCTGCTCACCGGCGCGCGCGCCAATGTCCACCCCACCCGATTCGGCATGCAGCCCTGTGTCAGGCATGAGCCCTATGACAACGGGCGGGACGAGGTGGCGCTGACCATGGCGGAAGCCTGCGTCGCGCGCGGCGTCCCGATCTTCGGCATCTGCCGCGGGCTGCAGGAAATGAATGTCGCTTTTGGCGGCACGCTGCATCCCGAAATTCGCGAACTGCCCGGCCGCATGAACCACCGGATGCCGCGGCTCGAAAACGGTGAAATCCATCCCGACCCCGCCGTCGTGTTCGCCGATCGTCATGACGTGCACCTGACCAGCAACGGCACGTTTGCCAGCCTGCTCAAGCGCGAGACCATCACGGTCAATTCGTTGCACGGGCAAGGGATCGAGATCCCCGGCGAGCGGGTGGTGGTCGAGGGCATCGCGGAAGACGGCACCATCGAAGCGATCCGCATTGCAGATGCGCCAGGCTTTGCCCTCGGGGTGCAATGGCATGCCGAATATGATCCGCAGATCAATCCGATCAATCGCGCACTCTTCCTCGCTTTCGGCGAAGCTGTCGCAGCGCAAAAGCAGCGCCGGAAGATCGGTGTTGCAGCGCCGGCCTGACTTTAGTCGCAGGACCGTCATGTTGCGACGATCCGCCTGTTCGCATTCTCCGTCTTTCGCAGGATGCGCGCGAACCAATTCCCTCATTTAAACGTATCACTTCCGCGCCCGTGCCTCCGATTCGTCATTTGCCGAACGGGGCATTTGCGTTTGGCCCCGTTTGTGCAAGCATCACGGGCGGACATGCCCGTGTGCTCGGAGGGGGCGACGGTGTGAGACCGGAGTTATGAGGAGAGGGACTATGAAACGACTTTTTCTGTTAGGGACTGTGGTCGCCGCCGCTTTCGCGGCCCAGGGCTTTGCGACCAATGCGAGTGCGCAGGAGCTCACCGGCACGCTCAAGAAGATCAAGGACTCCGGTGCCATCACCATCAGCTTCCGTGATTCCTCGGTGCCGTTCTCTTATCTCGACGACAATCAGAAGCCGATCGGCTTCGCCATGGACATCTGTTACAAGATCGTCGAGGCCGTGAAGAAAGAGCTGAAGAACGACAAGATCGAAGTGAAGCTCAATCCGGTCACCTCGGCGACGCGCATTCCGCTGATCGCCAACGGGACTGTCGATCTCGAATGCGGTTCGACCACCAACAATGTGGACCGCCAGAAGCAGGTGTCGTTCACCAACACCCACTTCCTCACTGCCAGCCGCTTCGTTTCCAAGAAGACCGCCAAGCTCGAGAAGATCGATGATCTCAAGGGCAAGACCGTCGTCTCGACCTCCGGCACGACCAATATCAAGCAGCTCACCGAAGTGAATGCCGCGCGCAATCTCGGCATCAACATCGTTCCGGCGAAGGATCATGCCGAGGCGTTCCTCATGGTCGAAACGGACCGTGCTGTCGCCTTCGTGATGGATGACATCCTGCTGGCTTCGCTCGCCGCCGGCGCGCGCGATCCGAATGCCTATGTCATTTCGAAGGATGCGTTCTCCAAGCCCGAGCCTTACGGCATCATGCTGCGCAAGGGTGACGACGCATTCAAGAAGGTCGCCGATACTGCCACCGCCGAACTCTACAAGAGCCCGGAAGGTGCCAAGCTCTACGACAAGTGGTTCATGCAGAAGATCCCTCCGAAGGGCCTGAACCTCAATGTTCCGATGGGGCCGGAGCAGACCAAGGCGTTTGCCAAGCCGTCGGATTCGCCCGATCCCGACGCGTATCTCTAAGCTGCGTTCTTAACCTCTCCCCGCTTGCGGGGAGAGGTCGACGACCGCATGCGAAGCATGTGGACGTCGGGTGAGGGGGCTCTCAACATGTTCCGCGCTGGCGGAGAGGGGCCCCCAACCACCCCCCGGAGCGCGGCCCCCCACACCCCCCCCCCGGGGCGGAGG
>WPCJ01312193.1_pt1 | contig 12494 bp, 10 predicted proteins | sample 5399831 | NCBI WGS metagenome assembly WPCJ01 (sample SAMN12869470, study PRJNA574797) | sludge metagenome | isolation source: wastewater treatment of pH10 | place: China:Beijing | collected 2019-05-20 | reverse complement strand
ACCCGCGCGACGTTGCGCTCGCCCTCGCCGCCGGCGCAGGCTCAGTAATGATCGGATCCTGGTTCGCCGGCACCGCCGAATCGCCCGGCGAGCTGCTCGCCGACGCGAACGGCCGTCAGTACAAGGAATCGTGGGGCATGGCCTCGACGAAGGCGGTGCAGGGGCGGTTCTCCAGGCTCGACGCGTTCGAGCGCGCACGCAAGGAGCTCTTCGCCGAGGGCATCTCGTCGTCGAAGATCTACCTGGATCCGCAGCGCCCCAGCGTCGAGGATCTCGTCGACATGATCACCTCTGGCGTGCGCTCGTCGTTCACGTATGCGGGCGCCGCGTCGCTCACCGACTTCCACGTGAACGCGCGCGTCGGCCTGCAGTCGGCCGCCGGCTACGAAGAGGGCAAGGCGCTGCCCGTTTCCTGGTAAACGTGCCCGCGGGCGCATGCCCGTTCACTAGACTGTGAAGCTGCAACGGTTAGGAGCTTTGGTGGAATACATCTCGACCCGCGGCGGGATGGCCCCCGCACCCTTTAGCGCGACGCTGCTCGAAGGGCTTGCGACCGACGGCGGACTCGCCGTTCCCGAAACGATGCCCGAGATCACGCTCGAGCGGATTGAGACCTGGCGCTCACTGAACTACGCCGAGCTCGCCACCGAGATCCTCAGCTTCTTCGCGACCGACATCCCGGGCCCCGAGCTCGCCGCGATGTGCGAGCGCGCGTACCGCGAAGAGAGCTTCTCGCCCGGGATCGTGCCGCTCACTCCGATCAGCGACTCCATCACGCTGCTCGGCCTCTCCGAGGGCCCCACGCTCGCGTTCAAAGACATGGCGATGCAGTTCCTCGGGCAGTCGCTCGAGTACGTTCTGCGCAAGACCGGGCGCACGCTGAACATCGTTGGCGCCACCTCGGGCGACACCGGCTCCGCGGCCGAGTACGCGCTCCGCGGCAAGGAAGGCGTGTCCGTCTTCATGCTGTCGCCCCAGGGACGCATGAGCGACTTCCAGCGTGCGCAGATGTACTCGCTCGACGACGCGAACATTCACAACATCGCCGTCGAGGGCGTCTTCGATGACTGCCAGAACCTCGTGAAGGCGATCGCGGGCGACCTCGAGTTCAAGCGCGAGTACAGCGTCGGCGCCGTGAACTCGATCAACCTCGGCCGTATCTCGGCTCAGGTCGTCTACTACTTCTGGGCGTGGCTCCGCGCGAGCGATTCGCTCGCTGCCGAGGAACGCGAGACCTTCAAGATCTCGGTCACCGTGCCCTCGGGCAACTTCGGCAACATCCTCGCGGGGCACTACGCGCGCGAGATGGGCGCACCGATCCGCCGCCTCGTGCTCGCCGCGAACGAGAACAACGTGCTCGACGACTTCTTCCGGACGGGGATCTACGCGCCGCGCACGTCGGCCGAGACGCACCTCACGTCGAGCCCGTCGATGGACATCTCGAAGGCGTCGAACCTCGAGCGGTTCATCTTCGATCTGCTCGGGCGCGACCCGGAGCGGCTGAACGCTGCGTGGCGCGAGCTCGACGAGACCGGCAGGATCGACCTGAGCGCCGAGCTGCCCCGCTTCGTCGGCGAGTTCGGCATCCAGAGCGGCACCAGCACCCACGCCGACCGCGTCGCCACGATCCGCTCGGTGCGCGAGGAGAGCGGCGTCACGATCGACCCGCACACCGCCGACGGTGTGAAGGTCGCCCGCGAGCTGCTCGAGCCCGGCGTCCCCATGCTCGTGCTGGAGACCGCGAAGCCCGAGAAGTTCCCCGAGATTGTGCTCGAGGCGACGGGGGAGGCCCCCGGCCTGCCCGCCGACCTCGCGGGTCTGCTTGACCTGCCGCAGCACGTCGTGAAGATGGCGGACGATGAGGCCGCGCTGCGCGAGTTCATCGCGGATCGGGCACTCCGCGCGTAGACTCCAACCACATGGTCTACGGCTAGGAGGGGTATCCAGTGTTCGGACGCCGCACAGAGCAAGTACTTACCCGACGCATTGTCGAGTTGGAGCGACGGAGCGGCATCCGCGTGCCCTCCGGGGAATCGGGCGGGCAATCGAACCCCGCACCCGAGTCGCCCGTGGCGCGCTCCCGGGCAGGCGGCGCGTGGGGTGACGGCTTCGGAATGATCGCGACGCGGTCGCTGCAGGTGATCATCGTGCTCGTACTGACCGCGGCGGTCGTGATCGGGCTCCGAACGCTGAGCACGGTGTTCATCCCGATCCTGCTCGCGCTGATTCTGGCGAGCACGTTCGCGCCGGTCATGCGCTGGCTCCGCGCCCACAAGCTGCCGTCGGCGCTTGCGACGGTGGTCGTTCTGCTCGGGATCCTGTTGCTGCTCACCGGCGTCGGGTGGCTCATCGTCTGGGCCGTGCAGGACGAGTGGGATGAACTCGCCGAGCAGGCACAGAGCGGCTTCGAGCAGGTCGTCGCGTGGGTGCAGACGCTGCCGTTCGCACCAAGCTCCGAGCAGATCTCCGAGTGGCAGGACACCGTCATCGACTTCGTGACGAGCTCCCAGTTCGGCTCGGGCGCGCTCGCGGGCGTCGGCGCGATCACGAGCTTCGTCACCGGCCTCGTGCTCATGATCGTTGTGCTCTTCTTCTTCCTGAAGGACGGCCCGCAGATCTGGCAGTTCCTGCTCCGTCCGTTCCGCGGCGAGGCGCTCGCCCGCGCCGAGCGCGCTGGCGACAAGACCGTGTCGACCCTCGGCTCCTACGTCCGCGGCACGGCCGCCGTCGCCGCGGTCGACGCGATCGGTATCGGGATCGGCCTCTTCATCCTGGGCGTCCCGCTCGCGCTGCCGCTCGCCGCGCTCGTGTTCATCCTCGCGTTCATCCCGATCGTCGGTGCGACGGTCGCCGGCATCCTCGCCGCGCTCGTCGCCCTCGTCGCGAACGGGCCGCTCAGCGCCGTGCTCGTCGTCGGAGTCGTCGTGCTCGTGAACCAGCTCGAGGGCAACTTCCTGCAGCCCGTGCTCATGGGGCGCGCGCTGAAGCTGCACTCGCTCGTGATCCTGCTCGCACTGACGATCGGCACCGTGCTCAGCGGCGTGCTCGGCGCGGTGCTCGCCGTGCCGATCGCCGCGGTCGCGTGGGGCATCATCCAGGTGTGGGACGGCCCCAACCTGCCGGCGAAGCCGTTCCGTCCGCGGGAGCGCCAGGCGTAGATTTGCCGGCGCACCCCGCGCCGCCGCACCCGAAAGGACGCCATGCGTTTTCTCCTCAACCTCCTCGCGCAGATCGCACTCGCGGCCGTCGCCCTCGTCGTGATCCACTTCGCGCTGCCTGGCGTCACCCTCCACCTCGCCGGCTTCGTCATCGCCCTCGTTGTGTTCACGATCGCGTACGCGATCCTTCGCCCGCTCGTCAGGAAGCTCGCGCAGCGCTACGCGGAGCCACTCACCGGGGGAGTCGGCCTCATCGCGACGCTGCTCGCGCTGTGGATCGCGACCCTCTTCAAGGGTGGCATTGTCATCTCGGGCGTGCAGGCCTGGCTGCTTGCGCCAGCGATCGTGTGGATCATCACCGCGCTCGGCGGCTGGATCGTCGGGAAGTTCGTGATCGACCGCTCGCTCGAGAAGCGCGATCTGGCGCGGAAGATCGCCCATTCCAAGAAGTAGCGGCGGCGCAACACGCGCGGGTGCACCGGTTTTGGGGCCTCGATTTGCGCAGTCGGTGGGTACGTGGGAATATATATGAGTTGTCAACGACGGCCTAGGCCAGAAGGAAACAACAGCGTCCGGCCCCATCGTATAGCGGCCTAGTACGCCGCCCTCTCACGGCGGTAACGCGGGTTCGAATCCCGCTGGGGTCACCGGAACAGAAAGCCTCACCTTCGGGTGAGGCTTTCTTCGTTTGTGCGCAGTGCTGGCCTGGGGAAGGAGCCCTCGGGAGTATGCTTGAACCACGATTTCAACGCACAACGAGGAGCACGTAGTGACCCGCACGATCAAGCTTGCAGTGATTCCAGGCGACGGTATTGGGCCGGAGGTGATCGAGCAGGCGAACCGCGTCATCGACGCTGTCGTTGCTGGGGGCGACATTACGATTGAGCGGACCGAGTTTAAGCTCGGCGCCGAGCGCTTCCTCGAGACCGGCGACACGCTGCCCGAGATCGAGCAGGCCGCAATTGCGAGCCACGACGCGATCCTCTTTGGCGCGGTTGGTGGCGTGCCCGGCGACGAGCGGCTCCGCTCCGCGAACATCGAGCGCGGCCTGCTGCTGAAGCTTCGCTTCGACTTCGAGCACTACGCGAACGTGCGCCCGTGCGTGCTGTTCCCGGGCGTCGAATCGACGCTCGCAGATCCCGGAACCGTCGACTTCGTCGTCGTGCGCGAGGGGACCGAGGGGCCGTACGTCGGCAACGGCGGTCGCCTGCGCCCCGGGACGCCCGCCGAGGTCGCGACCGAGGTGTCGGTCAACACCGCGTTCGGCATCGAACGGGTCGTGCGCTACGCCTTCGAGACCGCCATGGCGCGTCCGCGCAAGAAGCTCACCTGGGTGCACAAGACCAACGTGCTCGTGCACGCAGGCGCGACCTGGCAGGGCGTCGTCGAGGCCGTGCGCGCGGAGTATCCGGAAGTCGCCGTAGACTATATGCACGTCGACGCGGCAACGATCCACATGGTGCAAAACCCAGCACAATTCGACGTGTTGGTCACTGACAACCTCTTTGGCGACATCCTCACCGACCTTGCGGGCGCCATCGGCGGCGGCATCGGTCTCGCGGCGTCAGGCAACATCAATCCCGACGGCACCTTCCCGAGCATGTTCGAGCCGGTGCACGGCTCCGCACCGGACATCGCCGGGCAGCAGAAGGCCGACCCGACGGCGGCAATTCTGTCTGCAGGGCTCATGCTCGACCACCTCGGGCTCGACGCCGAGGCGGAGCGCTTGCGTGCGGCTGTCCGCGCCGACCGCGCGGCAGCGGGCGCGCAGGTCCGCTCGACGACCGAGGTCGGCGACGCGATCATCGCGCAGATCCCGGCTCGCGCGTAGCCCACGTTCTCGGCCCGCGCCGAACCACTCATACGTTTCACACTGACCAGAAAGGCGTGTCATGACTGACTCCACCTTCACTCTCACCGAGGCGGAACGCCTCCCCGCAGCGGAGCGCGAGGCGATCCTCGTTGACCCCGGCTTCGGCGATCACTTCACCGACCACATGATCTCGATCGTCTGGACGCAGGCGGACGGCTGGCACGACGCGCAGGTCCTGCCGTACGGCCCGATCGCGATGGATCCGGCGTCGTCCGTGCTGCACTACGGCCAGGAGATCTTCGAGGGGATGAAGGCGTACCGTCGCGCCGACGACTCCATCGTGATCTTCCGCCCCGAGGAGAACGCGCGCCGCCTGAACGAATCTGCCGTGCGGCTCGCCCTGCCCGAGCTTCCGGTCGAGCTGTTCGTTGAGGCGACCAAGCGGCTCGTCGAGATCGACGCCGACTGGGTGCCGCGCGGCGCCGACCAGTCGCTCTACCTGCGTCCGTTCATGATCGCCGACGAGAGCTTCCTCGGCGTCCGCGCAGCGCAGCGCGCCCGCTTCATGGTCATCGCGAGCCCCGCCGGGCCGTACTTCACGGGGGGCGTGAAGCCCGTCGCGATCTGGCTGTCGCAGGACTTCGCACGCGCCGGCCACGGCGGAACGGGCGCCGCGAAGTGCGGCGGCAATTACGCCGCGTCGCTGCTTCCGCAGAACGTGGCGGCCGAGAACGGCTGCCAGCAGGTGCTCTTCACCGACGCTGGAGACCCCGACGTGATCGACGAGCTCGGCGGCATGAACCTCTTCCTCGTCCGCGATGACAAGACGCTGCTCACGCCCGCGCTCAACGGGAACATCCTTCCCGGGATCACGCGGAAGAGCCTCATCCAGCTCGCGCAGGATCGCGGCTACGCGGTCGAGGAGCGCGCGGTCACGGTTACGGAGTGGCGCGAGGGCGTCGCGAACGGTTCCATCGTCGAGGCGTTTGCCTGCGGCACCGCCGCCGTGATCACGCCGATCGGGCAGCTGAAGTCGCCCGACTTCACCATCGACTTTGGTGACGCGGCGCCGGGCGAGCTCACGCTGTCGCTGCGTGAGGAGCTCACCGGGATCCAGTACGGCACCCATGAGGATCGCCACAGCTGGCTCACCGAGATCCCGTCCGCCAGCGTCGCCGCGTAGAGGAGCAGCAGTGAAGATCGCACGTTTCGAGGCCGACGGGGAGATCTCGTTCGGCATCCTCGACCCCGCAGAGGACGGCACCGGCGTTGAGCTCGTCGAGCTCGTCGGAGACCCGATCGTGGCGGGCTACGACACGACGGGCAAGCGCTTCAAGTTCGAGGACGTGCGGTTGCTCGCCCCCGTGATCCCGCGCTCGAAGATCGTCTGCGTCGGCAAGAACTATGCCGACCACATCGAGGAGATGAAGGACGTCACGGGCGGCGATGCGCCAGCGGAGCCGCTGCTGTTCCTGAAGCCGAATACTTCGGTGATCGGCCCGGGCGGCACGATTGTGCGGCCCGCCATCTCGGATCGCGTCGAGCACGAGGGCGAGCTTGCGATGGTGATCGGTGCGATCGCGAAGGACGTCCCTGAGGATCGCGCGCTCGAGTACGTCTTCGGCTTCACCTGCGCGAACGACGTCTCCGCCCGTGACATTCAGATCGCTGACGGCCAGTGGACGCGCGGCAAGGGGTTCGACACGTTCTGCCCGCTCGGGCCGGTCATCGAGACCGATCCTGACCTCGCGGACGCGCGCGTCACGACCCGCGTGAACGGCGAGACACGGCAGGACGGCACCACCTCGCAGCTCATCTTCTCGCTCGCCCGGATCGTCGCGCACGCGTCGCAGGCGTTTACGCTGCTGCCGGGCGACGTGATCCTCACCGGCACACCCGCGGGCGTCGGGCTGCTTGAGGCCGGCGATGTCGTCGAGGTCGAGGTCGAGGGCATCGGGATCCTGCGCAACACAGTCGCCTAGCGCCCCGCGCTGCGCTGCGGCCAGGCTGCGCCCTGCGCGTGCTGGCTGAGTCCCTCACCGAACGGTGGGGGACTCAGCTGTTTTAGCTCTGGCTGAGGCTCTCCAGATCATCGCGCAAACTCGTCGCTCGCTCTGGCACCCGGGGGAGTGCGTGCGCGGAAATGCTTCGGGCAAGCTGCCTGTCCTCAAGCAGTACGGCGACTCGGGCCCAGGTGAGCAGGTGCGCGGGGTGCATGCTCTCGTTGGATGCGGCAGCCACGGCGCCGGCTCGGAAATCCTCCGGGAACGCGGTGAGCGGGCCGAAGAACCCGGTTGCCTGACGCGGCCACTCCGAGACAAAAAACGCGACGGATTCGGCGGCCTCGGCTGCGCTTTGGCCGTAGGCGAACTCCGCGTCGGAGCTGTTGCGGAAGCCCGAAATGATCGAGCTACGCCAGGCACAGTCGTGGTCCCGGAGGTGCTCGGCAGGGGTGCTCGACGTTCCAACGACCTCGTCGAGCGGGCTCAAGTGCACGCCGAGGCCGACCTGGAAGACGCCGGTCCGTGGGCGATGTTGAATCTCGACGACGTGCACGACGCTTCCCGGAAGCACGCGGCGGGCGACGTCGCCGGACCGGACGAATCCGTCCGCGGCCAGGAGCGGGAAGAACTGCCGCCGGAACTCGGCATTGATGGTTTTGCGGTCCACGAGGCTCCTCCGGTTCGGTGCTGCCCCCATTTTAGCGGCCGGGCGCAGCATCAGCTTTGAGGTGAGACAATAGGAGCACGATGGATCCGAACAAGCTCAACCACACACCGCCCACCGGCGAGTCCAAGCTCATCAAGACTCGCCCGAACACTGGCGGCCTTGCTCGGCGTCCGCAGGTGCGTCCGAAGACCGAGGGGTGGACGCAGCTCACGAATCCCGATGGGCGCCCGACGCTGCAGTTCGCATCTCCGCGCGTCAAGCAGCCCGCGACGCATCTCGCCGATATGACGCTCGAGGAGCGCGAAGCGAAGGTCGTCGAGATGGGGCTGCCGAAGTTCCGTGCGAAGCAGCTCTCGGTGCACTACTTCGAGCACCGCACCACGTCTCCCGAGGAGATGACCGACCTGCCGAAGGGCCGGCGCGAGGAGCTTGCGGAGGCATTCTTCCCGCCGCTTCTGAGCGAGGTCAAGAAGCTCGTGACCGACGACGGCAACACGGTCAAGTTCCTGTGGCGGTTGTTTGACGGCGCGCTCGTTGAGTCAGTGCTTATGCGGTACCCGGGCCGGATCACGCTCTGCGTGTCGAGCCAGTGCGGCTGCGGCATGAACTGTCCGTTCTGTGCGACGGGCCAGGCGGGCCTCACGCGCAACATGTCGACCGCCGAGATTCTCGATCAGGTCGTCCAGGCGAACCGCTTTATCGCGGAGGGCGGGCTGGGGCACAAGCGCCGCGCCGGCAACGGTGCGGAGCCCGAGCGCGTGAACAACATCGTGTTCATGGGCATGGGGGAGCCCCTGGCGAACTACAAGCGTGTGATGAACGCCGTTCGCCGCATGGTTGCGCCGTCGCCTGAGGGCCTCGGGATGAGCGCCCGCGGCATCACGGTCTCGACCGTTGGCCTGGCCCCGGCGATCCGCAAGCTTGCCGACGAGGACATCCCGGTGACGTTTGCCCTGTCACTGCACGCGCCCGACGACAAGCTGCGCGACGAGCTCATCCCGGTGAACAGCCGCTGGAAGGTCGACGAGGTGCTCGACGCCGCGTACGCATATTACGAGAAGACGGGTCGCCGCGTCTCGATCGAGTACGCGCTCATCAAGGACATGAACGACCACGCCTGGCGCGCGGACCTGCTCGCAGATCGCCTGAACCAGCGCGGCCGCGGCTGGGTCCACGTGAACCCGATTCCGCTGAATCCGACGCCGGGCTCCATCTGGACGTCTTCGACCAAGGAAGTCACGCGCGAGTTCGTCGACAGGCTCAATGCTGCCGGTGTTGTCACCACCCTGCGCGACACCCGCGGCAAGGAGATCGACGGCGCGTGCGGCCAGCTCGTCGCGACCGAACAGGACCGCGCGGACGCCGAAGCGTTCGCGACCTCCTGACAGCCGCTGTCGAGCGAGGCCGATCAGTCCGCCGCGGCCGATCGAGGTCGGTCGGCTCGTCGCGCTCGGTCGAAGTTGATCAGCCCGCGGTTTGCGAGCGAGACCGAACCGCCCGCGGTGGGTGACCGGGACCGGACCGCCTGCGGTTGGCGAGCGAGACCGATCAGCGCGAGCGAGCGAGACCGGTCAGCGGGTCTCGCGTGAGAACCGCAGCGCTTCGAGCACCTGCCGTTTGAGTTCGAGCGGCTGACGGTACAGCAACGAGCTCGTGACTCTGAGGACGCGCCAGCCCTGCTCTGCGTACGCCTGACACTTTTCGACGTCGCGTGCGTACTGTTTCGCCTGGCTGAAATGGTGTTCCCCCTCGTACTCGATGGCGAGCTTCAGCTGTGGGTACGCGAACTCGCTGCAGCCAAGCAGCCGCCCCTCCGGGGAGTACACGTCGTAGTCGAGCTCCGGCGGCGGCGCTCGCCATTCTGCGAGCAGCATTCGGATGTGGCTCTCGGGTGGCGACGCGCTCTGGTGCGTCAGCAGGGGGAGCAACTCACGAAGCTCGCGGCCGCCGCGGCGATACGGGGTCGTGGCCGCCTGTTCGAGTTGGGAGCGTGTCGCCAGTGGGTCGCGCTTGTACCTACTCGTTCCCGGATATCTCGGATGCCTGAGCACTGCGTCGCCGACCACGACAGCCTGTGACTGGGTGAGCCCGGGGGTGAGCTCTGCCCACGTGGTTGCGGGATCGGTGACAGGAATGCCTCTCAGAGCGACGACCTTGACCTGCCTGGGCGAGAGCACGCGGTACGTGACGCCGAAGCGTTCCAACGACTGGCTCCCCTCGCACGACGCAATGTCGACCCGCAGCTCATCGCCGCCCAGGGGAGGGGAAACCGGAAGCCCCCAGATTGCTGCCGCGGTGTAGTGCGAGAAGAAGGCGTTGGGCTTCATTACCTCGATGAGGTTGATTGCACGGATGGTGAGCGACTGTCGCCATCGTTCGTGCGGGTGCGGCAGCCGCCCACTCGGATGGTCCGCCGGAGAGACAAAGACCTCGCCATCGACCCGGGAGTACGTCCCCGGAGCGATACGCACGACGTCGTCACCGTGCAGGCGGCGGCTGTCGATTCCCGCCGCGCGGGCGGCAGCGGCGGTGAAGACTCTACCGAGGCTCTCGGGAAGGGGATGCTGGCGTCGATCCATGCTGCCATCCTGCCGAGCCGGGCTTGGCGCGCCCACCGCACCGGACCGAATGTGGAGAACGAGGCCACGCAGGGTGGGCTCCAGGCGATGTGGACGAAGCAGCCCACCCCAGCACTCTCGAGTGTGCACCCCTGCCAGACTCGACCCCGACCCGCAGGTCCGGTCCCCGGAAACGAGGGGGCCGATCCTGCTCCCGGAAACTTTGTCGACGTTTTGACGTAGTTGAGGCGCGCCAACTACGTCAAAACGTAGACAAAGTTGTCGAACGTGGGGGCCGTGGGCGCCGTGGGCGCCGTGAGCGCCAGGGGACTCCGAGCGCCAGGGCGCCACCAGCGCCAGCGAGCCGGCGCCCGAGCCCTAGCGGCCGAGCGCCCGCCCCAGCAGCTCCACGTCTTCGACGGTATTCCAGAGGTGGAACGACACCCTCGCGTTCCCCGCGCGACCCGAGGCGACGAGCCCGGCGGCCTGCATTGCGGCGAGGTCGGCGCCCTCGGGGTCGGGCCAGGTGACGATTGCGGAGTTTCCGGCTGGCATCCCGAGCATCTCGCGAGCGGCGTTCGCGAGGCCCACGGCGTGGTCGTGCACGGCTGCGGCGTCGAGCGAGACGATCAGCTTGAGCGCCTCTTCGGTGCCCCCGATGAGCGGCCACAGCGGTGAGAGGTCGAACCTGCCGGTCCCGGCGGCGAGGGGCGTGTTGCCCGCGTAGCACGAGCTCCACACGTCGTCCGCCGAGCACCAGCCTGCCGCGAGCGGCGTGAGGGTCTCATCTAGCCCCTCGCGCACGGTGAGGAACGCGGTGCCCCTCGGCGAGCACAGCCACTTGTAGGCGTGGCAGACCGTGTAGTCGAATTCGGCCGCGCCGACCGGAAGCCAGCCGAGCGACTGCGTGAGGTCGACACAGGTCTTGGCGCCGACCTTGGCGGCGGCCTGCACGATCGCCGCGTGGTCCGCGACCTCGCCCGTTGCGGACTGCACGAGTGAGAACGCCACCAGCGACGTGGCCGGCGTGATGGCCTCGGCGAGCGTCGCGGCCGGGGCGTACCGGAGGGTCACGCCGCGCGACGCGAGCTGTTCGAAGGGGTGCGTGAGGGATGCGAAGTCACCGGCTGGGCAGAGCACCTCAGCGCCGTCGGGCACCCCCGTCGCAACGATAGAGACGAGCTGCGACGCCTGCGACCCCAACGCCACGCGCGAGGCGGGGACGCCGGCGAGTTGCGCGTACAGTCCGCGCACCCGTTCTGCCGCTTCGCCGATGGCGCGGGCATCGATCGCGCCACGCGACCAGTCATCGTAGAACGCGTGGCCTGCCCGGGTGGTGCCGTGCGTTGGCAGGCCACCTGTGCATGCCGAGAGGTAGCCGCGTACCGGTGGGAAATGGCTCGAGAAGTCGTGTGTCGAGGGCTGCGTCGCCGCTGAGGTGGTCATGCAGATCAGGCTACGGCGCGACAAAACATAAGAATAGAGAATGATTCTTATGAAAGAGTTGCATCTGGGTTATAGTGGTGCTGTGAACGCCACCCGACCCGCCGATCCGCTCGGCTCCATCGACTCGACCGAGCTGCGCATCCTGCACACCCTGTCGGTGACAGGCTCGCTCACCGCGACCGCCGCGGCGCTCGGCCTGAGCCAGCCCGCCGTGAGCCAGCGCATCAAGCGCGTCGAGACCCGCCTGGCCGTTCCGCTCATCGAGCGCTTCGGCCGCGGGATCCGGCTCACGACCGCCGGCAACATCCTCGCCGATCACGGCCGCACCGTCGTCAGTGAGATCGATGCCGCCCTCGCCGCGATCGACGATCTACGCGGGGAGCGCGCTGGCACCCTCCGTCTCGTTGGCTTCCCGTCGGCATCGGCGACAATCGTCCCGGCCATCATGCGAAAGCTCGCGGTGGAGGCGCCCGAGGTCGCGCTGCAGTACCGCGAGGCCGAGCCCCCCGAGGCGACCGAGATGCTTCGCGACGGCGAGGTCGACTGCGCGCTCATCTTCGACTACGAGGGCGCCGCTGAGCTCCCCGCAGGGTCGGCCTTCTTCCCGCTGTGGGAGGAGGAAGTGCAGCTCGTGGTCTCCGAGAGCCGCGCGGCGGAGCTCGTTGGCACGGGCAGTGCCGACGCGCCCGCGAAGCTCGCCGAGTTCGCCGGCGACCATTGGATCGCCGGCTGCGAGAAATGCCGCGGCCACCTGCTCGCGGCCTCGCGCGACGCGGGCTTCGATCCCGAGATCATCCAAGAGACCGACAACGTGCCAGCGATGCTCGCGATGGCCGCGGCAGGCGGCGC
>WPCJ01123869.1_pt1 | contig 12501 bp, 12 predicted proteins | sample 5399831 | NCBI WGS metagenome assembly WPCJ01 (sample SAMN12869470, study PRJNA574797) | sludge metagenome | isolation source: wastewater treatment of pH10 | place: China:Beijing | collected 2019-05-20 | reverse complement strand
CGCGCCAGACCGCCGCCGAGGCCCAGATCGCCGAGGAGATCGACGGCCCCCTGCTGGGCTTCGCCGCCCGGACCGTGGCCGGGACCACGGCGCCGATCGAAAACGAGAACGGTCGCGCCCTCTATCATCAGGCGCGCTTTGACGGGCTGAAGCCGGACACGCGCTATGTCTATCGCGTGCGCGCCGCCGATGGCTGGAGCGAGTGGCTGCCGTTCCGCACGGCCAAGGCGGAGTTCGCGCCGTTCCGCTTCATCTATCTGGGGGACACCCAGAACGACATTCTCGAGGTCGCGTCGCGCGTGATCCGCTCGGCCTTCAAGGAGGCGGGACCGGCGGCTCTGGTCGTCCATGCGGGCGATCTGGTGGCCCAACGCGAGGTCAAGGTTCACGACGACGAATGGGGCGAATGGACCGAGGCCGGCGGCCGCGTCTACGCCATGACGCCGCAGTTGCCCGCCAGCGGCAACCACGAGTACGTCGACCACATCCTGCCGAACGGCGAGGAATCGCGCCTTCTGGGGCCGCACTGGCCGCTGCAGTTCGCCCTGCCGGACAACGGGGCAGAGGGGGCCGAGGCGACCAGCTACTACGTCGACTATCAGGGCGTGCGTTTCATCGTGCTGGACGGCACGGCGGCCATCGACCTGGGGGCCGGGGAAAGCCAGACGCGCTGGCTGGACAAGGTGCTGGCCGAAAGCCCGGCGCGCTGGAACGTCGCCTTGTTCCACCAGCCGATCTACACCTGCGCCCGGCCCGAGGACACCGAGGAGCTGAAGGCCGCCTGGAAGCCGATTTTCGACGCCCGCAACATCGATCTGGTGCTGCAGGGACACGATCATTGCTACGGCCGCGTCTCCAACCCCGCCGGGGCCGAGGCGTCGGGCGGCGACAGCGCGGCGAGCCGTCCGCAGGGACCGGTCTATGTCGTCTCGGTCACCGGCTCCAAGATGTACGGACTGAACGACCGGGCGGACACGCAGCCGGTGCGCGCGGCCGAGAACACCGAACTGTATCAGCTGATCGACGTCGAGGCGGATCGTCTGTCGTTCCGCGCCTTCACGGCGACGGGCGGGCTGTATGACGCCTTCACGCTGGAACGGCAGGCCGATGGCACGAAGCGGCTGATCGAGACCGAGGACACCCTGCTGGCCCTGCGTCGTTGCGACGGCGCGGCGGGGCCGGACGACCGCCCCTGCACGGCGGAAATCAAGGACTGAGGACGGGCGCGAGGCCTGTCCGCTGTCGCGTTCTTCTTGCCGTAGGGGAGGGATTCGCCTACCCCTCGCGGCTTGATTCAACGGATGACGGACGATCCCGGATGAGCCTCGCGCTTCTCTTTCCCGGTCAGGGCAGCCAGTCGGTCGGCATGGGCGTCGCCCTGTCGGACGCCTTCGCCAGCGCGCGCGAAGTCTTCGCCGAGGTGGACGACGCCCTGAACCAGAAGCTGTTCGAGCTGATGCGCGAAGGGCCGGAAGATCAACTGACCCTGACCGAGAACGCCCAGCCGGCCCTGATGGCCGTGTCGGTCGCCACGGCGCGGGTGCTGAAGGTCGAGTTCGGCGTCGACGTGGCGCGCGCCGCCTTCGTCGCCGGTCACTCCCTGGGCGAGTATTCGGCCCTGGCTGCGGCGGGCGCGATCAGCCTGTCGGACACCGCCCGCCTGCTGAAGCTGCGCGGTCAGGCCATGCAGCGCGCCGTGCCGGTGGGCAAGGGCGCGATGGCCTCGCTGATCGGCCCCAAGACCGATCTGGCGCTGGCTGAAGAGGCGGCCAAGGCCGGTTCGGCGGCGGGCGTCTGCGTCGTCGCCAACGACAACAACAAGGGCAACGTCGTCATCTCCGGCGACAAGGCCGCCGTGGATCTGGCCATCGAAAAGGCCAAGGAACTGGGCGCGCGCGCCATTCCGCTGAACGTCTCGGCGCCCTTCCACTGCCCGCTGATGCAGCCTGCCGCCGATGAAATGGCCGCCGCTCTGGCGGACGCCAAGATCATCGCGCCCGTCGTGCCGGTGGTCGCCAACGTCACCGCCCGCCCGGAAACCGACGCCGAGGTCATCCGCCGCCTGCTGGTCGAGCAGGTCACGGGCCGCGTGCGCTGGCGCGAGAGCATGGAGTGGATGGCGTCTGAAGGCGGCGTGACCCGTTTCGTCGAGGTCGGCTCGGGCAAGGTGCTGACCGGCATGGCCAAGCGCATCGCCCTCGACGCCGAGGCTCTGGCGCTGAATACGGCTGAAGAGCTGGAAGCGTTCGCGAAAAGCCTTTGATCCTTCTCCCCTTGCGGGAGAAGGTGGCTGGCGCAGCCAGACGGATGAGGGGTTTCGCGGACGGGTCCGACAGAGCCTCTCAAGATTGAAAACACGGCAGGGGTCGGCACGACCCCTCATCCGGCCCTCACGGGCCACCTTCTCCCGCAAGGGGAGAAGGAAGAGGAGAGACAGAGATGTTCAACCTTACCGGCAAGACCGCCCTCGTGACCGGCGCCACCGGCGGCATCGGCGGGGCCATCGCCCGCGCCCTGCACGCGCAAGGGGCCACTGTCGTCCTGTCCGGCACGCGCGAAGCCGTGCTGGCCGATCTGGCCAAGGAGCTGGGCGAGCGGGCCCACTTCGCCACTGCGAACCTTTCGGATCCGGAGTCGGTCGACAATCTGGTGAACGCGGCCGAGACGGCGGCGGGCGCGCCGCTGGACATCCTGGTCGCCAATGCGGGCATCACCAAGGACGGCCTGCTGATGCGGATGAAGGATGAGGACTTCCAGTCGGTCATCCAGATCAACCTCGAGAGCTATTTCCGCCTGACCCGCGCGGCGGTGAAGGGGATGATGAAGCGCCGTTCGGGCCGCATCATCGGCATCACCTCGGTGGTCGGCGTCACCGGCAACCCCGGCCAGACCAACTATTCCGCCTCCAAGGCCGGGATGATCGGCTTCTCCAAGTCGCTGGCCCAGGAAGTCGGTTCGCGCGGGATCACGGTCAACTGCATCGCGCCGGGCTTCATCGCCTCGCCGATGACCGACGTGCTGAACGACCAGCAACGCGAGGCCATCCTGTCGAAGATTCCGGCCGGACGTCTGGGCGCCGGCGATGAAATCGCCTCGGCCGCCGTTTATCTGTCGTCGGATGAAGCGGCCTACGTCACCGGCCAGACGCTGCACGTCAACGGCGGCATGGCGATGATCTGAACCCGTTGCGCGGCGCCATCACGACGCGCAACAGACTATTTCCACGCCGTCACCCTGTGCTAAAGGGCTCGGACGTCTTTCGGGGGTGAGTCTCATTGAGGCTTGATCCCGACAGACAGCCGTGACACGGCGAAACAACCCAAGACCCGCCTTCACGGCGATTTCAAACAGGCAGAGAGACACTCATGTCCGACACCCTCGAACGCGTCCGCAAGATCGTGATCGACCACCTGGACGCCGATCCGGACAAGGTCACCGAGAAGGCTTCCTTCATCGACGACCTGGGCGCCGACTCGCTCGACAACGTCGAACTGGTCATGGCCTTCGAAGAAGAATTCGACGTCGAAATCCCGGATGACGCCGCTGAGCACATCCAGACCGTCGGCGACGCGGTGAAGTTCATCGACGAGAAGCTGGCCGCCTGATCCGGCTGCGATTCGTCGCACTTACCAGCTGATGGCCGCCGTGACGGACCCCTAGCGGGACCGTCCGGCGGCCATTAGTGTTTCTGGCTACGATTCTGACCAAGAAGGAGCGCGAACCATGCGCCGCGTCGTCATCACGGGCCTTGGCCTGGTCACGCCTCTGGGCACGGGCGTCGAGCATGTCTGGAAGGGCATTCTGGACGGTCGCTCGGGCATCCGTCCGATCACCGCCTTCGACACCGAAGGCTACGGCTGCACCATCGCGGGCGAAGTCCCCAGCGTCGACGGACGCGGCGGCGGCGAGGCCGGTCAGCCGGGCGTCTTCGATCCCGATCAGGTGATGTCGGCCAAGGACCGCAAGCGCGTCGACGACTTCATCCTGTACGCCATCGCGGCGGCGGACGAGGCGCTGGCGGACGCGGACTGGAAGCCGGAATCGGAAGATGACAAGGAAGCCACCGGCGTCATGGTCGGCTCCGGCATCGGCGGTCTGGGCCCCATCGCCGACACGGCCATCGTGCTGAAGGAACAGGGCGTTCGTCGCGTCAGCCCCTTCTTCATTCCCTCGGCCCTGATCAACCTGGCGTCGGGCCAGATCTCGATCCGCCACGGCCTGAAGGGCCCGAACCACTCGGTCGTCACCGCCTGCGCCACCGGCGCCCACGCCATCGGCGATGCGGCCCGGATGATCGCCCTGGGCGACGCCGACGTCATGGTGGCGGGCGGCGCCGAAAGCTCGGTCGTGCCGATCGGCATCGCGGGCTTCCTGGCCTGCAAGGCGCTGTGCACCGCCTATAACGACACGCCGGAGAAGGCCTCGCGCCCCTATGACCGCGGCCATGCGGGCTTCGTCATGGGCGAGGGCGCCGGGATCATGGTGCTGGAAGAGTACGAACACGCCAAGGCGCGTGGGGCCAAGATCTACGCCGAGGTCGTCGGCTACGGCATGAGCGGCGACGCCTATCACATCACCGCACCATCCGAAGATGGCGACGGCGGTCTGCGGGCCATGAAGGCGGCGCTGAAGCGCGCCGGTATGCAGCCGTCGGACCTCGACTATGTCAACACCCACGGCACCTCGACCATGGCCGACTGGATCGAGCTGAAGGCGGTCGAACGTCTGGTCGGCGATCACGCCAAGGATCTGGCCGTGTCGTCCACCAAGTCCATGACGGGCCACCTGCTGGGCGCCGCCGGGGCGATCGAGAGCATCTTCTCGGTCCTGGCCATCCGCGACCAGATGGCGCCGCCGACCATCAATCTGGACGATCCGGAGATGGAGACGCCGATCGACCTGATCCCGCACAAGGGCAAGGCCAAGAAGATCGATGTGGCGATGTCCAACAGCTTCGGTTTCGGCGGCACCAATGCGGCCGTGATCTTCAAGAAGGTCGACTGACTTGGCCAAGGCTCCGCCCCCCCGCACCCCCAAGGTTCGCATTCCCAAGTCGCGCGTTCCGAAAAAGGGCGGCGGGGGCGGAGGCTCTCGTTTCGGCCTCGGCGTCGGCCTGATCACCGCCGCCGGGACGCTGGGCCTGTTCCTTGTCGCTGCGCTAGTGGCGTTCTGGGCCATCTACTGGGGACCGGGGCCGAAGGCGGCGGAAGGGGAGGCGACCATCGTCACCCTGCCGTCCGGGGCGGGCGTTCCGGCCATCGCGGCCAATTTGAAATCGGCGGGGGTGATCCGCTCCACCGACCTGTTCCGTGCGGCGATCAGCCTGACGGGCGCCGACCGCAAGATCCGCGCGGGCGAGTATGAGGTGCCGTCGGGCGCCTCTCTGGCGACGGTGGTGGGCCTGCTGGTCGACGGCAAGGCGGTGCGCCACTACGTGACCCTGCCTGAAGGCTGGTCCAGCGCCCAGGCGGTCGACATCCTGATGAAGCAGCCGGTCCTGACCGGCGAGGTCGAGGTTCCGCCCGAGGGCAGCCTGTGGCCGGAAACCTATGAGGTCACGCGCGGCGAGACGCGCGCGGCCGTCGTCGCCCGGATGCAGCGCGCCGCCAAGACCAAGCTGGAGACCCTGTGGGCCGCCCGCTCGCCCGCCACGGTGGTCACGACGCCGGAAGAGGCGGTCATCCTGGCTTCCATCGTCGAGAAGGAAACGGGCATCGCCTCCGAACGGCCCGAAGTGGCGGCCGTCTTCACCAACCGCCTGCGGCTGGGGATGCGGCTGGAGAGCGACCCGACCATCGTCTACGGCGTGACCAAGGGGCGGCCGCTGGGGCGCGGCATCCTGCTGTCGGAACTGCGCAATCCGACGCCGTGGAACACCTATCTGATCGACGGCCTGCCGCCGACGCCCATCGCCAATCCGGGCGAGGAAGCGATCAAGGCCGTGCTGAACCCGCCGCGCTCGGAATACGTCTTCTTCGTCGCCGACGGCACGGGCGGCCACGTCTTCGCCCGCACCTATCAGGAGCATCTGCTGAACGTGGCGCGCTGGCGCGAGATCGAGCGCCGCAAGGCTGGTCTGGCGGCTGGGGAGAGCGCGCCTGAGACCTCGCCGGCGCCCATGACGGATGAAGCCGCCGGCCCGGCGATCACCATCCCGCCGGGCGCCAAGGTCATTCGCGTGCGGACGGAGGCCGGACGATGAGTCAGATTTCAGGCCAAATCTCGGGCATGACCGGCTTTGGCCGGGCCGATGGGGCGCTGGACGGCTGGACCTGGACGGTCGAGGCGCGCTCGGTCAACGGCCGGACGCTGGAGACGCGCTTTCGCGGGCCCGGCGGCTTCGACAATCTGGAACGCCTGGCCAAGGCGGCGGCTCAGGCGCGCCTGAACCGGGGGCAGGTGACGCTGGGCCTTCAGGCCAAACGCGCCGAGGGGACCGAGCCCGCGCCGCGCGTCAATGAGGCGGTGCTGGCGACCTATCTGCGGCTGGCGAACCAGTTGGCGGAGGAGGGGGCGACCCCGCCCTCGGCCGACGGCCTTTTGGCCTTGCGCGGCGTCATCGAGGTCGCGGAAGAGGACGAGGACGCCGAGGCTCGCACCGCCCTTGAGGCCGCCATGGCCGCCACGGTCGAACAGGCGCTGGACGCGCTGAAGGCCTCGCGTCAGCGTGAGGGCGAGCAGCTGACGCCGGTGATCCACGACTTCGTCGGGACCATCGAGGCTCTGGTCGCCCGCGCCGAGCTTGAGGCGTCGGCTCAGGTCGAGGCCATCCGCGAACGCTTTACTCGTCGTATCAGCGAACTGGCGCCCGATGCGCCCGGTCTGGACGAGCGCGTCTTCCTCGAGGCCGCGGCGTTGGCGACCAAGGCCGACGTGCGCGAGGAGCTGGACCGGCTGACGGCCCATGTCGCCTCGGCCCGCGCACTGTTGCAGCAACCCCCCGCCGGTCGAAAACTCGACTTCCTGATGCAGGAATTCATGCGCGAGGCGAACACCCTCTGTTCGAAATCCGCTACGACCGCGCTCACCGGAATCGGCCTGGAGTTGAAGGCCGTCATCGAGCAGCTTCGAGAACAAGTTCAGAATGTCGAATAACCGCACCCCCCGCCGTGGCGTCCTGCTGATCGTGGCCAGTCCGTCGGGGGCCGGAAAGACCTCGCTGTGCCGCCGCCTGATGGCCGACCACAAGGGGCTGGAGCTGTCGGTCTCCATGACCACCCGCGACATCCGTCCGGGCGAGGTGGACGGGCGCGACTACAACTTCGTCAGCAAGGAGCAATTCCAGCGCCTGGTCGACGCCGACGCCTTCCTGGAATGGGCCGATGTGCACGGCAACCGCTACGGCAGCCCGGCCGCCCCGGTCGAGCGGGCGCTGGCGGAAGGCCGCGACGTCCTGTTCGACATCGACTGGCAGGGCGCCCGCGACGTGGCCGCCAAATGCCCCGGCGACGCCGTGCGGGTCTTCATCCTGCCGCCCAGCCTTGAAGAGCTTCGCCGCCGTCTGGTGACGCGCTCTCAGGACGCCGAGGACGTGATCGAGCGCCGCGTCGCCAACGCCAAGGGCGAGATCGAGCACTGCGACGACTTCGACTATGTGCTGGTCAACGAGGACTTCGACCGATCCTACGCCGAATTGGCCCACATCTATCACGCCGAGCGCAGCCGCCGTCACCGCAACCTGTGGGTCGATGGCTACAAGAGCGCCCTGCTGAAGGAAGTGGTCTGACGTCCATGAGCGACGCCGAACACCGCCGCTGGCTGGCCCAGGCCGTTGATCTGGCGCTGGAGAACGTCAAGGCGGGCGGTCGGCCGTTCGGGGCGGTTCTGGTCAAGGACGGCGCTCTGATCGCCAGCGGCGTCAACCGGATGCTGGCGACGAACGATCCCAGCTCTCACGCCGAGATGGAGGCCCTGCGTCAGGCTGGGCCGGCGCTGGGCGGCGTCGACCTGTCGGGCGCGGTGCTCTACGCCAGCGGACATCCGTGCCCCATGTGCTTGGCGGCGGCGGTGATGACGCGCGTCAGCGCCGTCTACTACGCCTTCAGCAATGCGGACGCAGAGCCTTACGGCTTCTCCAGCGCGGCGACCTATCAGGCCCTGGGCGTGAGGTTGGACCCGCCGCCCTTGCCGCTGACGCAATTGGACGCGCCCGGTCGGACGGCGGCTGATCTCTACGGCGACTAGCGGAAGGTCACGCGCACGCCCGGTTTGACTTTGGACGCCAACTGTTCGGCGTCCCAGTTGGTCAAGCGCACGCAGCCGCTGGAGAAGGTCTTGCCGACCTTGGACGGGTCCGGCGTGCCGTGGATGCCGTAAGTGTCGCGCGACAGGTCGATCCACACGGAGCCGACCGGATTGTTCGGTCCCGGCGGCACGATGACCTTGCGGTCGCCCCGATCATAGCTGACCCGGTCCGGGTCGTAGGTGTAGTTGGGCTCGGGCGCGACGCCGACGACGCTCAGCTCGCCCGACGGCGCCGGGCGCGCCGAACTGCCGATGGTGGCCGGATAGAAGGCCAGCAGCCTGTCCGCCGCGTCATAGACCCGCACCGACCGCTCGGCCTTGTCCACGACGATGTGGGCCACGTCGTCCGTCAGCTCGGTCTGGGCCACGGCGGCGACGACGATGGTCTGACCCGCCTTGCCGAAGTCGACGCCGGGGTTGAGCGCCTGCAGCAGGCCCTCGGTCATGTGGAACTTCTCGGCCAGCATCTCCAGCGGCGTGGCGTAGCCGACGGTCTGGAGCCTGGCCATGTCGGCCAGATCGGCCGGAACCTGGCCGATGAAGGGACCGGCCAAGTCGGCGGCGGTGATCGTGTAGTCGGTCAGTACGCGGCCGTCGTCGCCCGAGGTCAGGCGGCGGAACACCTCGGCGTCCAGCACCCCGTCCTGAGGCAGACCGGCGGCCTTTTCGAAGGCGGCGATGGCCTGGCGGGTGTTGTCGCCGCCCAGGCCGTCGATCACGCCCGGCGAGAAGTTGGCGCGGTCCAGCAGGATCTGGGCGCGCGCCGTCGCCGCGTCGGGCCGCGCGGGTTGACCCTCGACGGGGGCGGCGACGGTCTCAAATACGGCGGCCTCGACCGCCTCGCGATTCAGAGCGGAGGCGGCGGTTTCGGCGACCGGGGCCTGTTCGGGCCTCGGCGTCTCAGCGGGCGATCCGCAGGCCGCGAGCACGGCCAGGGTGAAGGGCAGGACTGAGACGGCGAGACGCGATTTCGACATGAAAGCTCCGAAGGTTCCGGGGCTTGTCGAACGCGCCTAGGCTGTCCGCTGTTCCTGCATTTCCTCGGTGCGGGCGGCGAAGAAGGTCTTCATGCGGGCCAGGGCGTCCTCGATCTCGGGCGTCGAGACGGCGAAGCTGAAGCGGATGAAGCGGTGGCCGTTCACGGGGTCGAAGTCGACGCCCGGCGCCGTGGCCACGCCCGTCTCGCGCACCAGCTTCTCGCAGAAGGCCATGCTGTCGTTCGTCAGGTGGCCGATGTCGGCATAGATGTAGAAGGCGCCGTCCGGCGGGGCGATCGAGCGCAGGCCCATGGCGGGCAGGGCTTCCAGCATCCGCTCGCGGTTGGCGCGATAGACGTCGATGTTGGCTTCCAGCTCTTCTTCGCAGTCCATGGCGGCCAGGCCGGCGAACTGGCTGAGCGTCGGCGGCGTCAGGAACATGTTGCCCATGCGCGCCCGGGCCTGCTGGACCTCTTCTTCCGGCAGGATCAGCCAGCCCAGACGCCAGCCCGCCATGCTCCAGTATTTGGAGAAGCTGTTGACGATCATGGCTTTGTCGTCGAACTGCAGCATGCAGGGCGTGTCATGGCCGTAGGTGATGCCGTGATAGATCTCGTCCGAGATGATGCTGATGTTGCGCTCGCGGCAGACCTCGACGATGGCCTTCAGCTCGTCCTCGGCGATGACGGTGCCAGTCGGATTGGCGGGGCTGGCGATGATGACGCCCTGCGGCGCCGGGTCCAGTTCGCGCAGCGCCTTGGCCGTCAGCTGGAAGCGCACGTCGGGGCCGCAGTCGATCTCCTGCGGGACGATGTGCAGGGCCTTCATCGTGTTGCGATAGGCGACATAGCCGGGGCGAGCGATAGCCACGCGGTCGCCGGGAGCAAAGCGCATGTTCAGCGCCACCACCAGGGCGGGAGAGGCGCCGGCGGTCATGATGACGCGCTCGGGATCGATGACGACGCCGTAGCGGTCCTTGTACAGCTTGGCCACGCGGGCGCGCAGGTTGGGGCTTTCCCAATAGCCGCCGGCCTCGGCGTCGACCACGCGGTGGGCCTCGGCGATGGCGCGGCTGGGGGCTCCGGTCGAGGGCTGGCCGAACTCCATATGGATGACCGACTGGCCCTGCGCCTTCATCTCATGGGCGATGCGGCTGATGGCGATGGCGCGGAAGGGTTCGATTTCTACTGTCATGTCAAAGCGTCGGCCAATCTGAGGAAGCCCGCCACGTCGATGGTTTCGGCGCGGGCGTCGGGTTCGATTCCAGCGGCTTCGCACAGGGCGGCGCCGCCAAGTTGTTTCAGGCTGGAGCGCAGCATCTTGCGACGCTGGCCGAAGGCGGCCGCCGTGACCCGTTCCAGCCGCTTCAGGCGGTCGGGGGCGGGGCGCTCGGCCAAGGGTATCAGATGCACCACGGCCGAGGCCACCTTGGGCGGCGGGGTGAAGGCGGCGGCGGGCAGATGCATGACGATGCGCGCTTCGGCCACGGCCTGACTGATGACGGCCAGACGGCCATAGGCGTCCTCGCCCGGCTGGGCCACCACGCGCTCGGCGACTTCCTTCTGGAACATCAGGGTCAGGGCGCACGGCGTCCACGGCCCCGTCAGCCATTTGATCAGCAACGGCGTGCCGACGTTGTAGGGCAGGTTGGAGACGAGGTGCGCCGGTCCCTCGACCAGTTCGGCTTCCTTCACCTTCAGGGCGTCGGCCTCGACGATGGTCAGGCGGCCCGAGCCGTCGTCCAGTTCGGACAGCAGGGGGATGAAGCGCGGATCTTTTTCGACCAACACCACCTTGCCCGCATCGCTTTCCAGCAGGGCGCGCGTCAGGCCGCCGGGGCCAGGGCCGACCTCGATGACGGCGCGGCCGTCGAACGGCCCGGCGTAGCGGACGATCTTCCGCGTGACGTTGAGGTCCAGCAGAAAGTGCTGGCCGAAGCTCTTCTTGGCCGACAGGCCGTGGGCGTCGAGCGTTTCACGCAGGGAGGGCAAGGTCATTCGCCCTTCTCCCCTCGGGGGAGAAGGTGGGCGGCGGAGCCGCTCGGATGAGGGGGCTGCAGCCGCATCTGCACGGCGCGTGCGCGGATCGCGCCCAACAGGCCGTTGGGGTCGGACAGAAAGGCTTCATTGCCCGATCTCAGCACCATGAATCCCGCCTGCTCCAGTCTGGCGTCACGTTCAGCATCCTGCGCCTCATGAAGCTTATGGACGCCGCCGTCCAGTTCTACGACGAGTCGAATTTCCGTGCAGACGAAGTCACAGATCACGCCGCCGACGGGCGTCTGGCGACGAAACTTGAGATTATCGAAGCGGCGGTCGCGGACAAGACGCCAAAATATTTCCTCAGCGGGGGTGAGGGTTCGCCGTTGTCGGCGGGCGCGCTTCGTCCTGTCCGGCGTTTGCCACATGGCTGGCCGCCCCCTCATCCGTCAGGCTGCGCCTGCCACCTTCTCCCCGCGAGGGGAGAAGGCTATCGGTTGGCGCGGGCGGACGCCATCTCGGAAGCCAGGCGGACGGCGGCGATGAAGCTGTCGGCGCGGGCGACGCCCTTGCCGGCGATGTCGAAGCCGGTGCCGTGATCGGGCGAGGTGCGGACGATGGGTAGGCCCAGGGTCGCGTTGACCCCGCCCCAGAAGTCCAGCGTCTTCACCGGGATCAGGGCCTGATCGTGATAGAGGCAGACCACGGCGTCGTAGCGCGCCCGCGCCTCTTCGTGGAACAGGGTGTCGGCGGGCAGGGGATCGGTGATGTTCAGCCCCTCGGCGCGCAAGGCCTCGGCGGCGGGGCGCAGCACCGTCACCTCCTGCAGGCCGATGGCGCCGCCTTCGCCCGCGTGGGGGTTCAGCGCGGCCAGGGCCAGGCGCGGGGCGGCGATGCCGAAGTCGCGCTTCATCGATTCGTGGACGACGCGGGCGACGCGGGCGACGCGCTCGCCCGTCACCAGTTCGGGCAACTGGTCGATCGGCACATGGATGGTGACGAGGCAGGCGCGCAGGTTCTGCGCCGTCAGCATCATCACCGGGCCGCGCGTGCCGCTGAACGGGACGTCGGCGGTCAGTTCGGTGATGAACTCGGTGTGGCCGGGAAAGCGGAAACCGGAGGCGTACATGGGCGCCTTGGCGATCGGCGCCGTCACCAGGCCGCAGCCTTCGCCCGACAGCACCAGATCGACGCCGCGCTCGATCCAGTCGGCGACGGCGACGGCGTTGGCGGGCTCAGGCTGACCCGCCGTTACGGGGGCGGGCGCCGGATGGTGCAGTACGGGGATGGCGCGGCCGAAG
>WPCJ01264308.1_pt1 | contig 12510 bp, 13 predicted proteins | sample 5399831 | NCBI WGS metagenome assembly WPCJ01 (sample SAMN12869470, study PRJNA574797) | sludge metagenome | isolation source: wastewater treatment of pH10 | place: China:Beijing | collected 2019-05-20 | reverse complement strand
GGCCGCTTCGGGACGCCTCGCACCCGGCTCCACCATCGGCATCATCGGCGGCGGACAGCTCGGGCGCATGCTGGCCATGGCCGCCGCGCGTCTGGGGTTCCGCACCGTGATCCTTGAGCCGCAGGCCGACTGCCCGGCGGCGCAGGTCGCCAGCAGCCAGATCACCGCTGCCTATGACGACCCCGCCGCGCTCGCGCAACTGGCGCTGCTATGCGACGTCGTCACCTATGAATTCGAGAACGTGCCCGTCGCGGCGGCAAGCCGGCTGGTGCGGGACGTTCCGGTCTTTCCGCCTCCCAAGGCGCTGGAGGTCAGCCAGGACAGGCTCGCGGAGAAGCGTTTCCTCAACGGGGCGGGCATTGCGACGGCAGATTTCGTGCAGGTCGACAGCGATGCCGATCTTGCCGATGGCCTGTCGGGCTTTGGCGGCAACGGCGTGCTGAAGACCTGCCGGATGGGCTATGACGGCAAGGGGCAAAGGCTCTTTCGCGCCTTCGAAGGCGATATCGACGGGATCTTCGATGCGATGGGCGGCGTCCCGCTGGTGCTGGAATCGCTGGTCCGCTTCGAGCGCGAGATTTCGGTCATTGCCGCCCGCGCCCCCGATGGCGCACTCGCGGCCTACGATCCGGCGGAAAACGTCCACCGTGACGGCATCCTTCATACGTCGAGCGTTCCGGCCCGCATCGAGCCGGCGACTGCGGCCGCCGCCGGTAGGGCCGCTTTCGCGATCCTCGACGCGCTGGATTATGTCGGGGTAATCGGCGTCGAGTTCTTCGTGCTCGCGAACGGCGCGCTGCTCGTCAACGAGATCGCCCCGCGCGTCCACAATTCCGGCCACTGGACAGAGGCTGCCTGCGCCGTTTCGCAATTCGAGCAGCATATCCGCGCCATTGCGGGCCTGCCGCTCGGCGACACGGCGCGCCATTCCGATTGCGTTATGGAAAACCTGATCGGCGACGAGGTCGAGCGCGTTCCCGCCCTGCTGGACGAGCCGAACCTGATGCTCCACCTCTACGGCAAGAGCGAATCGCGTCCTGGCCGAAAGATGGGCCACTTCACGCGCATCCTGCCGTTCGCGTCCTGAATTTTCCCTGAACTTCTTTCAGGGGGCCGGCGGAACGGGGCAACTCATGTCGCCTTCCTCGCAGGAGAGATATTTCCCGAGCTGGTCCGCCCGCGTTCGGGTCAGCTCCGCACGGCATTGCGACAGCAGCATGGGGTAGGCGGACCCGTCGCTGGCTGCTGCGGTCGAGAATGCGCATTCTGCGTCGCGAAAGGCGATCCAGGCGCGCTCGGCCGCCTTGAGCCGCGCCTTGCCCTCGGCATCGTCGGCGAGGCGCGCGGCGATCTTCCCGTACTGTCCGTTGAGCCTTGCGTCCTCGCGCCTGTATTCGGCATCGGCGCAGGCGTTCATGCCGGCCTGCGTCTCGTCGGAAGGATTGCATGGCGGCGACGCGGCGATGCTCGCCTGGGTCAGGGCGGCAAGGCACAGGACGGAAAGGAGGATCGCGCGCATTTCATGTCTCCGGTGATGGCGAGGAGCTTATGCAGCGCGGTCTGGACGCGCAATGCCGCGTGCGGCTTCCTCGGTTGACAGGCTCGCCGGTCCTCGTCTAAGAGACCGTCACAAATTCTGGCGCGCTCACGGGCGCGCTTTTATGTTCGGCCCATAAGGGCCCATTCGACAGGCCAGACCAATGAAGATCAAGAATTCGCTCAAGGCTCTCAAGGCCCGCCATCGCGACAACCAACTGGTTCGCCGCAAGGGTCGTGTCTACCTGATCAACAAGTCCGCCCCGCGCTTCAAGGCACGCCAGGGTTGATCGGTAGAGGCGCGCTTGCGTCCTACGGAAAATTGTTTTTGAGCTTTTGATGCGCAGGCATTAGGGTGCCGCGCATGCGCATGTCCTATACCCTGTGTGCCGCCATGTTCTGCGTGGCATTTTCTCCGGCTTCCGCCGAGGAATCCGTCTCTCCCGTCCCTGAGCTTCGCGAATACGAGATACCGAGCCTGCCCGGGGTAAGGATCGGCAATGCCGGCGCCGCGCTTGGCGAACGCGAATCCGCGGCCGCGCCCGAAGTGGCGAAACCTCCCGAAAATCAGGCGGACCGCATCGACTCGCTTTTCGCGCGGCTCAAGCGCGAGCGGAATCCGGCAGCGGCATCGCGCGTCGCGGACCGTATCCGGGAGGAATGGAGCCGTTCGGGCAGCGCCTCCGTCGACCTTATGATGGGCTGGTCCAGAACTGCCATGGACGAGAAGAAGTTCGACGTCGCCCTCGATTTTCTCGACCAGATAGTGACCATGCGCCCGGACTATGCCGAGGGCTGGAACCGACGTGCGACGGTTCATTTCATGATGGAGAACTACGCCAAGGCGATGGCCGACATCGACGCCACGCTGCGGCTCGAGCCGCGCCATTTCGGCGCGCTGGACGGCATGGCCCAGATATTGAGGAATACCGGCCACAACGAGCGCGCCCTGCAGGCGTGGCAACGCGTGCTCGATATCTACCCGACCATGGAGAACGCGCAGGCGGAAGTCGCCACGCTTTCCGAGGAGATGGCTGGCGAAGCCATCTGACCATCCTGACGATGCGGCCCGAGGCGGTGCGAGTCAGCGATGCGTCTTCTGCGGCGTGATGCGGCCGCGTTCCGGGTCGATCGAGTTCTCGTCCGACCCGATATAGGCGATGCGCAGCATGTTGGTGGAGCCGGGCGTCCTCAGCGGAACGCCGGCAGTTATGATGATGCGATCGCCTGGGACGCCGAACTGTTCCTCCTGCGCGATACGACAGGCCCGGTCGACCATGTCGTCGAGATCGGTCGCGTCAGGCGATACCACGCAATGCGTGCCCCACAGGAGCGAGAGGCGGCGCGCGGTGTTGACGATGGGCGACAGGGCGATGATCGGCACCTGCGGCCGCTCGCGCGCGGCGCGCAGGCCCGTGGTGCCCGAGGCCGTGTAGGTGACGATGGCCGACAACTGCAAGGTCTCGGCGATCTCGCGCGCCGCGAGCGAAATCGTGTCCGCGCCGGTCGCTTCGGGCTTCGAGCGCTGGGAATTGATGATGCCGGCATAGAGCGGGTCGGTCTCGACCTTGGTGGCGATCTTGTTCATCATCGCCACCGCCTCGACAGGATAGGCGCCCGCCGCGGATTCCGCCGACAGCATGATCGCGTCCGCCCCCTCGAAGACCGCGCTGGAGACATCGGACACTTCGGCGCGCGTCGGCACGGGGGCGGTAATCATGGATTCCAGCATCTGCGTGGCCACCACCACAGGCTTGCCGGCGCGACGGGCATCGCGGGTGATCTGCTTCTGGATGCCGGGCACCGCTTCCAGAGGCATCTCGACGCCGAGATCGCCGCGCGCCACCATCAGCGCGTCGGAGAACTCTATGATCTCCTGAAGCCGCGCCACGGCCTGCGGCTTCTCGATCTTGGACATCAGCAGGGCCCGGCCGCGCGCGATCTTGCGGGCCTCGGCCAGGTCTTCCGGCCTCTGGATGAAGGAGAGCGCCACCCAGTCGACGCCCGTTTCGAGCACCGCATCGAGATCCGTGCGATCCTTCGGCGTCAGCGCGCCGACCGGCAGCACCGTATCGGGAAGGCTGACGCCCTTCTTGTCGGAGATGGTCGTGCCGGCGACGACTGTCGCCACGATGGACTTGCCGTCGCAGACCTCGGCCCTGAGTTCCAGCCGGCCGTCGTCGATCAGCAGGCGGTGCCCCGGCTCGACCGAGCGCAGGATTTCCGGATGCGGCAGATATACCCGCGAGGCGTCGCCCGGCTCGGGATTGTCGTCCAGCGTGAAGCTCTGGCCGAGCTTGAGGGTTTCCTTGCCATTGACGAACTTGCCGACGCGCAGCTTCGGTCCCTGCAGGTCGGCGAGGATGCCGATGGGACGTCCGACGGCCTTTTCCACCGAACGGATGCGTGCGACCAGCGTTCGCATCATGTCATGGTCGGTATGGCTCATGTTGATGCGGAACACGTCCGCGCCGGCGTCGAAGAGCTTTCTCAGCATCTCCTCGTCGGAGGAGGCCGGGCCGATGGTTGCGAGTATCTTGACCTTGCGGCTGCGTCTCATGGAGTGGTCTGTCCCGTGGCGGCTGTCTCGCCGTCCGCTGCGGACTCGTCAGTCAGCTGAACCATCCAGCTCGTCTGCTCGCCCGTGTCATATTCCTGGAAGCCTGCGCGCTGGTATCCGCGCGCCAGGCAGTCGTTGACGCCGGCGATCTTGAATTCCTTTTCCGCCACGCACATCGTGATCGGCCCGTCCCAGCGCCCGCCCCGTTCGGCGTCTTCTGCATAAAGATAGTAAAACCTGGATGACAACGGACCTTCGATGAGCGTCTTGCAGGACGAGCCTTCGACGTGCCACCAGCCTTCCGTGACCCAGCCCGACTTGGCGCGGTAGCCGATGCCGACGCCGACAAGATTCTGGGTCGCGTTGCAGACGCGGAAGTCGGCATGCGCCTCCGACGCGCCGAAGCCAAGCAGCGACAGCGCGGCAAGGAGCGCCAGCGGCATGGTGCACGCGGGCGAAAGGCGCTGCCCGGCGTCACTGGCCATCCCAAAACCCCTCTTCGATCGCTGAAGCATTGTCAGGCGCCCCTTTTCGGAAAAGTCTTGCCGCATGTCAACGCACGCGCTCGATCGGTTTCAATCGATTTGGCAGTCGATTCGGCATCTGCTTTCGCATTGGCCCGGTGACACATTATTGCACCAAACAGGATCGCCGGGAGAATTCCTTGAAAAGAGTGACAAAACCACGGCATTGTGCGCCTGTCCCCTGAAAATCCCGCCGCAGCCGCGGCGATCCTGAAACAGCACCCGAGAGCAACGCCCGTTCCATGCCCCGTTCAGCCGTCTTTGCCCCTTTCGAAATCGTGGACGGGGACCGGGGCCTCGGCCTTGTGCTGGTGGCCGACCATGCCCGCCGCGACCTGCCGCAGGAATATGGCGACCTCGGCCTGCCGGCTACCGAATTCGACCGGCACATCGCCTATGACATCGGCGTGGAGGCGGTGACGCGCAGGCTGGCTGCGCTCACCGGCGCGCCAGCCGTCTATGCCGGCTTTTCGCGGTTGCTGATCGACCCTAATCGCGGCGAGGACGACCCGACGCTCATTCGCCAACTCTATGACGGCACGGTGATCGAGGCCAACTATCCTATGCAGAAGGAGGAGCGCCAGCGCCGCCTCGATCGGTATTACCGGCCATACCACGACGCCGTGGGGGCGATGATCGCCTCGGTCGCCGCCGCGTCCGGCAAGGCGCCCTTCATCTTCTCGGTCCATTCGTTCACGCCGGTCATGCAGGGCATCGCGCGACCATGGCATGCGGGCGTGCTGTGGGACCGCGACGACCGCGTGGCGCGCCCCCTCATGGAGATGCTGGCGCGCGACCCCGCGATCGTGGTCGGCGACAATGAGCCCTATGACGGGGCCTTGCGCGGCGACACCATGTATCGCCATGCGATCGTCAACGGATTCGCCCACGCGCTGATCGAGATCCGTCAGGATCTGATCGCCGACGAGAGCGGGGCGGAAGCCTGGGCGCGGCGTTTGGCCCCGATCGTTGAAGATATCAACCGCCGGCCCGATATACATCAGGTGAAGCAATACGGTTCCCGAACGGGAGTGCTGACTGGAGAGGCGCCATGACGCAACACGGCACAGACCTCGACGAAAACCAGCGTCGGGATTTCGAGGCCGCCGCCTTCCGGCGGCTGGTCGGGCACCTGCGCGAGCGCACGGACGTCCAGAATATCGACCTGATGAACCTCGCTGGCTTCTGCCGCAACTGCCTGTCGAACTGGTACAGGGAGGCAGCCTTGGCGCAGGGCGTCGAACTGACGAAGGACCAGTCGCGCGAGATCGTCTACGGCATACCCTATGACGAATGGAAGCAGAAGCACCAGACGGGTGCCTCCGGCGACAAGCTGGCGGCCTTCGAGGCCGCGAGGCCGAAGGACGGTCACTAGGTCGGGCACCCAGGATATTGCCTGCCGATATCGCCCCTTGACCGTCCCCGCGGCATCGGGCATCGAACCGCACCCCCTTGCCGCGCCCGATTCCGGGAGGCGAAGCCGAGACAGCACCAGGAGAGCAAGATGGCCGACGATATCACCGAGACCAGCCAGACCGTTGCCGCCAGCCAGTTGCGCTCCCTCATCGAACGCATCGAGCGGCTGGAAGAAGACAAGAAGGCGATTGCCGACGACATCAAGGACGTCTTCGCCGAAGCCAAGGGCAACGGCTTCGACGTGAAGGCGCTGCGGCAGCTGATCCGCCTGAGGAAGCAGGACAAGGCCGAGCGCGAGGAGGCCGAGGCGATCCTCGACCTCTACATGGCCGCGCTGGGCATGACCTGAGGCGCGCGCCGCTTTCCCGGACGCATTCCTTCTTGTTGCCGGTGAAGGCCGGCATGGTTGATGGTTCGTTAACGAACGCTTCGCTAGGATGGCGACGATCCGCATTTTCGGATCGGCAGGCTTCGGAAGCGGATGAGAGTTTCGAACAGGGAAGGCACGGTTTCGTGGGGCGGCCTCGCGGCCGCCGCGCTGCTTTCAATCGTTGCCCTTACGGGCGCACCGTCCGCCGCACAGGATGCCGCTCCGGACGCGGATCAGCACACCGCAGCCATTCCGCAGGCCGCCGGCCAATCCAACATCGTCGATGAACGCCGCGCCGAGCATGAGCGTGTCGCGCACGAGATCACCCTGTCGAAGGAAAGGCAGGCCTCGCTCGCCGCCGAGATCGCCAAGGTCAGGAAGGACAGCGCCTCCGTCACCGCCGCGCTCATCCAGTCGGCCAAGACGGAACGCAAGCTCAGCCAGGACATAGAGGACATCACCGGGCGAGTGGATGCACTCAAGACGCAGCAGTCGGCCATACGCGAATCGCTTGTGGGCCGCCGCAAGGTTCTGGCCGAGGTGCTCGGTGCGCTCCAGCGCATGGGGCTCAGCCCGCCGCCCGCCATCCTGGTGACGCCGGAGGATGCTCTCGCCTCCGTGCGCAGCGCCATCATGCTGGGCGCGGTGGTGCCGGGCCTGCGCGCGGAGACGGATGCGCTCATCGCCGACCTGACGGAGCTTTCGCGCATCGCCGCCTCGATCGAGGACGAGCGCACGCGCATGGCCGCGGCCCTCACCGAGCAGCTTGCCGAGAAGAAGCGGCTGGAGCTTCTCGTGGTCGAGAAGGAAAGGTTGCAGGCCGAACAGGAGACGGCGCTGGTCGAAGAGCGCGAGCGCTCGCAGAAGCTCGCCGAAACGGCGAAGAGCCTGAAGGAGCTCATCGCGGGGCTCGAGAAGCAGGCCGCCGAGGCCGAGAAGGCGCGTGTGGCCGAGATCGAGCGCCAGAAGCGCAAGGACGAGCTCGTCGCGCTTCCGGTTCCCGAGACGCACCAGCTTGCGCCGGCGGCTCCGTTCCATACGCTGCGCGGCAAGCTCACGCTGCCTGTCGCCGGCAAGTTCTCGCGCCGTTTCGGTGCCAAGGACGGTAACGGCGGAGTGATGCAGGGCGACATGGTTGCGACACAATCGGGAGCCATCGTCACGGCTCCATCCGACGGAAGTGTCCTCTATGCGGGGCCTTTCCGGTCGTATGGACAACTCTTGATCCTCAATGCCGGCGATGGCTATCATGTGGTGCTGGCCGGACTGAGCAGTATCAGTGTCGCGTCGGGCCAGGCCCTGTTGGCGGGCGAACCGATCGGCGTGATGGGTGAGGCCAGGCTCGCAAGCGCCTCAGCCGAACCTCTTGGAAATTCCGCGACGGAACTCTACGTGGAGTTCCGCAAGGATGGTAAACCTGTCGATCCCGCTCCCTGGTGGGCGGAACGGCAATCTGGAAGGACCGGAAATGGTACGTAAATTGTCGCTTCTGTTTGCCGGCGTCCTGATGGGTGCGTCGGCCATGAGCCTGGTCTACGGAGCGCCGAGCTCCACGGCCAACGCGGCAGGCTCAGACACCTACAAGCAACTTGCCATATTCGGAGACATCTTCGAGCGCGTGCGGGCGCAGTATGTGACGCCGCCGGAGGAGAAGGCGCTTGTCGAAAGCGCCATCAACGGCATGCTCACCTCGCTCGACCCGCATTCCTCCTACATGAACGCCGAAGCCGCCAAGGACATGCGTGTGCAGACGAAGGGCGAGTTCGGCGGGCTCGGCATCGAAGTGACGATGGAAAACGAGCTGGTCAAGGTAATCACCCCGATCGACGACACCCCGGCCGCCAAGGCGGGCGTGCGCGCGGGCGACTATATCGCCAAGATCGACGGCGAGGAGGTTCGCGGCCTGACGCTGAACGACGCGGTCGAGAAGATGCGCGGCCTCATCAATACGCCGATCAAGCTGACCATCCTGCGCGAAGGCGCCGACAAGCCGATCGACATCACGGTCGTGCGCGACATCATCAAGGTGAAGGCCGTCAAGTTCCGCGTCGAGGACGATGTCGGATACATGAAGATCACCTCCTTCACCGAGAAGACCTATGACGATCTGGAGGACGCCATCTCCAAGATCAAGGCCCAGATCCCGGCCGACAAGCTCAAGGGATACGTGCTGGACCTGCGCCTCAATCCCGGCGGCCTGCTCGATCAGGCCGTGAGCGTCTCCGACACCTTCCTCGACCGCGGCGAGATCGTCTCGACGCGCGGCCGCGACCCGAAGGACATCTCGCGCTTCGACGCGCGGCCTGGCGACGACATCGACGGCAAGCCGCTGGTCGTGCTCGTCAATGGCGGCTCGGCCAGCGCCTCGGAGATCGTGGCGGGCGCGCTCCAGGATCACCGCCGCGCGACGGTCCTCGGGACGACGTCCTTCGGCAAGGGTTCGGTGCAGACCATCATCCCGCTGTCGGAGAACGGCGCGCTCAGGCTGACGACGGCGCTCTATTATACGCCGGCAGGCAAGTCGATCCAGGGCAAGGGCATCACGCCCGACATCAAGGTCGAGCAGCCGCTGCCTGAGGACCTTCAGGGGCGTGATGTGACGCGCGGCGAATCCGATCTCAAGGGCCACATCAAGGGCGCCGAGGAGGGCGAGGAAGGCTCGGGCTCCGCGGCCTATGTCCCGCCGGACCCCAAGGACGACGTCCAGCTCGCCTATGCGCTCGACCTTCTGCGCGGCTTGAAGACCGATCCGGCCTTCCCGCCAAACCCTGAAAAGGCCGTGATGAACCAGTAGGTTCGTCGATAGTTCATAGTTCGCGTAGCTGCCGGGGCCGCAAGGTTCCGGCAGTTCGATTCCGGGGCCGACTCCGGGGTAAGTCGAGTTTGGGATAAGCTGTCGCCGCATTGATTCGCGGACCAGCCGGGGCCGTCGCGTGACGCAGCTGATCAAGGACATCGAGCGCCCGCTTGGGCAGACCACCGCAAGGGACGGATCGCGCCGCCGCATCCTGCCTTCGGGAGGGACGCTGATCTCCGGCGTCTGCGTCGTCGCGGTGTTGGCTGTTTCCAGCGCGATCGCGCTTCGCGAGCGGCCTTTCCGCAATCCCGCCCTGTCCGTGACCTCGACGCCGGAAGTGGCCGCGACGCAATCTCCCGCCGCGCAGCCGGAAGCGGCGCCCAAGCCGGCGGCGTCGCAGGGCGGCGGAGCCTCCATCATCCATGTGAACCCCGAAGACGCGTCCAAGGGCTCCGGCGTCATCGTCATCCGCGACCCCTCGGCGGTCGGCCAGGATCTGCGTACCGCGCACCTGCCTGACCGGGCGCTCATAGAGGACAGTCCGGTCGGCCCCCTGCCGATGCGCGCCGCCGATGGCCGGCGGCCCTTCGACGTCTATGCGCGGCCGTGGTCCGGCACGCGCGGTGCACGCGTCGCCATCGTGATCGGCGGGCTCGCCGTCTCGCAGACAGGCACGCAGGCGGCCATCGAGAAGCTGCCCGCCGAAGTAACGCTCGCTTTCGCCTCGCAGGGCAATTCGATCGGCCGCTGGATGCAGGCCGCGCGCCGCAAGGGGCACGAGATCCTCATGCAGGCACCGCTCGAACCCTTCGACTATCCGAACGTCAATCCGGGCCGCAACACGCTGACCGTCGACGCGTCGCCGGAGGAGAACATCGAGCGGCTGCACTGGACGCTCGCGCGCACCACGAACTATACGGGCATCATGAACTATATGGGCGCGCGCTTCGTTGCCGACGCGGGCGCGATGGGGCCGCTGATGGCCGAGCTCGGCAAGCGCGGCCTGCTCTATCTCGACGACGGAACGACCGCGCGCAGTCTTGCGCCCGAACTGGCGCTGAAGGACCGTGTGCCCTTCGCCTCGGGCGACACCATCATCGACGCGGAACGCGACCGTGGCTCCATATTGAAGAAACTCGACCAGCTCGAGGCCACCGCCCGGGCCAAGGGCTTCGCGCTCGGTACCGGCTCGGCTTTCGACATGACAGTTGACGCGGTCGCCTCATGGGTGGCCGAGGCCAGGAAGCGCGGCATCGAGATCGTGCCGGTGTCGGCAGTCGCGATGGATCCGGAAAGAGGCTGACATGGCGAAGAAACGCATCGATCCCGAAAGCCTGCCCTATCGGCCATGCGTCGGCATGATGGTTCTGAACCGCGACAATCTCGTCTGGGTCGGCCACCGCATCGCCGAACCGGATGGGGAGATGGCGGGCTCGGCGCGGCTTTGGCAGATGCCCCAAGGCGGCATAGACAAGGGCGAAGAGCCGTTGCCGGCAGCTTTGCGAGAGCTTTACGAAGAGACCGGCATGGAAAGCGTCGAACTGATCGCCGAAGCCCCGCACTGGATTGACTACGATCTGCCGGCGCACCTCGTCGGCATCGTCTGGAAAGGAAAATATCGCGGCCAGACACAGAAATGGTTCGCATTCCGCTTCCTCGGCGATCCCGCCGAAATCCGCATAGATCCACCACCCGGGGGCCATACGGCCGAGTTCGACGGATGGGACTGGCGCAGGATGAGCGAACTGCCCGACCTCGTCGTGCCCTTCAAGAGGCGTGTCTATGACGACGTGGTCCGAGCGTTTCGCCATCTGGGGAGCTAGGCTTCTTGCGTTCCTGGCCGCGGCGATTGTGTCGCTGATGCCGACACCGCTGGCCGCAGGCGAACGACAGGCGATCGCGGCGGGCTTCCCCGCTACGCTTGTGGAGCCGGACGGCGATCACCCGGTCGTGCTGTTCATTGCCGGTTCCGGCTCCACGGACCGCGACGGTAACAGCGCGCTCGGCGTCCAGGTATCCTATCTCGCGAAGCTGTCCGCAGGGTTTGCCGGGCGGGGTCTGGGAAGCCTGCGCTATGACAAGCGCGGCGTGCCGGGGAGCCGGCCTGTCGAGAGCGAGGCGGATGTCTCGATCGATACTTTCGCCGACGACGCCACGGTGGTGCTCGACTGGCTGCGCCGGACCTTTCCGACACGGCCGATTGTTCTTCTCGGCCACAGCGAGGGTGGGCTGGTGGCGCTTTCCATAGCCGGCAAACGGTCCGATATCGCCGGGCTCGTCCTGATCGCCACGCCGGGCCTGCCGGCGGCGGATACGCTGCGCGCGCAACTGGCGGCACTGGAGGAGCCGGCCCGTTCGCAAGCTATCGCCATGCTGGGCGAGATCGAGGCCGGCCGCACGGTCGACGATGTTCCCGCGACGCTGAGGGGGCTTTTCAGGCCGTCCGTGCAGCCTTTCCTGCGCTCGCTGCTTGCGATGCGGCCCGCCGCACTGCTCGCCGCGCTCGGCATGCCGGCGCTGATCGTCGGCGGCGGGACCGACCTGCAAGTGAGCCGCGCCGACTTCGACTCGCTTGTGGCGGCGCGTTCCGACGTCCGGTCCCGCTGGTTCGCCGAGATGAACCATGTGTTGGTCGATGCGCCTGCGGATCGGCCCGTCAATCTCGCAGCCTATTCGGATGCGTCGCGGCCTCTGACGGAGGGCCTCGACGAGGTTATCGCCGGCTTTGCCGAAGGGCTTTGAAGCGCCCTCGGGGCTCAAGCCGTTCTTTCTTGCAAAGATGCCTTGCCAGATGCTCTTCCAAAAAGAGAAGATGCGGCGGTCGCGTTAAATATAGATGTATTATTGCAATAATGCGCATGACATTCGCGATATATTGCGTAAAGTTCCCAGTCGTAATAATGATCCGCGAAATCGACCCTTGGAATCCACCCTCGTACCGGCCAGAAGCGTGACTCTCCAGCAAGACATAATGAGCTTTGCCACCGCCGGCGCGCGGCTGACGATCGACCTCGCGGCAATCCGTGAGAATTACCGCCGGCTGAAAGCGCGCCTGCATGGCGCCGAGTGCGCGGCCCTCGTGAAGGCGGACGGCTACGGGGTCGGCGCCAAGGCGGTCGCCTCGGCGCTGGTCAAGGAAGGCTGCCGTTCCTTCTTCGTCGCACAGGCTTCCGAAGGCATCCGCCTTCGCGACGCCCTCGGCTATTCCATTTATATCTACGTCCTGAACGGTGTCCATCCCGGCGCCGCGGACGAGTGCGCCGACGCCGGCCTCACCGCCGTCGCAGATTCCGCAGCGCAACTGGCC
>WPCJ01298427.1_pt1 | contig 12512 bp, 12 predicted proteins | sample 5399831 | NCBI WGS metagenome assembly WPCJ01 (sample SAMN12869470, study PRJNA574797) | sludge metagenome | isolation source: wastewater treatment of pH10 | place: China:Beijing | collected 2019-05-20 | reverse complement strand
CGGCACAGCCGGGCCGCCGAGCCCGTCGCGCCCGGTCGCGAGCACGACATGGCGGGCGAGGACGCGCTGGCGCCTGCCGGCGGCGTCGATTTCCAGCGTCACATGCTCGGGGCCGGGATGGATCATCGCGATCTCGTGGCCGTTGCGGACATCGAGAGCGAGAACCTCGCGGAACCAGCGCAGATAGTCCATCCACATCAGGCGCGGGATCTTGTCGAGCGCCTCCCAGTCGGCCGCGCCGAACTGTGCCTCGTACCAGGCGCGGAAGGTCAGCGAGGGGATGCCGAGCGCCGGCCCGGTCAGCGTTTTGGGCGAGCGCAGCGTCTCCATCCGCGCCGTCGTCGCCCAGGGCCCTTCGAAGCCCTGTGGGCGCCGGTCGAAATTGACGGCGCGCAGGCCGATATTGCGGAAGGCCGCGGCCGCAGCGAGCCCGGCCATGCCGGCCCCGATGATCGCGACGTCGAGCACTGGTTCGCCGTTCACGCTCCGCTCCGGCACCCAGGGCGCGGCCGGCAGGGTCAGCAGTTCGAGTTCGCGGACGACGCGCCGGTTCAGTGCCGCCAGCCCTTCCGGGGACCCAGCCTGGTTCGTCGTCACAGCCGCGTCTCCTGTTTGGTCAGCGAGGCAAGGAGCGCCTGGTGCTCTTCGGGTGGAATCAGGGTGAAATCGGCGAGCCGCTTCTGGGCCGTCGCCTTGAGCGCGGCGATCAGGTCGCGGGCCTTGTCGGAGATGGCGACGCCGCGCGCGGTGACGACGCCGAAGCAATAGGGGATCGGCGTCGCCAGCGGCAGAATGCGGATACCCGGCGTCGGGTTGCCGGTCAGCGTCAGGGGCTCGACGATGGCGATGCCGGCGCCGGCGCGGATGAAGGACAATACGTTCATGGTCGAGGTCGTGCGGATTCGGACGCGGACATCGACGCCGGCCGCGTTGAGTGCTGCGCGGATGCGCGCCGGGACACCCCGGCGCAGGGACATGCCGACGAGGTCCCGCCCGGAAAGGGCCTGGAGGTCGATCGGTCCCTCGCTCTGTGCGAGCGGATCGGTCTCCGGCACGGCGAGCACGCAAGGCGCGGTGCCCAGCCATTCGAGCGCGAGGTCGCGATGCAGCAGGGGCGCGCTGGTGGCGCCGAGCTGGGCGTTGCCGGAGATCACCGCGTTCTGCACGCGATCGGGGTTCTCGACCTCGATCGCGAGCCGGGGTGCATCGGCCCCGTTCCAGGCATCGGTGAGCAGGCCGAAGGCGAGCGAGGACACGGCCGATATCCGGATGGGCGGCTCCGCCTCGCCGATCACCTCGCGGGCGCGTTCCCACAGATTCACGAAGCCGGCCAATGCCCGCTCGACATCGTCGCGCAGCACCATGCCCTTCTGCGTGAGCACCAGCCGCTGGCCGACACGCTCGAAGAGTGGCTGGCCGAGGTCGCGCTCCAGCTCCTGGATCATGCGGCTGACCGAAGGCTGGGACACGCCCAGATGCTTCGCTGCCGCCGTGACGCTGCCGAGCGAGGCAACCTGCAGATAGGCCTCGAGTATCTTGAGGCGGCTCATCTCACCCGTCTTTGCGAACCGGATCGCCGAGGATGTGCATCAGCCGGTTGGCCCAGCCGAACAGGGCCGTGGACAGAATGAGATCGACGATCTCGGCCTCGTTCAGCCCGGCCTCGCGCAGGCGGGCGGTGTCGGCCTCGGTGACGGTCGGCGGCGATTGCGAGAGCTTGACGGAATAATCGAAGATCGCCTGGTCGCGCGGGCCGAGCTTGGCTTTCTCGCCATTGGCGAACAATTCGTCGGTGACGGCGGTGTCCTTGCTGAGCTGCGCGTGACGGGCGGCATGCACGGCGGCGCAGAAGATGCAGCGGTTGACGATCGAGGCGCCGATCGCCCCGAGCTCGCGCTCGGCCCGGCTCAACCCGCCGGGATCGTACATGATGCCGTTGAACAGCGGCGAGCGCACGGCCAGTGTTTCCGGGTCATGTGCCAGTACCAGCACGTAGTCCGAGACCTTGGTGTTGGAAGGCGTGACCTTCAGCGCGTCGAGCTGCTCGGGGTTCGCCTTGGCGAGATCGACCGGGGTGATCCGCGGCTGCCATTCCGGCACGTTGCGGGTGAAGCGATGCACGACGCGGCTCATGCTGAGGCTCCCTTTAGAGCCGCGAGCCCGGCGAGGACGCGGCACTGATAGCTCATGAAGGCGTTGAGTTCGCAGAGCCGCACGATGTCAGCCTCGGCGACGCCGGCCGCCTTGAGCGCCTCGATCTCCTCGGCCTGCACGTCGCGCGGCTGGGTTGCGACCCGATCCATGAAGGTGATGACGCCGCGCTCGCGGTCATCGCGTCCGGCGTAGGCGGGATCGGCGAGGCCGCGCAGCGTCGCGTCGGCCACGTCGGAGAGATAGTGGGTGGCCAGCTCCGGCAAGGCGTTCAGGGTCGCGATCCGGGCGGCGACGGCGCGGCGCCAGGCGGAGGGAAAACCGCCAGGATCGCGCGGGTCGATCACCGCGCTTTCGGCCTGCCGGCTCATCTCGAAAATCGTGCTGCGCGAGCTTGCGGCGGCCGAGGTGGCGGCGGCGAGCCAGGGAGACGCCTCAGGGGTGGCGGGCTGGGCCATGGCAATCCCTTTCATGCATCAACTCCATTGCTTGATGCTTTATGCGAATGAAGCAGCGAATTTGCGCTGCGTCAATGAGCTTTGCCGGCGTCGTGCTAAACTGCGCGCCATGGGCGGCTTCCAGGCAAGGCTTCGGCGCGGCGTGCAGCCTCGAGACCAGCCGCTTCGTGACCGGCGCAACCCGGGTCGAAGGCGATGTGTGACACGGCATCTGGGAGGATAACGGCAAGAGCGCGCTGCGAGCCGCGTGCCGGCGGAAGCGCGCATGAGCAAGCGCGCCTGAGTGTTGAAACATGAGTCCGTTCGACGTCGGTTGGACGGGATGAGGCTCATGTCTACGCCGGCCGGCGTAGGGTTTGGCTCCATAGATCAGGGGATGTTTGCAAGACCCTTCCCCGGAAACGCGGCAGCGGGAAAGATTTGTCTCTTGCGGGTCTGAAGCTCAGCGGGCGTGCAGCCTGTGCCGGACGATTGCGGCGTGGAAACGCGCGCCATGAATCAGGCCGCGATCATCGAAGTCATAGGATGGGTTGTGCAGCGGCGCCGAGCCTTCGCCATTGCCGACATAGGCGAAGCAGCCGGGGACATGCTCCAGGAAGCGGGCGAAATCCTCCGAACCCGTCATCGGCTCTTTCGCGATCGCGACGTTGTCGTCGCCCAGCACGGCCCGCGCGGCGGCGAGCGCCTCCAGCGAGAGCGCGGCGTCATTCACCAGCGACACGAATTCGCGCGTGTAGATCATCTCGCAGGTCAGGTTGTAGCTCTCGGCGGTGCCGCGCGCGATGATGCCCATCTGGCGCTCGATCTCGGCGCTGACCTCAGGGCGGAAGCTGCGGGCGTCCCCGAGGATGCGCGCCGTTCCCGGTAGCACGTTGCGGGTGCCGTCCGTCAGCAGTTCGGTGACGGAGAGCACGGCGATATCGGCCGGGCTCAGGCGGCGCGATACGATGGTCTGGAGCTGCATCACGAGCGCGCAGGCGGCGACGAGGACCTCGTGGCCGGCATGGGGCTTGGCGGCATGTCCGCCGACGCCGTTCAGGACGATCTCGAAATTGTCCTCGGCCGACATGAACGACCCGGCGCGCGTCTGGAATTGCCCGATGGCGAGGCCCGGCATGTTGTGCAGGCCGTAGATCTCGTCGAAGGGGAAGCGCTCCATCAGTCCGTCGTCGAGCATGGCGAGCGCCCCGCGTCCCCATTCCTCGGCCGGCTGGAACAGGAAGCGCACGGTGCCGTCGAAGCCGCCTTCCTCCGCGAGCAGCTTGGCTGCGCCGAGCAGCATGCTGGTATGGCCGTCATGGCCGCAGGCATGCATCACGCCGGGCTTTTGCGAGCGATAGGGGTGTTCGCCTTGCTCGGTGATCCGCAGCGCATCCATATCGGCGCGCAAGGCGATGGCGCGGTTGCCGCTACCGCGCCTGAGCGTGCCGACGACCCCGGTGCCGCCGATGTTCTCGACGACATCGTCCAGGCCGAATTCGCGCAGTTTCCCGGCGACGAAGGCTGCCGTCTGCTTCTCTTCGAAGCCGAATTCGGGATGTGTGTGCAGATGACGCCGCCATGCGGTCATCTCGGATTGCAGGGCGTCGAGATCGAGCTTGGGCATCGGAGCGGCCTCGCGTCACGGGGTGTCGAAGGGATAGTGCAGATGGGCCGAAAGAAGCGCTGCAATCGTGCGGGCCCGGTGCAAATTTCTTTCGCTGAGCGGCAGGAGGCCGCTTCGTCGCGAACCGATCCGGATGCTAGGAACGTCTCAGGTTGGAACCGGCTGAAGCAGGAGGATGAAATGGCGGCAGAAAAAGTGGCACTGGTCACCGCGGGCGGCAGCGGCATGGGTGCGGCGGCGGCGAAGCGCCTGGCGCAGGACGGCTTTGCAGTCGGCATCCTCTCCTCCTCCGGCAAGGGCGAGGCGCTGGCTGCCGAACTCGGCGGCGTCGGCGTCACCGGCTCGAACCAGTCGAACGAGGACCTGAAGCGCCTGGTGGATCTCGCGATGGAACGCTGCGGCCGTATCGACGTGCTCGTCAACAGCGCCGGTCACGGGCCGCGCGCGCCGATCCTCGACATCACCGACGAAGACTGGCACCGCGGCATGGACACCTATCTGCTCAACGCCATCCGCCCGACGCGGCTGGTGACGCCGATCATGCAGAAGCAGAAAGCCGGCGCGATCATCAACATCTCGACCGCCTGGGCCTTCGAGCCGAGCGCGATGTTCCCGACTTCGGCGGTGTTCCGGGCGGGGCTTGCCTCCTTCACCAAGATATTCGCCGACGCCTATGCGGCCGACAATATTCGCATGAACAATGTCCTGCCGGGCTGGATCGACAGCCTGCCGGCGACGGAAGAGCGGCGGCAGAGCGTGCCGATGCGGCGCTACGGCACCAGCGCCGAGATCGCCGGCACGATCGCTTTCCTCGCCTCGAAGGATGCGGCCTATATCACCGGCCAGAACCTGCGCGTCGACGGCGGCATCACCCGCGCGATCTGACCATGATTCCGGGCGCTGCTCGGGCGTCCGGCTATCCGGCCTCACCCATCACGGCTGGATGAAGCTTCGGCTTGCGGATCAATGGCAGGCCGATCGCGACGATGGCCAGCAGCCAGAGCACGATGCTGGTCGGCGTCGAGAACAGAATCTCGTAGCCGCCATCCGACAAGGACAGCGCCCGGCGGAAATTGTCTTCCAGCAGCCGGGCGAGCACGAAGGCCAGCATCAGCGGGATCAGCGGGATGCCGACCTTGCGCAGGATATAGGCGAGGACACCTATGCCGGTGGTGATGATCAGCTCGAAGGCGGAGTTCGATACGGCGTAGACACCCGCATAGGACAGGGCGAGGATGCCGGGATAGAGAATCCAGGCCGGCACCAGAAGCAGTCGCGCGAACAGCCCGACCAATGGCAGGTTCAGCACCAGCAGCATCAGGTTGCCGATATACATCGAGGCGATCAGGCCCCAGGCGACCTCCGGGCGCTGCGTGAACAGCAGCGGGCCGGGCGTGATCGAATACATCATGAAGGCGCCGAGCATCACGGCGGTCGTGCCGGAGCCGGGAATGCCGAGCGCCAGCATCGGCACCATCGAGCCGGTCTGCGCTGCGTTGTCGGCAGTTTCTGGCGCGGCGAGGCCTCGCATGTCGCCCTTCCCGAACGTGCCCTTGTCCGAGATGCGTTTCTCGGCGGTGTAGGCCATCGCCGAAGCGACGGAGGCGCCGGTGCCGGGTAATACACCGAGGAAGAAGCCAAGCCCTGTCGCGCGCAGCATCGCCGGGATGCAGTAGATGATTTCGCGGAAGGTCAGCCGGGCGCCGCTACCGGTGCGGGAGACCACGCCGCTGATCATGCCTTCCGCCAGGAAGAGGATCTCGGCGACGGCGAAGAGCCCGATCGTCAGGCTGGTGAAGTCGATGCCACCCAGCAGTTCCAGCGAACCGAAAGTGAAGCGCTCGACGCCGGTGCCGCCATCGATGCCGACCATGGCGAGCAGGAGACCGAGCGCCACCGCGATCCAGGTCTTCACCGCCTTGCCCTCGCTCATCGTGCCGAGCAGCGCAAACGAGAGCACCATCAGCGCGACATAATCGGCCGGACCGAAGGAGAGCGCGAGCCTTGTCAGCGGCACGGCGAGGAAAGTCATCAGGATGACGGCGCTGGTGCCGCCGACGAAGCTGCCGATGCCGCTGATCGCCAGCGCGGCTGCTCCGCGTCCGGATTTGGCGAGCGGATAGCCGTCGAGCGTGGTCATCACCAGCCCGGGGTCGCCGGGGATGTTGAGCAGGATCGAGGAAATGCGGCCGCCATAGCCGCTGCCGTAATACAGCCCGGCGAGCAGGATCAGCGCCGTCTCGGGCGGCAGTTTCAGCGCAAAGCAGAGCGGCAGCAGCAGGGCGACCGCATTGATCGGGCCGATGCCCGGCAACGCGCCGATGGCGGTGCCGAGTGCCACGCCGGCGAAGGCCACAGCGAGGTTGAGCGGGGTCAGTGCGACCTGGAAGCCGGTGAGGAGGGCAGCGAATGCGTCCATCTCAGATTCCCAGAGGCCCGCGCGGCAGCGGCAGGTCGAGCATCTTGTCGAGCAGTACGAAGAAGACGATGGCTGTGCCGACCGCCGATACGGCTGCAGGCAGTGGCCGGGCGTGGAAGGCCAGCGCGGCCACGAAGCAGAGCATGGCCGTGGCCGCGATGAAGCCGATCGGCAGCAGGAGCAGCGGGTAGATCAGGCTGGCGACGAGTACCGCGAGAGCACGCGGCCAGGTCCCGAATTCCATCGCGACCGGTCCCGGGCGCAGCATCAGGATGCACCCGCCTAGGATCAGCACGCCACCGGTGATCGTCGGAAACACGCGCGGCCCGACCGGATCGGCCGCGAAGGGCACATGCAGGGTCTGCGCATGCCAGATAGCGCCCGCACCGAGCAGCGCGCAGATCAACCCGACCAGGCGATCGACCATGATCTTCTCCCGTCCCGCTGCTGGGGCGAAGGGCTTCAGCCCTTACTTGGCGAGGCCAACCTCGGCCGCCAGCGTCCGGAAATCGGCCGTCCGCTTCTTGGCGAAGGCGTCGAATTCCGCGCCGACCATGTTGAATTCGAACAGGCCCTGCTCGCCGCGCGCCTTCTGCCAGCGCGGATCGGCATTGAGCTTGGTCAGCACCCCCGTCCAGTAGGTGTAAGACGCCTCGGAAGCCTTTGGCGGCGTATAGAAGCCGCGCACGATCGGCCATTGCACGTCGTAGCCCTGTTCCTTGGCGGTCGGCACCTGTGCGAAGGCGCCGGGCAGCCGCTTGTCCGAAAACGTCGCGAGCAGGCGGATTTCTCCGGCCTCGAGCTGGCCGCGCACCTCGGAGGCATCGCCGGGGAAGAGGTCGATATGGCCGCCGAGCAGTGCGCCGATCGCCTCGCCGCCGCCCTCATAGGCGAGATAGCGCATCTTGCGGGGGTCGACGCCCGCCGCCTTCAGCACCAGTGCCGGCTTCATCCAGTCCTGGCTGCCGACGGTGCCGCCGGCGCCGACCTTCACCGAGGTCGGGTCCTTCTTCAGGGCCTCGACGACATCGGCGAGGGTCTTGAAGCGGCTGTCCTTGCGCACGGCGAGCACGCCGTAATCGGCGCCGATCGCGCCGAGCCAGCGCACGTCGGATTCGCTGAAGCGGCCGAACTTGCCCTGGGCGAGATTGACCCAGGAGCCGGTCGAAACGGCGACGATGACATTGGCATCGGCGGCGCGCTGCGCCTGGATATTGTTATAGGCGACGGCGCCGATGCCGCCGGGCATGTTGGTGGTGCGGATCGACGGGCCGACCAGCCCCGTCTCGTTCAGCATGCGGCTGGTGAGCCGGCAGGTCAGGTCGAAGCCGCCGCCGGGCGCGGCGGGTGCGATGCATTCCGGGTTCTGCGGCTGGAAGTCCTGTGCGTGGACGGTTGCCGAGAGCAGCAGCGCGCAGCAGGTGGCGATCGTTGTCCTCATGGCGTTCCTCCGAAAGTCTTGTTGGTCCCACCTGTGGGCGGCGGGCTTGCGTCGCCTGCCCGGGCTCTTGGCTCTCCCGGTTTGATTGTCGACAACTTTTAGATTAACGACCCCGAACCGCTTGTCAAATCGCCGTATGGATGCAATTTATGTCGACAATAAATGCTGGTCGACACGAAAAGGCGAGCGATCGATGCGAGGAACGGCCTAAAATGGCGATGTCCAACAACAATGAGCGTCCGGCTCCGGACGGTGTGCTGGTCGATATCGCCGACTACGTGCTGAATTACCGCGTCGACAGCGCGCTCGCTTACGAAACCGCCCGCAACTGCCTGATCGACACGATGGGCTGCGGGATGGAGGCGCTCGAATATCCCGCCTGCACCAAGCTGCTCGGCCCCGTGGTGCCGGGCACGGTCGTGCCGAACGGCGCTCGCGTGCCGGGCACGCCCTATCAACTCGATCCGATCCAGGCGGCCTTCAATTTCGGCACCATGATCCGCTGGCTCGACTTCAACGATTGCTGGCTCGCCGCCGAATGGGGCCATCCGTCCGACAATCTCGGCGGCATCCTTGCCGTCGCCGACTGGCTGTCGCGGACCGCTGTCGCTGCCGGCAAGGCGCCATTGACGATGCGCGATGTGCTCACCGCGATGATCAAGGCGCATGAGATCCAGGGCTGCCTCGCACTGGAGAACGCTTTCAACAAGGTCGGCATCGACCATGTCATCCTGGTCAAGGTCGCCTCGACCGCGGTGGTCGCCGGCATGCTCGAACTCGACCGCGACGAGATCGTGAACGCGCTCTCGCTCGCCTTCGTCGACGGTCAGGCGTTGCGCACCTACCGACACGCTCCCAATGCCGGCTCGCGCAAGAGCTGGGCGGCGGGCGATGCCACCAGCCGCGCCGTCAGGCTCGCCCTGATCGCCCGCACCGGCGAGATGGGGTATCCGTCAGCGCTCACCGCGAAGACCTGGGGCTTCTACGACGCCTCGTTCCGCGGCCAGAGCTTCAAGTTCCAGCGCCCTTACGGCTCCTATGTGATGGAGCATGTGCTGTTCAAGATTTCCTACCCGGCCGAGTTCCACTCGCAGACCGCGGTGGAAGCGGCGATGACGCTGCACGATCGGCTCAAGGCGATGGGCCGCAGCAGCGACGACATCGCCTCGATCAGGATCAGGACGCACGAGGCCTGCATCCGCATCATCGACAAGCGCGGCCCGCTGCATAACCCCGCCGATCGCGACCACACCATCCAGTATATGGTCGCCGTGCCCTTCATCTTCGGTCGTCTCACCGCCGCCGATTACGAGGACGACATCGCCGCCGATCCGCGCATCGATGCGCTCCGCGCCAAGATCGAATGCGTCGAGGACCCGGCCTTCACCAGGGACTACCACGATCCCGAGAAGCGCTCGATCGCCAACGGCATGACGGTGACGCTCAAGGACGGCACGGTGCTGCCCGAGCTCGTGGTCGAATACCCGATCGGCCACAAGCGCCGCCGGGCCGACGGCATTCCGCTGCTGGAAGCCAAGTTCCGCACCAATCTTGGCCGCCGCTTCGTCGAGAAGCGCCAGCGCCAGATCCTCGACGTCTCGCTGGATCAGGCCCGGCTCGAGGCGATGCCGGTCAACGACTACGTCGATCTCTACTGCAACTGAGTGCCCATGCCCTATCTCGTCGCCTCTGAGCTTCCGTCCGAGCCGGCCGGCCAGCGTTTCCGGACGCTGGTCGAGCGCGGCGGCATCGCCCGCCTGCCCGGCGCCCATAACGGCATGGCCGCGATTCAGGCCAGGATGGCCGGCTTCGAGGGCCTCTATCTGTCGGGCGCGGCGATGACGGCGTCGATGGGCATCCCCGATCTCGGCATCATCACCGTCGATGAGGTCGCCTTCTTTATCCGCCAGATCGCGCGGGCCTCTGGCCTGCCGCTGCTCGTCGATGGCGATACCGGTTATGGCGAGGCGCTCAACGTCATGCATATGGTGCGCGTCTTCGAGGAGGCCGGTGCGGGCGCCGTCCACATCGAGGACCAACTGCTGCCGAAGAAATGCGGCCATCTCAACGACAAGAAGCTCGCCGACGCCCATGACATGGCGGCCAAGGTCGCCGCTGCCGCGAAGGCCCGCCGGCATCTCTACGTGATCGCCCGCACCGATGCCGCCGCGAGCGAGGGCATCGACGGCGCGGTCGAGCGCGCCAAGCTCTATCTCGAGGCCGGCGCCGATGCGATCTTCCCGGAAGCGCTGACCACGGCCGAGATGTTCCGCGAGTTCGCCCGCCGCGTTCCCGGTGTGCCGCTGCTCGCCAACATGACCGAGTTCGGCCGCACGCCCTTCTTCACGGCCTCCGAATTCGAGGCGATGGGCTATCGCATGGTGATCTGGCCGGTCTCTTCGCTGCGCGTCGCCAACAAGGCGCAGGAGAAGCTTTACGCCGCGCTCGCCCGCGACGGCGGCACCCATGCCATGGTCGACCAGATGCAGACGCGGGCCGAGCTCTACAAGACGATCGGGCTCGCGGGTTACGAGGCGCTCGATGCCTCGATCGTCGCGACGATCACGCCGGAAGGCATGCCGCAGCGCGAGCGCAGCGCATGAGGACAGCGGGGCGCCGGAGCGACCCGGCGCCCGAACCGCGGATGACGCGGCAAGAAGCGACCAGCCGAAACAGGCGGCGTAACGACAACGGGAGGAGATGAAAGATGCTGAAGCGTTTGACGATGGCCGGCGTTCTGGCCCTGGGACTCGGCACCGGCGCGGCCCTGGCCGAGCCGGCGAAGGTCATGATCCCGGCCAATCCCGGTGGTGGCTGGGACGGGGCAGGGCGTCACACCATGGCGGCCTTCGCCCAGTCCAAGGTCTTCACCGACGGGGCTTCCTTCACCAACAAGGGCGGTGCCGCCGGCACGATCGGCCTCGCCGAATTCGTCCGTACCGCCAAGGGCGACGACAACGCCCTGTTGGTCACCGGCGTCATCATGGTCGGCGGTGTCATCACCAACCAGACGCCGGTCTCGCTCAAGGACACGACGCCGCTGCTGCGCCTGACCAACGAGTACAACGCCATCGCCGTACCGGCGAACTCTCCGATCAAGACCCCGGCGGACTTCATCGCCGCGCTCAAGGCCGATCCCGGCGCGCTCTCCGTCGGCGGCGGCTCGGCCGGCGGCGCCGACCATGTCATGCTGGCGCTGCTCGCCAAGCATGCCGGCGCGCCCGTCGGCAAGATCAACTTCGTCGCCTTCTCCGGCGGCGAGATTCTGGCCGCGCTTGGCGGCGGCAAGATCAAGGCGGCGATCTCCGGCGCCTCGGAGTTCCGCGCTTTCGCCGAATCCGGTCGCATCCGCATCATCGCGACTTCCGGCCCGACGCGGGTCGAGGGGCTCAACGCCCCGACGCTGAAGGAGGCCGGCATCCCGGTCGAGGTCGGCAACTGGCGCGGCTTCGTCGGCGCGCCCGGCATGAGCGACGCCGCCAGGAAGACCTGGCTCGACCGTTTCGCCAAGCTCCACGCTACCAAGGAGTGGAAGGAGACGCTGAAGACGCAAGGCTGGGAGGATGCCTATCTGCCGGGCGACGCCTTCAACGACTTCCTCAAGAGCGAGGAGGTGAACTGGACCAGCGCGCTCAAGGAAGTCGGCATCCTGAAATAGCCTTCGTCGATGCCGGGCGGCGCGCATGGGCGCGTCGCTCGTGATCCGTCGCGAAAAGGGCAGGGCAAGGCCATGTCGTCGATGAAGAATGATTCCGTCGCAGGCGGCGGTCGACGGCCCTGGTGGCTGGGGCTCGCGATCCTGATCATGGGCGCGCTCTGGCTCAACGGCGCGCGCGGGATTGCGTCGACCACCAATTATGTCGGTCTCGGCCCTGCTGCGATCGTGCTTGCCGTCGGGCTCGTCCTCGTCCTGCTCGGCTTCCTGCTGATCGTACAGGCGTTGAAAGGGCAATTGGCATCCTCCGCTGAGGATGAGGAGGAGGCGTCGTTCTCGCGCCCGGCTTTCCTGATGGCGCTGGCCGGCGTCGGCGTGCCGCTGCTGACGATCCGCTGGCTCGGCTTTCCGTTCAGCGCGATGCTCGCCTTCACGCTGGTGACGCACGCTTTCGGCTCGCGCCGAACCATGCTCGATCTCGGGATCGGCGCGCTGATCGCCAGCCTCGCCTGGCTGGGCTTTTCCCGCCTCGGCATCAGCCTGGGCCCCTTCTTCCCGCTATTGGGTTGAACGATGGACATCCTGAACCAGTTGATCGGCGGGTTCGCGGTTGCCTTGCAGCCGATGAATCTGTTCTGGGCTTTCGTCGGCTGCGGGCTCGGCACGGCGGTCGGCGTCCTGCCGGGCATCGGTCCGGCCCTGACCATCGCGCTGCTTCTTCCGGTGACGGCGCAGGTCAATCCGGCCTCGGCCTTCATCATGTTCGCCGGCATCCTCTACGG
>WPCJ01273736.1_pt1 | contig 12515 bp, 10 predicted proteins | sample 5399831 | NCBI WGS metagenome assembly WPCJ01 (sample SAMN12869470, study PRJNA574797) | sludge metagenome | isolation source: wastewater treatment of pH10 | place: China:Beijing | collected 2019-05-20 | reverse complement strand
TTATCGTTCAGTTTTTTGGGAAAAGAAAACCAGGCAATCCGGAACTGCAGGAATGGAAAGATTTGGTTGCAGCTTTGTAATAATTTAAGGCCGTTTTAATAGCTCAATTGGCTTGAAACGGTCTTTTCAGATCTTATTCCGACAGGGTTTAATCTTTTGATTAATAGTAATATGAAGGAGGCTTGTCAAAATTATTTATTTTATTCAAATTACTTTTTCTCATATTTGTAAAAATAAATCATAACCAAATGCAGGCATTACTTTTAGAGGACGATGCGGTTTTGTCTTCAGAAATTGCACTTTTCCTAGAATCCAAATCCATCAAAACCGACAAAGCGGAAGATGGTGAAAAATTTCTCGATATATTTTCTAAGAAGCCTTACGACGTTTTTCTTTTGGATATCAATGTTCCTAAAATCAATGGATTGGACATTTGCAAAACCATCAGAGAAACCAATTCAGAAACTCCGATTATCATTATTTCTGCCTATGACGGCATCGAGGAGAAGAAGGAAGCTTTCTTGAGAGCTGCTGATGACTATTTGGTGAAGCCGTTTTTGCTGGAAGAATTGTTGTTGAGAATCAATTCCCAAATGAGAAGGCTAACGCCAAAAACGGAAGAAAAAGAAAAAATTGTTATCGAAGATCTAATCATTTATCCCGAAGACAGCAAGGTTTTCCGTTCCGGAGAAGAGATCAATTTGACCGTAAAAGAATTCCAATTATTGGTTTTACTAGCCAAAGCCAATGGCAGAACACTTTCTAAGCAGTATATTTCCGATGAAGTCTGGAAAAACCAGTTCCAGTCTACCAACAATGCTATCGAGGTTTACATCAACTTTTTGAGAAAGAAAATTGATAAAAATTTTAAAACTAAACTGATTCACACTAGACCAGGTTTTGGATATTACCTTAGTCCACTGTAAGAGTTTGAGAGTTTTATCGAAATCAATTATAATTTATCACTCATCATTTATCATTAAATAATGTCATTAAAACGTAAAATCGCACTTAGCTTAAGCATTGCATTTTCCTTGATTTTCGGGATAATGATGTTTGTGATTTACGTATCATTCAATGATTTTAGACGGGATGAGTTTAAGCTTAGATTTCAGAAGCGTTTGGTTTTTACAGTTAATTTTATTGAGAAAGCCAATGATTTTGAAAGAGAAGCACCTTTGTTTTTTGACGAAAACTCTGATAATGTCCTTCTTAATGAGAACATTATCATACTTAATGCTGAAAAAGAATTGGTTTACAGTACTTTAAAAGACAAAAAAGTAACTTGGGACAAACATTTGCTCGATAGTCTCGACAAAGAAAAAACGATTTATAACGAACATTCCGAACCTGAGATTTACGCTGCATTACGAAACATCAAAGGTGAAAATTACTACATTTTAACAAGTGCTCAGGACGTCACCGGCGAGTCCAAGTTGGCATTCCTCGGCTACACACTGATTTTTTCTTATATAATCAGTGTTTTATTAATTTGGTTTTTCAGCTATTATCTGGTTTCCAAATTTCTTCAGCCTTTGGAGATTCTTAAAAATCAAATTTCTGACACCAGCGTTCATCGACTCACTACTGATATTATTTTGAAAAACAGCAATGATGAAATTGGTGTATTGGCAAAATCTTTTAATATGATGACCAGCCGATTGGATGATGTTTTCCAGTCACAAAAGGATTTCAATTCCAGTGCGGCGCATGAGATGCGAACACCACTTACGAGAATGGCTTTCCAATTGGAAAATTTGATTCAGTTGGAAAATCATTCTACCAAAACTAAGACTACTTTGCAGCAGATGTTACAGGACGTTTATCAATTGTCGGATCTTACAAAATCATTGCTTTTATTATCAAAATTTGATAAAGAAGGGATTGCAAGTGTTTATGAAGAAGTCAGAATTGATGAAGTTGTTTTTGATGCGTTTGAGACTGTTCATCGTAACTTCCCGGGATTCAAAATGGATTTTCAGATTGACGAAGAGAGTGTTGATGATTCTATTTTGACGGTGAAAGGCGTCAAGTCTTTACTGGAAATAACATTTATTAATTTGTTCAAAAATGCGGCTTTGTACTCAGATAACCAGGAAGTTGATATTTCTATCAAGGAGACCGATTTTAGGATTATTGTAAAAGTCCTTTCCTTTGGTTCCACAATTCCCGTTGAGGAAAGGGAAAAACTTTTCGATGCTTTTATGAGAGGAGGCAATTCGCATAACAAAGCAGGTTCTGGTCTTGGGTTACGCATCGTAAAACGTATTTTAGAATACCACAAAGCAGAGATTGATTATGCATCAGCTTTTGAAAACCAGAATCTTTTTACTGTGATTTTCAATAAATAAAAAAATATTTCTCACAGATTTAGCAAATTTTGCAGATTTTATTGACATCTGCATGATCAGTAAAATCTGCGAGATATTATTCTGTCAAAATCTATCATCAATCCGTCTATTATCTCTTCTCAAACAACAATTAAGCTTTTTTTAAGCCACATTTAAGTCCGTTTTAATCTCGGAAAGCCATTTTTGCAAAACCAAAACGAGATAAGAATGAACAAAATTACAACGCTGGTGTTATCCGTTTCGGCATTTGTTTGTCTTTCCGGGCAGCAGCAGATGTCCCTTCAGGATTGCGAACTGGCATTTCAAAAAAATAACCTCCAGCTTCTTGCCGCACAATACAATATCAGTATGGCCGATGCCGAAATTATGCAGGCAAAAATCTGGGAACTTCCACAGATAGAAGGTTATATTAATGCCATCAATCCTCAAGACAAAAGAGTTTTCGATGTAGGGCGGGCAAAAGGTTTGGAAATCACGCAATTGATTTATCTGGGTGGAAAGAAGAAAAACGAAATCCAATTCGCAAAGTCTAACAAAGAGCTTTCTCAATTACAATTCAATCAATTATTAGTAGACCTTCGTTCGCAGCTTCGGGAAACGTATTACAATCTGATTTACGAGCAAAAAAAGCAAATCAGTATTGATGCTCAGTTGAAGTATATGAATGAGCTTTTGATGGCTTACAAAGTCCAGACAGACAAAGGAAATATTTCTTTAAAAGATTATGTAAGACTTCAAAGCATCGTTATTCAGCTTAAAAATGATAAAATCGAAATCAATAACAATATCCTGGCTTTGCAGCAAAATATGAAAGTTCTGACAGGCAATCAGGAAAAAGTGATTCCAAACTTACCAAAAACTGAAGAAAACGAAATCCTGATTTCACAGCCTTTCGGAGATTTGGAAGTCCTCCAACAAAAAGCTTTGCAAAACAATGCAGATTATCTTTATAACCTCAAATTGATCGACAACAGCAAGCTTTATGCACAATGGCAAAAGTCACTCAACACACCGGACCTTAATCTGGGAGCGGAATATGACCAGGCTTCCGGAACCTTCAATAATGAAGTCAATTTGAAAATCGGAATTCCAATCCCACTCTGGAAAGTTAACAAAGGAAATGTTGAAAAAGCAAAGTATGCGATTCAGCAAAACGAAAAAAACTCAGAATACCAGAAACTTAATCTAGAAACTCAGGTAGAATCAGCTTACCAAACTTGGAAAAATCATTATGACCAATATTTTGAATTAAAACCGGTTGATCTGGAAAATCTGGAAACGGTTTACAAAGGTATTCTTAAAAATTTCCGAAGCGGCAATATCAGTTTGATAGACTTTACTGACTTTATGGAAAGCTACAGACAGACCGTTCTGCAGGTTTATGAGATGAAAAAGCAGATTATGATTTCTGCAGAACAGCTGAACCTATTAGTACAAACCAAAATCTTTTATTAATGCTAATGAAACTTGAAATGAAAAAAATAATTATACCAATTATCCTGTCAGCAGCATTACTTTCCTGTTCCAAACAAGAAGAAGTAAAGCCGGAAGTAACGAAGGGTTTTGAGCTCAGCAACACAATGTTGAAAAGCACAACATTTGCAAAGGTTGAAAAGAAATTTATCGAGGACGAATATAATTTTTACGGAAAAATATCCGCAGATAAAAATAAATATATCGATATTTTTCCATTAGTTGGCGGTAATGTTCTCAGCGTGAATGTAGAATTGGGCGATTACGTAACCAAAGGTCAGGTTCTGGCAACAATCAGAAGTACCGAGTTGGCAGAGGTTCAAAAAGATGTGAGCGACGCAAAAACCGATTTGATAGTAGCCGAAAACAACCTTCGTGTCGCAAAAGAAATGTACGCCGGCAAACTTAACACAGAAAAAGACGTTCTGGAAGCAGAAAGCGAAGTCAAAAAAGCCAAAGATGCACTGCGCCGTTCCAACGATGTCAGTACGGTTTATAATGTGAAAAAAGGGAATATTTACAGTGTAATTTCACCAATTAACGGTTACATCGTTCACAAAGATATCAACAAAGATATGGAACTTAGAAGCGACCGTAGCGAAAATATTTTTGATGTTGCCAATACCAAAAATGTCTGGGCTATAATGAACGTCAATGAGGCTGATATCGATAAAATCAACCTCGGGATGAAAGCCCAGGTTTCCACATTATCTTATCCTGACAAGGTATTTTATGGACAGATCGATAAAATTTTCAAAATCATAGATCCGGATACTAATGCGATGCAGGCTAGAGTAGTTTTGGACAACTCACAAGGATTGTTGATTCCGGACAGCAAGGCGACCATTCGGGTTTCATCTGCGGAAAATACAACGGCACTCGCCATTCCTTCCAAAGCTGTGATTTTTGACGACAACAGGTATTTCGTGGTAGTATACAGATCACCAACCGACATCAAGGTCAAGGAAATCAAAATCCTGAAGCAGAACTCAGAAACTACCTACGTTTCCCAAGGTGTTGCTGAGGGCGACAGCATCGTTACTAATAATCAACTATTGATTTACCGTTCTTTGAACAACTAAATTTTGGGCGTGTCCCTTTGTCCCGACTATGTCGGACAAGCGGGTCGGTCTACGCACAGTCGCTTTTTTGTTTTGTCATCCCGAAGTTCTCGAAGGATATTTTTACAGAAAAAACAAAAAGAGCTCCGACAATGTGCTCCGCCCTCACGCATTTGCAATTCATTGTTTTAAGTCTTCGCTAAGTGAAATGGCTTTGCGGACTTGAAAAGCATTCAGTTTGTCAAAAAATCTTTGCGGACTTTGCGTTAAAACTAATTGCAATTTCAATCATAAAATAAAAAGTATGAACAAATTCATCAAAAATATCATAGCATTCTCGCTCAAGAACAAAGCCTTCACATTCATTTGGGTAGCGATTTTGGCGGTCGCGGGATTCATCAGTTTCAAGAATATGCCGATTGAAGCATTTCCTGATGTCACCAATACGCAGATTGTCATCATCACCCAATGGAATGGGCGAAGTGCTGAGGAAGTAGAGCGTTTTGTCACCACACCGATAGAGCTGGCAATGAGTCCGGTTCAGAAGAAAACCAGCGTCCGGAGTACTACAATGTTTGGACTTTCTATTGTCAAGATTTTATTCGAAGACGGTGTGGACGACATCTTTGCCCGGAATATGGTCAATAACCAGTTGCGAACGGTAAGTTTGCCTGAAGGCATCGACCCCGAAGTTCAGCCACCTTACGGACCAACCGGAGAAATTTTTCGTTATACGCTGGAAAGTAAAGACCGGGATTCCAGAGATTTATTGACCTTGCAGACTTGGGTAGTCGATAGAGCACTCCGGAGTGTTCCAGGTGTTGCGGATATCAACGTTTTCGGAGGTCAGGATAAAGTATTTGAATTGAGTATCGACCCAAGAAAATTAGACAAATATAACCTTACACCTTCCGAAGTTCTGGATGCCGTAACCAACAGTAACCTGAATGTCGGTGGCGACGTTATAGAGAAAAGTGGACAAGCCTATGTTGTTCGTGGAATTGGCTTAGTAAAATCGATTTCGGATATAGAAAATATTACCGTTCACAGTGATGGCGGAAATCCGATCCTGGTTAAATATGTAGCCGATGTTCACGAAGGTTCTTTACCAAGAGTTGGTCAGGCATCATTGGATAATGAAAAAGATACGGTTGAAGGAATCGTGGTGATGCGAAAAGGCGAAAATGCGCAGGAAGTTCTGCTTGCGGTAAAAGCCAAAATAGATGAGCTGAACAACAAGATTCTTCCAAAAGATGTGAAGATGAAAACCTTCTATGACCGCCAAAATCTGATGGATTTCACCACCAAAACGGTAATGCACAACCTTTTGGAAGGAATTATTCTCGTAACGGTTATCGTCCTGATTTTTATGGCAGACTGGCGAACTACCTTGATTGTTTCCATCATCATTCCATTATCGCTGTTATTTGCATTTTTCTGTCTCCGAATGGCGGGAATGAGCGCTAACTTATTGTCACTAGGAGCGGTTGACTTCGGGATAATCATAGACGGCGCCGTCGTAATGGTGGAAGGATTATTTGTAATGCTCGACCACAAAGCCCACAAATACGGAATGGAGCGCTTCAACAAAATGGCGAAAGCAGGTTGGATAAAACAAACCGGAACAGGACTCGGAAAAGCGATTTTCTTCTCAAAATTAATTATCATTACCTCATTATTACCGATATTTTCTTTCCAAAAAGTAGAAGGTAAAATGTTTTCGCCATTGGCATTCACATTGGGGTTTGCATTATTAGGTGCATTGATTTTTACACTGACTTTAGTTCCTGTAATATCTCATTTGTTATTAAAGAAAAATGTAAGAGAAAAGAACAATCCATTCGTTAATTTTTGGGATAGAAGTGTAATGAAAGGTTTCAAATTCACTTTTAAAAATAAAAAAATAAGCCTTCTGGTTTCCACAGTTATTTTAGCGATTACTTTGTTCTCAGCCAAATTCCTCGGAACCGAATTTTTACCTCAGTTGAATGAAGGTTCACTTTGGATTACTGCAGAAATGCCTATGAGTTCATCACTCAAAGAATCTTTGAAAACAGCTGACGTCCTCAAAAAAGATATTATGAGCTTCTCAGAAGTGACAGGCGTGCTGGCGCAGACGGGTAGAAGTAATGACGGAACCGACCCGAACGGTTTTGGATTCGTGCAGTTTGCGGTAAGTCTGAAACCAAGAGAAGAATGGAAACGAAAAATCACTTATGATGAACTGGTGGAAGAGATTGATAAAAAGCTGAAGAATTATCAGGGAATTACATTCAATTATTCCCAACCGATTTCAGACAACGTTGCGGAAGCTGTTGCCGGTTTCAAAGCAGAAAACGGAATCAAAATCTATGGTGATAACCTTCATACATTAGACAGATTGGCGGAAGAAGTTCTGGCTTCTATCAAAGATGTGGATGGCGTGAAAGAACCAGGAATCATCAAAAACATTGGTCAACCCGAAATTAGTGTAGTGCTGGACCGAAACAAAATGGCAGCTTATGGCGTTTTACCAGCGGATGCCCAAGCCGTTCTGGAAATGGCGTTCGGTGGGAAAACAGCGTCTGAAATGTTTGATGGCGAAAGAAAGTTTCCGATAAGATTGCGTTATGCCGAAGATTACAGAAAAAATGAAGAAGACATCGCCTCTCTGATGGTTCCGACGCAGGATGGCGCCAAGATTCCACTCAAGGAAATCAGTACCATCGAAAAAGAAAACGGAGCGGCTTTCATTTACAGAGACGATATCAAACGTTATATCGGGGTTAAATTCTCGATTCGTGACCGGGATTTGGGAGGAACTATTGCAGATGCTCAGAAGAGAGTGGCTAGAATCAAATTGCCGGACGGTTATTCGATTGGGTGGACAGGACAATTTGAAAATCAGCAGCGTGCGACGAAGCGATTGGCTCAGGTAGTTCCCATCAGTATTCTCGGGATCTTTTTCCTGTTGTTCATTCTCTTTGGTAATATGAAAGATTCGCTTCTTGTAATGGCTAATGTTCCTTTTGCGTTGATTGGAGCTATCATCGCGTTGCATCTCACGCACATGAATTTCGGTATCTCTGCCGGAGTCGGGATGATTGCCCTGATTGGAATTTGTATCCAGAATGGTGTGATTTTGATTTCGGAGTTTCATCAGAACGTTAAGAATGGTTTGTCCTTAGATTCATCCATAATGGAAGGTGTGAAAGTAAGAACCAGACCGGTTGTAATGACTGCTTTGATGGCATCGATTGGTTTGCTTCCTGCCGCATTATCTACAGGAATCGGGTCGGAATCTCAGAAACCTTTGGCGATAGTGATCATTGGCGGATTGATTACCGCAACTGTTTTGACGCTTTTGATTTTCCCTATTATCTTCTGGATTTTCAACCGACGTAAGAATGAAGTGATAGATTAAGAGTTAAAAATCTCAATATTAATTTGAGTTATAGTTGTTACATTTTTCTCTCTTTTATTTGCGTTCCTCAAGGATTCTTCCTGAGGAACGTTTTTGTTTACTTTGATTAAATCTCAAAAACGTCTATATGTTTTACTAAAAACATCAAGACCTTTTCACTAAAACATCAAGACCTTTTTATGAAAACATCAAGTTGTTTTTAATACTTTTTTTAATGCCCTATTCATCGGACTTGGCGAAGGGCATTTTTTTTCTATAAAATAGCTTCGATTTTGTACTGAATTTCATTCAAAATTCTCAATTTCTAATCGGCAAAGAGCACCCCGAGCTGAGTGGAAATCCTTTTTTGTTGATGTCCAAGCTTTCTGCAAAAAAGATTGGGAGCGGAAGGCGGATAAGGTTCCCAAAATATTTAACTTTGGATAAAAATTAAACGATGCGGAATTTTACTTTTATGCTGATGCTTATCGTAAGCGTTAATGGATTTTCACAGAAATTCACGAAAGAAGAAAAAGCCTTTATCTTAACTGGTAATGCAAAAACCGCTTTGCCAATATATCAGACCAATAATGAACAGCAGCATAAGGTTTTGCTGGCTCAATCACAAGAGATTTCGCCGAAAGATAAAACGCTACCGATTCTTGTGGAACGTATGAGACTGGCTCTAGCAGCGACCGAAGGCGGTGTTGGCATTGCTGCGCCACAGGTTGGCATCAATAGAAGAGTAATACTGGTTCAGCGCTTTGATAAGACGGATTATCCGGTGGAATATTTCATCAATCCGAAAATAGTCTGGCGTTCTGAGCTTCTGAACAAAGGGCCGGAAGGGGACCTTTCTATTGACCAATTCAGAGAGCCTTTTTACAGAAGCTACAGTATCCGTTTGGAGTATTATGACCTGGACAATAAGAAGCACGACGAGATGGTAGAAGGCTTCACTGCCGTGATTTTCCAGCACGAGATAGATCATCTTTCCGGGATTTTGATTTCTGATAAATTCAGGAATGAGAAAGGATTGCAATACAAAGAGGTGAAAGTTTACCAGAAACCGAAAAATTAGGTCTGGTTTTTGAATAGAAAAATACCAATCAATAAAACCTTAAAACTATGAATTTTATTATCCGTTTGCTGATTACTGCGATTTCAGCATTTTTGCTAAGCAAAATCCTTACAGGTGTACATTTCAACACCTTTGGTTCTACTATTATTTTCGCTATTGTTTTGGGAATCCTGAATGTATTCGTCAAACCGATTTTATCGATTCTGTCATTGCCTATTACGATTATAACATTAGGGTTGTTTTCTTTTGTTATCAATGCATTGATGATACTTTTAACCGATTATTTTATGAACAGTATGCAGGTGGATGGCTTCCTTTGGGCGTTGCTCTTCAGTATTCTGCTGTCATTGGTCACATCAGCTTTCTCAACAATTTTCGAAAGCAACGATTAAAATAAAAAAAGAGTTTCAGGTTTTGAAACTCTTTTTTGTTGGGTTTTTATCTCTCGCAGATTTAACTAATTAAGTAGATGATAGAATTTGCTCAATTAGTCAGATCTGTGATAATTTTTATGTATATCTTTAATATTACAAAACAGTTTTTAAAATATTCCTTCGGACACGAGACAAAGTTTCTCTGGAAAGTCCCAGATAAGAAGCCACCATATGCAAAGGAACTCTATTGAAAATATCAGGATATGTATTGATAAAGTCCAGGTATTTTTCTTCCGGACTGCTGCTGATATTCATCAAAAGCCGTTTATGGATTTCCATTGATTTTCTTGTCAGGATATTTTCTACAAAAATATTAAGTTCAGGGATTTGTTCTCTCAGTTCAGCAAAATCTTCAAAATTAAAAGCAAAGATTTCCGAAGATTCCATTGCTTCGATGTTGAGTTTTGAAGGGGAATTGTTATAAAAGCTTTCCGGGTCTGTCGTCCAGGACATTTCGTTCACGAACTGGAGAATATGTTCATTGCCATCTTCGGAGACAGAATAATTACGTAAAAGCCCTTTGGCAACAAAGATTTTCAGATTACAGACTTCGCCTTGTTTGCACACAGTTTCTTTACGCTGGAGCTTTATCAATTGACTTTTATATAAGATGAAATTGAACTTTTCTTCTGTGAAATCGGGTAAAACTCTCTGAAAGTAATTTTTAAGAATCTCTGACATTTTCTAAACTGAAATTATATTTAAAATTAATTCTTTTTATTGGATTAATATAAAAATTGTGTCAAATGACCTCGTTTTTGAGATGCTTTCACAACTAAATTTGTATTAGAAATTTTAACAAAAACAAAATTTAAAAATATGAAAGTATTTGTAACAGGAGCTTCCGGATTTGTAGGCTCAGAAGTTGTAAAAGAATTATTAGTAAATGGCCATCAGGTAGTTGGATTGGCGCGTTCGGAAGAATCTGCAAAATCTATCAGAGAAGCAGGAGCAGAAGTTTTAATGGGAGATTTAGATAATCTTGATATTCTGCAGAAAGGTGCAAGAGAGGCGGATGGCGTTATTCATACAGCTTTTATCCACGATTTTTCTGATTACCAGACTAATGCGCTCAAAGACCAGAAAGCCATTGAAGCAATGGGCGAAGTATTGAAAGGAACCGATAAATCCATTGTGGTGACAGGTGGAACTTTAGGACTTCCACTTATCGACGGGAAAATCACAGAGGACAGTAAGGCACCGGCAGAATCATTCAGATTCTCTGAAAAAGCTTTCGCAGATTTATCAGAATCAGGTGTTAAAGCATCTATTGTGCGTCTTTCTCCCAGCGTTTATGGTAATTCTAAGCTTGGGTTTAAAGGTGGTTTTGGATTAATGCTTGCTGAATTGGCAAAGGCTAAAGGATCAGCAGCTTATATTGGTGAGGGCAATAATGTCTGGCCAGCGGTTCATCGTGCAGATGCTGCAAAATTATTTCGTTTGGCACTTGAAAAAGGAGAAACTGGAGCGAGATATAATGCCGTTAGTAATGATAAACCATTATCAATGAAAGAATTTGCAGAACTGATAGGTGAAAAACTAAATATTCCTGTAAAATCTTTGTCTATAGAAGAAGCACCGGAATATTTTACCTGGATGACGTACTTTGTGCAGGAAAATTGTCCGGCAACAAATTTACAGACTCGGGAAAAATTAGGATGGAATCCTTCTGAAAAAAGTTTTGTTGAAGAACTGAATCAATATTTCTTCTAAAAATAAAAAGCAGTCTTATTTCTTAGTAAGACTGCTTTTTTATTAATTCTTTACACTTTGGATAAAGCTTTCTGCTTTAGATTCCCAATCTTGATTTTCCAATAGAATTTTCACAAAAGCTGTTCCGATAATTCCGCCTTGTGCTTTTTCTGTTACATTCTCAAAATCAGATTTATTTTTGATTCCAAAACCGATGAAAACTGGATTGGTCAAGTTTAATGAAGCCAGTCTGTCAAGGTAATTTTCGTTCTTGAGAACAGCATTGTCGTTTCCGGTTGTCGATGAGCTGGAAACAGCATATAGGAATCCGGAACTCAAAGAATCCAGATATTTGATGCGTTCTTCCGAAGTTTCGGGCGTTACCAGGAAAGTGAAATTCAAATTGTGTTTTTTGAGGATTTCGCCATATTTATTTTCAAATTCAATGGGTGGCAAATCCGGGATGATTAATCCTGAAACACCAACTTCTGCACATTTCTGACAAAAGTTGTCAAACCCAAACTGAAGAACCGGATTCAGATAACCCATTAATATTTTAGGAATTGTAACCGAATCTTTGATTTCGGCTAATTGCTCGAATAGTTTTTTGATAGACATTCCGTTTTTCAAAGCCAGAGAATGCGCCTCCTGAATCACAGGTCCATCCGCAACAGGATCAGAATAAGGAATCCCGATTTCCATCATATCTGCTCCCGATTTCTGAATCAGTTTAGCGATTTTTCCGGTGTCTTCCAACTTTGGAACGCCTGCTGTAAAGTATATGTTTAGTTTTTTCATTTTTTAGGCATTTTTAGTAAAATATGATAGAGATTAATGTTTTGCCCTTCTCTAATATGGTTTGTTAAGATTAATCTAGAATTAGTATAAGGAGTATTTAATTCAATAATTTTTTCTTTTCGATATATAAAGTTGAAATTATTAATATGTACTAAATATTTTTTGTGAAAATTCTCAAAATAATTATCCTTTACATTACAATATATTATTATAAACTTATTATAAAGTCCTTTTGAATCATAT
>WPCJ01061250.1_pt1 | contig 12534 bp, 12 predicted proteins | sample 5399831 | NCBI WGS metagenome assembly WPCJ01 (sample SAMN12869470, study PRJNA574797) | sludge metagenome | isolation source: wastewater treatment of pH10 | place: China:Beijing | collected 2019-05-20 | reverse complement strand
GCGCGGCCGGCCGCGAGCTGATGGCGCGCTTCCGTGTCGCCGGCCCCTCGCCCGACGCTCCGATCGGAGCGCTGTCGGGCGGCAATGTGCAGAGAGCGGTGCTCGCGCGCGAACTCTCCTCCGAGCGGATCTCCGTGCTCGTCGTCGCCAATCCCTGCTTCGGCCTCGACTTCGCCTCGGCCGCGGACATCCGTGCGCGCATCGTCGAGGCACGGAACAACGGTGCGGCGGTCCTCCTCGTCTCCGAGGATCTCGACGAGGTGCTCGAGCTTGCCGACACGGTCGCGGTGATCTCGAACGGCCGGATCACCTACAAGGCGCCGATCACCCATGTCGATCGCGGCAGCCTGGGAGTGTATTTGGCCGGTGGATCCGACGGCTAGGCTTGCTCTCGGGATCGCCGGAAAATCACCGGCGTGTCGGGGTCGCGCCACGAGCTGACCTTGGCGCATTGCCCGAAAGCGGACCCCAACGATTCAGGGACCTGCCGGACGTCGGTGGCGCAATGCCTCGACGATCACCTTGAAGGCCGGGAGATTCTGTCGGCGGCTGGGATAATAGAGAAAATAGCCGTCGAAGAAGGGCGACCAGTCGTCCAGCACCTGGACCAGTTCGCCCGATGTGACCTGACGCTCCACGATATCGTTCGGTACATAGGCGATGCCGTAGCCGTTCACCGCCGCATCGATCATGGCGTAGGAATTGTTGAAGGTGAGCTGACCGCTGACCCGGACGCGCAGCTCCTGTCCATCCTTCTCGAATTCCCAGGCATAGAGTCCGCCGGCTGTCTCGTGGCGCATGTTGATGCAGACGTGCCGGACCAGATCCTGCGGATGTTGCGGTACGCCGTGCATGTCGAGATACGCAGCCGATGCCACGGCCACCAGCCGCCAGTCCGGGCCGATCCGCACGGCGATCATGTCCTTCTCGACGCTCTCATCCCGGGAGCCAGCCACGTCGATCTCTATGACAAGGTCGACGCGATCCCGTTCGACAAGCTGACCAGCTTTTTCAACCGGCATCTGGCCGCGTGACGAAAGCCGGGATCGAAGGAAGTGGCGGCGATCCGAGCGCAACCGCTTCCCTTGGCAAGGGTGCATCGAATGACACCGGGCACAAACCTTCGTCGCGCCTTGGGCGGCTTGACTTCCGGGTCTTCGCCCATTTCGGCCCTGGCAAATATCCGTTCAAGCTGGCATCGCCCGCGGTTCGTTTCCGCGAGCGAGCGTTTCAACGAAGACAGCGTCAGCCGACCCAAATCGGGCGGTAGCCATTCCGCAGGGCAGCGATGGCACTGGCGGCCACAAGCATGGTACCGCGCTCCGCGTCCGTCACCGGATCGATGCAGACACGAAATGACCCGTAGGCGCCGTCGGCCTCGATGGCGAATCTGCGCTGCTCCCCGTCGCCAACCGCGACGTGATCGACCGGCGTCCGGTCCAGGCCGCGCGAGGCGAAGGCGGCGGTGGCAATGACGTTCACGCCACGGCTCCTGCCAACGACGGAGCGTGCATCGTCGATCACCCCCGACGCGACCGGATTCGACGCCGTGCAGGCCAAGATCGAAACAGTCGAGTCGGGGTCAACCGCCATGGCGGAAAGCGCGTCCAACCCGCCGATCGCGCCCGGCAGCAATCGCAGGCGATGCCCCGTCTGCCCCGCGACCTCGCGCAGATCCCGTTCGAGCGCCGTGGAGACGAGGGCCGCGGCGCCGACCGTCCAGACGTCGGCAAGACGGAGAAGATCGGCTCCGTAAGCGTTGAGTGCGCTCGGCCCGGTGAAGTCGATCAGAAGATCCGGCGCCAATGCGCCGATGCCGGCAAGCGTGTCGACAACAGGGAAATCCACCTTGTCGGCCGCCGCGACATTCCGCTTGAGGACACCGACGACTTGCCAGTGCGCATCATCCTCCGCCGTCCGCAGGCTCAGGAATGTCCTGGCGATACGACCCAGCCCGACAAGACCCACACGAAGCATCGTTCCACCCTCGCGCTCGGAGGAAAATTCCCCGGAGGCGCGACACGCCGCCGGGTGCCTGCGATCGGCCGATCGCTGACGACCGCCGCGGCTATCTCTCGAAGGCCGGGTCGATCGGCACGCGATACCCGTTCACCAGTCGGTTGGTTTCATTCGCCATGCCGACGACCGCAATCAGTTCCTGGAACTGTTCAGGCGTCATGCCCGCCTTGGCGGCGGCAGCGCTGTGGCTCGCGATGCAGTAGCCGCAATTATTGGTCACGCTGACGGCGACGTAGATCATTTCCTTGACGAGTGGGTCGAGCGCGCCCGGCGCCATTACCTCGCGGACGCTGTCCCAGGTCCGGCGCAGGGTCTTCTCGTCATTGGCGAGGTATTTCCAGAAATTGTTGACGTCGTCGAGCTTCCGCGCCGACTTGATCTCGTCATAGACGGCTTTCACCGCATCGCTGGCTTCGCTGTATTCGATCGCTTTCGGGCGAGGCATCGGCTGTCTCCCAGGGTTCATGCGGCCGGATTGCTTTCGGGGGCCTTCACGCGGCCGCGACGACCATGATCTCGACGAGGATATCGGGGTAGGCCATGTCACCCGTGACGCAGGCGCGCGCCGGCGCGTGATCGGGGTTGACCCAGCCATCCCAGACCTCGTTCATGGCCTTGTAGTCGTCCATCGACTTCAGCCAGATGATGCTCGACAGGATCTTGGTGCGGTCACTGCCGCATTGCGCGAGCATGTCGTCGACCTTCGCCAGCGCCTGGGCGGTCTGGCCGGCCACGGAGACCGAGCGGTCATCCGCCACCTGCCCCGCGAGATAGACCGTGCCGTTATGCACCACGGCGCGGCTGCGGCGCCCGTTCGAATCGGCTCTCTTGATCAGCATGGATATCTCCGCGCGGGTTGGCGTCGTTAGGAGCGGTTCACGATCGGGGGCGGGTCGAAGGCGGTCACGGGCGGCACATCGCCGTCGTGGCGCTCGATCTCGACAAGGCAGGATTGCGCGCTCGGTCCCTGGCCCAGGCGCGACGTGCCGAGATCATGCGTCAGCACATTGGGATTGCCGTGCTTTTCGAGGCTCCCGGAGACGCCCGGCATCGCCGGGTCGAACCAGGCGCCGGTGGCGAGCTGCAGGACGCCGGGGCGAACCGCCTCGGACAGCACCGCCGCCGCAAGGCAGGCGCCGCGATCGTTGAACAGGCGGACGATGTCGCCGTCGCCGATCCCGCGGGCCTGGGCATCGGCCGGATGAATCCGGACCGGCTCGCGCCCCCGGATCTTGGCGGCGCGGGAATGCGAGCCCTGATCGTATTGGCTGTGGAGCTTGGTCTTGGGCTGGTTGGAGATCAGATGCAGGGGGAAGCGCGCCGCCTTGCCGGCGCCGAGCCATTCCCGCGGCTCGAGCCAGGCCGGGTGGCCCAGGCAATCGTCATAGCCGAAGGAGGCGATCCTGTCGGACCAGATCTCGATCCGGCCGGACGGCGTTGGCAGGGCGTTGGCGGCAGGGTCCTGCCGGAACGCCTCGAACAGGGATGGCTGCCGTTCCGGCTCCGGGAAGAGCAGCGCCCCCTCCTCCCAGAAGGTCTCGAAATCGGGCGGGTTGAAACCCAGCCCCGCGAGACGCTCCTGCGCCGTCTCGTAGAGGAAGCGCAGCCACGCCTCCTCGGCCCGCCCCTCGGTGAAGGTCGCTTCCGCGCCCAGCGCGGCAGCCAGCGCACCGAAGATATCGTAGTCGTTCCGGGCCTGCCCGAACGGCGCGGCGACCCGGTGCGAAGCCGCGAGAAGGCGATCGCGGCTGGAGCAGACGATATCGTTGCGTTCGAGCTGGGTGGTCACCGGCAGGACGATATCGGCATGGCGGGCAAGCGGGTTCCACCAGCTCTCATGGACGATCGTCACCTCCGGCCGCTTCCAGGCTTCGAGGAAGCGGTTGAGATCCTGATGGTGATGGAAGGGGTTGCCACCCGCCCAGTAGACGAGGCGGATATCGGCATAGCGCCGCTCCTGCCCGTTGAACTGATAGGGTTCTCCCGGCTTCAGCAGCAGGTCCGAGATCCGCGCCACCGGGATGTAGTCGTCGACGCCGTTGCTCCCCTGCGAGAAGGACGGCCAGGCGAGGTCGAGGATCGGGTTGCCGATGCCGTTGACCGAACCGTAACCGATGCCGAAGCCCCCGCCGGGCAGGCCGATCTGGCCGAGCATCGCGGCAAGCGTGATCGCCATCCAGCAAGGCTGCTCGCCATGATCCGCCCGCTGCACCGCCCAGGCCAGCATGATCATGGTCCGCTGGGCCGCCATCCTGCGGGCGAGGCCCCTGATCGCTCCGGCATCGATGCCGCAGATCGCGGCCGCCCACTCCGCCGTCTTGGCGATGCCGTCGCTCTCGCCCGAGAGATAGGGCAGGAATTTGTCGAAACCGGTGGTGCAGCGCGCGAGGAAGGCCTTGTCGTGCAGCCCCTCGCTCCAGAGCGTGTGGGCGAGGCCGAGCATCAGCGCGGTATCGGTATTGGGCGCGATCGGCAGCCAGGTGGCACCGAAACGCTCCTCGACATCGTCCCGGATCGGCGTGACCGATATAAGCTCGCCTCCGTTCGCCGCGAAGGCTTCCAGGCCCTCGGCCAGGATGTGGCGGCCGATCCCGCCCGAGCTCACCTGCGAATTCTTCAGCGGCAGGCCACCGAACATCACCAGCATCCGGGCGTGGCGGATGATGACGGGCCATGAGGTGTGATCGGTGACGAGCCCGCGGCGGTCGCCGACGACATGCGGTACGATCGCATCGGCGGCGGCATAGCTGTAATTGCCGACGGAGCGGGTATAGCCGCCGATGGCGTTGAGGAAGCGGTGGATCTGGCTCTGGGCGTGATGGAAGCGCCCCGCGCTGGCCCAGCCATAGGAGCCGCCGAAGATCGCGCCGTTGCCGTGCTCCTTGCGGACCCGGTCGAGCTCGCTGGCGGCGATGGCGATGGCCTCGGGCCAATCCACGGCGACGAAGGGCTCCGCCCCGCGCCCTGCCCCCGTCGCGCGATGGCCCTTTTCGAGGAAGGAGGCCCGGATCATCGGCTTCTCGATCCGCGTGGGATCATCGAGCGCGCCGATCATCGACCGGGCGATGGGAGAGGGCGCCGGGTCCTGCTCGAAGCCTTCCAGCTCGGCGGGCCGGCCCTCGGACATCCGCACGCGATAGGTGCCCCAATGGGTGGCGACGGTCGGTCGTGCAGGTGTCTTCAACATCGTCGTCGCCCCGGATCGGGAGGTCAGCGGATAGTCAGGCGGTCCTTGCCAGATCGACCGGCGTCGCTGCCTCGTCGGACGAAACCATGCGCCAGGCGAAGCCGAGATGCTCCGAGACCAGCCGGGCGAGCTCGGGCGCATTGCGGCTGAGGAAAGCCTCGGCGATCGGCTCGTGCTCGTTGAAGGCCTTCGCCCAGTTCTCGGCCTGCAGAACCCCGAGATAGCGGGTGCGGTAGAGGCGCAGATTGAGCTGCGCGTGCATCTCGATCAGCACGGGATTGTGCGATGCCGCGGCAATCGCGAGATGGAAGGCCTGGTTGGCGTCGAAATAGGTATAGCGGTCGCCGGCATGATAGGCCTCCGCCATGGTCGCGAGATGCCGGCGGATTGCCTCGTCGTCCAGCGGCGTCGCCATTTCGCAGGCGAGTTCGGCCGCGAAGACGTCGAGGCGGACATAGACCTGGAGCAGATGGCGGATCTCGTCATCCGACAATGCGACCACGACGGCGCCGCGGTTCGGGATGATCTCGATCAGCCGCTGCGTCGCCAGGATCTGCAGGGCCTCACGCAGCGGCGTCCGCGATATCCCGAACTGCTCGGTCAGCGCCTTCTCCCGGATCCACTCGCCCGGCTTGATGTTGTCGTGGATGATCTCAGAGCGGATATGGTCCGAAATCTGCTGGGTCAGCGATTTCGGCGCCACGACGATCGCCGGCCGCCGGGCGCTCACCGCCGTCACGGCACCACCGGGCATTGCCGGCTTGTTCATGCGCGTCTCCCCGTCGAACCGCTGGTCGATGCGAAATCGAATGCGGCGCAAATTTGATGTTGTAAACCTACATGCCTTGCGTATTGTCGACAACATGAAATCGACAATGACCATGTGATGGAGTCGATGGCCGCATCCTCGCTCCTCAGCCGAAGGACAGTGGCGGAGCCCATTTCGTCCGCCCCGGCCTCGGGCCGGCGCGATCGGCGGCTCGATCGACGCTCTCTCGCACCGCATGTCGAACCCCGCATGCGATGCGGCGGCCCGGGCATAGCGGCGGTCGTTCCCGGGATTCGAGATGCCGGTGCTGGCATGCCGTCCATCGGGACAGCGATCATCCAGCTAAACTTTTCCCAACCCCGCCGTAACGAGCGTATCGCTTTCCTGAAAGCGCCCGGACACGACGTATTCGTAGATTATTCTACCACAAACGGACGCGAATTCAGTCATTCCATCCCTCGCGGAAGCAGAGAATCGAGCGTAGATGGATTCGTCCGCTTTGAAAAACAGATTGACCTGTTTGAAGAACAGTCTCCAATTTCGACGCAGGCATAGATGACCATCGAAGACCATTTCTCCACCTGACTCCAAGAAAAAGGGGAATGTCATGCCGGATCACTCGTTCGTTCGTAATGGAATTTCGCGGCGCGGCCTTCTCGGCGGTGGCGCCGGCCTGATCGCCGCGCCCTTCATCATCCGCCCGGCTTCCGCCGCCGAGCGGATCACCGTGGCAGATCCCGGCGGCGTCTACGTCACCGGCTTCACCCCCGCCTTCTATGCGCCTTTCCGCAAGACCGGCGCCGAGCTCGTCAACGTCTCCCGCGACTCCGAGCCGACCAGCCAAGTGAAGGCGCAGGTCGACGCCAAGTCCTATGTCTGGGACGTCGTCTCGATCACCCTGTCGTCACGCAAGCTGCTCTCGGATGCCGGGCTGCTCGAGCCATTGCAGTTCTCGGGCGCGGATTACGACGAGCTTCTGCCGCTGGCGAAGCAGCCGGACTGGCTGGGCACCAACGTCTATGGCAGCGTGCTGGGCTACCGCACCGACAACATGAAGGCGCGTCCTTCGAACTGGGCCGATTTCTACGATGTGGCCAAGTTCCCCGGCCGCCGCGCCCTGCCGAAGAGCCCGATCCATACGCTCGAAGGGGCGCTGCTGGCGGATGGCGTCGACCCGAAAAAGCTCTACCCGCTCGATGTCGACCGGGCCTTCAAGAAGCTCGACACGATCAAGCCGCATATCGCGGTCTGGTGGACGAGCTTCACCCAGACGACGCAGCTCCTGCAGAGCGGCGAGGTCGATTTCCTGCCCTCCAGCAATGCGCGCATCCAGGCGGCGATCGACAATGGCGCGCCGGTCGAGATCATCTGGGATGGCGGGCTCTACGGCATGGAAGGCTGGGCGATTCCGAAGGGCTGCCCGCGGGCGGAGCTCGCCAAGAAGTTCATCGCCTCCTGCGCCAATGGCGAGCGGCAGGCGCTCTACACCAAGGCGCTAGCCTATGGCCCGACCAACCAGACGGCGTTCAAGTTCATCGACCCCGTCCGCGCCAAGCAATTGCCGACGGAGCCAGCCAACTTCACCAAGCTGATCCCGAGCAACGACGAATGGTGGGGCGCGAACAAGGACAAGATGTTCGAGCGCTTCAACGCCTGGCTGCTCCGTAGCTGAGGCGCAGGCCCGATGTCGGAGAAGCTGCGAACCGAACAGGTCACCAAGCGCTACAACGACGTGGCGGCGCTGCAGCCGACGACGCTCTCGATGCGCGACGGGGAGTTCCTGACGCTGCTCGGGCCGTCCGGCTCGGGCAAGACCACGCTCCTGTCGCTGATCGCCGGGCTGACCGAGCCGACGGGCGGCGACATCTGGATCGACGGGCGGCGCGTCACCGACGAGCCCTCGGCGAAGCGCGGGCTGGGCATGGTCTTCCAGAACTATGCCCTGTTCCCGCATCTCTCGATCTACGAGAACATCGCCTTTCCGCTGCGCATGCGCCGGATGGGCGCGGCCGAGATCGACGCGGCGGTGCGCCGGGTGCTCGACCTCATCCATCTGCCCCATGTCGCGGAGCGCCTGCCGCGCGAATTGTCCGGTGGCCAGCAGCAGCGGATCGCGTTGGCGCGCTGCATCGTCTACGAGCCCTCGATCATCCTGATGGACGAGCCGCTCGGCGCCCTCGACAAGAACCTGCGCGAGCACATGCAGACCGAGATCAAGCGTCTGCATGTCGAGCTCGGCATCACCATCCTCTACGTCACGCATGATCAGGAGGAAGCGCTGTCGATGTCCGACCGCATCTGCCTGATGAACAATGCCCGGGTCGAGCAGATCGGCACGCCGGCGGAATTGTATTTTAAGCCGGCCTCGGTGTTCGCGGCCGGATTCCTCGGCGAATCCAACATCGCCCCTGCGAAGGTGCTTTCGACCGGAACGGAGACCCTACTCGGTTCTGCCGACGGCTCGACGATCAGGGTGGCGGCCGATGCCGGCCACCGCACCGATGTCGAGGTCAACTGGATGGTGCGGCCGGAACGGCTGAAGCTCATCCGCGACGGCGAGGCGCATGAGAACATCCGGCGCGGCCAATTGCTCGACGCCGTCTTTGTCGGCGGCTTCACCAAGATCAATGTCCGGCTCGACGACGGCACGACCCTTCTCGCGAAGGAGCTGACATCCGGGCAGCCGCTGCCGGAGCGCGGGCAGAGCGTGACGCTCGGCTGGTCCGCCGCCGACGCCATCGTGCTGCCGCCGGGCGCTTGACATGACGGCCATGTCCGCGCGCGGTTACGAACCCACCCCCGTTGCCGAGCCCGCGATATCAGCGCTTCAGCCGCGGCTACGCCGCGCAAGGCCGCTCCTGCCACTGCTCCCGCTCTTCGCCTTCCTGGCGCTCTTCTTCTTTTTCCCCGTCGGGCAGATCCTGTCGCTATCGCTGTTCGACCAGGGCGGAGCGATCACCTCCGCCAACTTCGCCAAGGCTTTCTCGGACCCGCTCTATTTCGACGTCCTACTGATCACCTTCAAGATCGCCGGCTGGACCACGGTTATCTCGGTCGTCGGCGGTTTCCCGGTCGCCTATTATCTGGCAAACGCCGCACCCCGCAGCCGCAACGCGCTGGTCATTTGGGTGCTGCTGCCGTTCTGGACCAGCTTCCTGGTGCGGACCTTCGCCTGGATGATCCTTCTGGGACGGAACGGCGCGGTCAACCAGCTCCTGCTCGCGCTCGGCATCGTCGATGCACCGGCCTCGCTGATCTTCAACCTCACGGGCACGCTGATCGGCATGTCGCATGCGATGCTGCCGCTCGCGGTCATGACGATGCTGCCGGTGATGCAGACGATCGACGGTAACCTGTCGCGTGCTGCGGAGACGCTCGGCGCCGGACGCGCCCAGATCTTCTGGCGCATCTATATCCCGCAATGCATGCCGGGCATCAGCGCCGCCGCAATGATGGTCTTCATCAGCTCGCTCGGCTTCTTCATCACCCCTGCCCTGCTCGGCGGCGCGCGCGAGACCATGCTGACGCAGGTGATCATCACCCAGATCCAGGAGTTGCTGAACTGGCCGGCGGCCAGCACGCTCTCGGTCCTGCTGCTCGCAGCCTCGATCCTGGTCTTCGTCGCCTATGACCGGGTCGTCGGACTGTCGAGCCTGGCCGGCGGCTCCGCCGACCGCTCGGCGCGGACGGTTTCGGCCTGGTCGCGCATTCTCGACGTGATCGGCCGGGCGATCGTCAACGGCCTCGGCAGCCTCTGTGCCGGCATCGGCGCGGTCTTCGCCTGGCTGCTTCCCGCACGCACCTTCCGCGGGCTCGGCCGGGGCAGCAGCCTCGCGCTATTCCTCATCGTCGTCGCCTTCCTGCTGATCCCGACGCTCTTCGTGATCCCGGCCTCCTTCACGCCGGGCAATGCGGTGCAGGCCAATCCGGGCGGCTTCTCGCTGCGCTGGTACGAGGCCGTCTTCGCTTCCTCCGACTGGACCAGCGCCGCCTGGAATTCGCTCGTCGTCGGGCTGGCTTCGGGCGCCGTGGCGCTGGTGCTGGGCACGATGGCGGCCTTCGCGATGGCCTGGAACCGCTTTCCGGGCAAGACCGCCGCGCTCGCCGTGATCCTCTCGCCCCTGATCGTGCCGCGCATCGTCATCGCGGTCGCCCTGTTCTTCCTCTATTCGAAGCTCGAACTGGTCGGGACGGTGACCGGGCTGGTCATCGCCCATGGCGTGCTGGCCGTGCCCTATGTCGTCATCACGGTGATGGCGGTGCTCGCAACCTATGACCGGCGGCTCGACCAGGCGGCGGCGGTGATGGGCGCGAGCCGGTGGCAGACGCTGCGCCGGATCACCTTGCCGATCATCAAGCCGGGATTGCTCTCCGCCTTCCTCTTCGCCTTCGTCACCTCCTTCGACGAATTGACGGTGGCGCTGTTCCTGACCGGCGGCTCCTTCAACACGCTGCCGCGCCAGATGTGGTCGGACCTGCTGCTCCAGATCAATCCGACGCTCGCGGCCGTCGCGACCTTGCTGCTGGTGCTGATGACCGGCCTCCTGTTCCTCAACGAGCGGTTCCGGCGTTCGGCCGGCCGCCACTGACGCCCACGCGGCACGATCCGGAAGGGTTCCATGCGCAACAACCTTCGCCAGAAGACCTATTACGGCGTCACCGTCGGCATCCTGATGGTCAACAGCCGCTTCCGGCGCTGGCCGGGCGATATCGGCCATGCCGGCACCTGGGATTTTCCGGTGCAGTACAAGATCGTCCACGACGCCGTGCCCTCGCGCATGACGGAACTGCACCAGTCCAGCCTGCTCGAACCGTTCAAGCGCGCGGCGCAGGAGCTGATCGATGCCGGCGTCGACGGCATCACCACGACCTGCGGCTTCCTCTCGATCTACCAGCGCGAGCTTGCCGATTTCTGCTCCGTGCCGGTCGCGACCAGCGCGCTGCTGCAGGTGCCGATGGTCGAGCGCATGCTGCCGACGGGCAAGAAGGTCGGCATCCTCACCTACAATGCCAAGGTGCTGAACGGCCCCTATCTGCGCGCCGTCGGCATCGCCGAGGACACACCGGTTGTCGGCCTGCCGCAGAGCTCCGAATTCGTCCGCAGCATCCGCGAGGGCGACGACACCGTTCCCTATGACGTGCTGCGCAACGAGGTGCTCGCCGCCGCGGGCGATCTCCTGAGCCGGCATCCCGATGTCGGTGCCATTGTCGGGGAGTGCACCAACCTGACGCCGTTCAGTGCCGATATCGCCGAACGCTTCGGCCTGCCGGTCTTCGACGCGGTCACGATGGTCAACACCTTCCATGCGGCGCTGAAGCCGCGGCGCTTCGGCACGGACTGACCATCGACGCTGCCATGAAACGCGCTCGGACCTATTCGCCCTGTCACGACATGGGCAGAGCCGCATGAGGAGCCCGCACAAGACGGGAATCGCCGTTATCGGCGGCGGCATCGTCGGCGCGAGCGTCGCCTATGGTCTCGCCGCCCGCGGTGAAAAGGTGACGCTGTTCGACGAGGGCGACATCGCCTTTCGGGCGGCACGCGGCAATCTCGGCAATGTCTGGGTGCAGGGCAAGGGCGCGGGCGGCCCGGCCTATGCCGACCTGACCCGGCGGGCGGCGAAGGATTGGGACGATTTCGCCCACGACCTCGGAGCCGAGAGCGGGATCGACCTGCATTTCCGGCGGCCCGGGGCGTTCTTCTTCTGCTTCACGGAAGCGGAACTGGAACGCCGCAGCAAGACGCTGACCGATCTGGATGCCCAGGCCACGGTGCCGAGCCGGTTCGAGATCATGGACAATGCCGGCATCCGCAGGATGCTGCCCGAGGTCGGCCCCGCGGTGGTCGGGGCGACGTTCTGCAGCGACGACGGCACGACGAACCCGTTTCATCTGCTGCGCGCCCTGCTGTCGGTGTTCGAACGCCGCGGCGACTACCGGCCCGGCCACCCCGTGGCACGCCTTGCGCCGGACGGTTCGGGTTTTCGGGTGGAGACGCCTCAGGGCGACTGGCTCGCCGATCGGGTGATCCTGACCGCCGGGCTCGGCAACAAGGAGCTCGCACCCGGGCTGGGCCTGTCCGCTCCGATCCGTCCCGTCCGGGGCCAGATTCTGGTCACGGAGAAACTGAAGCCTTTCCTGCGCTACGGGATCAGCTTCATCCGCCAGACGGTGGAGGGCGGCGTCATCTTCGGGGAATCCTCGGAAGAGGCCGGGCTGGACGATCGCACCACGCCCGATGTCATCCAGACGACGGCCCAACGCGCCGTCGCCGCCTTGCCGCTGCTCGCCAATGCGCAGGTCGTGCGCAGTTGGGCGGCGCTGCGCGTGATGTCGCCGGACGGCATGCCAGTCTATGCCGAGTCGGCGGCCCATCCGGGCGCCTTCCTGGTCACGGTCCATAGCGGCGTCACGCTCGCGCCGTTCCATGCCGGCCCCCTTGCCACCGCATTGTCCGCCGGCCGGCTGGATCCGGCCTGGCAGCCTTTCTCATCGGATCGCTTCAGTGTTCCAGCGTCTTGACCTCCGGGAATTCGATACCTCGTTCACCTTCGCGGGC
>WPCJ01240217.1_pt1 | contig 12536 bp, 13 predicted proteins | sample 5399831 | NCBI WGS metagenome assembly WPCJ01 (sample SAMN12869470, study PRJNA574797) | sludge metagenome | isolation source: wastewater treatment of pH10 | place: China:Beijing | collected 2019-05-20 | reverse complement strand
CAGACTGTAGGCCAGGTACCAGCGCACGCAAAGCAGGATGACTGACTGGTCAAACTGGCGGCCCTTGAACATTCAATCCTCCGAAAGATCAGAAGCTCTCCTTGCCACAAAAACGGTATTCAAAACGTTGCAACACAACCCGCAGGCGATGGACTGATCGAGGTCGCCGCGATCGATCCCGTTGCATCCATGATGGCAGTCTACAATCCCGAACTCAAGACACCAGCCACGAAAGTACGCGAGATGCTGAAAGGGGTTGTGGAGAGTCTGTAGGCCAAGCTCAACTCACCAGTCGTTTTTCCAGTGAGCGAAAACCCGTATAAGGTGCAGGCCGCTTCGACCGGCGAGATGTGTGAATGCTACGCAAGTGCATGGAAATGTCGATCGGGCCGGGTCTTGGAGGCCAACGCCGCCTCGCTCATGGCAGTGGGGCGATCAGCTCGCAGTGACCGTCAAGGCGATGATGTTGGAAACGATCCTGGCCGGCCGTCGAGTTGCATCGAGGCGATGCCAGGTGATCGCGCCCGGATCCCTCTCAAGTTGCCGGGACAGAATATCGACCGTCGCGTCGGACGGCCCGCCGCGTCGCCGGTCGACCCGGCGCCACATCACGTCGGGAGAGACATCCAGCCAGATGCCGAGGAAAGGAACACGCAGTTCTGTAGCGACCTGCTCGATGCGCAAACGGTCCGGCGGCCGATCGAAGACCGCGTCGGCGACGACCGATCCGCCCTCGGCCAGAACAAGATTCGCTCGCCAGGCCATCTCCCGATAAACGCGCTCGGAGACTTCCGGCCGATAGGCCTTGTCCGGCAGGCGCGTCTCGGGTGACACGCCGTGCAACGTCTTGCGGATGCGGTCGCTCTCGACGATGCGCGCGCCCGGGGCTGCGCCGACATGAGCGGCAAGCGCCTCGGCGATGGTGGTCTTGCCCGATCCGCTCAAGCCACCGATGGCAATGAGACGCGGAAGGCGCTCCTTCAATAGCTCGGTGGCAAGGTCGAAATAAGCCCGGGCTTCGGCGCGCAGGCTGCCTGACGGGTCGCCGCCTTCTTCCACCTGCGTGGCGGTGACATGCGAGCGCACGGCTGCCCTTACGGCCATCAGGAAGGGCAGCAGGGCAAATCCGTCGTCATTGTCTGTCTCGTCGACATATCGGTTCGCCGCAAGGTTGGCGAGCTCCGGAAAACCACGATACCACAAATCCATCAGCAGGAAGGCCAGATCGTAGAGCACGTCAATTGTAGCGATCTGATCGTTGAACTCGATGCAGTCGAACAGGCAGGGCTGACTGTCGAGGAGGCAGATGTTGCGCAGATGCAGGTCGCCGTGGCAGCGTCGCACCTTGCCGGCAGCCTCCCGCAGATCCAGGACATCCGCATGCCGTGACAGTGCCACGCGGAATGCGCCGTCGAGATTCTCCACTTCCTTCTCGCCGAAGACGCGACTCGTGGCGAAGCCCGCCCTGTTGATGTCGAGCACTGCTGCGAGGTTCGCCGCACCTCCACCAATATGCACGGCCGGAGCCTGGCTGTGGAAGCGTCCAATCATCAGCGCCGTCCTGGTCATCAGACCGGGCGTCAGCGCGCCGGCCTCGGCCATGCGGTTCAGGAGAAGCGACTGGTCGAAACGCCGCATTTCGATCAGAGCGTCAACCAGGTCTCCCTCGCCGTCGAACGTCAATCCGCCATCCGTCTTCCGGGTGATGCGCTTGACGCTGAGGTAAAGACCCGGAGCAGTCGCGGAATTCAGGTCGACCTCCTTGCAACACGCAGCGTAACGCCGCTCCGGCGTCGAAAAATCGACATATGGCAGCTTGACGGCACGCTTCATCTTGAATGCGCGATCATCGACCAGGAAGATCCGCGAGATATGCGTTTCGATGATTTCTATCGGGGCGGCGGCTTCCCTCTCAAAGGTTTCCTTTAGAAAGGCAATAACGTCTTCCTGTTTCCGGATGGTCAAGGTTATCTCCCAAGGGTGTCTGCAGGCGGTCGGTGCATCCAAGTCAGCCGGCACCCACAGTCTTGAAGATCTGACCATGGTTGTTGCCAGCTTGGCGTCCGGCGGCCGGCTTCTGCAACCGGGGTCGTGACAATGACCACGACCCTGTCTGACCTGATCAACGCGCCATCAGGATCGGAAGAGGGGGTTCATCGACCATCGATCGTGTAACGCCACCGAATATCCGTTGACGCAGCCTTGAGTGCCCATAGGCCCCCATTACAAGCAGGTCCGCCGCCATGTCGACTGCGTGCTGGCGCAGTGTTTCGGCAACCGTCCTGCCCTGACTGGGCAGTCGATCGACCGTCACTTTGACACCATGCCGCGCCAGATAGGTCGCAATATCTGCCCCTGGCTCCGCGCTTTGTCCGTCTTCGTCCCCTATCGGATCGACGAGAGTCACATGAACATCGTCGGCCGCGCTCAGCAAATCCATGGCGCTCGATACGGCATTCGATGCCTCCAGGCGCGAATCCCAACCGATCATCACGCGTTTGGGCTTCAGGCTCGCCTTTGAGCCGACGGGCATCAGGAGCAACGGCTTTTCGGAAGAAAACAATGCCCCCTCCAGAACTCTTCCCTTGAGCACAGAATGGGAAAGCAGTTCCGGACCAAGCAAGACAATATCCGTATACCTTGCACGTTGGCCCACCGTTTCGTCTGCCCACGCCTCTTCCTGATACTCGCTCGAAACATCCGACGAAATAGCCTTGGAGGCGAGGAAGGCAGAAACTGCAGCGGTACGCTTCTGTAACTTGTCCATATCGGCCTGCCGTTCCTCGAGCCAAGCTTCCGACATCACGGCCGCATAGCCACCTATGGGCGGAGGCGCAGCGAGTGCCATGACGAGTACCGCCAAATGCGCGTCGACTTCCTCGCAAAGTGCTACTGCCATCTGCAGATCGCTGTCGTCCAAATCCGGACTGGTAACAGAAAGGACTGTCTTGAACGCCATGAAACTAACCTCCGTTGGAAAGTTGGTAATCTTTAGAAGGATTTCTGAAGACCTGTTGTCCGCAGTCACTCCAGCTGATCGAGCCTAAACCTCTTTCGCTTCGCGGCCGTATATCTGCTCAACGAACACACGGAAAAAGATGTGCTCTGAATGATCCGATATGGGAGGAGTCACCGGCTTGAGTGCGCCGGGCTCCCACCAATCGAAATGCTTGCTGAGCAGCGACCAGGCATGATCTCGTTCCCTTTTGTGGCCAATACGGTCTGGCAACTCCTCAAAGCGCCCTTCGACGAGAACACTCTTCCATTCTCTGCCATGTCCCCGTTCCTCCACGATGAGCGAGACCTCCGGGTTTGCTCGCATGAACTCGATCTTCTTGCCGGGCATCGAGAATGCATAGAGATAGTTTTCGGCATAGGCAAAATAGATCGGCACGACATATGGTTTTCCATCCTTGGCGCATGCCAAGTGGGCAAGTCGATTGCCGGATAGTAGCCGGGTGCACTCGAGGTTACTCAGATTTCGAATATGCATCTTGCTTTCCTCTACTGATCTGTCCGACAAATGATCTTATGGGCCGGATGTACAAAACCATTGCTTTTTGCTTTTTTGGCGTCGTAGGTTGTTGTTTTACCCATGGGTAGCAGCGATGATCTTCCGTCCAGATGGCGGCAGGCCATAGCAACGCGGCGGCCAATCGTCTCGCAGTCGCAGTCGCAGATGCAGGCTGCCTCATAGAAGCTAAAGCCCCATGCTTGCGTCAGCGAGACGGCCGCTCTCGCAGTCCGTGGCAGGCGCATGAACCGCGACGCGAAGGAATCATCGGCTGTTTGGAGGGGGCGCTTTTCGAATTTGGTGGCAAGGATCCGCTCGACGCTCCACTCCCGGAGGAACTGACGATGCAAGGCGCCGAAGGCAGCGACTTTGATGTCAGCGTTTTTCCTTTCGGGGTTGCCAAGCCAGAGTTCTGCCAAGCACGAGCAAACAAGCTCGTCTGCCTGCTTGAGGTCCTGAACTAGACAAAAGGCAAATGCTCGCAACCTAGGAATGAGCGACAGGAGATCATTCTTGAGTTCGACATGCATGATGCTATCTCCACGCGAGCGGCGTTTCCTGGCGCCAAGAGTACATCATCCCCATCGCCGCCGCCCTATGCATTGAGCGGGATCAAAATAGTGGGTCTATCAGCAACAGCAGAACTTGGAACGGCCGAACGTGGATACATCGGCGGACGGGTTCAGCACAGAAAGGCTAAAGCAGACCAGCGCAGACAAAAGGAGGATTTTCCCATCCTGGCTTACCATAGACCAGAGGGTGACCTTCTACCGTCTGCACAGCGCCCCCCGCTGCCTCGAGGATGGCATGCGGAGCAGCGGTATCCCACTCCATGGTACGACCTGGCCGGGCATATAAATCGGCTTTGCCCTCGGCAATCCGACAGAATTTCAGCCCGGAACCCATTTTGATCGTGTCTGCGATCCGGTGGTTCTTGAGCATCAACGGAAGCCGTGGGTCCTCCGCGTCATGACGGCTGACCAATGCGACAGCGCCCTGCCGTGGACTATTCCGGACGTGAATGGGCGTTTCCTTGCCATTCGAGCGTTTCCAAGCCCCATGCCCGACAAGACCGATGAACATGTCACGTTGGGCCGGCACTGAGACGGCGCCCAGCACTACCTTACAGTCACGGACGAGCCCGATATTGACCACGAATTCATCGAGCCCTGCAGCAAATTCACGCGTACCATCCAGCGGATCGACGAGCCAGAAAATCCGGGGCGCCGATCCGGTTACGAATATGGGCGTCTCTTCAGCGATAGCCGGAATATCGGGTGTCGCCGATTTCAGGCCAGCGAGAATGACCTGCTGCGAAACGATATCGGCATCCGTTACTGGCGAGTGATCGGATTTTTCGGTGAGTCTGTACCCTTGCGCTCGCACAGCAAGGATCGCTGTCCCGGCTTCTTCCGACAACTGCGTGGCAAGGGAAAGAAGGTCGCTATCACCCATTTGTAACTGATGCACTGTGGTCATCCCACATGCCTTGACTCACATCAAATCGTGAAACGCAGGCACAAACAATGGCGCCAACCGTCTTGATCCGCGTCAAATCAGATTCCTGCCTGATGTGGCATCATTTACCAACAAGCGAATATTGAATAAGTGACTGGAAACTGGTGCGGGTCTGTACGATGACGATGACACCAGAACAGTGCAGGGCCGCAAGGATTCTTGCGAAAGTCGATCGGAGTTCTTTGGCGAGACAGGCCGATGTTGCTCCCAACGACATTGAGACATTCGAATCCTGAATTGGAGCCCCGGATGGCTTTTTCATCGCAAAGCTGCAACAGGCGCTTGAGTCTTTGGGCATCACCTTTCTGCCGGAGGAAAGCGGCCGCCGCGTAGGTGTCCGTCTCAAGTTCGATCGGACTGGCGTAAGGCAAATCTCCCGTTGGGAGACAGAGGGCGGTTCCGTCGCCGACGACGACGTATCATAATTCTGCCGCTGTTCGTACCCTTCCGCCTGAGAAATAGAGGTTCTGATGCTCTTCTTCGCCCTCAAAGGCAGCGACACGCTCGGAAGGAGCACTGCAGATGCCCTGGGCGTTCAGCTTGCCGCCCATGAGGAGCGCGACTTCGAGGATGGAGAGCACAAGGTCCGGCCTCTGATCAGCGTCCGTGGTCAGGACATCTACATTCTCCATAGCCTTGCCGGCGAGCCCGGCGCGTCGGTGAACGACAAGCTCGTCAAGCTGCTCCTCTTCATCGCGACCTGTCGGGACAACGGCGCAGCGCGCGTGACCGCCGTCGTTCCCTATATTGCTTATGCCCGCAAGGATCGGCAGACGAAGGCGCGCGATCCAGTAACGATGCGCTATATCGCCCAACTGTTCGAAGCCGTCGCTGTCGACCGCGTCGTTGCGATGGAAGTACACAATTTCGCGGCTTTCCAGAACGCGTTCCGCTGTCCCACCATCCATCTCGATGCACGCAAGCTCTTCTGTCCGGAGATCCGAAAGCTGGCGAAAGATAAACCAGCCACGATCTTTTCTCCGGATGGAGGTGGCATGAAGCGGGCGCAACTGCTGCGTCAGGCCTATGAGGCAGAGGAAGGCGAGGAGGCAGGCTTCGGTTTCATGGAGAAGCGCCGCAGCCGGGATGTCGTTTCGGGCGAACTGTTCGCGGGGGACGTGGAAGGTAGGGTTGTCTTTCTCGTCGACGACATCATCGCCTCGGGCGGTACGATACTGCGCGCCGCTCGCGCATGTCGCGAGCGCGGTGCGGCCGCCGTTCACGCAGTAGCGACGCATGGCCTTTTCGGCGCGGGCTCCGAGGAGATTTTCCGCGATGGTGCGATTGGCCGCATTGTCGTAACCGATAGCCTGACTCCCACGCACAGGGCGGCGGAACAGAGCCCCGCCAAGCTTGAAATCGTTTCTTGTGGGCCACTGGTTGCGGCGACGATCAAGCGCCTGAACGCGAACGAGTCGATTTCGGACCTGACGGGCATGAACAGAACACTATGGGCATCACTCCGTGCGGAAAGGAGACCCGGATGACCGCGCAGGTCACGACCAATTCGGGGTCAACGATCGACAACGGCTCCACAGGTGTAAGTGCGATCAACTCTCACGTCGCCGGCTGGTTGCGCGACTATGCCGATCTTCTGACAAGCCAAGGGGAGCGCGGGTTCCGTTCACGCGCCTACCACCGTGCGGCCGATGTCGTTGCAGGCCTGAAGCGTCCGGTTGATGAAATTCTCGCATATGAGGGCCGAGCCGGCCTGATTGCCCTGCCCGCAGTCGGGGTTGGAATTGCTGGCGCGATCGCCGAGATGGTGACGACCGGTCACTGGTCCCAGATAGAAAGACTGCGCGGCGAACTGGCGCCGGAGGCCTTGTTCCGCACGATCCCGGGTATCGGTGTGAAACTCGCAAACCGTCTTGCCGAGGAGGAAGAACTTGAAAGCCTGGAGGATCTGGAGCATGCGATGCATTTGGGCAATCTCGCCGTCGCTGGGCTCGGCCCTCGCCGCAAGCGCATGATTGCCGCTGCACTAGCGGAGCGTCTCGGCCGTCCGGCCGTCACCCGAAGCGGAAAAGCGGAATCGCCTCCGGTTGCCGTGCTTCTCGAGGTCGATCGTATGTATCGGGATCGCGCCGCTAAAGGTCGGCTGCGCAAGATCGCGCCGCGGCGTTTCAATCCAGCAGGCGAAGCCTGGTTGCCCATTATGCACGCCTCCCATGACGGGTGGCATTTCACCGCGCTCTACTCCAACAGCCGGCTGGCGCATGAATTGAAGAAGACGACGGATTGGGTGGTGATCCACTACCAGCGGGATGGCGCGCCGGAAGGCCGCGTGACCGTGGTGACCCGATCGCGTGGCCCGCTGGCAGGGCAACGTGTCGTGCGCGGGCGGGCAGACGAATTGGATGGAAAGGACGGATAGAAATGAAGCGCGGAATGGGAACCGAAGGTGAAGGGACGTCGGATTTGGCAATCCCCCTGGAGACGGTCTGCTTCATCATCATAAAGGCGCGGCAGTTCGACGTGAAGGCGGCAGTGACCGAACCCGACCACGGATCCAATCCCACGGACGACAACGATGCCGCAATCCTGCAGGATCACGCTGATGATCCGGTTCAGGAAGAATTGTCGTCGCTTATCTCGGAGCTTTCCCAGGACGAGCAGATCGATCTCGTCACTCTGATGTGGCTTGGGCGAGAGGACTACGACGCAGATGACTGGGCAAACGTTCGTGCGCAGGCGGCCGATTCGCACAACAAGCATACGGCCGAATATCTAATTGGCGAGCCGCTGCTTGCGGACCACCTGGCTTCCGGCCTCGACGTCATCGGTCTGTCGTGCGCCGGCTACGAGGGCGAGCATCTGTAAGTCTTCGCCGGAGTGCACTTCGTTTTCCTGTGTTTTGATCCGCGTCAATGAAGCAGGCCTTCAAAGGGGATTTCCTGAAATCCTTGCTGGATCGAGCCAGATCAAGCGAAGCGAAGCGAACGAGGCGTTTTCAGAACGCTATCGGCGGAGCGATCAGCGAAGATCGGCGACGACGTTCGGCAGGCGGGTCCGCTGTCCTCCGGCTCTAGCGCCTATGGGGAGACCTAAAGGTGGAAGAGCGGAGGCGGCGGAACCTGTGGAGAGTTCCGTCAAATCCAGGAGACTAGCTATGGCCGAGGCCGCTACAAAACTACCCGTCAAGAAGTCCACCACGACGCCTGCCACGCCTGCGAAAACAGAGGATTGGGCACCTTTTGAAAGCCTGCGCCGAGAGATTGATCGGCTGTTCGACGATTTCCGGCCTTTCGACTGGCGTCTGCCATCGAGGGTGTTCGGCTTCGAAGTGCCGCGCGTCTCCCGCGCCGCGTGGCAGATCGCGCCGGCCATGGATATCGTTGAGAAGGACAATGCCTTCGAGATTACAGCCGAGCTTCCCGGCCTTGACGAAAAGGAAATCGAGATCAAGCTTTCCAATCATACCCTGACCATCAAGGGCGAGAAGAGCGAGGAAAAGGAAGACAAGCAGAAAGACTACTATTTGTCCGAGCGTCGCTACGGCTCGTTCCAGCGCAGCTTCCAGCTTCCTGACGGTGTCGACGCCGACAAGATCGACGCGAATTTCGCCAAGGGCCTCCTCACGGTGAAGCTGCCCAAGACGGCCGAAGCGAAGAACGCGGAGAAGAAGATCACGGTCAAGGCAGCGTGATTTCGTTGTCGTTGCATCGGTGCGTCCCGCCAGCGCACCGATGCAGTATGCGATGCTCGCGAAACCGAGGAGATGCCAGATGAGTGGCACATCAATCGCAAATTTTACGCAGGCCGCACAGCAAGCCCAGCAATGGGTCAACGAGCTTGCCGATGATCTGAACTGGGATGAACGCCGCGCCTACCACCTGCTGCGGTGCGTTCTGCAAACGCTGCGGGACTGGCTGCCGCAGGAGGAGATGGTCGACCTTTCGGCCCAACTGCCCTCCCTTATCCGCGGCATCTATTTCGAGGGCTGGAAGCCGCTAGAAACTCCTGTAAGGGACCGCAAGAAAGCCGACTTCATCGACCGTGTGCAGGATGCCTTCTCCGACGATCTGATGAATGACCCCGATGCCGCCGTAGCTGCAGTTTTTCGTCTGTTGGATCGGCATATCTCGCATGGCGAGATCGTCCAGGTTCGGAATTCGATGAAGAAATCAATGCGCGAATTGTGGCCGAAGGACTGAGATCATGTTCCGGGATCGCCAGGAGGCTGGGCGAAAGCTGGCCGAGGAGCTTGTAAAGCTTAGGCGCGCCGATCCGGTCGTGCTCGCGCTCCCGCGCGGCGGTGTTCCGGTCGCCGCCGAGATCGCCGACGCGCTGAAGGCGCCGCTTGACCTCGTCATCGTGCGCAAGGTGGGCGCGCCGGGCAATCCGGAGCTGGCGGTGGCCGCAATCGTCGATGGCAATCCGCCCGATGTCGTGCTGAACCGCACGATCGTCGAGGAATACGATCTTGATGACGCCGAGTTGCGCACGCTTGTCGCCCACGAACGCCCTGAGCTGGAACGCCGCAAGCTCGCCTATTCGGGCGGGCGCCGGTCGCTGTCGACGGCGAACAAGACTGTGATCCTCGTCGATGACGGCGCGGCTACGGGTACAACAATGAAAGTGGCGATCCGTGCGCTCAAACGGCGCTCGCCCCGCGAGATCATCGTCGCGCTTCCGGTGGCTCCGCCGGATACCCTGGCGGAACTGGCTAGTGAGGCCAACAGGATCATCTGTCTCAGCAAACCCGCCCGGTTTTTCACCTTGAGTCAGCACTATCACGAGTTCCCCCAGCTCACCGACGAAGAAGTCGTGGACCTACTCCGAAGAGACACCACGACTGCCGCCAAGAGCAAGTCCTGATCCGCCTTCAGCCAACGGCAAGACGACCGATGGTGGCAGAGTCTGGCATCACGCGGTCCGGCCTTTTCTGTTGACCGGATTGTCCTCTACATGCGTCTCCGGAACAATGGCGGCCCTGTCCTTGCGCTGAAGCGGTGGAAAATCGTCCGGCGTTATCGTCTCGCGATCGAGGAGCAAGCGAGCGCCGGCTTCGAGGTCGTCGATGCGGGAACGCAGTAGGTCTCTGGCGGCAGCATAGGCCTCGTCGATCATCTCACGCACGGCAAGATCTATCTCGCGCGCAGTCGCCTCCGAATAGTCCTTGGGATGAAGGCGGGAACCGTCGCCCAGCCATTGTTGCTTCTCCTCCTCCAGCACGACCTGACCCAAGGTCTCACTCATCCCGAACCGGGTAACGCTTTGGCGGGCGACGTCGGTTGCCTTGGTCAGGTCGTCGGCAGCCCCGGTCGAGACTTCGCCATAGATGACTTCCTCAGCCGCCCGGCCGGCGAGCAGCGCCGTCATGCGCTCCTGCAATTCGCTGGTGGTGATCAGGAAACGATCGTCCGTTGGCCGCTGCAGCGTATAGCCAAGCGCACCGATCGAACGGGGAATGATGGACACCTTGTGTACCGGGTCGGCCTTGGCCAGCGACGCCGCGGCGAGGGCATGACCCATTTCGTGATAGGCGACACGCTCTCGCTCTTCCGGCCGGAGCAACCTTCCGCGCCTTTCGGCTCCCGCGACTATACGTTCGACCGCGTTGGTGAAGTCCTCCATTTTCACCTCATCCGCATCGCGGCGGGTCGCAAAGATCGCTGCCTCGTTGACGAGATTGGCGAGATCGGCGCCGGTAAAGCCGGGCGTAATGCCGGCTATATCGCCGACATTCAGGCCCGGTGCGATTCTTACCGCCTTCATGTGGACCTTCAGGATCGCCTCGCGCCCCTTTCGATCGGGCCGATCGAGCACGAGCTGACGATCGAAACGGCCCGCTCGGGTCAGAGCTGGGTCGAGAATTTCCGGGCGGTTCGTCGCCGCGAGCAGGACGATGCCGACACGAGGATCAAAGCCGTCGAGATCGGACAGGAGCTGGTTGAGCGTCTGCTCCTTCTCGTCGCCCCCGCCATAGCCACTGAACGGGGTACGCGCTCGTCCGAGCGCGTCGAGTTCGTCAATGAAGATGATGCAGGGCGCGGCTTACCGGGCCTGCTCGAAGAGATCACGCACGCGCGCCGCGCCAACGCCGACGAACATCTCGACAAATTCCGAGCCTGAGATGGAGAAGAACGGCACGCCGGCCTCGCCCGCGACGGCACGCGCCATCAACGTCTTGCCGGTGCCGGGCGGGCCGACGAGCAGGATGCCCTTCGGAATATGCGCGCCGAGCCGGCCATATTTATCCTTGTCCTTCAGGAAGGAGACGATCTCCTGAAGCTCGGCCTTGGCTTCATCGACGCCCGCGACATCGTCGAACGTCACTCCGGTCTCGCGCTCGACATAGACCTTGGCCTTGGACTTGCCGATATTGACCAGGCCGCCCATGCCCTGTCGCTCGGCGATTCCGCGGAACAGGAACATCCAGATGCCGAGAAAGATCACCACGGGCACGACCCATGACAGGATCGTGGTGAGCCAGTTGCTGTCGGTGCCGCCCGTGACCGCGACGCCAGCCTTTTCGAAGGCTGCGGCGGCATTCGGATCTACGCGGGTGGAGATGAAGAGCGCCTTGCCGTCCTGAGGCTCCTTGAACGCGCCCTGGACCGCCGTTTCCGTGATCGTGACCGAGGCGACCTTGCCTTCGTCCACCATCCGCATCAGTTCGGTGTGCGACAGCTGCGCGACATCACGCGAGGCCAGCCACAACTGGAACAAACCCAGCAAGACAAGAGCGAAGACGACGTAGCCGATGTTGAACGTGTGTTTGCGGTCCACGGAAGGATCGAACCTCAATGTTTTTCTGTGTGGCTAGTCTCACGCCGTCGAACATATGTCCTTGACACTGATCAAAGGCATCCGTGTCGGAGAACTACGGACTAGACCGGTCCGGGACGCGTCGGCTACTTTTCCAGGAGGCGTCTGAAGGGAGAGTACTGATGCAGGCGAGCGACGTACCAGGATTGCAGGGACGCTTTCTGCAAGCTGTCTTCTCCCGCCGCTTCGAGGGCAAGGCTGGCTATATTCTTGGGGTTGCCGCTGTGTTCGCCGTTTTTGCGCTCCAACTGGCGCTGAGCGACCTCATGAATGAGGTCGCAATTTGCGTTCCATTCCTTCCTGTCGTCCTCGTCGCCGCGATCCTCGGCGGTTTAGGACCCGGAGCATTGGCCCTGGTGCTGTCTCTCGCCAGCATTGCCTATGTCGCAGGCGCGACCTCCACAACTTGGCTACAACTTCCGGTTCTCGGTCTTATCGGATTGGCAATCGTGTGGATGGGCGAAACTCTCCATCACGCACGTCGAGTGATTGAAGGTGCCCAGAAAGCGCTTAGTTCGCGAGAAGCCCACGTCCGTTCGATTCTCGACACTGTTCCGGATGCAACCATCGTTATCGACGAGCAGGGGCATATCACGTCGTTTAGCGCGGCCGCCGTTCGTCAGTTCGGCTATACAGAACGAGAGGTTCTGGGGCAAAACGTGAGGATTCTGATGCCTGAGCCTTATCGTAGTGAGCATGACAACTATATCCGGGGCTATTTGAAGACCGG
>WPCJ01005744.1_pt1 | contig 12548 bp, 13 predicted proteins | sample 5399831 | NCBI WGS metagenome assembly WPCJ01 (sample SAMN12869470, study PRJNA574797) | sludge metagenome | isolation source: wastewater treatment of pH10 | place: China:Beijing | collected 2019-05-20 | reverse complement strand
CAAAGACTTCCGCCGCATCGCAACCCGATACGACAAACGCGCAGACATCTTCATGTCCGCCGTCTGCCTCGCCGCCGCAATCACTTGGTGGACAAATTGAGTCTCGACCCTAGAGCGCCGCGAGTTGCGCAAGGTGGCCGTTCAGATCGACGCCGGGGCCGGTCGCGTTGATGGTCTCGAAATAGTCATGCCATCCCGAAGCGGCGATGCCCGACGCCAAGGCGTTCATTGCAGCCGCGTCAGGCGCGCGCCAGATCGCAAAGAACTTTTGCGACGGGGCATGCAGGATCGCGGCATCCGTTTCACCCAGGGCGATCGCTTCCACGCCGAGGGCCGACAGCGCCCCCATGCCGGAGCCATGGCTTCGAAAAACTGTTGGCGGCCGTTCCGGTCGAGCGCCAGCCATGCGGGTTTCGGGGAATAGAGTTCGGCCAGATAATAGTGCGCCATGGGAGCGGTCCTTTCGTGTGTCAGCCCTTGCGGTCGATGGAACGCAGGGCCCGCTTGCAGATTCGGGCGGTAGCGGGGGAGGCATTTTCGGCCGACCATCGGGCGCACAGCGATCGCACCCAATCGGGCCGGTCCTTGCCGGCATCGTTCAGCCAGTTGCCAACGGAGTCCTGCACATAGGGGGCCGGATCGGCCCGCAGCGGTTCAAGGATCGGCAGCGCCTTTTCGGGAGATTGCCGCAGCGCGCCGAGATGGGCGCACCACACGCCGCGCGGGCGGGTTGCTTCGCTGGCGAAGCGCCGCAGCCGTTCGGACGGTTCGGCCGTCCAGTCGGCAAGCAACGCAATGGCGCTGTCGGGATCGGCGGCGATATGTGGGCGAACCGCCATCCATGACCATTCCCGCACCCCGAAATGATGATCGTCGGCGAAGGGCCTGATTGCGGCGAGCCGGGCGGAAAGGGTCATGTTCCCGGCTGCGCCGATCGTGAAGCAGGCCCATCCCCGCACCGTATCGGAGACATGGTGGCGGAGTTCTTTCACCGCGGACAAACCGCGCCGCTCATGGATCAGGCGCGCGGCCAATGCCATGCGCCGCGAAATACCCTCACCTGCCGCCTGTTGCATCGCTGTTATGGCATCTGCCCCGGTTTCGGGGAGGGCGGTGCGCATCAGCGCCGCAAAGTCCACGGCGAGGCATTCGGTCAGCGTTGCGGCCTCGACAGCGCCGGCATTGAGCTGGCCGAGACGGGCGGGCTCGATATCCGCGACACGTTTTCCCGGCCGGCCAGCACTCACCGGGGATTGCCCGCAGCAACGGCCGCGCTGTCCTTCGCCGGAATCTCCACATTGCGCCAGACCTGCCGCAGCAGGCCGCTCAGGGTTTCGCGCCCGTGCTGGTCGAAGCCGGCGAAAAGCGAGGCGATCCATTGGCTATGTTCGTTGAACAGATCGAGCGCCCTGGCCTGTCCCATAGCCGTCAGGCGCACCGACACCTTGCGCCGGTCCTCCTTGTCCGCATGCCGGGCAAGAAAGCCGTCGCGCTCCAGTCCGTCGAGAAGGCCGGTAATCGTGGCGCGCGTGACGCCGGCGCGTTCGGCCAGCTCATGCGGGGCCAGCCCTTCAGGCAGGTCGCGCAGCAGGAACAGCAGCACGAATTTTCCTTCTGACAGGCGATGTGGCGCGAGGCGCGCAGCGCAGGCCCGGTCGATGGCCGAGGCCAGCGCCAGAACCTCGAAACAAAGCCGCATGTTGCCTGTGTCCTGCTGTCCACGGCGCTCCGCCTCATCGAGCAAGGCAAGGTGTTTTTGTTCCAGTATTGTCATATGCTGGCGTATAATATAGTGCCTAATGATAAGTCAATATCCTGCAACTCTGAAATCGCCGACAGATTGGTCGCCTCGAAAGATCGGGGGTGGTGGTGTCGTGCATCCTTGTCGCGGGTGACGAGACATCCGCGATGTGATGTGTAACGACAGGAGCTTGGACCGCCAGTCGGGATCCAATTCCGGCCACGGCTGGGCCAGAACCGGAATGACGGGGAGGCTCAGTTCAGGCGGAAGCCCAGCCGTTCGAGTTCCGCTGTGACGCCCGTCCAGTCCACGCAGGCGCGGGTGGCGCCGCTGGATGTGAGGCGCTCGCCATGGCCAGCGTCGCTGTGGCCGCCGCCGGTGTAGCCGATGGCTTTCATGCCTGCGGCGATGGCGCCCTGAACGCCGAAATGCGAATCCTCGATCACCACGCAGTCGGCCGGATCGGCCCCCATCTTTTCAGCCGCGAACAGGAAGATGTCGGGCGCAGGCTTGCCGTTCTTCACCATCGACGAGGAGAAGATCGCGTCGCCGAAGTGGGGAGCGATGCCGGTGACGTCGAGGCTGTGATGGATCCGCTCCAGCGACGAGGATGAGGCGACGCAGCGGTCGATCTTCAATTCTGACAGGAATTCGGCCAGGCCGCTGGTCGGCTGAAGCCGCTCGGTGAACAGCGCCTTCGTTTCGAGCCAGAGGTCGTCGCGTGCGTGGTCGGGATACTGGTGGCCGGTCAGTTCGTGGATGCGGGCGATGATGTCGGCCTGTTTCATGCCAAAGCACTGGCTGATGATGTCGATGCCGACGCCGGGCATGCCGTGACGTTCGTAGACGCGTTCATAGGCAAGCACCGCGAGCGGTTCGCTGTCGACCAGTACGCCGTCGCAATCGAAGATGATGAGCTGTGATCCGGCCACGATTTTCTCCTGATCGGGGATTTTTGCGATTATGTGAGGGGTTAAAGCATGTCGTCCGAAAGTGGGAACCGGTTTCGGGATAACGACATGCGTAAAAACAGAAATTTAAAGCGCAGGGAGCGAATCTGAAGGATCGCGATGCGCTTTAGTGGCCTTGCATGGCAGGCTGGGCCGTGCCCTGAAGGGCAGGGTTCATGGCCTGCATGGCATGGCGCGCGGCCGGATGGTCCGGTGCGATCCAGTTGGGCTCGCCGCCGAGAAAGCGGTCGAGGAAGGCGACCGCACAGGCCGGCACCTCGGCGACATTCTCGCGATAGGACCACCATGTGCGCAAATCGTCGGCGCCGCTGTCTATGGCCGGAACCGTGCAGAATTCCTGCTCGTGGATCGCGGCTACTGCCGAGACGCAATAGTTGGTGTAGAGAAAGCCTTCCGGCCAGAAACGCACGATCTCCTGCGTGGACGTGGAAACGCCGGCCCCGGCCACAGGGGCATCGAGCCCGGCGACGGCGCGCGCGGGATCATGGCGGATCAGATCGCGCAGGGCCACACCGGCGGCAAAGACTATGAAATCGGCGCGGTTGATGTCGGCATAGGCCTTCTGCGCTTCCGCGATCTCGATCCAGTCGAGGAAGGCGCGGGTGAGGCGGGCGTCGTCGATTTCGAACCGCACACCGCAGGCGCGGGTCACGGCCTTCGCGCTGGCGCGGAAGGTGGCACGGAACCAGCGCAGGCGGCGCAGCCTGTGACGCAGATCCGGCATCGCGGCCAGTTCGTCCTTGAACCGAAGGTCCATCATCCGTCCTCTTTACAGGCTATTTTAGCACAGTCGCAGCACCGCCTGCAGTCGATAAGGAAAACATACATATTTCTGATAGCGAAAACAAATGTTCTCGATGTGGCGGTGACCTGCGTGGATGCGGCATGGTCGGGAGGGCGGTGTTTATCGCAGGGAGGGTTGCGGACGATCAGTGCGGCTCGCGTTGACTGGCGCTGCCGTGCCGGTTCTCCCGCCATGAAGGCTTCGTGTGGGCAACCGTAATGCTGCCGGCAGAAATCAGGGGAACCGGCCTTAAAGCGTGTCGCGATCTTTCAGATTCGCTCCCTGCGTTTTAAGTTATTGTTTTTACGCATGTCGTTTCCCCGAAACCGGCTCCCCCTTTCGGTCGACATGCCTTAGCGCAGGTGGAAGATGAGCATGGCGAAGATTGGCGTCAGCTCGGCTGCCGGGTCTGCTGTGCGGCAGGCTGGCATGATGCGGTCGAGACGGGCCTCCACCGCCAGCGCGGCAATGTCGAGCAGGTCGGAACTGCTTTCCGCATCGGCGTCTGAACCGGCCAGAGCGACGGCCAGCGCCATCGGCGCCAGGACGGAAACGGCCAGAATGGTTTCCGCTTCCAGCACATTGGCGACCCTGCCTTCGGGCAGGCGGGGCCGCACCGGCCTTGCCCGCAGAAGCTCGACCAGAAGTGCGGCGCACAGCGCGGCCGCGCGGGCTGTGCGTTCGGTTTCGCCGGCATCCGCTTTCAGGCGCTGGAAAAGGTGGCCGTGCTGGCGCAGCATGGCGGCATGAACGGCGGCGAAACCGGCTTCCTGCACCGGTTCGGCAACCGCATTCCTGCGGGCCAGCATGGACCTCGCCAGATAATACATGTCGCGGCGGAAAGCCCGCTCGCCGTCGAGCAGGCTGCCGGCGGGGCGGAAATAGGTGTCGAACGGCATCGGCTTCGAATGGCCGCGCCCGTCATGGGGCACCAGTGTTTCGGCCATGGTCATGGCGTCGTCGAAAACGCTGACGGCGCGGCTGACCAGCCCGTCAATCTCGGGCAGGGGGAAGGGCGTGCGCCCGCCGGGCGGCGGCGGCAGAACGCTGGCGTTGCCGGTATCGTGCCGGTGGCGACGGATGGCATGACGCATTTCCCGCAAGCGGTCCTTGAGGTTTATGCGCACTTCCTCGGAAATTTCACGCAGCATTCCTGTAACCTGCACTTCGACAAGGGATCCGGGCACCAGATGTTTCCCGGACCATTTCGATTTTCAAACTGACTACCAAAGCGTCGTTTCCATGTCGGCATGGACCTGAGATCGCTTCAGGCAGTCTCGTATATTTTAGCATGATATGCCGAAAACAGGATTGCTCCTATCGTGCCTTGGCGGTCAATAGACCATATTGTGCGGTCGCTGAATCGTTACGGCAGCGGCGGCGTCGACCGGGGAGAGGGAATTGGCAAAGAAGCCCAAAGGAGACAGCGCTGCGAAGGCGAGCGGCGATTCCGCCGCGGGAAATGGCGGCACGGAAAGCCGCAGCGACCGGCTGCGCATTCGCGCGGCATGGATGTATTTCGTCGAGCAGATGACCCAGAACGAGATCGCCGATGTGCTGGGCATCGGACGGGTCACGGTGGTGCGCATGCTGGCCGAGGCGCGGGCGCGCGGCGAGGTCAAGATCACCATTGAAAGCGAGCTGGTCGGGATCGCCGCTCTTGAGCGCGAACTGGAGCGCGCCTTCGGGCTGGAGCAGGCGATCGTTGCACCGCTTTCCACCCCCGGTTCCGATCCGATACCGGCGATCGCGGCCAGAACCGGCAGCTATGTCTCGGACATCATGAAGGCGGGCATGCGGGTCGGCGTCGGCTGGGGCCAGACGCTGTTTTCAAGCCTCCAGTTCCTGAGCGCGCGGGCGCTGGCCGACTTCAAGGTGATTTCCCTGCTGGGCGGCGTCGGCGTGGCCCGCCGCTACAATCCGGCCGAATTCGCCTGGCGCTTCGCGCAGACCTTTCAGGGCGACGGCTATCTGATCCCGACGCCGGCGGTTGTGGACAGCATCGAAACCAAGACGGCGCTGGTGGAACGGTGCGGGCTGCAGGAAATCTTCCAGCTTGCCGATACGCTCGATGCCGTGCTGGTCAGCGTCGGCGGCATCGCATCGGCAACCACCTTCTATCGCGGCGGCTTCCTGAAAGAGGCGGACCGGGAGCAACTGGTGGAAAAGGGTGCGGTGGGCGATCTTCTGTTCCACTTCTTCGATCGCAATGGCGATCTGGTCGATCATCCGGTCAACAAGCTTGTGATGTCGGTCGAGGTCGACCGGCTGAGGCGGGCGCCGGTGCGTGTGCTCACGTCTGGCGGTGCGGAAAAGACCGATGCGCTGCTCGGCGCGATGAACCTGATCAGGCCGACCGTGCTGATCACCGATGAGGAAAGCGCGCGCCGGATGCTGGCCGAACGCGCGGGCGCCGCGTCATAAGGCGGGTTCAGAGGCTCAGATGTTGAGGGCGATGTCGCCCGGAAAGTCGTCGTTGGCGGCATCGCGCATGGCGGCGAGGCTGCGGCTGTCCAGCACATTGGCGATGGCCTGACGCACCTCAAGCATCATGTGACGGACCTCGCAGGTCGCCTCGTCATCGCAATCGTCGCAGCGCTGGTACTGGGTGCGGCTGGCGCAGGCCAGTGGCGCAAGCGGCCCGTCGAGAACGCGGATGACATGGCCAATGCGGATTTCCGCTGCGGGCCGTGCAAGGCGATAGCCGCCATCCTTGCCCTTGCGGCTGACGACGAAGCCGGCATTGCGCAACTCGACCAGTATCGCGTCGAGGAATTTCTTCGGGATGTTGTTGGTCACCGCGATGTCGTTGACGAAGGCGAGCTTCCCTGATGGCAGCCTCGACAGGTGAACGAGGGCTTTCAGACCGTACTTGCCTTTTTTGGTGAGCATGCGTGGCGATGTCTTGCTGAATGCCGGATCGGGTGCTGAGCCGGAATTGGGCGAACGGGAAATTCAGGCCGGAACGACCTGAATTCCGAGGATAAGGCCATGTGTTCAATTCGACAAGAGCGGCGCCGAATATAGGAAAAGCCGGCGCGGGGCCGGCTTTCCGTTGCAGAGGCAGAATGGGTCAGCGGTTGCCATAGGCCTGATCGAGCAGCGCGCCTTCGGCGAAGTGCTCGGCCTGAACCTTGTCCCAGCCGCCGAACACCTCCTCGACAGTGACGAGGCGCACATCCGGGAACTTGTCCTTGAACTCGGCGGCGACGGCCTCGTCGCGCACGCGCAGGCCGTTCTCGGCCTCGATCTTCTGGCCTTCCGGCGAATAGAGGAAGTCGAGATAGGACTTGGCCAGATCACGGCTGCCGTTCTGGTCCACGACCTTGTCGACGATGGCGACCGGGAACTCAGCCAGCAGGCTGACGGAAGGCACGACCTGCTCGTATTTGTCGGTGCCGTATTCGTTGGCGATGCCTTGCGTTTCGGACTCGAAGGTAATCAGCACGTCGCCGATGCCGCGCTCGGCGAAGGTGGTGGTGGCGGCGCGCCCTCCGGTGTCGAACACCGGCACGTTGTTGAAGATCTTGGTGACGAACTCCTTCACCTTGGCCTCGTCGCCGTTGAACTTCTCGCGGGCGTAGGCGGTGGCGGCCAGATAGGTGTAGCGTGCATTGCCCGAGGTCTTGGGATTGGGGAAGATGATCTGCACGTCGTCGCGCACCAGATCGTCCCAGTCCTTGATGTTCTTGGGGTTGCCGGCCCGCACCAGGAAGGAGGGCAGTGAGTAGAAGGGCGAGGCGTTGTCCGGGAATTCCTTCTGCCAGTCGTCCGACACCAGACCCTGCTTGACGAGGAAGTCGATGTCGGTGACCTGATTGAAGGTGACGACATCGGCAGCGAGGCCATCGGCAATGGCGCGCGCCTGCTTGGAGGTGCCGGCATGTGACTGGTCGACGCTGACGCCCGGATGCTCGGCCACGAAAGCCTGGTTGATCTGGACGAACAGCTCGCGCGCCACGTCATAGGAGGCATTGAGCAGCTTGTCGGCCGAGAAGGCCGAGGCGGAGGAAAACAGCAGACCGGCGGCGGCCGTTGCGGCGAGCAGAACGCGTTTCATGACAGGCTCCAGATGAGAATGCCCAGTCTATAGCCCGGGGCGCCTGTCCGTCGCGAGGCATGGCGCTGCTGTTCCAGCCTCGCTTTGAGAAAATAATTCCATCTTTCTCCAGGAATGATGGAATTGTCCTCCTCGTCTTTTGGCTCAGGCGTCGCTCTGCGGAAAAACCTTCCACTTTCGCGGCCGGAAGGCCACCCGGCTCTTCTGCGCCGCAGGATGGTCCACCGGCAGCTCGATCTCGACCCGCTCGCGCTGGCCGCCGATCTCCAGCTCCACCCGCCTCGTGCCGGCGACGCGCCGGCTGGCGGCGACGGTGCCGGCGATGCAGCCCGAGCAGCCGTCCAGCAACTCGATGTCGTGCGGGCGGAAGAACAGCGTGCCGGGACCGGGCGGAAGGTCGGGCGCGGAAAGGCCGATCGGGCGCTCCGCCAGCCACACCTGCCCGTCCTCGACCTTGACCGGCAGGGAACTGGAATCGCCGATGAAGCCGTAGACGAAGGGCGAGTTCGGTGTGTCGTAGACCTCGTCGGCGCTACCGACCTGCTCGATGCTGCCCTGGCTCATCACCACGACACGGTCGGCCAGTTCCAGCGCTTCCTCCTGATCGTGGGTGACGAAGACGGTGGTGTGGCCGGTGGCGTCGTGGATTTCGCGCAGCCAGCGGCGCAGGCCGCGACGCACCTGCGCGTCGAGGGCGCCGAAGGGCTCGTCGAGCAGCAGCACCTTCGGCTCGATGGCGAGTGCACGGGCGAGCGCCACGCGCTGGCGCTGGCCGCCCGACAGTTGCGCCGGATAGCGCTTTTCCAGCCCCGAAAGCTGGACCAGATCGAGCAAATCGGTGGCGCGCTTGCGGATTTCGGCGGAAGCGGGCCGGGTTTCGGCCGGGCGCACCTTGAGGCCGAAGCCGATATTGTCGGCCACCGTCATGTGCCGGAACAGGGCATAGTGCTGGAAGACGAACCCGACATTGCGCTCGCGGATGCTTTTTTCCGAGGCGTCCTCCTCGCCGAAGAAGATGCGGCCGGCGGTCGGCTGCTCCAGCCCGGCGATGAGGCGCAGCAGCGTGGTCTTGCCGGAGCCGGAGGGGCCCAGCAGCGCGATGAGTTCGCCGGACCGGATTTCCAGCGATACGTCATGAAGCGCGGGGAAAGTATCGAATTCCTTGCGGACGTTTGCGACGCGAACTTGCATGGTGAATCCTGTCAGTGCCCGCGGGTCGCGGCGATTTCGGCGCCGTAGCGCATTTCAAGGAGGGTTTTCAGCGCCAGCGTCACCAGCGCCAGGCCGGCCAGCAGCGAGGCGACGGCGAAGGCGCCCGAGGCGTTGTAGTCGTTGTAGAGGATCTCGACATGCAGCGGCATGGTGTTGGTCTGGCCCCTGATGTGGCCGGACACCACCGACACCGCGCCGAACTCGCCCATGGCGCGGGCGTTGCACAGCAGCACGCCGTAGAGCAGGCCCCATTTGACGTTGGGCAGCGTCACATACCAGAAGGTCTGCCAGCCGCTGGCGCCCAGCGAGATGGCGGCTTCCTCGTCCTTGGTGCCCTGTTCCTGCATCAAGGGGATCAGTTCGCGCGCCACGAAGGGGAAGGTGACGAAGATCGTCGCCAGGACGATGCCGGGCACGGCGAACAGGATCTCGATGCCGTGCGACTTCAGCCACGGTCCGAGCACGCTCTGCGCGCCGAACAGGAGCACGTAGACGAGGCCGGAAATGACCGGCGAGACGGAGAAGGGCAGGTCGACCAGCGTGGTGAGGAACGCCTTGCCCTTGAATTCGTATTTGGCGATGGCCCAGGCCATGGCGACGCCGAAGACAAGGTTGAGCGGCACCGAGATGGCCGCCACCAGAAGGGTGAGGCGGATGGCCGAAAGCGTGTCGCGCTCGCCCAGCGTCGAGATGTAGAAGCCGATGCCCCTCTTGAAGGCTTCCATGAACACCAGCACCAGCGGCAGGAACAGGAAGACACCGAGGAAGACCATGGCGATCGCCATCAGCACCCAGCGCGCCGGGCGCGATTCCGTGATGCCGGCGCCGGCCGAGGGAGCCGCTTCGGCGGCGAACACGACGGGATCAGCCATAGCGCTTGCGGCTCCAGGATTGCAGCATGTTGATGACGAGAAGCATGGCGAAGGAGATGATGAGCATCACCGCGGCGATGGCCGTGGCGGCCGGGTAATTGTATTCCTCGAGTCGGATGATGATGAGCAGCGGGGCGATCTCGGAGACGTTCGGCAGGTTGCCGGCGATGAAGATCACCGAGCCGTATTCGCCGACGCCACGTGCGAAGGCGAGCGCGAAACCGGTGACGATGGCCGGCGCCAGCCCCGGAAACAGCACGCGGGTGATGGTCTGGAACCGGCTGGCGCCCAGCGTCGCGGCGGCTTCCTCGACCTCGCGATCGATCTCTTCCATCACCGGCTGCACGGTGCGCACCACGAAGGGCAGGCCGATGAAGACCAAGGCGATGACGATGCCGAGCGGCGTGTACGCGACTTTGATGCCAAGGGGGCCGAGCAGGGCGCCGATCCAGCCGTTGGGGGCGTAGAGCGTGGTCAGCGCGATGCCGGCCACGGCGGTCGGCAGCGCGAAGGGCAGGTCGACCATGGCGTCGACGATGCGCCTTCCGGGAAACCGGTAGCGTACCAGCACCCAGGCGACCACGGTGCCGAACACGACATTGACCGCCGCCGCCGCCAGCGCCGTGCCGAAGCTGATCTTGAGGGCGTTGACGGTGCGCGGATCGGTGACGAGAGCCCAGAATTGCGGCCAGCCGAGAGAAGCCGAGCGCCAGGCGAGACCCGAGAGCGGGATGAGGATGATGAGGGTGAGGTAGGCAAGTGAAAGGCCGAGCGTCAGTCCGAAACCCGGAATGACGCTCGGCTGCCTGAATCGCCACCCCGCATTGGCGGGTACTGCGGTCATGTCGCCCCTTGTCTGTTAAAGCGCGCCGCGATCTGGCCGCGCCTTCTTCGTATCTGATCGCATGTCAGCCTCCCGAAACCGGCTTCCCGCTTCGGGAGGCATGCCGTGGCGCTTATTGCGCCGGTTTGTAGATCTGGTCGAATATCCCGCCATCGGCGAAATGGTAAGGTTGTGCTTTCTTCCAGCCGCCGAAAATGGGGTCATCTATTCCAATCAGCTCGACTTTCGGGAAAATATTTCTTTCTTCCTCCGGTACGAGGTCCGGTTTCGAAGGCCTGTAGAAGTTCTTCGTCGCGATCCGCTGGCCTTCCTCGGAGTACAGATATTGCAGATAGGCCTCGGCGACCTTGCGGGTGCCCTTGGCGTCGACATTGGCGTCGACGATCGCCACCGGCGGTTCCGCCAGGATGGATTGCGAGGGGATGACCGTCTCGAAGGCGTCTTCGCCATATTCCTTCTTGGCGAGGAAGGCCTCGTTCTCCCAGGACAGGAAGACGTCGCCGATCTTGCGTTCGGTGAAGGTCAGGAGCGAGCCGCGCGCGCCGGTGTCGAGAATGGGAACGCGGCGGAAAAGCTCGCGGATATATTCCTTGATCTTCTCCTCGTCGCCGCCGAACTGGTGATGCGCCCAGCCCCAGGCGGCGAGATAGTTCCAGCGCGCGCCGCCGGAGGTCTTGGGGTTGGGGGTGATGACCTGGACGTCGCCCTTGACGAGATCGCCCCAGTCCTTGATGCCCTTCGGATTGCCCTTGCGCACCAGAAGCACGATGGTCGAGGTATAGGGGGCGGAATTGTTGTCGAAATGCTGGCGCCAGTCGGGCTTGATCTTCTTGGACGTTTCGGCGATGGCGTCGATATCGCTTTCGAGCGCCAGCGTCACCACGTCGGCATCGATGCCGTCGATCACCGAGCGGGCCTGCTTGCCGGAGCCGCCATGCGATTGCTGGATGGTCACCGTCTCGCCGGTTTCGGCCTTCCAGTGCCTGGCGAAGGCGTCGTTGAACTCCTTGTACAGCTCACGGGTCGGGTCGTAGGAAACATTGAGGATCGTCGTATCCGCCAGCGCGAAGCCCAAAGTGCCGAATTGCACGGAGCCCGCGATGAGTATGCCGAGCAGGGTAGTTTTACGGAATTGGCTCATGTCAGCCTCCTGTTCACACCACTTTACTCTACTGAATTGGTAGAAATTGGATGCGCAGGCCGTTGCCTTTTTCGGGCCTCTACAGAAAACTCCTGCCCGATCGAAGGCGCAATCGGAAAATTCTTCTCTTTTCGAGGTGAGTGCGCTCGAGGGGCGTCCTATTCGACGAACACCCTGACGCTGGCCGCGCGGCCGGCCGCGTCGATGACGGTCAAGGTGGAGGTTCCGGCCCCGTCCGGTTGCCAGGTGGCGGTGCGGCGGCGGTCCTGACCTTCCAGCGGCCTGCCGTTGGCGAGCCAGCGGAAGGGCGCACGGCCGCCCTGAAGTTTCAGCACCAGCGGAGTGGCGGCGCTGGACGAGGTGCCGAGATCGACGCGCGCCCCATCCGGCGGAAAGACGATGCGCGGTGCGGGTTCCACCGGGCCGGCGGCGGCAAGGGTGTCCGTGCCGAAGCGGGCCAGCGTCACGGGCAGGTCCTCGCGCCGCATATGGCGGGTGCCGGGCGGCGCGGATGGAAACGGCACGGCGGCAAGGCCGGAGCGGGCGAAGCCTTCGAAGACGATGGACGCGGCCGACACATAGCCGGACAGGCCCGGAATGGCCGCCGCATCGGCGCGGCCGACCCAGACGCCCAGCACGTAACGGCCGTCATAGCCGACCGTCCATGCATCGCGGTAACCGTAGGAGGTGCCGGTCTTGTAGGCGATGCCGCGCCGGGACGCCCCCTGCGGCGGGCGGACGCCGGAGAGAATGTCGGTGACCTGCCAGTTGGCCTGCGGATCGAGCAGCGTCGCGCCGGAGGGCGTGGCGGAAGCGGGTTCGGTGCCGTCCCGCAGGCGGTGGACCTTGCCGCCATTGGCGAGCCCGGCATAGAGCTGGACGAGATCGCGCAGCGTGATGCCGGCGCCGCCGAGGCCGATGGC
>WPCJ01186140.1_pt1 | contig 12555 bp, 15 predicted proteins | sample 5399831 | NCBI WGS metagenome assembly WPCJ01 (sample SAMN12869470, study PRJNA574797) | sludge metagenome | isolation source: wastewater treatment of pH10 | place: China:Beijing | collected 2019-05-20 | reverse complement strand
ATTTTGTGGAAAATCACCTACTCCAATCCCTAAAACAAGAGAAATGAATTCTAAAAGATTAAATCAAATAATTGCTCAATTTCTATTCTGCATAATACTTATCTATGGAGTATCAAAGGCAATAGAAGTCGTGATTATAATAAAAGAGTCAGAGCAAAAGAAAGAAGCTCTAAAACTTCAAATCGAGTACAATGAACTTCAAATTGAACAATTAAAACGTCAGTAACAATGGAAAACCAACTAAAAGCAACGGAACTGCGAACAGGCGAAGAGCTAACTTTTAAAATCTAATTCCCCCGAATTCGGGGTATTTACGGAAACCCGTAAACAAATAAACCAAAACCAAACTACTTTTGACTATGAAAAAGTTTTTCAAAACATTTGACGAAGGAGACCTGCTCACTGCTTTGCTTCTGTTGATAATGATAGGTTTCATGATCTATCTTGGAGATAGCATCAATTGGGAATTTATATTTTGATTATTTTTGCCCTATGAGAATTTCAGGAGGCGTTTTAAAAATTGGAGATTTACAGGTGTTTTCTTCTGGAAAGAGAAAACAAAAATGGTAACGTCACAAATGTCGTTACCATATTGATTGTAAAATTTAATGCAATATTATAGACAATAATTTTTGTCTATAATATTATATATCCGGCTCAGTCTTCGTTTTTTCACGCTCAGGTATGTTCAGGAATATTATTTAGAGTATTTTTTATAAGCGATAGCTATTCGCTTATCATATTCGTTTATATGGAAATTCTTACCATTATAGATCCTGGCGAAATCTGTCCAACGTTTATCGCGTAACTCATCATCTAACTTGTTTGCTTTTATAAATTTCACAAATGCTTTTAGTTGATCCGCCTCACTGCGATACATTGCATTGATGAAATCCTGAAGTGTAGAAAAACCAACCATTGCAAAGTTGAAGCCCATTATTTGAAATCTTCCCCAACTTGCAGATTTAAGCGCTGCAGTTCTGTCAAGCTTCGCAGCTTTTTCTAATCTTAAATGTTCGTTTTTTGTGTAACCTCCTGGTCTTTCGTTGGAAATATCCGGATATTCTTTAGAATATTTCTCCTTGGTAAACTCGTTAAATTTATGTCTCTCAAATAATATTTTAGGCTTACCGTCAGCTTGAAAACCTCCATCTAAGCTTTCAACTTCTGCAACCGCTTTAATGGCTGCTACCTCACAATTCAACTCTTTAGCCGCATTGATGTAATCTTGTTCTGTAAGTGTTTTCATTGTTTTCTGTTTTTAAAATAAATAAAAAGAAATATCATCACTATAGCGACTGCTCCTAGACAAATTGTAGTAATGTATATTCCGGTGGAAGTATCAGTAATTTTTACCTCTTTAGCGGTTTTTTTAATTGTTTGCCCGGCTTTTACCAGATTCTTTTCTTTGACCACCTCGCGGGATATCTTTTCTATGATGTTCTGCGAGGAGGATTCGACCTTCTCTACCATTGTGTTGTTAGTACTTGACCGCTTTGTATTTATAATTACATCAGCATTTCCAATTACTTTGATCGTGTGTAATGTATCACCGTTTTCGACGTCGTAAAACTCTATCGGCTTATCAGTTTCGGCTTTACCTTTTATATTGATTTCGGTTTGACTATCTTTTTTTTGTTCCTGAATATCAGATTTCTTAGTTTCCGATTTTTTTTCTTTTTCCTGAGCTTCAGAATCTATTTTTTTTTCTATTTGAATTTCAGTTTTTTGTTCTGTGACTTCTTTTTCTTTTGTACTTACTTTGGTTCGACAACCAAATAGAAGAAAAAGGCTAATTATTGTTATTGTCGTTTTCATTTCCTTTGGTTTTGAAATTATCTAAATCTAAATTTTCCTGGAATTTCTCAAGCTTATTCATCCACCCAACTGGTGGAAATTTGCCATTGGTTATGATACTCATATTTCCCATTGCTGATCCGGCAGGCCATATAAAAACAATGAATTGTATCAGGATTTTGAAGTAGTCGGCAATAAATGGGATACCTTTGAAAATCTCATGAATCATTATAAATAATGAATATCCGGCAATGCAAAAACTGATCTTCACCAACAGTCCGACGGCGTTTTTCTTTAGAGTAAAATCCTTCTTGATGAGAAGATGAACAATAGTGCCACAAACGTGATCTATTGCAATTGCACAGAATACATAAATCATAAACCACTGATTAACGATATACCATTTAGACAAACCTTCAGTTATTGTGGCGAAAATTGCAGGAATAGTGGCTAATTTAAAAGCAGCAATCATTTTATCAGCTATAATGCCATTGTGCAATTTTTGAAGGTTGGATATGATAAATTTCAGTATTGATGTTATAGTCTTCATTTATTACTCAAGGTTTATATTTCTTGTGCTTCCATTCATTTCAAGTTGATTTAAGTTCCATTATTGATTTCCGGCAATGATCAGGATCGATTTTATTAAGGATTTTCACCAATCTATATCCGGTTTTTGTAAGCGTTTGATCTCGTTCATTTTTTCCCAATGCGCTTGATATAGTTTCTCTAAAATCCCCAAACTGATAACCGTTTTCTGTGATTAAAAACCTATTGAATAAGCTTCGGTATTGATAGTTTCCGAACCTGTCAACAGCGACCGCAAAAGACCGCCAATAACCCGATAATCTTACCCAATTGAATCGTTCTTTGATGAAATTTACATACACGAAAGAAATAGGCTCAATTAGAACAAACAACAGTATTGCGATATTGGCTAAAATCAGGTTTTTCATAATGCCGGTAGTTTTGTAAAGACATCAGGGTTAACCGCTTGTTCATCGGCAACAAATTGAGCTGTGAATAATTCCATTGCTTCCAGAAACTTCTTATTCTCTACGATCGTTATAAGATATTTTAGCGTTGGTACCAATACGGGTTCGTTTTTGGTTTCAATCACAGTTAATACAGGTTGAGGCTCTGGATCTTCCTCCGTTGGTTCAGGTGTAACCCAATCTTTATAAACAGCAGGTATCATCACTCTATCACCATTTTCGTCTATAATAGATGTCAAGTCACTTGCGCTTTTTGTCCAATCCGGCACTGGAAGATTTAACTTTAATTCTTGACCGGATACTTTATGTACCAAAACACGATAAGGGATTATTTTAAGGTGTTTTTGTGAAAGCGCTATATTAATATCTTGCACCCTTAAATATTGGTGGTAATCGGGTAAGTCCTCAATTTCAGGCAATTCAACCTGAGCTAATATTTCTTCTTTTTCGTTGATATATTCAACCAATCCTTGTAGTTCTGGTGGCAACATTTGTTCTCGTATCATATTATCATGAAATTTTAATCATTGTTATAATTTCATTTGTGTTTCTAAACTAAATTGGTGTAACCGATAATTCCGTAATCACCCACCAAACCGGTTCCTGTTGAAGCGGAATCACAGCAGTAAAGAATTGGATATAAGGTGTCAGTCACGTAAAAATCGGATGTCAATATTTTAGTTGCAGATGTTATCGCTCCTGTTGTTTTATTGATGCGGTCCAATCTCATAGATACAGAAACCCCGGCAGTTGAGCTATCTATTGTTAATCGGTAAATTGAGTTGAAATCATTCGCTGGAAATCCAGAACCCATATCCTCAACATTGGCAGATCCAGTCGCGTCGTTCCAAATCCATGATAGATTACTGCTTGAAGACACTTTACAAACTCCTATTGTACGAATAAGAGTATCAGCCGATACGTTAGTGGGATTTACGGAACCAAACATATTGGATAGTCCAACCAATATTCTTGTCGTTGATACTGATGAATTAATATCAAACTGTTGAATGAATTTAAACACCTTCGTATAAGTGAAGTACATCGTTGATCCTCTTCTATACGATATTGTATTAGTAGTATTAAAGGTATAGTCAATTATAGGGATGAAATACGAAGCTCTAGCAGTATGTCCTACTTGAGTGATATTTCCTGTCCTCAAAGTTGAGTAAGAAGTCGCGCCAGTTGCAGGAAAAGCCCATTTACCGTTTTGATCAAAAAACAGGTTTTCAATTGTTGAAAAAGTTGGAATGAAGGATATGTCCGTGCCTGATTTTTGAATTGCAAATGTTCCGTTTGTTGATGGCAGATTCATTTTCTCATCATCATAAGCCAATCCACGCTCAACAGCCGAATTATTAGCATAATAAGGTCTGTTTCCGTCACTTCTCAAACGATTGGCAATTGCGGTTGTAAAATTTGGTTTAAGAATAATGTATGTTAGCGATTGCAACCATTTCCAAAGGCTGAAAGTTGTAATATATTTATTACTTTCCGTTGTTGGTGCGGTCTGTGATTCTGCTTCTGCCTGTGTAGCTGGCTTAATTAAGTCTAAGGAGTCTTTAACCAACTTCTCTGATGGGTAATGAGTATTATCTGGCGTTGTTGACCATGCTGTAACTTTATTTGACGCATTTTCTTTACCTGCTATCTCAGCGTTTTTTGAAGCTGATAAATTAAGGGGTGTTGCGTTTCCATTTCCTGTTAAATCAGTTCCTACATTAACCGAAGATAACCCACCAGATGAATTATCTTTCCAACATTCTATTAAGTTGATTTCCGGATTATATTTTAATAATGCTTTTGCTTTTGGAAAAATAGTAAAGGGAGTATTTATATAGGCAAATCCCTTGCTCAATCCGGACGTTATGGATTCCGGAATATTAATGTTTTGATTCGTGTCATTATAAATCCAAAATTCAACCGCCCTCGTGGTTTCAGATACAAAATTGATCGATGTTAACGTTTTAGGAATATCTGTTGATGAATTAATCTTGAAACGAGTTCTAACATCTGAATAATCAATTGAGAAATTAGTTCCACTACCTGAATCTATAGTCTTCCAGTTCTTTTGAGATTCAAAGGTAATTTGATTTTCTATAGAATTTTCATCAGCAAAATATAAATTTGTTCCATCAGAACGTAATCTATTTGCTATTGCCGCATCTTCATTTTTTGGAAGAACAATAGCTTTTGTTTTTACACTGCCATTAACTTCTAATTCTTTTGATGGGGTGTCGGTTCCGATTCCTACTTTTCCATCTTTCGAAGTAATAGCTGAATTTTGAAACTCATCGCCATCCCAATAAGGGATTTTTTCAACTTCAAGATGCGCATTCAAAGAATCAATATAATCATAAATCTCCTGCTCTGAAACTCCTAATTCTTCAATGATTAATTGGACTACAGCATCAACATCTTCTTTATTAGCTTTTGTTAAATTGAGATCATCAATAACATCAGCAATTCGCCCACGGGTGTTTGCGAATTCCTGTGTTTCATTACGTATTACCGTAGATTTCTGCAATATTGATAATTCACTCATTGTCTTTCAGAATTTCTTTTAAAACTTCCTTTAAGGTCTTCACGTTATTTAACAGCGCTACTTTTAGATCTTTTGCTTTATATCCGTAGATATTTATATTAGGTTGTCTTATTTCAGATTCGACTTCTCCAGTATTTTTGTTCTTACATATAATAGTGGTTGAAATCTCAATTAAATCATCATCTGGTAATCCAGGAAAATTAAATCCGATAACAACTTGTTTGCGGTTTTGCTCCGAATTATTTGGATCATCCGGTAACGGTTTTTCTGCCCAATAGAATTTGTCTGCCATTATTCAAAAGTCTTATCAAAAGTTCTATCAAATATTTTGGAATCATCACCTCCATAATCATCACACAAACAACTTTGATTGAAAACAACATTTTGTAATTGCGAAATGTTTTGCATCGGTACATTATTTATTAGCACTGTATTTTCATTTAAGTTATCAATAAATACTTCACCTGTAAGTTTATTCGTCAGCCGGAGCAATCCATTTCTTTTTTTCATAACTGCATATATGCGTGGATGGTAATCAACCCCTATTGAAAAAAATCTGATATTGATTACTTCAAAATTCATTTTCGCACAGTTGAAAATTTAAACCCAGTTATTTTTTTTGTCTTTCCACAATTACATACACCATTACAACCACATTTCTTTTTACAATTACAAGCATCAAATTTTGGATAGTCACTTTGATTATGGCAAAGAAATTCCTGTAAACTTTCAAAGGCAGCTTTACCCATATTTCGATACTTATTTGAAATGTCGTTTACCTCTTTTAAAGGCGTAGGAACGCTCCAATCATTTTGCTTTCGGACAGTACCATTGGCAGTATCATTGATCTGATTAATCAAAATGTATCTTGCATAAGCATAATAAATCCAAACCTTCTTGAATCCCATATTAAATTGCAGGCGTCCGTTACTGTCTTCATAGTTTCCGCTGCAGATCAACCTCTGGTATTTTTCATAGCTCTGATCAGTTGGTTGTAAATTCCAATTATCAAGAATATCCTGGACAAAATCAAAACAGAATAGAGGAATAATGTCGAAAGTCTTCGATTCCTCCGTAGAAATGCAAAGTTTTTTTAGATCGCAATGAGCAGCAACCAAACCAACACAATCAAAATCTGACTGAGAAATGTAATTTGTAAGATTTTCGCAATTCATCATTATACTGTTTCAATTACTTTTGGAGTTCCTAACATCTTACTTGCCGTTTCCTCCGCTATACCAAAGATTTCTTTAATAATTTCAATGGCTGCATATCTATCTGTAGTTCCTTCAGCAACTGATTTTTGAATGTCGAGTAATGCTGTTACACCACCTACAGAACCTTTTAATTCAGCCTGTGATTTCTTACGAGCTTCTTCATTTTTATTCAAAACTTCTTCATTGACAATTGGTAGAAATTTTACATCTTTCCCTGTTAGCTTTGACAATGTCATTTCTAGCTTGAATCTTTCGTATTCGTTTTGCTCCCAATAGAATTTTTTCATTTCGATATACTTTTCTGAACCATCAAAGAATGTTGATGATGAGAAAAGAAGGTCAATTGGAATATTATTAAAATTACCTGCAATGTTTTCACGAAGACTTTTCTTAGTGCTTTCATAGAGTTTGTCATCAAATTGTGGTTTCAACTGATCGACAACAAAAGCTTTTGACAAATCTTCAGTAGCTCCCTCAGGAATGTTCACAACCATAACATCAGCAGCGTTTTCGGAACCTAAATTTTCTTTTAATACATCGTTGAATTCTTTATCTTCTTCATCATCCCCTCCGAACTTTTTTACTACCGTTTTACCCAGCCATCCACGTCTCGATTGTGTGTTATTGTATCTAGCAATTCTGTGTTCTGTATCCATATCATCATAAACAGAATCCCAAGGGGGTAAAGCGTAATGATATTTAGGGGTAAGATTTAAATATAGTATCTGACCTCTATAATTTTTAACCATATCGTCTGGAGTGGGTTCTTTTATCCCTTTCAATTGGCAATCATTCTTCATTTGCTGAAGAATAACTTTTTCATCCTCATTGTAAGGGTAAAACCATTTAGTGTTTTTATCAACTTTTTTAAATGTTTCCTTTTTAGATACAAATTCTAGTTGATAAAATTTTCCAGGGTAACCATCATCATCAGTTTTAGATTTTACCATAGGGATTGAATCCAAAACACGAAGGTCTTTTTTTACGAATTTTGGTTTCAGTTCCGTAAAATCGACTTCGAGACTCCAAGAAATATAAAAGAAAACACCGTATTGAGTAGATATTTCATTTGAAGCTAAATCAGCAATATCATTAATCGATTCGCCTTTAGAATTGACAATATCATTTGAATCAACACCATTTCCGACAATGTATTTTGCCATCATATTCGCACAACGTTTTCCAGTTGGAGAATTATTGATAACTTTTTCCATACGGAGATTATAGAGATTGTCGTAATCTCTTAGATAAATCTTACTGTCATCGTTGGATACAGAAATTTCCCTGCTTTGCAGTTCGATATTCGTTGCTCGCAGGGATTTTCTTTGATTATTTTCAGCCATTGGCTAAATGATTAATTATGAATTACTCAGTTTCTTCTTCAGCTTCGATGCTTTTAGTCTCCAAATACGCTACTAATTCATCTTTTTTCAGATTTTCCCATTCTTCTTTTGGGAATTCTTTTTCTGTTGCTACTGCTTTAAGTTTCGCAACTGTAAGTTTTGAAAGATCAACTTCTTCAGAATCGATGAATTTTTTCGGTAAAACTGCAAATTCTCTTTTTCTAGCTTTGATTTCTTCTTCTGAGCCGTGAGTAAGATAAAGCTCTGCAAATTCTTCCGTCATTATATTGCCATAAGATCTTTTTCTGATAGGACGCTCAGCTTTACTATCGTTGACATCGTAAGAATATATTTTAGAATTATCTCTAAGCTTAAATGTTTTATCTGACATAATTTGTATTGTTTGTGAATTACTTGAATTGATTAATCGCTCCCAATCATTATTGAAAGTGCATCCGGCACAATCCGGCTTTCTTCCAAACTTTTCTTTAAAGAGATTTATATAAGCGGACATCAGGTCTGGATTACTCCGAACCTGATTTTTCCCTGCTTGTATTAATTCTTGTATTGTCATTATGCAGCTTCGAATTGTTCATTGAAATCAGCATTAGCATCACCACCTGTCTGTGGTTTATAAACTAATGGAAGCATTGACTCCTGAGCAGTTTCATCAGACTGTAAAACGATAAGTGAACCTCCACCACCTTCTGCAATATCATAGGTATAATCTGCTGTTGAAAGACCGTTTTCCCAACCGTAAATTTCAACGGTTCCATCTGTTAACTGAAGCGCAACCGCATATCTGCCGTGATCCAATTTATCTAATTGACACTTTGCTTCGGTTGATGCTCCGAGCATTAGAAACTGAACCTGATGTAAGTACTGAACAAAACCATTATCAGTTTTCGATTTTCCAGTAAAGCCTTTAATTGCATTCCCTGTTTCCGGAAGTTTAACCTGGATTCCTTTCTTCAATGATTTTAAGACCATCTGGATGGTATAATCGCAAGTGGAGCCAGAGAGATTACCAAGTACGGAAGCTTCTTTGTCAATATCATTTAAGTTGATAATAACTGCTTCCTGGAAATATTTTTTAGGGAAGTTACGGGCGCAGCTGAAATCAATTGAGCCCGTTAATTCCGCACAAACTATTGTATTTGCCATAATTGCTTATTGTTTTAGATTGCAAGGATATAATTGTCTTTCTCAGGAATAGAAGCTCCGAAATAAGAGCCACCCTTCATATAGATCTTATCGTCGTCTCTGGAGAACCAGATGTCGAAGAAATTAAGATTGCTTTGTTCTTGTGTACCTAACAATAGGTTTGAAGAATACGTCAGCAATATTCTATTTGGGTTGACTCTTTTGGCATTTGGATTTGCGATTTTTTTACCATCCCAACCTGGATTAAGCTCAGTAGTTTTATTGATGACTTCATCCCAAATATTCATCACTTTGATCGGAATTCCGTAGAACGTTAATCTTTGATAATCAAAAGCTGGCGCTTCAGATACTTTTTCCGGATCAAGAATTTGAACTCCTTCGCAACATTTTTTATCATTCAAAGTATTGTAATACAATGTTAAGATCATTGCGTTTTGTTTTGTCATTCTAAATTCAACAGGTTTGTCAGTAAACCAAGATCCTAAGAAATATTTCTGATACATTTCCAATAGAATCTCGTAGATTCTTTCTCCTGTTAATCTCTGAGCAGTAAAGTTTGCTCCGGCATTTTCAGCAATTGTTACTACGTGGCTTGAATCAGCTTCTGCCTGTGTAAACCATCCGTCAATTCCGTTAAATAAAGCTGAAGAACTTGCTTTGTCTCCAAAATATGCTCCTCTCCATTGAGCAGCTAAATGATTTCTTTTGAATTTGTCAAACAAGAATTGGATTAAAGCAGATTCAAGATATTCACCTTCATTCTTTTCGGCATCGGTCTGAACCATTTTATATTGATTCCAGAATACTAAGAAATCATCATCGAAACTTCTCAAACAAATTGGAACTTTACATTCAATTAATCCAAGATCCCATTTTTCGGTTGAGTAATTTGTATCTAAATCACATTCCGGAACAGCACAAGCATTTGGGTTTGAGAAAGGAAAACTTTCATAGCTTGCTTGATCATCTATAATCGGAACATAGTTGCCGTGTCGAACACCTGTTAATACAGTATGCTCTTTGGTTAAGTCTGTTACTTCAACAGATCCTTTGAAAAGAGCTTCAGAAAATTGCATCTTTTCAGTTTTTGTAAGACTACCGACAATGTCAGTAATTTCTTCTGTAAAATTTGTTGTGATTGCCATATTATTTTAAATTTTTGAAAAGATTACGTTCTGATCTGTTTTCTCTCTTTTGCTTCCCATCACGTTTTTCTTCTTCATCATCTTCATCCTTATCTTTTGTAAGATTTTGAAATCCTTTGATGATAGAAGTAGCGTCAGAAAGTTTTTTATTTAGCGTTCCTTTTTCTGCTTTGAGATTTTCAATTTCTGTTTTCAGATTTTCATTCTCAGTTTTTAGAGCTGTATTTTCAGCTTCTAAATTATTTCCATCATCCTCTTTCGGTTGAATTTCTTTCAATTCTTCTCCTTCGAAAATATAGACTTCACCAGAAGGCATAGTATATTTTCCATCATTGCTTTCACCGGCCGGTTTACCGTCATACTTTGCTTTGTCACCGACAGCAGGAGTCGCTGTGTCGTCTAATTCGTAGAAGTCAAGCTCTGAATTGTCAGCCGTGAAAACTACCTTGTTTTTTGAGCCACCGAAAAACTTATCAATTTTGTTTTTGATTTGTTTCCAAGCGTCTTTCTCGTTTTGATTTGACATATTGTTTTGAATTTTAATTCTGTTTTCGGAATTACGCTGTCGTAGAGAATTGAACACCATTGAATTTTCAGAGACATAAACATTCTCTAATTCGGTATAAAAACCGAAACTTAAAGCGTCTTCTGCTGAAACATAATCATCGGCATTCATAAGCTCGATGGCTTTATCTTTCGATATCTTAGTTCTGTCAGCGTATAACGTTGCGATCTGATCTTCAACCTTTGTAAGATCTTCATAAGCTTTTTTGGCTTCTTCAGCAGTTGTTGAAAAACCCATATAAGTCCAAGCGTTGTGAACGAAAGGTTCAGCATAAGCGTTTCCGATTCGTTTGTCTCCGGCAAGTAAAATGATAACACCTGATGAAGCACACCAGGCATCAACCCTTGTCGTTAGAGAAACCTTATTATCATTTTTAAATCTTAGTAATGTGTTGAATATTCCGAAAGCTGTAGCAGTATCTCCCCCGAATGTGTGAATACCAATAATAATTTCGTCACCTTCGGAAATTTTTAATTCGGAAAGTTGATTATTAAGGTCTCTTAGATCATACTCGGTTCCATCATTCAGCCATTTGAATGGGACAATATCACCGTAAATTTTAATTTCGTGAATCATTACAAAATTTAACTTGCTCTCTTACAAAGATTTGAATAAAAAGAAGTAAATTTGTATGTGCGTGATACGTGGATAATCCACACGAAACCTAATGTTTATCGGGTGTTCAGCGTGTTTCGTAATAATTTTAAAGTATAGACTATGATTTTAGCTTTCCTTTTAATTAGTTTCGGGTTTTATGTGATGATAAAATCGGCGAGAAAAAAGAATAAACCTACAGTCCAGCAAAAGACAGAAGGGGAGGTTCTAAAGAATAAATACATCATCGAGCACGAGAAGAAGTTGCAGGATGATAAGGTTTATGAAGAGTACTTGGACTGGTGTAAATTCAAAGGAGAAATCCCGGTTGATAAGGAAGGTTACGACGAGCACCGAATGAAGGAATTCCAGATGTATAAAAAGTTAATCAAACACGGAATAGGAGGGTTGTAGTACGGGATAGGATGGCAGTATATTAAAAAAACTTTCCAATATTTCCAGATTTAATATGTTCTCTGAATTTGTCAATTTTATAGCTATCTTTGGTAATCATGTATGTTTTTAAATCACTATCATAAAATTTAGTTACCTCAAGATCTACTACCATTAAATCACCTTTAGAAAATTGATCACCATTATCAACCATTTTAAGCAATGTATCATCTTTTAAAAACGCTGATATTTTTATACCCTTGTAAACAAGATCCCATTTCAAATCTTTTGAAAAACTTGGTCTTATAATGGATAATTTTTCATTTGGTAGAATTTCAATAATAGTATCTTCTTTTTCGCTATCAATAAAGTTTATAGCTAAATCATCAAATTCTGATCGGGGTATTTTTGCTATTGTTTCATCTTTAAAATCTTTAATTTCAAAGCTTTGAATTTCTTCACTTTTTTCTAAAGTAGAAAACTGCTTTGCAATTGTGTTTCGAACAATCGAATTATTTTGATAAATGTTTACAACACTTTTATTAAACACAATCGTGTCACCAGAATTATTGGTAATAGTTACGGTATCGCCATCCCCGTCTTTTACTTTCTCAGGTTTTTTTCCTTTTAGAAATTTTACCAAATAATAAAGACCTCCTAATACTCCTATAAGATCAGCTCCATAATTAACATTATCTTTTGAAAATAGTGATTCTATAATACTTTCCAATAACTGTATATGAACTTCAAAACTACCCTTATCTAATGCTTTTATTTTAATCTCAATTTTTTTGTCA
>WPCJ01075187.1_pt1 | contig 12568 bp, 11 predicted proteins | sample 5399831 | NCBI WGS metagenome assembly WPCJ01 (sample SAMN12869470, study PRJNA574797) | sludge metagenome | isolation source: wastewater treatment of pH10 | place: China:Beijing | collected 2019-05-20 | reverse complement strand
CGAAAAGCGCGATGAAGGTTCTCAGTTTCATCAGCGTCAGCAGGGCCGAGCCGCTGTTAAAGGTTGAGTCAGTGGCGGCCGTCGTCGTGTTGGCTGTCATGACGCGAGTTCCCTTGTTTGTTTGTTGTGGTCGTTGTCATGTGTGTGCCCGTGGCCCTTGGCCGATGCGGCAACAATGTCGGCTTCCGTCGCTTTGTCGCGGTCGAATATGGCAATCAGCTTCCCGTTGCTGAGCACCGCGATGCGATCGGAGAGCGCCATGACTTCTTCCAGATCAGAGGTTGAAAAAAGAATGGAGAGACCCTCGGCGGCAAGCCTGCGCATGGTGCGGAAGACATCGGCCTTCGCACCCACGTCGATGCCCCGCGATGGCTCGTCCATCAGAAGAACTTTCGGATTGGTCATCAGCGCCTTGCCGATGACAACCTTCTGCTGATTACCGCCAGACATCGAGGTGACTTCGAATTCGGGGTTCGGTGCCTTGATCGAAAGGTCTTTGATCGCCTGTTGAATGGCCTGTTTTTCACGCTTTGGCGTGATATGGAAGAAGCGAGCCAGCCGGTCGAGACTTGCCAGTGTCAGATTGCTGGCAATCGACAAAATCTGCACCAGTCCTTCGCGCTGGCGATCTTCCGGTATGAGGGCAAGGCCACGCCGGATGCGCCGGGTCGTATCGCGCTCTTTCACTTCCTCGCCATCGATATAGATATGGCCGGTTGAATGCCCATGCTGGCCCATCACACATTCGAAAAACTCGGAACGCCCGGCGCCCATAAGGCCGTAAATGCCCAGAACTTCGCCTGCGCGCACAGTCAGGGAGACGTCATCAACTGCAAGCCCGCCAGTCGCGCGCGGCAGGGTGATGTTTTCAGCGCGAAACCGCTCTGCACCGATCTTGTGGGTCACAGGCTTTGCAAAATCCTTGGCATCGGAGCCAATCATCGAACGCACAATCCATTGCGTATCGATATTCTTGATCTCTTCCTGCCCGGTGATTTTTCCATCACGCAAAACGGTGATGTAATCGCCGATCCGCATCAGTTCTTCGAGACGATGCGAAATATAGACGATTGCGACGCCCTGACTTTTCAGCTCGGCAATCACCTTGAAAAGAATGTCGACTTCGGCTGCAGAAAGTGCGGATGTTGGCTCGTCCATGATGACGATGCGTGCATCGAGCGAAATGGCTTTGGCGATTTCGACTAGTTGCTGCTGACCAATCGGCAAATCGGCGACAAGCGTATTTGCACTGATGCCTGCATCGAGTCGGTCGAGGTATTCGTTGGCTTTTACAACCTGCGCCTTGTGGTCGATACCGCGCAACCCGCGCATGATTTCGCGTGTGGCAAAGATATTCTCTGCCACCGACATGTTTGAAAACAGGTTCAGTTCTTGAAAGATCATCGCAATACCGCGCTTCTGCGCGTCGGCGGGGCTGTCGAAGGACACTTCCTCGCTATCGAGAATGATCTTGCCCATGGTCGGACGCTCAACGCCCGCGATGATTTTCATCAGCGTTGACTTGCCAGCACCGTTCTCGCCGACAAGCACATTGACCGAACCACGGCGCAATTCAAGACTGGCGCGCTTGACCGCGACGATGCCCGAATAGACCTTGGAAACATCCTCAAGCTTGAGGACGATATCGTCCTTTGGGTTCAATTCCGTCTCCATCGCTTATTTCTCCAAAGAGATGGATACAGGTGTGACGAGCGGAAGCTGGCCCTTCGATGGCAACGGGAAAGCACCTTCGGCTTTCACCTTCATGCCAACCAGATCTTCGCGCGGGAGCTTTGAAAGAACATCGTCATTGACGCGGGTGTTGAACGCCTTGCCAAACTGAGCCCAGTCGATCTGATTGCGAAACTCGTTGAAGTTCACAAAGGAGAGGCTGTCGCGGATTGCGCTGCCACGAACGGTCGGTCCGATCTGCACACGTGCATCGGCCTTGCCATCGCCATTGCTGTCGACATCAACATAGGCTGCGCGCGATTTCGTTTCGGCGGCGACCACAGTGCCTTCAAGCTTGGCTGCAAAAGTCCAGGGGGCATTGCCCTGCTTTTCGCGATGACCGTATTTCGCTCCAGCGGCGTCCGCATCTGCCTTTACTGCCTGCATCACTTCATCGAGCGTCGCAGTTTTTTCGGCAAAAAACGGTTTAACTTTTGAGTCCCAGATGTCGGCAACCGAACGATCGGGGTTGAAATTATCGCCGCGTGCTTCTGCGGCTTCTTCTGCTGTCGGAGTCTTGATGATTTTGCAGCCCGAAAGCGCGACACCGCAGGCCAGCAGGATAATGGATGCTGACTTCAGCACTGACATGAATTTATCCTCGGTACAGGAAATAGTACCGGGAGCGCTGGCGCTCCCAGCCAAGCAATGCTTGATTAATCCTTCAAAGCGAAGGTTTCGAGCTTGTCTGCATTGTCAGGGTTGATGAGGACGCAGTCCATCAGCTGCTTTTCTTCAGCAGGTCCCTTACCGGTCTTGATATATTCGTCAGCCTGAACGACAGCCATCTGTGCCTGAGCATAGGCTGGCTGAAGGACAGTTGCCTTGATGCCCCCTGCCTTGATGGAATCGCGGACGTCGTTGGAGCCGTCGAAGCCGACAACGATAACGTCCTTGCGGCCAGCAGCTTCAAGCGCTGCCCATGCACCCATAGCCATGGTGTCGTTGCCGGAAATCACGCCCTTGATATCAGGGTTTGCCTGCAGAATGCTCTGCATCTTGGTGAAGGCTTCAGTCTGGCTCCAGTTGGCCGACTGCTGCGCAACCATCTTCATGTCCGGGTATTCGTCGATGACGTCGTGATAGCCCTTCGAGCGAGTGCCAGCATTGAGATCGGATTCGCGGCCGAGCAGCTCGACATAATTGCCGGCTTCGCCCATCAGCTTGACGAATTCTTCAGCGCCGAGCTGAGCGCCCTGATAGTTGTTGGATACAATCTGCGAAACGGCAACACCCGAGGCGTTGATTTCACGATCGATCAGGAATGAAGGAATCTTCGCGTCTTTTGCCTTCTGAACGGCTGCAATCGAGGCTTCCGAACCGGCATTGTCGAGGATGATAGCCTTTGCGCCACGACCGATGGCCGTATCGACGAGCTGCGATTGCTTGGTCGCGTCGTCGTCATGCTGAAGGATCAGCGTTTCGTAACCAAGTTCCTTGGCCTTGGCTTCAGCACCTACGGCTTCAGCCTTATAGAATGGATTGTCATGCGATGGCGTGATGATCGCGATCAGATCAGCAGCCCATGCTGGCATGACAACACTGCCTGCCAATGTTGCCGAAACGGCTGCAATAGCAAAACCGCGTGCAATTTTCCTGCGTGTGAACTTCATGTAGACCTCCCAATAAGCCCCATTTCCCAAAAGGGCGGAAAAGGGGAGAGCGTGTGACGCCCTCCCAAGTGACGTCACGTAATGCGACGGATGCTTTCTGCGATTTCTGCCGGTTCGAATACGTTTTTCCAGTCGTCGCGCATCAGCGCCGGGATGCCAAATTCGATTGCCTTGTTGCAGGCATCGGAGAATACGCCTTGAACTTCGCCGAAAATGACCGCTCCAAGGACATTCATATGCCCGAGCAGGAAGTCTCGGGCAGCTTCTTCAGGAACGCCGCGCCGGACACTTTCATCCATGGCCTGCTTCATGACAACCAGAAGCGAGGCGCAAACGGTTTCCGACAGGCCCGGCTCGAGGATTGCGAGCTGCTCGACGGTTACGCGGTGCGAGCGCATGACCGGTGCCCAGATGACCTTCGCGATTTCTTCACCCAGCGCATAAGCTTCTTCCGGGCCCTGCATCAGAGCCGAAACGATGTGCTGCTTTGCAAACAGACCGCCGAAGTGGTCCTTCTTTGCCTGCACGTCCGTTTCGTCGTTGAAGATCGGCGGATGGCAAGGATGGGTTACGAAATAGGTGAGGTCTGCGCGTTCTGGCAGGTGACCTGCAAATGGAGCGGCTGCGTCGAGCGCGATAACCATTGTGCCTGGTTTCAGCTTGTCAACGATACCTGCAGCAACCTTACCGATGATGGTGTCCGGCACAGCCAGAATGACGACTTCAGCGCCTTCGAGACCTGCATCTGCATCGATGGTGTCAATATCGAGTTCGTTTTTCAGGCGTGCCTTGCCTGCGTCGCTGACTTCGATGTGACGGACGTCGAAGCGCGAACCTTGAAGGTTCTTGGCCAGACGGTAACCCATTTTGCCGCCCGCTCCGAACAAAGCGATTGCTGTCATGATTGATATTTCCTTCCCGTAATTTTTGGTAGCGCAACTGGTATAACCAGTCAATGAGTATTCCAGATTAGGTGAGGATTCCGTCGCGGATCTGACTGAAATAATTGTCTGAGCCGACCTGACCGCCTTTGAGAGCGATCTGAAGGCCATTGGTGGCGACGTGTGAGCCGTAAGCCGTGCAAAGCGGCGAGCCTGGTGTTTGCGGAAGCGGCAAAAGCGTGGTGAGTGCATCGATATGCAGTTCACGCAATGCGTGGCTGGAAGTGTCGCCGCCTGCAATAACTGCGCGGGTAAGCTGTTCGCGTTCGACAAGGCTGCGGAGGATGAAGCCGAGGCTACGGGCCAGCTTGTGGCGGCTGCCTGCGATCTTATCAATTTCTGTGCCGCGATCAGCGGACGGACCAAGCGCGGTGTTGAGGATCACGCTGTTGCCCTGCTGAAGCGCCTTCTGGCCGTCAGCAATGGCAGCTTCGATTGCCTGATTGCCGTTTTCGCCGAGAAGATCGAGCGGGTTGAGATCAATGCCGGTAAAGCCCGATGTGGTTGCATGACGGATTTGGCGTTCGGTGGTTGGTGAGACGCTGCCCGAAACGACCGCGATGCGGTCAGCCTTGCCGGGAAGCGGAAACTCTTTTTTCGCGCTGATCAGTCCAGCCTTGGCCCAAGCGGCCAGAAGCGCATATTCAACGCCGGACGAACCAGCGACAAACCAGCCTTCACGGGCACGCAAACGCCAGAGCTGTTCGCCTGCGTGCAACTGGCTTTCATGGCTATCAACGTCGAGGAGCAACATGCCGTCAGCATCTTTGACAATCGCGTTTACACGTTCATTCGCATCGGCGGCTGAAAGCGCGACAAGATCAGCAAGCACGGTTTTCAGTGCGGTCTGCTTAGCCAGATGCTCGCGCAGGTCCGCTTCGTGCATTGGCGTGACGGGATGGCGGCTCATGACCGGATGGTGGTCAATACGATAGACTTCGCCCTGATAGGCGGCAAAGAGATTCCCGAAAGCGGTATAACGCTTGAGCTGCGGTGCGCCAACAACCAACGGCACATAGGTCTGACCAAAGACCGCTTTGCCGATTTCGACGGCCTTGCCGATATTGCCGACATGGGGGGCGGAATCGAATGTTGAGCAGACCTTGTAATGAGCAATCGCAGCATTCAGGCTTTTGAGCCAGTTGAATGCAGGCGTGAGATTTTCCTGCATCCATTCCGGCGTTTCGCTGCGGCTCGTTCCTGCAAGACCGATAGCCTTACAGTGCGAAAAGCGCGAAAGAAGCTCTTCGTCCGGCACATTCATGAACAGCACAGTGTCAACGCCGTTGGAAGACATGGCTTCCATAACATCGGTCGAGCCGGTGAGGTCGTCACCGTAGTAAGACAGCAGCAATTCGTTGGAAGCCTTGGTCATTATTCGCCTCCTCCATTTGAATTAACGGAGCCGAATTTTGAGAGCGAAGCTGCAAGTTCAGGATGCTCAGCAGCATAGGTTTCAAGTGGGATGCCAGCGACTGCTGCTTCCCATGCCTGCTGTACGGCGCGAACACCAGCTGCCGGGCCGCCCGGATGGCTGACAATGCCGCCGCCGCATAGATAAAGCAGATCCGTCGTGCGACCTGTGCGCTCATAGGTTTCAGGTGCCTGTCCGCCCCACTGGCCAGAACCAGCAACAGGAAGCGGACAATCTGACGGGTCGAACAGTGGCGTGCTGACAGCCTTGAACGAATTGACGAAGCTTTCGTCCGGTTCCCAATATTTTACGCTAATGCCGTTGATCTGGAACTGATCCACGCCGAGCAGGCGCCAGAACTGCTGATAAACATGGAAATCCATGCCTGCGCCCGGATTGCGGGTCAGAATATCCCAGCCATTGCGATGCGCGTGCAGAACGAGGCCTGAGCGCTTGCGCAGGAAGCTCATGCCGCCAAAGCCAACCGAGTTGATGTTGACCACGGCGCAATTGCCGCCAGCTTTCAATACCATGTCATGGTTGCGCATCATCTCGTCAGGATCGGCGTGGGAAATGCCGAAGGCATACATCACTTTCTTGCCGGTCTTCTGTTCGTGATCAAGGATACGCGGCATGATCGCTGTAATGCGTTCTTTGAGCGGCGAATAAGCCGGGCTCATCAGCTTTTCATCATCCTTGATGAAGTCGACGCCGGATTCGATCAATTCGCCAACGAGTTCTGCTGTTTCATGCGGACGGAGCCCCAGCGCGGGCTTGACGATGGTGCCGATGATCGGACGCTTTTCAACGCCCGTCAGACGACGGCTGCCAGCAATGCCGAACTGCGGGCCGTGATGCGCGCTTTTGAAGGCTTCCGGCAGCTTCATATCGACCACGCGGATGCCGGTCATGCCCTTGATCGAGTAAACACCGCCAACGGCAATCGTCAACAGTGCTGCAAGATCAGTACCGATTGCGTCGAGCGGGAAGGCGATGTCGACATCGGCGCGCTTGATCGAGCCGTGGCCGGGCTCAAGCTCCGGCCACGCAGGGGTCGTTGTGTCTCCAAGTGGACGAATTTCGAGTACACGTGCTGCAACGCGCGCCTTCAGCTCTTCTGTTTCGCCGGGAATAGCGACAAAAGTGCCGGTCGACTGATCGCTCGCAATTTTGGCTGCCATCTGTTCGATGCTGCCGGTAGTCTCTATGCGATAGGTCAGGCTGATGTACATGGTTGTTACCGGAACAGACATTGGTTCGTTGCCAGTCGTAATCGTCTGGCGTATGTAGGGTGACTGGTATAATGAGTATTCCATTACACGCAAGTGAAAAATTGTGAGACGCTTCGACTGCTGTGGGCAAATAGCTTTTCTCCGCGCATTCGAAGATGCATAAGAGGGGAAAGCGCATGAGGGGTGAGATGCAATGAACCAGCCAATCGAACCTATTGTTCGTCGCAAACTGTCCGACGAAGTATTTGACCGGCTCGAAAACATGATCACCTCCGGCGAATTGGAGCCAGGAGACGAAATGCCGTCGGAGCGAGTCTTGATGGAGCGTTTCGGTGTTGGGCGCCCTGCAATTCGCGAGGCAATGCAGTCGCTTGCCAAAATGGGACTGGTCAGTATTTCGCATGGAGAGCGTGCCAAGGTGCTGAAGCTAACGGCAAAGTCGATCTTTCAGCAGGTAGATCCGACTGCGAAGATCATGCTGGCGCAATCAATGGACACACTGGAGGATTTGAAGAGTGCAAGAATTTTCTTCGAACGCGGTATTGTTCGCGAGACTGCGCAGAAGATAACGGAAAATGATATCGCGGAACTGCGAGAGATCATCGAACGGCAGCGGGAATCGCTTGGTGACGCGGATGCATTCATCGCTGCCGATATGGAGTTTCATGTCCGGATAGCCAGAATTGCTGGTAATCCGATATTGGTAGCAGTGAGCGAGGCCATGTTGGCCTGGCTGAAAGAGTATCATACTCATATGCTTATCTGGACGGGTAAGGAGAAATATACCCTCGTTGAGCACGAGGAAATACTGGATTGCCTGTCCGGTAAGGATGCGGACCGTGCCGAGGCTGCCATGCTCCGTCATCTCGAGCGGTCGCGTACACTTTACAAAAAGGAATAGAGCCTTCGCGAGAAGGTTATTGTCGTTTCATCAGGTGGTACACCAGAAGCGAGGAGGCGATGGCGACGGTCGCGGAAACGAGCAGCGCAACCGAGAAACCGGCCGAATAACCCCGCATGGCAAGTTCAGATGTGACAGTTCTGGCTGACGGTGCCACCATGTAAAGCGCATTGGGTAGGTCGCCTGCCACTATCGCATCAGCAAAATCTCCGCTGCATGTAGGATCGCTGCAATCCGTTTGAATTAGATGAGTTCGGACAGCGCTTGCTAGCACACCGCTCAGGACTGCGAAGCCGAGCAGAATGCCAGTAAACCGAGCGGTTGTGCTGATGCCAGATGCCATCCCGGCCCGTTCGCGCGAAACCGTGCTCATAATCGCCTTCTGGGTCTCACCGTTCAGCAGGCCGCCACCGCTCCCGATCAGAAACATGCCGCACATCACGATAGACCAGTTTCCGGAATGCGCACCGAGGCTTGTCACCAGGCTGCCAACGCCGACGACCATGAGACCCAGGGCAAGAATTTCTCGAGATGATACTTTCTTTCCGAGAAGGCGCCCGACATTGGGGAAGATCAGCATCGCGCTTGCAAATGGAAGCATGGCAAAACCAGCCTGCAATGGTGGTTGACCGAAGCCGTTCTGAAGGAACAGTGGCAGCATGGATGCCATCACCTGCGCGCAGGCGGCATAGGCGAACATCGCCCAGACACCACCGATGAAGCGGGGATTACGAAACAGACTGAGATCGAGCATCGGGCGCTGCTGGGCAGTTTCGGCGATAAGAAAAATCATCAGCCCGGCAACGCCGCTGACAAAACCTGTCACAGCGATTGGAGATGTCCAGCCATGTGCCTGCCCATTGATGAGCCCCCATGTTAATGCAAACATGGTCGCTGCAAAGGAAATGATCCCGATAGGATCGAGACGTCGCGCATTTTCATCATTTGAATCCGTGACGAAACGCAGCGTAGCAAGTGCCAGAACAATGCTGATGGGTATGTTTATGTAGAACGCCCATCGCCACCCAAGCGCATGGGCAATGATGCCGCCGATAACTGGCGACAGAACCATGGTCAGACCCATGATACCACCCCAGATTGACCATGCACGGTTACGTTCGTCTTCGGTATGGAACGTATGGCCAATGATTGCGAGCGCGGGTGCGAGCTGGAAGGCCGCGCTTGCGCCTTGCAATGCACGGGCGAGATAAAGTGTACTGGCAGAATTCGCCACACCGCAAAGCCAGGACGACAATGCGAACGCGCCAATTCCGATCAGGAAAACAGTGCGGCGTCCGAACCGATCGGCTAGGGCGCCGGCTGGTAAGAGGAGTGACGCGAAACAAAGAACATAAGTACTGATAACCCACTCGACATCCGCAAAACTTGCCGAAAATTCACGTGAAATGGTCGGTAGGACCATTGCGACGACATTTGTGTCCAGCACGGTCATCGCGCAACCGGTCGATGCCGTCAGCAAAATCAAAGTCGAATTGGTAAGACGCGGTGCGGACGCGATAACTGTTGTCATTTTGTTGTCAGCGCTGCCGCACCAGCCTTAGCAATTTGCTGGTCATGATCGGGCGTGTCCGCCGATACGCCGATGGCGCCGACAACCTTACCGCCCACGGTGATGGGCACGCCACCACGCATAAGCACAAATCCACGCGCGGTGATGACAGCAGGACGTGTCCCGTTGATGGCATCTTCCAAAGCGCCGCTTTCCCGACGGAAAAGAGCGGCTGTTCGAGCTTTTTCAGGTGCAAGTTCGGCGCCAGCAGGTACTGATGCGTCGTCCATGCGCACGGTCAGAATTGGCATACCCTCCGCATCGACGACAGAGATCACACAGGGCCAGCCATTCACCTTAGCTTCTTCCTCGGCGGCCGCAACGACGAAGCGGGCAGCTTCGAGTGTAAGAAAAGGTTTTGTCGGCAAGTCCAGCGCGAATGCCGAGTTAGTGAGGGTTATCGTTGTGATTAGCGAGGAGATGATTGCGACAGTATGTCGGGACATAAGACATTCTTTCATAGAGATTGACAGTGCCAATAGATCGGATTTTTGAATTTCTTTCATTCGCGGTAATTTGGAATAATATTAGTTTTTACCTAATTGTTGGAAGCGCACATGGAACTCAGGCACCTTCGCTATTTAGTGGCTCTCGCCGAAGAGCTTCATTTTTCAAGAGCTGCGGAGCGGTTGAACATTGCTGCTCCGACGCTTACGGTTCAGATACAGGAAATCGAGCGGCGGCTCGGTGCGAAGCTTTTTCTCAGAACCAAACGTTCAGTCACAATCACCCCGGCGGGCGAGGTCTTTCTGAAGGAAGCAAGATTGGTGCTGGATCAGTTCGACAAGGCAGAAAGTGTCGGACGCCGAGCCGGGCGGGGGGAAATCGGGCGGATCGAAATCGGCTATGTCGGCTCAGCGGCTTATGCCGGAGCCTTGCAGACGCAGATCAGCCGTTTCGCAGGAGATTGGCCTCAGGTGGAGCTTCACTCGCGTGAGTTTCCGATGGAGGAACTCCCAAAGCTCATCGAGGAAGGACATCTCGACATTGGCTTCGTCCGTATGCCGATGACGCTCCCACCGTCACTCAGTGCTCATGTTTTGCTGCAAGACTATTTTTGTCTGGCAGTCCCCTCAGACCATCGGCTGACGGTTGCAGCGTTGGAGGGGCAGTACGCTCTTCTTGCAGAAAGCCGATTTATTCTGCCCGAACAGGAGGCAGGTACGTATGAAGTCGCGAAGCGCGGAGGATTCACTCCAAGGATCGTTGCAAAGCCGGGCGGTCTTCTAGCTGTTTTGACACAAGTGTCTTTGGGTGCAGGCATATCGGTAATACCGGGCGTGGTGAGAAACGTCGTGCACATGCCCAATATGGTTTTTCGTCCAATAGCGGGAAAGCCGATCATGTCGGAAGTGGCTGCCATTTTCAGAAATAGGGAACATGCGGGCAGCATCAAAAATTTCATCATCCAGATATGCGCTTCGCCACCGATCCAGCTTGACCATGGGCAAAATGAACAAGTACCGTGAAATATATTTCATTGTGTGAATTATATTGACAGGCACATTTCTTTGCGATTAGCTATCAATACTGGTCTTCGAGGAGGAAGGCCGGTCTTCATAAAGATCAACGGCGTTTTTGGGACGCTATCCGCGCGTTTGGGAGGGGTTTCGGCCTCGAGGAGGACACTTGCGCAATTTTCTGAGCACGACCGCACTGGCGGTTCTTGCGGCAACGCTTCTGGCCGGTTCCGCAACGGCAGCCGAGACGGAAAATCCGTTCCGCTGTAAACCGGGCGAAAAATATGTGATGAACGTCATGGTTTCTGGCGTTGAATACTGGTTTCCCGTCTATGAAATGTTCAAGCAGGCTGGTCAGCAGTTCGGCTGTGAGACGGAATATACGGGTACGCCGGAATATGACGTGAACAAACAGATCGCGACGTTCGATCAGGCTTTGGCGCAGAACCCGGCTGGCATTCTCGTTCATCCAATGAATTCTGACCCGTTCATCGAGCCTATCAACCGGGCGATTGATCAGGGCACGGCGGTCGTCACATTCGCAGCAGATTCTCCGCTGTCGAAGCGCGTGTCCTTCATCACTTCGGACAACACCCGCGAAGGCACCTATGCGGCTGATGCCATCGCCCAGAAAATGGGTGGCAAGGGCGAGTATGCTGTTCTTGAAAATCCGGGGCAGGATAATCACGACAAGCGCATTGCGGCTTTCATCGCCCGCATGGAAGAGAAGTGGCCTGACATGAAGCTGGTTGGTCGTGCTGCTTCCAATCAGGACCCGACGAAAGCGTATCAGGGGCTGTCGAGCCTCATTCAGGCCAATCCGAACCTCGGTGCGGTTTTCATGCCGGAGGCCAACTCCGCAATTGGGGCTGCTCAGGCGAACAAGGAAGCCGGTGGCAAGGTTCTCGTCATGTGTGCCGACGTCAACGCCAACATCCTCGACATGATCAAGGCTGGTGAAGTCTTCGGTTCGATCAATCCGAACCAGGGCATGCAGGGCTATATGGGCTTCATGCTGCTGTGGCTTGCCAAGCATCCGGAACTGATCGACCCGATGAATGACGCCAAGCGTTCCGGCTTCAACCCGATGAGCATTCCCGTTGTCGATAATGGCCTCTCGATTGTGACCGCAGAAAACGCGGACGACTTCTATTGGGACAAATATCTGAAGCGTCGCGGTACTAAGGGCATTGAGGAATAGGCTCCGTTCAAGAAGCCATCCGCGCCCTGTGGTGCGGATGGTTGGAATGAAGAGGGAGGAAAAAGATGGCTGAACCGGTGCTGACCATCCACGGGGTAACCAAGCATTTCGGAGCGGTGAAGGCGCTGACGCAAGTGGATTTCACGCTTGAACGTGGTGAGGTCCATGCGCTCTGTGGCGAGAACGGTGCTGGTAAATCGACGCTGATGAGCATCATCGCTGGCGTTTTGCAGCCGACCGAGGGAGAAATACGCATCGACGGGAAGATGGTTCACATTGCTTCTCCCGCCGTGGCGCAATCGCTCGGTATCGGTCTGGTGCATCAGGAAATAGCGCTTTGCCCGGATGCCACAGTCGCTGAAAACATGTTTATGGCGACGACCAATCGTCGTCGTTCGCCTTTCATGAATTACCGCGCGCTGGAACGTGATGCACAGATCGTGATGAACCGCTTGGCGGCTATCGATGTTCGGCAAAAGGTCGCCAACTTGCCGATTTCCAGCCA
>WPCJ01196720.1_pt1 | contig 12577 bp, 12 predicted proteins | sample 5399831 | NCBI WGS metagenome assembly WPCJ01 (sample SAMN12869470, study PRJNA574797) | sludge metagenome | isolation source: wastewater treatment of pH10 | place: China:Beijing | collected 2019-05-20 | reverse complement strand
GCCGTCCATGCCGGATCGCGCGGCGCTTTGACAGCCCGTGCAAGCCATTCACGCACACGCCCCTGATCGCCTGTCTGCGCTTCTTCAATATCAGCCATCAGCAAATAAGCGCTTTCACGCGGATTAAGCTTCAATGCAGCTTCGGCATTTTCCCGTGCCAGTGTCAGCTCTCCGGCATCCAGCGCAGCCCGTGCAACAATCAAAACCGATTCCGCATGGTGACTGCGCAAACTTGCGAGCTGGCGCGCTTTTTTCAGCCGGTCAAGCGCCGTATCTCCGGCGCGTCCGTGAATATAGGCTTCGGCAATCTCAGGATGCGGCTCGCGTTTCCATGCCGCTTCAAGAATCCGATTACCCTTGCGGATACTACCGTCACGCAGCAAGCAACGCGCAGCAATTAATGCGGCCGGTATCAGTTCCGGTTCCAGCTTGAATGCCTCATTCGCTGCCTCGCGGGAAGCAACAGCATCCGTTTCAAAACTGTCCATCGCCTGCGCCGTCAGCAAAACCGCACGGTTGCGCTTCAATGTCTCACGAGCAGCTTTACCGTCTTTGCCATAAGGAATAACCGCCTTGCGTGCCTCAAGTACCCGCAATGCACCGGTAACATCGCCCTGCAAAACCTTATGTCCGAGCACCGCATTCGACGCCCATTCCAGCTGCGGTGCCATTGTGCTGGCTTCCTGCGCATATTGATAGGCTGCTTCCTGCACGCCTTCGCGGCTGGCCTCGAGATATAATCCCCGCAAACCCAGCAATTTGGTTTCAGGGTCAGCAATCATTTCTTCAAAATAACGGCGCACATCATCTTTGCGCCCTTCCAGCAATGCAGTTTGCGCATCAAGCAACCGGATCAGCGGCTCCTGATCAACGCTCAGCAATTTAGACGCCTGTTTGCTCATACGCCGCGCCGCTTCGGCATCACCGGCACCGGCAGCAATCAAACCGGTTGAGAGTGACTGATAACCACGGTCACGCTTGCGGGCACGAAAATGACGCTGCAAAATATAAGGCGAGCGAACAAGATTTTTGACGATCCACCAGAGCAGCATGGCACAGGCAATGGCAGCCACAACCATACTGGCGGCAGTCATCAGAGAAATATTGTGCCGCTCTCCGGCAAACGTGAACACCAGATCACCGGGACGATCTGCAAGCCAGCCAAACCCCAGCCCCAGCACTGCGACTACAACAAGAAACAGGATTACCCGTATCATACCGTTCTCCCTTTCCTGTTTCGCTTATTGCGCAGCCGGTTTTGGCTCAAATGCCTGCGTTGAAGCGGTCATCAGCTGTGCAAGCAATGCATCCGCATCGCGCCGTGCATTCAATGCATTATAAAAGCTCTGACCAACCTGTTTGGCGGCTTCCGGCAATTGCGCCCATTCGGTCATAGCCCGCTGCACGTCACCATTCTGCAAAGCAAATTCAATACGGGCAGTCACCGGCCCGACACCGGAACCAGCGACATCACCGATTGGCCGTGACCGTACCAGATTTTTTGCACTGCCCACCAGCTGATCCCATATACCGGCATCTGCCGCAGGCTTGTTAACCGCCGCCACCATATCATCCGCCAATGATGCAAATTGTGTGTTCAGCTGGCTTAGTGTCGGAATACCGGATTCCGCCTGCGCTTCAAGCGCGGCAACAGAACCTGCCTGCTCCGGCAGCAATGACTTATAGGTCTGCAATTCATTCAGATAAGAACCACCGCGATCAATCGCGGATTTCAAAGCATTAGCCGCAATAATTGCCGCCATATCCGGCTGCGTGGCCTGCGCATCAATCTTCGTCTGCAAAGCCCCCAGTTGCTGTTGCAGCGCTTTGACCTCGTCCGTATCGGTATTTAATGCGGCATTGGCCTGTTCTGCCTGAGAGCCGATCGTGTTGAGTTTAGTTTCCATCGCATTCAACCGCTCGGTCAAACCGTTCACCAGCGCGCTATCCGCAGGCTGCGCCTGCCCTGCCAGCGCTTTCAGTTGCTCCTGCAAAGCTGTCACATCGGCACGGATCGCCTCATCATTTCCGGCTGGTGTTTCACTGGACTGCGGCAGTGCATTCAGGCGTTGCTGAGCTTCTGCAGCATTTTTCTCTGCGGCTTCCAGACGTGTCAGTAAATCCGCATCCGGTTTGGTTGCGGCCTGCAAACCGGCAATCTGCTGTTTCAGATCTGCGATTTCTGCAATTGCCGCCTCATCACGATTGCTGGTCTGTGCCGGAAACAAACCCAGCCCCGCCCATTGCAGTGCGGTCGTGCCCAGCAGAACAATCACACCACCCGCCAGTCCGGCAATCCAGGGCGAAGTTGTTTTTTTCGTCTGCGGTGCGGAACTACTGGCAGAATTCATGGTTTTTCCTGATGCAAAAGGATTAGGACCGGAGACACCGGCTGAAGAAGCCGGACGAGATGTGCTCAGCGGCGGAACCGAGGTTGCAGGTTTCGCTTCAACATGCGCTTTTGGCGGTGGAGGTGCGGAAGATTTTGCAGCCGGTTGTGCCACAAATTTCGGATCACCCACCGGCTCTGCATCCGGCACAGTTTTACCCGCAGATTTTGCAGCCGACGCCTCAACAGCTTCCACATCAGACGGATCAAGATCAATCACCACCGGTTTACGGGTGGTCTTGCTGTGACGTGACACTGTGGATTTAGCCATGAGCCCTCTCGCAAAATCTGTATTTTAAACTTCAGATGCAACCTAAATGACGAAATTGAACAAATGGTTGCATATTTTCGTCAGATCAATGCCAGCAGGCGTAATAAAGCATCCTCATCCGGCGTTTCACTGATACGCACCTGCGCATTACAATTATCTGGTAATTCTGCAGCAATCCGCTGTGAAAGACAAAAAATATATTTCGCGTTCTGGATAAAAGCACCCTTTGCCTGCTTGTCCAGTGCAACAAACTGCCGTGCAGCGACAGCGGAATAGAGCAAAATCACTTCCGCATGGCCGCTATCAACAATGCGGTTCAGCTCGGCATCGCTATAGGTAACAGGGCGGGTGTCATAGGTCTCAGCAACCGTCAGATTGATACCGGCAGCTGACAATTGCGCCTCAAAATCCGGCCGCCGGATTTTACCGGTCAGATAAAGCACATGGCTGCCCGTTGGCATAACAGCTGCCACATGGCGCCCCAGATGCAGCCCCCAGCCATCACCGGCATAAATTGTCTCAAAGCCCGCATCCCGCGCAACAGATGCCGTTTTTTCACCCACCGCATAAAGCTGCAAATGCCGGTAAGGTGCCAGTAAATCAGGATTGATATGGCGCAGGGCATTGGCACTGGTCACAGCAACGGCATCAAAACTGCCCTGCGGCAATGATGCGCCCGTCGCTACAGTTTCACTCACCGGCAAACAAACCGGCTGATAACCTGCCGCTTCAAGTTTCGCGGCGGTTAAAGCTGCATCCGGTTGCGGGCGTGTGACCAGAACCCTGCGCATGTTTCAAGCCCAGCTGGTGAAGAAATCAGCACCGGCTTCTGCACGGATACGCTCGGCAGCTTCCTTGCCCAGCGCTGCCGCATCTGCTGCAGCACCATCAATGGAAACGCGATGCAGGCGTGAACCGTCCGGTGTCAAAACCATACCGGAGAAATGCAAATGCCCGTCTTTAACTTCCGCCAGACCGGCAATCGGCGTGCGGCAGGAACCATCAAGCTGCGCCAGAAATGCGCGTTCGCAAGTCAGACGGATAAATGTTTCTTCATGATTGAGCGGCTTGAGCAGTGCATCAACCCGCGCATCATTCACACGGCTTTCAATGGTGATCGCACCCTGTCCCGGTGCAGGTAAAAACCGCTCTGTGTCCATCAATTCTGTCACCACATGCTCAAGCCCGAGGCGCTTCAGCCCTGCAAAAGCGAGAAATGTACCATCAACCTGACCTTCATCGAGCTTGCGCAGGCGGGAATTCACATTGCCACGGAAAATAATAACATTGAGATCAGGACGGATATGCCGGATTTGCGCCTGACGACGCATACTGGATGAGCCGACCGTTGCCCCATGCGGCAGATCGGTCAGTTTTGCACTGGTTTTACCAACAAAAGCATCACGCGGGTCTTCGCGTTCGAGATAAGTGGAAAGATGCAAACCTTCCGGCAAAACCGTCGGCATATCCTTGGAAGAATGTACTGCAATATCAATACGTCCCTGTAACAGCGCATCTTCAATCTCTTGGGTAAACAGGCCTTTACCACCTATCTCCGACAATGCACGATCCTGAATACGATCGCCCTGCGTGGACATCGGCACGATTTCAACATCCGTTTCGCTTAAACCATGCGCAACCATCAGGCGTGCGCGTGTTTCCTCTGCCTGTGCCAGTGCTAAAGCGCTGGAACGTGTTCCGATTTTTAAACGTGGTGTTTGCATCTGGCTCTGTCCGTGATACGCGAATGTCAAAGGCTTCTCTAACTGCCTTTCACCTCAGGGGCAAATTCATGACTGTAATATCATGAATATAATGCCACTATCCGGTGCAAGACAGAAAGATCAGCGAAGTTTGTTTATTGAACGCATTCTCCTTATGCAAAAGTGCTCAGCGCTTTTGCCGGAAATGCTTTGTTAATACGGGTCTAATCGCTTATGCGCGTGCTTGGAATAGAGACAAGTTGCGACGAAACAGCCGCAGCTATCATTGAACGCCATGAAAATGAACAAGGCGGGGTGTCTTCGCGCATCCTGTCTAATGTTGTTCTCAGCCAGATTGCCGAGCATGAACCCTATGGCGGCGTGGTGCCGGAAATCGCCGCACGCGCCCATGTGGAAGCGCTCGACGGATTGATTGCCAAAGCGCTTTCCGATGCGGATATGACCATCAATGATGTGGATGCAGTCGCTGCAACTGCAGGGCCCGGCCTGATCGGTGGGCTGATTGTCGGCCTGATGACCGCAAAAGCCATGGCCTTTGCTGCGGACAAACCTTTCTATGCCGTCAACCATCTCGAAGGCCATGCCCTGACAGCACGCCTGACCGACGGACTGGCTTTTCCATATCTGTTATTGCTGGTTTCCGGCGGTCATACGCAGGTTATTCTCGTGCATGGCCTTGGCCACTATGAACGCCTCGGTACCACGATTGACGATGCGCTGGGCGAAGCTTTTGACAAGACCGCCAAGCTGCTGGGATTGCCTTATCCGGGTGGCCCTGCCGTTGAACAGGCGGCTTTGAAAGGTGATGCCTCACGGTTTGAACTGCCCCGTCCGCTCAAAGGTGAAGCCCGACTGGACTTCTCTTTCTCCGGTCTCAAAACTGCTGTGCGCCAGACAGCAACTCAGCTTGTGCCGTTAAGCGATCAGGATGTGGCGGATATCTGCGCGTCTTTTCAGACGGCCGTTGCCGATACGCTGAATGACCGCGTGAAGCGTTCTCTGCTCCGTTTTCGTGAAACCTATCCAGATAAAGAAAACCCGACGCTGGTTGTTGCCGGTGGTGTTGCCGCCAATAAAGTGCTGCGCAAAGGGCTTGAAACGCTTTGTGAAAAATACGGCTTCGATTTCCTCGCACCGCCGCATATTCTGTGTACCGACAATGCGGCTATGATTGCATGGGCAGGTGCTGAACATGCAGCACGCACGGAGCCTGATAATCTCGATTTTGCACCGCGCTCGCGCTGGCCGCTGGACAGCACATCAGCGCCGCTGGTCGGCTTTGGCCGCAGGGGAGCAAAAGCATGAGTAAAAAAATTACGATCTTAGGTGGCGGTGCATGGGGAACAGCGCTCGGCTGCATGGCCGCGCAGAACGGCCATGAGGTCGTGCTCTACGCCCGAGATCCGGCAACGGTTGATGACATTAATCACAATCATCGTAATAGCCGTTATCTCGGTGATATTGCCCTGCATGACAATCTGCGTGCGACCAGTGATGCAGCCGTAACTCTGAGCAATGCCGATACAGTGCTGGCCGTTATTCCTGCACAATCCATGGCTGCGGCATTACAGGAACTGAAACCGCTCATTCCGGCTGATTGTCCCGTTGTGCTTTGCGCCAAAGGGATTGAACGCTCCACCGGACGGCTGATGTCGCAGATCATTGCTGATATTTTGCCGGATCATCCGATTGCAGCACTTTCGGGCCCGAGCTTTGCCAGCGATGTTGCCCGTGGCTTTCCGACTGCCGTTACCATTGCCTGTGAAAATATTGCCATTGCCGATGATCTGGCCGCCCAATTTTCCGGCAGCACCTTCCGTTGCTATTCCTCCGATGATCTGACCGGCGTTGAAATCGGCGGCGCATTGAAAAACGTCATTGCCGTTGCAGCCGGAGCCACCATCGGCAAAGGTCTGGGCGCATCGGCACAGGCAGCTTTGGTCACCCGCGCTTTTGCAGAACTGCGCCGCATTGCTGTAGCCTTTGGCGGGCGACCTGAAACCCTGATGGGATTATCAGGCCTCGGCGATCTGATGCTGTCTTGCTCCTCACCGCAATCGCGCAACTACTCCTACGGGCTGGCCTTGGGGCGCGGCGAACCGCTGGAAGGCCTGCTGCTTGCCGAAGGTGTGGCCACAGCGCCGGTGATTGCCGAGCTTTGCGCGCGCAAGCAGATCAATGCACCGATTATCACCACAATTGCGGCTTTGCTCAATGGCAGTATCACCATTGATGCGGCTGTTACCGGATTACTGTCCCGTCCTTTGAAAAACGAAGATTAGGAACCTGACCTCATGCTGTTCGCCATTCTCTGCAATGACAAAGCCGACCATCTGCAACTGCGTCTTGATACCCGCCCTGCCCATCTCGATTATCTGAAAAGCCTCGGCGACAAGATCAAATTCGGCGGCCCTTTTCTGAGCGAAGCCGATCAGAAACCGGTTGGCAGCATGTTGATGGTTGAAGCTGAAACCATTGAAGATGCAAAAGCCGTTGCCGCGGCAGATCCTTATGCATTGGCTGGTCTGTTCGACAATGTGACTGTACGCCCGTGGAACTGGGTCATCAACAAACCTGCTGAATAAACTTGGCCTGCTGAATAAATCCGGAGAAAACTGTGGCATATTGGCTGTTTAAATCTGAACCATTCAAATGGTCGTGGGAAATGCAAAAAGCCAAAGGCGCTGTCGGCGAGCAATGGGACGGCGTGCGCAATTATCAGGCACGCAATAATATGCGCGCTATGCAGCTTGGCGATAAAGGCTTTTTCTATCATTCCAATGAAGGACTGGAGGTCGTCGGCATTGTGGAAGTTTGCGCGCTGGCACATCCTGACAGCACAACGGACGATCACCGCTGGGAATGCGTGGATATCCGCGCCGTCTGCGATATGCCGAAGCCGGTGACCCTGAAAGACGTAAAGGTCAATCCGCTGTTGAGCGACATGGCGCTGGTCACATCCATGCGTCTCTCCGTACAGCCCGTCAAAGAAGATGAATGGATCGAGGTCTGCCGGATGGGCGGATTAGACCACACCAAAATTTAAGAGCACAAGAATGCAGAACGCAACCCAAAAACTATATCGGAAGCGTTCTGCATTTGCAGTCGCTTATCCTCTGCTTGATCCGGAGCGTCTATGCCCCTCCTGATCCCGGACACGACGCGCGCAACACAATTCATCCTCGACAATACCGGCATTCACCACCCGCCCCATGTGCCGGAAATCGCGCTTCATCTTGCCGATGAGGCTCATGATCTTTGGCATAAGACCGAAGAAGAACTTTCCGAAATCGGATTACCGCCGCCCTATTGGGCTTTCGCATGGGCAGGCGGTCAGGGCGTTGCCCGCTATATTCTCGATCATCCGCAGGCTGTACAAAGTAAACGCGTACTGGATTTTGCCTCCGGCTCCGGTCTGGTCGGTATTGCAGCCCTTTTGAGCGGCGCAAGTTCTGTAACCGCCAATGATATCGATCTTTTTGCCCGCCATGCCATTAGCCTGAACAGTGTTTTGAACAAAGTATCCTGCGACTTCAGCAATGCTGATCTGATCGGGCAGGATGTGAGCGGCTCTTTTGAGGTTCTGCTCGCCGGTGATGTCTTTTATGACAAGCCATTGGCTGACCGGCTGATCCTCTGGTTTGACATGCTGGCTGCTAAAGGTGTGCAGATTATCGTCGGAGATCCCGGACGGTCGTATCTGCCGCGGCACCGTCTGACAGAGCTGGAAGTCTATTCCGTGCCGGTCACACGCGCTCTGGAAGATGCAGACGTAAAGCGCACCACCGTCTGGCACTATGGTAAAAGGAAAAGGCGTAGCTAAAAGCTACGCCTGATTTGTGTCTTATGCAGCACCTGCACATCGCTTCGCATATTTTTAACTTTGTCGCTAAGCGCTATATTTGTGCAATAGTGCTCAAATATAGCGCTTAGCTCCGGCGACACACATCACCACTACACAAGCCACAGCCATCATCGCGATGCTCACCGGCTCGCCAAGCACAAAGGCTGCCAGAGCGAGGCCAAAAAACGGCTGCAATAATTGCAACTGCCCCACGCCTGCCGCACCGCCAAGTGCCAGCCCGTGATACCAGAAGAAAAAGCCGATCAGCATACTGAACAGAGATACATATCCCACACCCAGCCATGCAGGCGCTTCAATGGCCGCAAAATTATCCGGCCGTAACGCGACAGCCAGCACCAGCATTACCGGCAGCGCCAATACCAGCGCCCAGCAGATCACCTGCCAACCACCAATCGTGCGGGACAGTCGCGCACCTTCCGCATAACCATAACCGCAGACAATGATCGACAACAGCATCATCACATTGCCATAGAGCGAGAATTCGCCACCAGACTGATCTTTTGCCAAAGCGAAAAATGCCACCGCCGCACTGCCTGCCAGCGAGAACATCCAAAACCGCCATGACGGATTGCTATCTCCGCGTAACACCGCAAAAATTGCAGTACTGAGCGGCAGCAGACCAATAAAGACAATTGCATGGGCAGAGGTCACATATTGCAAAGCCAGCGCTGTAAATAACGGAAACCCGACCACCACACCGCCTGAAACCAGCGCGAGTGAAATCAGCTCAGATGGCGTCGGTAATTTCTCGCGAAATGCCAGCAACAGAGCGCCGCCCAAAAGACCGGCAATGGTCGCCCGTAGCACTGTCAGAAAAACCGGATCAATCTGCAAAACAGCCAAACGCGTTGCAGGCAGAGAGCCGCTGAAAATTAAAACACCTATAAAACCGCTGATCCAGCCAGCACTTTGGCTATCCGCTTGCTTATTCATTTTCACATATTCTCGAAATTTATTGCATATTTCGCGATAAATATTGATACACAGGCAAAATTGTCAGATACAATTTCAGTACAATTTAAACAAACTGTACTGCTCAATTCGGAGATACAGATGACTTATCATTCCGGATATACAGCGCCGGACGCGCTGCAAACAGCAAGCGATACGGCAGATCAGCTTTCCGTCAGTCAGGAAATTCTGGAAGCGACAACACTGGTTGAGAAGGTGATGACAATCATCCGCGACCGTATCAGCGCCATGAGCCTGATGCCAGGCGCGCGTTTGCCCTCCATCCGACGCTTGTCGGAAACCATGTCCATATCCAAATCCACGGTCGTGGAGGCCTATGACCGGCTGGTGGCTGAAGGCATTATTCAGGCGCGGCGTGGTGCCGGTTTTTATGTTGCCGAAAAAAATCATCCGCCGCTCATCAGCTCAGATTTTGCAGACACCCATAACCGCAATATCAATCCCTATTGGGTAATGCGGCAATCGCTGAGCAATACAGAAACCACCTTCAGACCGGGTTGCGGCTGGCTGCCGTCAGACTGGTTGCCGGAAGAAGCCATCCGCCGCGCCTTGCGCCAGATTGCCCGCAACCCTGCATCGAATATATCGGAATATGACGAACCGCTCGGCCTGCCATTGCTGCGCCAGTTGCTCAGCACCCGTCTGCGTGAACAGGGCGTTACAGCAGCCCCGTCACAAATTTTGCTCACCGATTCCGGCACCAATGCACTTGATCTGATCTGCCGTACATTTATCCGCTCCGGCGATACGGTGCTGATTGATGATCCGTGCTATTTCAATTTCCGTGGTCTGTTACTCGCGCAGGGCGTCAATCTTGTCGGCGTACCTTACACACCCCAAGGTCCCGATCTAGAAAGCTTCGCACGCCTTTGCACGCAATACCGGCCAAAGCTCTATCTCTGCAATTCCGGCATTCACAATCCGACCGGTGCCACCATACAACCGGCAACGGCGCATCGCCTGCTCAAACTTGCCGAACAGCATGATCTGATTCTGGTTGAGGATAATATTTTTGCAGACTTTCATCAAAATCCGCCACCGCTCTTAGCAGAACTCGACGGTCTGGAGCGGGTGATCCATATTGGCAGTTTCTCCAAATCCCTGTCAGCAGCCACCCGTACCGGTTATATTGCCGCGCGTCCTGACTGGTTGGAAAATCTCACCGACATGAAACTGGCGACCAACTTCGCCAGCAATGCGCTGTCCTCACAAATCATTTATCAGTTGCTGACTGACGGCAGCTACCGCAGCCATATTGAGAAAATCCGCGTCCGGCTGGCAGAATGTCAGACACGGACGCGGCAGAAGCTTCTTAATGCAGGCTTCAAGCTCTGGTGTGAGCCGGTTGGCGGCATGTTTCTCTGGGCGCAATTGCCGGATGATCTGCCGGAGGGTGTGGACAGCGACATGATTGCCAGACGCGCTTTGGATCACAATATCGTTCTGGCGCCCGGTAATATTTTCAGCCAGTCGCAGACATGCAGCCGGTTCATGCGCTTTAATGTTGCCCAGTCCGTTCATCCGAAGATTTTCGATACGCTCAGACAGATCATGTATCTGCCCGCGACATGAGTGTGAGATCAATCAGCCGCGTCGCACACGGATAACCGTATCTCCCGAAAGATGTGGCAATAAACGCATCATATCGCGACGGCTCAGGGCAATACAGCCTTCTGTCGGCGTATAGGTTTCCCGTGAGAGATGGAAAAATATTGCACTGCCGCAGCCTTTTTTGCGTTCGGTAATATTCCAGTCCATGACCACGCAAATATCGTAGAGCTCATCCTTGCGCCACATCTTCTCATGGCTGCGCTGATAGGTGGCTGCGACCGGCCGGTTATAATTGCGGTCATTGGCTGCATCACACCAGCCATCCTGCGGCTGCGTAGCCCGAAAGCGCAATGCTGTTGCCGGCTGATCCCCGATCACCGGTGTCTGTCGGCGATATCCGTAAAGCAGACGCATCTGCGTCAAAGGCGTTGCACCATCCCCTTCGCGCTTGCGGGAGGACACGCCGCCCTTGCCCAAAGCACAGCGCAGCACCAGTGGTCCGGCAACCAGATAACCCTGACTACGATGCCCGGGACGCACATGAACATCCATAACTTTAATCGTGCGGGATATCTTTCTGCCTGTGTCGCCCTGCATCAGGCCGCTTTGCTTTGCTTCTCTGCCGAGTATCATATGTATAGGCCCCCTCCGGACCGGTTTTGCATGCTATTTTCCGGTAACGCTCTGGAAACACCAGAGAATCATTTCCCATGTCATATATTTACACAGCTAATTTTATTCACATCCATAAACTGATGTCAGATCGCTTAAAAGCAGCATTAAAGGCGTATTTTATAAGGTAAATTTTGTTTCATCTGACCTCTCTTTAGTTTTTCTTCGTTAAATGTCATAAATCACCCATCTTGCTGATGTTCAGCTCCCGTTTTTGAAACCGAATGAGGCAGATATGATCGCCCATACACTTCTGATCGTTGATGATGATGAGGATCTTCGTTCCATCCTGATCGACCAGCTGTCACTTCATCCTGAATTTCAGATCCTGCAGGAAGACACTGCCGGCAAAGCAATTCAGACCGCACGGGCAAATAATATCAGCCTGCTGATTATGGATGTCGGCCTGCCGGATATGGATGGCCGTGATGCCGTCAAACAGCTGCGTGCCGGTGGTTTTACATCACCGATCATCATGCTGACCGGTCACGATACCGATTGCGACACCATTCTGGGCTTTGAGTCCGGTGCCAATGACTATGTGACCAAGCCGTTCCGTTTTGCAGTGCTGCTTGCCCGCATCCGCGCGCAGTTGCGCCAGCATGAACAGAGCGAAGACGCGACCTTCATCGTCGGGCCTTATACATTTAAGCCAAGCCAGAAGCTGCTGCTTGACCAGAAAGGCGATAAAATCCGCCTGACTGAAAAAGAAGCGGCAATCATCAAATTCCTGTACCGCGCCGGTGGCGTGGTAGGGCGCGATGTCTTGCTGGAAGAGGTCTGGGGCTATAATTCCGGCGTTACCACGCACACGCTGGAAACCCATGTCTATCGCCTGCGTCAGAAAATTGAGCTGGATCCGTCCAATGCCAGCCTGCTGATTACCGAAAGCGGCGGGTATAAGCTGGTTCCCTGAGAATGAAGGCAGCCCGGCATTCATTCTGTCCGGGCTGCTTAATATTCTGCATAAAAGATGATTTTATCGAAAACTTTAGATATTTTTCGGTAATTTGGGTTACAGCATAATTCTTCCGGAACAGGATACGATTATTCCCGAGCGGGAACCGGTTCCGGAATAAGGATTATGTGTAAGAAAGAGACATATGGCGCTCGATGATGACATTCAGTTCCTG
>WPCJ01168069.1_pt1 | contig 12577 bp, 13 predicted proteins | sample 5399831 | NCBI WGS metagenome assembly WPCJ01 (sample SAMN12869470, study PRJNA574797) | sludge metagenome | isolation source: wastewater treatment of pH10 | place: China:Beijing | collected 2019-05-20 | reverse complement strand
CGACGGACCGGATGCCGGACAGGCGCTGGGGTGGCGCAGCGACACGGTCGCCGTCGCCGGCCGGCCGACCCGCGTGCTCTGGCACCCCGGCTTCACGGGCTGTGCCCTCGGGATCGTCCCGAACACCGGCACCGCCGCGGTGCTGCTGAGCACCCGCCTCTTCGCCCCCGAACCCGCACCGACCGAGGCGCTCTGGCGCACGGTGCTCCCCGCCCTCCTGGACGACAACGAAGGAACGAGAACATCATGAGCATCACCGAGCCCGTGCTGAGCATCAGCGGTCTCGCCGTCGCCTTCCGGACCGGTTCCGAGCTGGTCACCGCGATCAGCGACGTCAACATCGACATCGCCGCCGGTGAGACCGTCGCGGTCGTCGGGGAGTCGGGATCGGGCAAGTCGACCACCGCCGCGGCGGTCAACCGCCTGCTGCCGGAGAACGGCGCGATCACAGCCGGGAGCATCCGCTTCGACGGGCGCGAGCTGACCGATCTGCCCGAGAACGCGATGATCTCGCTGCGCGGCGCGGGGATCGGTCTCGTGCCGCAGGATCCGATGTCGAACCTCAACCCGCTCATGCGCGTGGGCGAGCAGATCGGCGAGGCCCTCGAGGTGCACGGTCACACGCACGGAGACGCCACGAAGGCTCGGGTCGTCGAGCTTCTGGAGATGGTGGGAATCGCGGACGCCGCGCAGCGCGCTCACCAGTACCCGCACGAGTTCTCCGGGGGTATGCGGCAGCGCGTGCTGATCGCGATGGGCCTCGCCTGCAAGCCGCGCCTGCTCATCGCCGACGAGCCCACCTCCGCTCTCGACGTGACGGTCCAGCGACGCATCCTCGACCAGCTCGACACGCTCACGGATGAGCTCGGCACCGCGGTCTTCCTGATCACCCACGACCTGGCCCTCGCCGCCGAGCGCGCCGACCGCATCGTCGTCATGTTCCGTGGCCGGGTGGTGGAGGAGGGGACGTCCGCCCAGGTTCTCGGCGCCCCGCAGCACGAGTACACCAAGCAGCTGCTCGCCGCGGCACCCAGCCTCGCGTCCCGCCGGGATGCCCTGCCGCAGCGCGAGGCCGCCACGGGCACTCCGTTCGTGGAGATCCGTGGCCTCCGCAAGGAGTTCGCGCTCCGCGCCCCCAAAGCGGGGGAACCGCAGACGTTCACCGCGGTCGACGGGGTGAGCTTCGAGATCCGGCGGGGCACCACGGTGTCGATCGTGGGGGAGTCGGGGTCCGGCAAGTCGACCACCGCGAACATGGTGCTCGGGCTCGAAGACGCCACGTCGGGATCGATCCTGTTCGACGGGCTCGACCTGACCACTCTCCGTCGCAAGGAGCTGTTCGCCCTGCGCCGCCGGGTGCAGCCCGTCTTCCAGAACCCCTACGCCTCACTCGACCCCCGCTACACCGTCGAGCAGTCGATCGCCGAGCCGCTGCGTGTCCACCGCATCGGCACGACGGCGTCCCGCAAGGCACGGGTGATCGAGCTGCTGGAACAGGTCGCCCTCCCCGCGGCGATGGCCGAGCGTCTGCCCCACGAGCTGTCGGGCGGACAGCGTCAGCGCGTCACGATCGCCCGCGCCCTGGCGCTCGAGCCTGAGCTCGTGGTGCTCGACGAAGCGGTGTCGGCGCTCGACGTGCTGGTGCAGGCGCAGATCCTCGATCTGCTCGCCGACCTGCAGAAGCGCCTGGGCCTGAGCTACCTGTTCATCAGCCACGATCTCGCCGTCGTGCGGATGATCTCCGACGAGGTGCACGTCATGCAGCGCGGTGTCGTGGTGGAGAGCGGCACGCCGGAGCGCATCTTCGACGACCCGCAGCATCCGTACACGCGGGAACTGCTCGCCGCGATCCCCGGGGCGTCGCTGGCGTCCTGAGCGGGAGCAGGTGTCACGCCTGTCGTCGGTTCACATGTCGGGAGGATGGGCGGATGTGGGGCGAATGCGCTTCATCCGCCCGACATCCGTGAAATCTCCCGACATCTGCTCCGGACGGCAGACGGGCGCGCAGCGGGGATGGGCGGGGACGCGGGTTCAGCGCTTGCGGTCGTCGTCGTCCCAGGGGCCTTCCCACCAGCCCGCGCGGCCGTCGTCCGAGCCGCCGCGACCACGGCGGGAGCGCACGAACTGCACGATGAACACGGTCAGCGAGCTGAGCAGGATCAGGAAGACCACGAGGAACAGCAGGTCGTTCTGGTTCATGGTCGTTTCCCCTCCGCGGCATCCGCCACGATCTTGGCGATGCGGGCCGACCGGGTCTCCGGGCGCTTGGCCATCGCGATGTGCGTGAGACCGAACTTCTTCACCGACTTCGGGAACGCGTCCCAGTTCTCGCGCGCAGCGGGGACGGCATCGAGGGCGGCGGCGAACTCGTCCGGCTCGATCCCGGCCTCGGGGCCGTCGAGCACGGTCCAGGAGCCGTTCGCCTTCGCCGTCTCCAGCACACGGATCCCGGCCGGGGCGAGCAGTCCCTCCGCCTCGAGTTCCGCGATCCGAGCCTTGTTCGTGGCCGCCCATCCGCTGCCGGGGCGGCGAGGCGAGAACCACTGTCCGACAGCGCGCTCGTCCGTTCCCTCGTCGAACACGCGCACCGGGCCGTCGATCCATCCGAAGCAGAGCGCATGCCGCACGGCGTCCTCGTACTCGACACCGTCGGCGGCACCCCGCACACTCAACAGCCAGACGCCCGTGGTCCGCTCGTGGTTCTCCTGGAGCCAGGTGCGCCAGGCGACCGCATCGGCCGCCCGAATCCGCTCGCCGTCTTCCAGTGCGCCCATGGGCTACTTCTTCGTCTTCACCGTCGGGATCGTCTCGGTGATCCGCGGCAGCAGGTCGGCCACGGACTGCACGATCTCATCGGGGCGGAACGGGTACTTCTCGACCTCGGCCTGGTCGCTGATCCCGGTGAGGACCAGGACGGTGTGCAGGCCCGCCTCGATGCCGGCCACGACGTCGGTGTCCATCCGGTCGCCGATCATGCCGGTGCGCTTCGAGTGCGCGCCGATCTTGTTCAGCGCCGACCGGAACATCATCGGGTTCGGCTTGCCGACCACGTAGGGCTCCTTGCCGGTGGCCTTGGTGATGAGGGCCGCGATCGCACCGGTGGCCGGGAGCGGCCCGTCGGTACTCGGACCCGTGGCATCCGGGTTCGTGACGATGAACCGCGCACCGCCGATGATGAGGCGGATCGCCTTCGTGATCGCCTCGAACGAGTAGTTGCGCGTCTCGCCGACGACCACGAAGTCGGGGTTCGTCTCGGTCATGATGAAGCCGGCGTCGTGCAGGGCGGTGAGGATGCCGGCCTCGCCGATCACGAACGCCGAGCCACCGGGCAGCTGCTGCTTCAGGAAGTCGGCGGTGGCGAGGGCCGAGGTCCAGATGCGCTCCTCGGGCACGTGCAGTCCGCTGATGCGGAGGCGTGCCGACAGGTCGCGCGCGGTGAAGATCGAGTTGTTGGTGAGCACCAGGTACGGGATGCCTGCGCTCTCCCAGCCGGCGAGCAGTTCGGACGCCCCGGGAATGGCGTCGTTCTCATGGACGAGCACACCGTCCATGTCGGTGAGCCAGCATTCGATGTCGTCACGTTGTGCCATGTGCACAGCCTAGAGGGCGAGTGTTGCCGGCACATGTCCGTGTGGCAGAGGGGTGCCGCAACAGATCGGTTCAGGCGGTGAGCCAGATCACGTCCGCGGCGTGCGCGACCTCGGCGTCGGTGCCGTCGACAGACACACCGGCGGCGGTCACCGTGACCTCGACGCCGACCGCGATGCCGGCGGCCTCCACGGCGCGGAGCACTTCCGGATCCTGGTCGCTCACCCGCAGCACGCGTCCCGTGTGTCCCACAGCGGCATCGGCCAGCAGCACGAACGGCACCCGCTCCACGTGCCCGTCGGCATCGGGGATCGCATCGCCGTGCGGGTCGAAGCGGGGGCGCCCCAGGCGGGCGTCGATGCCTTCCAGCAGTCGGTCGCTGATGGTGTGTTCGAGCACCTCGGCCTCGTCGTGCACCTCGTCCCAGCCGTAGTCGAACTCCTGCACCAGCCAGGTCTCGACCAGCCTGTGGCGGCGCACCATCGCGAGGGCGCGGGCCGTGCCGGCCTCCGTCAGCCGCACCGCGCCGTAGGGCACGTGCGAGACGAGCCCCGCGGCGGCGAGCTTCTTGACCATCTCGGTGACCGACGAGGGGGCGATGCCGAGCTTCGCGGCGAGCACCGACGGGGTGATCGGCGCATCCTGCCACTCGGTGTGCGCGTAGACGGTCTTCAGATAGTCGTCAGCTGCGGGGGAGGCCACCCGACCAGCCTACGCGGTGCTCTCCCGCGCCCATGCAGCGAGCCCGCGGATCAACGCCCGCACTCCGACCTCGAAGGTGCGGCGCGCCGGGTCCGTGCTCAGACGGGCACGTGCGGCCTCAGCTTCGGCGAAGGTCGGGAACTGCGGCGCAAGCGCTCCGGGAGCCATGTTGTCCGCGGGGGCGAGGGCATCCAGTGCCGAGCCGATGATGAACGATTCCAGGGCGACGATGGCGTCCACGATGGTGTCGGTCGGCCAGCCGTCGTCGGCGAGCAGGCGGGCGATCTGCTCGTAGTCGGCGAACGAGCCCTCGTCGGCGTCGATCGGCGAGGTCGCCAGGATGACCATCGCTTCGGGGGCGGCGATCGCGGCGTCCCGGTAGCTGTGCGCCCAGGTCAGGAGCGCGTCTTCGACCGGAAGTTCATGCAGCACGGGGGTGGCGAGCGAGCGACTGACGCGTCCCCGCATCGCCCGGATCACGGCGTCCCGGTTCGCGAAGTGGTGGTACAGCGCCGAGGTGCGCACGCCCAGCGAGTCGGCGAGGGCGGTCATGGTGAACTGGCGCGGCGTGCGCTGGGCGCTGAGCGCGAAGGCCGCCTTCAGGATGCGCTCCTCGGTGAGTACCTGGGTGGACGGGCGGCCGACGCTGCGCGGGGATTTCGTCATCGTGCTCGATTCTGCTCGGGCGTCTGGTACTTTATTGAAACTCTTTCAATACCGAGGACTCACTACCGACGAAGGTACTGCCCATGACCGGTTTCGACGCCGACACCATTGTCACCGGCGCGCACGTGGTGACGATGGACCCGCGCCGCCCGCACGCCACCGCGTTCGCCGTGCGCGACGGTCGCTTCCTCGCCGTCGGGGATGACGCGCTGATCCGCGACCTGCGCGGTCCGCGCACGATCGTGCAGGATCTCGGTGGCGCCGCCGTGACCCCCGGGCTCATCGATTCGCACCTGCATCCGATCCAGGGGATCGAGCTGACGGCGGGCGTCGACCTGGGAGGACTGACCGCCGGGGTGGCGCTCCTCGCCGCACTTCGAGTCGAAGCCGATCGTGCGCTCGCCGAAGATGCCGACCCGTGGGTGCGCGGCTGGAACGTCGACTACGACGTGTTCCACGACCTGCCGATGACGGCAGCGGCGATCGAGGACGCGGTCCGAGGGCTCCCGGCGCTCCTGATCCTGTTCGACGGGCACACCGCCCTCGCCAGCCGCGCCGGCCTGGAGCGCGCCGGCATCACGGGTGCCCGCGACTTCGAGGACTCCTCCTGCGTGGTGGTCGATCGGGACGGGCGGCCGACAGGCGAGCTGCGGGAACTCGGTGCCTACGAACCGGTTCGCCTCCGCGCGCCCGCTCTGGACCGGGCGCAGACTCTGGCCGTGGGCCACGAGCTTCTCCGCGGGCTCCGCGACTCCGGCCTCACCGGCGGCACGATCATGGACGGCGGCTTCGCCACGCTCGAGCTCCTGGATGCGCTGGAACACGGCCCGGGGCTCCCGATCCGAATCGTGTCGGCGATCGACCATGAGCCCGGGTTCGATGACGAGCGGACGGCCGTGAACCTCGGCATGCGCGACCGCCGCGGCGATCGCTGGCGTGGCGGTGTCGTCAAGCTGTACGCCGACGGCGTCGTCGAGACCGGCACCGCCTGGCTGTACGAACCCGACACGACGGGCGCGGGACGGGAACCGTTCTGGAAGGACACCGCCGCGTACGCGCGCACCGTGCGACGATACGCGGAAGCCGGGTTCCAGGTGGCCACGCACGCGATCGGAGACCGCGCCATCGGAGAGGTCGTCGACGCGTACCTTGCTGCGGGAGTGCGCAGTGCCGGCGGAGCCCCGCACCGCATCGAGCACCTCGAGACGACGACCGACCGCGACGTCGCGCGCATCGCCGCTGCGGGTATCACCGCCTCGATGCAGCCCCTGCACATGCAGTGGCGCAAGGCCGACGGCTCGGACGACTGGTCGCGCAAGCTGGGGCCGGAACGCGCCTCCCGCGCCTGGCGCGTCCGGGACTACTGGGAAGCGGGGGCGCCGCTCGCCCTCGGTTCGGACTGGCCGATCGCCCAGAACGACGCCCGCATCGGCCTCGCCTGGTCGATGCTGCGCCGGCGTCCCGGTGACCCCGACTCGCCGGTGTTCGAGCCCGACCAGGTGCTCACTCCCTACCAGGCGCTGCACGGCTACACCGTCGGCGCCGCCCTGGCTCAGGGAGATGCCGACCTCGGCCGCATCGCTCCCGGGTTCCGGGCCGACTACGCCGTGTGGGCGGAGAACCCGCTGCACGTCTCTCCGGACGACCTCCCCGACCTGCCCGTGCAGGGGACGATCGTCGGCGGCACCGAGTCCTGACCCCCGGCTCGACCGCACTCCTCCTCCTTCGCATCCCCTTCACACTGAGGTGACTTCCATGCCAGAATTCGGCGCTCTCGCGCTCCTCCCCATCGCGGTGATCCTCGTCATCGCGGTCGCCACCCGGCGCACTCTCTTCGCTCTGCTCTGCGGCACCGTCGCCGGGGCTCTGATCCTCGGCGGCTGGGGCGGCTTCGACGTCTGGGTCGAGTACACCGGCAAGGCGCTGTCCAACGCCACCGCCCAGTGGCTCCTGCTCATCGTCGCGCTGTTCGGCATCCTCATGATGCTGTTCGAGAAGTCCGGCATCGTGACGGACTTCGCCCGGTGGGTGGAGCGGTTCGTCACCTCGCGCCGCAAGTCGACCGTGCTGACCTTCCTGCTCTCGATCGTGCTGTTCGTCGACGACTACTTGAACGTGCTCACCACCGGCACCTCGATGAAGCCGGTCACCGATCGATACCGGGTGCCGCGCACGCAGCTCGGCGCGATCATGAAGATGACCGCCGCTCCGATCGCCGTGCTCGTCCCGGTGTCGACCTGGGCGCTGTTCTTCTCCGGACTCTTCGAGGCGCAGGGGATCACGGTGGGCGGCACAGGGTTCGGCGCCTACCTGCAGGCGATCCCGTTCATCTTCTTCGGCTGGGCCGCCCTGGCCGTGGCTCTCCTCATGAGCGCCGGCTGGCTGCCGAAGCTCGGTGCGATCAAGCGTGATGCGTTGCGTGCCGACCGGGACGGCGATGTCTTCCCGCTCGGAACCACTGACGATGAGCGGCGGGCCGAGGGCACCGCTCTCCTCGCGGAGCTCAAGGCCGACGACCCCGACGGCTCCACGGCGCAGCGCGTGGCCACCGCGCTCGCGACCTCGACCGACACCGAACGCAAGCCGCAGCCCTGGGGCTTCCTGATCGCGATGGCCGTGCTGGTCGGTGTGACGATCGCCACCGATGCGAATGTCGTGGCCGGTACCGCCGCGGCTCTCGCGGTCACTCTGGTCATCGTGCTCGTGCAGCGCCGGCTCAGCATCCGCGGGGTGCTGGACGCGGCGCTCGAGGGCATCGAGAGCATGCTGTTCGTCATGATCCTCACGGTCCTCGCGTTCATGGTGCAGGAGATGAACATCGCCTTGCAGCTCGCGGAGTTCGTGATCCAGGTCACCGAGCCCGTGCTCACCCCGGCGCTGCTGCCGGCGATCGTCTTCGCGGTGTGCGGCATCTACGCGTACGCCACCGGATCGTTCTGGGACCTGGCCGCCGTGATCACCCCGGTCGTGCTACCGCTGGCGCTCGCGCTCGGCGCCGATCCGATCCTCGCGGGTGCCGCCGTGTTCTCCGGCGCCGCGCTCGGCAGCACCACCTGCCTCTATGGGGACGGCATCATCCTCGCGTCGAGGTCCATCGGCATCAAGCCGCTCAACCTGATGATCGCGATCCTCCCGTACGCGGGGATCGCCGCCGGTGTGTCGTTCGTGCTCTACCTGGTCACGGGCTTCGTGACGGCCTAGCAGCGGGACCCAGCGACGGGGGTCAGCCCAGGGTGCTCAGGAAGATGAACGCCGCCTGACCCGCGAAGAACAGGACGAGGAATCCGAGGAGGGCGGCGGCCAGCGAGAGCCGGCCGTCGAACCCCTCGACCTCGTCGATGCCGACCTTGCGGGCACGGAACGCCAGCACGAGGGTGGCCACGCCGAGGGCCAGCTGCACCCAGGGGCTGGCGGGCCCGATGACCTTCGGGAAGGCGATCAGCAGCCCACCGATGACGCCGGTCGCGAAGCCGGTCCAGGTGAGGATGCGGACGGTGCGGCGAGCGCTCTCGGCAGACATGCCTCCGAGCCTATCCGGGCTCAGGCTCCCGTCAGCACCAGCCAGAGCAGGGCGCCGTTCAGTGCGATCAGCAGTACCGAGGCCACGATGCCGGCTGCTGTCGTCCACCGTCGATTGACCCAGGCGCCGAGGGTCCGTCGCTGTGCCGTGAGCACGACCAGCGGAATCAGGGCGAACGGGATCCCGAACGAAAGCACCACCTGACTGAGCACGAGGGCGAGCGTCGGATCGAAACCGATCCCGAGGATCACGAGAGCGGGGATCAGCGTCACCAGCCGCCGTGCGAGCAGGGGGATGCGCACGTGCAGCAGGCCGTGCATGATCTCGGCTCCCGCGTAGGCGCCGACCGACGTCGAGGCGAGACCGGAAGCGAGCAGGCCGACCGCGAAGAACGTGGCCACGACCGGTCCGAGGCCGGCGGCGAGGGCGGCGTGTGCCCCCTCGAGCGAGTCGGTGCCTTCGACCCCCGCCAGGTTCGCGGCGGCGAGCAGGAGGATGCAGAGGTTGACCGAACCTGCGATCACCATCGCGACCGATACATCCCAGCGGGTGGCGGTGAGGAGCCGACGGATGCGCGAGCTCTCGGTGCGCACGGCTTCGTCGCCGGCGTGCGCGGTCGTCGCCCCGAAACGGTCGCGGGCGAGGGAGGAGTGTGCGTAGATCGCGTGCGGCATGATCGTCGCCCCGAGGATCGAGGCTGCCAGCAGCACCGATCCGGTGTCCTCGAAGCGCGGCACCATGCCGCCCAGGATCCCTGCCGGATCCGGCGGAGCCACGAACACACCGGCGACGAAGCCGATCGTGATGATGGCCATCAGTCCGATGATCACGAACTCGAACGGACGTGCGCCGCGACGGTTCTGCACCGTGAGGAGGATCATCGAGACGGCGCCCGTGATCAGGCCGCCGAGCAGCAGGGGGACGTCGAAGAGCAGGTTCAGGGCGACCGCCCCGCCGATGATCTCCGCGAGATCGGTGGCCATCGCGACGAGTTCGGCCTGCACCCAGTACGCCCGGCGTGCCCAGGGGCGGCGCAGGCGGGTGCCCAGCACCTCGGGAAGGCTCTGCCCCGTGACGACACCCAGTTTCGCGGAGAGGTACTGGATGAGCCAGGCCATGACGTTGCCGGCGACGACGACCCAGACCAACAGGTAGCCGTATTGGGCGCCCGCGGTCATGTTGCTCGCGACGTTTCCCGGGTCGAGGTAGGCGACCCCGGCGACGAGGGCGGGTCCGAGCAGCCACAGCCCGCGGGGCGCGGTCGCCGGGGTCAGATCCTTCGTGGTTCCCGGAAGCACAGAATTTTTAGGCACACCGAAACCGTAGCCTATTTTTAGGCATACCGAAAAGTCCTCGGTGCCGGCTCCGCGGAGGCGGCGATAGCCTGGCGGGATGGATGATGCCTCGGCGGACCGCACGACACCGGACCTTTCGGCGGCCGCGGCTACGGGCTCCATCGGCCAACCCGGCTACGGCGTCGGACCCTGGCCGGGCGGTGCGGAGGCCTGGCCCGAGGGGGAGCAGTACGACCCTGTCCTCTTGGCCGAGGGTGACACCCGCAACGTGATCGACCGCTACCGCTACTGGCGGATGGAGGCGATCGTGGCCGACCTCGACACCCAGCGGCATCCGTTCCACGTCGCCATCGAGAACTGGCAGCACGACATGAACATCGGGTCGATCGTGCGCAGCGCCAACGCCTTCCTCGCCGACACCGTGCACATCATCGGTCGCCGACGGTGGAACAAGCGCGGGGCGATGGTGACCGATCGCTACCAGCACGTCGTGCACCACGAAGACGTCGAGACCTTCGCGGCGTGGGCTGCGGCCGAAGGGCTTCCGATCATCGCGGTCGACAACGTCGACGGTGCCGTCCCCGTCGACAAGGCAGAACTCCCGTTCCGCTGCGTCCTCCTCTTCGGTCAGGAGGGGCCCGGATTGTCCAGCGAAGCGCTCGCCGCGGCCTCCGCGCACATCGAAATCACCCAGTACGGCTCGACGCGCTCGATCAACGCCAGCGCTGCGGCGGCCGTGATCATGTACGAGTGGTGCCGCCGTTACGCCGGCTGAGCCGTCGCGATGACGACCGTCGAGCAGTCGTCAGCCGCGGTCGATGCCGAAGATGTGGCGATAGATCGCGCTGACGTCCCGGTCGAGGTGATCGATGCGCTCGTGGATGGCCCGGATCTCGGTGCGCACGCCGCTGAACTCGCTGCCCGACTCGGTGCGCACGCTGGCGAACTCGTTCCTGAACTCGGTCCGCACGCTGGCGAACTCGTTCCTGAACTCCGTCCGTACGCTGGCGAACTCGTTCTTCAGCTCGGTGCGCACGCCGTCGAAGCCGTTCTGCATCGTTCGCAGGAACATCGTCGACATGAGTGTGAGCGTTCCGAACATGGCTGCGGCGAAGACACCGATCAGTGTCCAGACCTGTGGTTCCGTCATCCCCAGCATCCCCTCATTGTTCCTCGATGATCGTCGAGGCGCCAGGGAACGGAGGCCTAGTATTCCGGGGAACTCAGCGATTGTGGAGAAGTCGTTCTCGCGGAAGTCTGTGCAGTCAGCTCGGGCGCTGAACCGGCACCCGGGATCATGCCGACGCGGTGAGCCAGCGTCCTGAGCGCACGCGCCAGCCGAGGGTGCCGAGCCGGGCGAGCAGATAGACGCCGAAGAAAGCCACGGCCAGCCAGACGAGGCCTGCGGATCCGTCGACGCCGACCGCGGAGATGATCCACAGTGCAGGCAGGAACGGCACGAGGTTCACGCCGCCGGCGATCGCGAGGTACCGCGCATCGTTCGCGCCCATGAGCACCCCGTCGAGCACGAAGACGACACCGGCGATGGGCTGGGCGACGGCGAGCACGAGCAGCGCAGGCTGCACGAGAGCGGCGACCTCGGCGTCGCCGGTGAACACGATGCCGAGCACCCCGGAGAGGGCGGCGATCAGCCCGCCGACGATCACGCCGAACCACGCACCCCACGCCACCGTCCGTGCCAGCACCCGGTGCACCTGTCGCTCGTCGCCGGCACCGAGTTCCTTGCCGATCAACGCCTGCGCGGCGATCGCGAGTGCGTCGAGAGCGAAGGCCGCAGCCGAGAAGATCGTGAACACGATCTGCCACCCGGCCAGTTCATCGGTCCCGATCCCGGTCGCGATCCCCACCGTCGCGAGCAGCGCGACACGCAGGCTCACGGTGCGCAGGAACAACCAGCCGCCCGACGTGGCCGTGTTGCGGATGCCGGCGCGCTGCGCGCGGAGCGAGGCGCTGTGGCGCGTGGCCAGGTGGCGGACCACCAGGGCGTAGGCGGCCACCATCCCCCACTGCGCGGTCACGGTTCCGGCGGCCGAGCCCGCGATGCCCCAGCCGAGTCCGTAGATGAACAGCCAGTTCAGCAGGGCGTTCGCGCCGAAGCCGAGCCCTGCGATCCAGAGCGGCGTCATGGTGTCCTGCATGCCCCGGAGCAACCCGGTCGCCGCGAACACGATCAGCATCGCGGGGAGACCCCACATCGAGATCACGAGGTATTCGTTGGCCTGTGCGGCGACGGCCTCGCTCGCGCCGAAGAGCGATACGAGCCAGGGCGAGGAGACGGCGCCGATCACCGCGAGGACGGCTCCCAGTCCGAGGGCGAGCCACATCCCGTTGATGCCGACCGACACGGCCTCACCCGGCTGACCTGCGCCGAAGCGACGCGCCACCGCCGGCGTGGTCGAGTAGGCCAGGAAGACCATGAGTCCGACGATGGTCTGCAGCACGGCCGCGGCGATGCCGAGCCCGGCGAGCGGAGTCGTGCCGAGATGTCCGACCAGCGCGGCATCGACGATCAGGAAGGCCGGCTCCGCGACCAGCGCGCCGAGAGCAGGAATGGCCAGGCGCAGGATCTCTCGGTTGAGGGAGGTGCGCGCGGTCATCCTCCGAGCCTATGACCTGGCACGGACCTCGTCCGCCCGACTCAGGCGCCCACGGGCAAGCGGATGTCGAACCGCGACCCGCCGTCGGCGTTGTGCGCGCTGATCACCCCGTTGTGCGCCTCGACGATGCCGCGCGCGATCGCGAGCCCGAGGCCGGCACCGCTCGTGCCGTGGACGCTCGTGCCGGG
>WPCJ01273034.1_pt1 | contig 12585 bp, 13 predicted proteins | sample 5399831 | NCBI WGS metagenome assembly WPCJ01 (sample SAMN12869470, study PRJNA574797) | sludge metagenome | isolation source: wastewater treatment of pH10 | place: China:Beijing | collected 2019-05-20 | reverse complement strand
GGTCAACTTCTTCATGGAACAGGCTGCCGCCGCCCAGGCTGTGTCCGACGAACCGCAGATGTCGATATTCACTAATCCTACAGTAGATGTGGGATATGCCCTGTTCGCAACGATCATACTGATCATCTCAGGGGTGATCGCCGGTTATCTGCCCGCCCGCAAAGCGGTAAAGGTGAAACCGATTGAAGCGATGAGACAGGAATAGGTCAAGGTGGAAAGGTGATTTGAATTAGCTATTACTAATTACTAATTACCAATGGGTTAATATGACACAAGTTCCCAATTTTTCACTTTTAATTTTTAGTTTTTCACTTTTAATTTAAAAGTATGTTTGATTTAGACAGGTGGCATGAAATATGGATCACTATCACGCACAATAAATCACGGAGTGTGCTGACCGCCTTTAGCGTCTTCTGGGGAGTGCTGATGCTGGTGCTGATGGTGGGATCAGGCAATGCGCTCGAAAAAGGTATCTTTTCACAGATCGAAGGGTTTGCCACCAACTCCTGTTTCTTTGAAGCCAACCGGACAACACTTCCTTACAAGGGTTTCCGGAAAGGAAGGAGATGGAACATTACCAACAGCGATATTCCTGTGATAAAAGAAAAGGTAAGTGAATTGCAGTACATCTCTCCCATGCTGTTCAGCGGCGGCAATGAAAAAAATGTGGTGAGGGGCGATAAAAACGGCTCCTACCGGATAAAAGGCTGTTATCCCGAATACGACCTGATAGAAAAGAGCAAAATGCTTTACGGACGGTATGTCAATGATATCGATATCGCAGAAAAGAGAAAAGTATGCGTCATCGGAGAACGTATCTATGAAGTACTCTTCCAGAAAGGAGAAGACCCTACCGGCAAACAGGTCCGTGTGAATGGCATCTATTTCCAGGTGGTGGGAGTAGCCCGTAGCACCTCAGGCGTCAATATAGGGGGTGAAACAGCCGAAACGGTTGTCTTACCATTCTCCACCATGCAACAGGCTTTCAACCAGGGAAATATCGTTCACCTACTGGCAGCCACCGCTAAAGAGGGAGTTCCGGTAAAAAAGGTGCAGGACCAGATACTGGAGATCCTGAAACAACAGCATCAGGTCTCACCCGACGACAAAGACGCGGTATGGACCATGAACATAGAGGAACAATTCAAAATGTTCAACTACCTGGGTATCGGCATATCCGCTCTGATATGGATCGTGGGACTGGGCACGCTCTTCGCGGGTGCCATCGGCGTGAGCAATATCATGCTGGTCACCGTGCGCGAGCGCACCAAAGAGATCGGTATCCGCCGGGCACTGGGAGCCACGCCGCGGAACATCATAGGGCAGATCCTCAGTGAGAGCGTAGTGCTCACGGTATTAGCAGGACTCCTCGGTATTGTGCTGGGGGTGGGCGTGCTCCGGGGGGCCGGAATCGTACTCAGCCAGGGCGACCAGTTCTTTAAAGACCCGCAGGTCTCGTTCGGCATGGCCATCGGTTCACTCCTGATCCTTATTGTGATTGGTGCTATGGCGGGATATATACCTGCACAACGGGCTATGATGATTAAACCCGTAGAAGCGATCAGTGAGGAGTAGTAAAATGTGGGAAGGTGAAAAGGAAGGAAGGTCGATTTGATTTGTTGATTTAACGATTTATGGAATTTGAATTGGAAATCAGTGTAGCTAAATCTTGAATTTTGAATATAAAATTTGAAATATAAAAAATAGTATGAAGAAAGTATTGCGAATTGTAGGATTGACCCTGTTGGGGCTCTTGGTAATATCCACCTTTGTATTTCTCTGGCAGAAATCGCGCCCGAAAATTGTGACTTACAAAATAGAGGCGGCCACCAAAGGTGATATCGAAAAACGAACTGTGGCTACGGGGAAAGTAGAACCGCGCAATGAGATCCTAATCAAACCGCAAATGTCGGGTATCATTGCCGAGGTTTACAAAGAGGCAGGCGAAACCGTAAAGGCCGGAGATATCATTGCCAGGATACAGGTAGTACCCGATATGGTGAACGAAAGCAGTGCCGAATCGCGTGTCGAAAGAGCCCGGTTGGCTGCCAACCAAAGCCGGATCAATTATGATCGGGATAAAAAACTCTTTGAAAATGAAGTGATTTCAAGGGAAGAGTTCGAGAAGGTGGAATTACAGTACAAAAACGATCAGGAAGAACTGCGCGCCGCCAACGACAACCTGAGTCTGGTGCGCACCGGGATTACCAAAAGTTCGGCACAGACCAGTAACACGCTGGTACGTTCCACGGTAAGTGGTACTATCCTCGATGTTCCTGTCAAAGCAGGTAACTCGGTGATCCAGTCCAATAACTTCAACGATGGTACCACCGTGGCATCGGTGGCCGACCTGGGGGACATGCTTTTCGTCGGCAAGATCGACGAGACGGAAGTAGGTAAACTCTCGGTAGAAATGCCCATGGAGATCACCATCGGTGCTATCCAGGACCTGAAGATCCCCGCCTTGTTAGAGTATGTCTCACCCAAAGGCATAGAAGAGAGCGGAGCCATCCTCTTCGAAATGAAAGCCGCCCTACAATTACCGCAGGATTTGTTTATCCGGGCAGGCTACAGCGCTAACGCCGATATTATTTTAGATCAGCGTAAAGATGTGGTAACCATTCCTGAAAGTTCAGTGGAATTTAGTGGCGACTCGGCTTTCGTCTATATGGTAAAGAGCGAGAAACCGCAGGAATTCGAACGGAAGCATGTGAAAATCGGCCTGTCGGACGGGATCCGGATCGAAGTGACCGAAGGGCTGAAAGAGAATGACAAGATTCGTGGAACAGAGATCATTGAGGACAAGAAAAAGTAACGACCATGCATATCAGAACTATTATCATCGCCCTGTTCTTCAGCGCTTCCCTATTTCCGGCAGCGGCACAGCAGAAATATACGCTGTTGGAGTGCATCGATATTGCGCTGGAGAACAACCGCAACATCAAACAGCAGGAAATCGGCAGGCAACAACGGGAGATCGCTTACAGCCAGGCACGTGCAGATCTGCTGCCCAATCTGAACGCTTCGGCAGGGCAGAATTTCGTATTCGGCCGCTCCATCGGCCTCGACAACGTTTATGAGAACACCAACTCATCGCAGACCAGTTTCAGTATCGGGGGTGATATCACCCTTTTCGACGGTTTGCGGATGAAACACAACATCGACGCACGGAAGGCCGACATGCAGGCGTCGGAAGCCGATCTGGAGAAGATGCGCGACGATGTGGTAATGAGTGTTTCTACCGCCTTCCTTCAGGCATTGCTCAACCGGGAGTTGCTGCAGATCGCGGAGAACCAGATCGAGACCACCCAGGCCAACCTGCAACGGCGGAGTGAATTAGTGAAAAGCGGCAAGATGGCACAGGGAGAACTCTATGAATTAGAAGCACAGTTGGCCAAGGAAGAACTGAACCGTGTGCAGGCAGAGAGCAACCTCAAACTGGCATTGCTCGATCTCGCCCAAATCATGGAACTGGAAGAATTCAACAATTTCGATATTACAGCGCCCCCCGCTGAAACGCTGATCAACGAAGCCACCCTTTTGCAGTCGGAAGCGGTATACGAAAGTGCACTGGTGAATCGTCCGGAGATACGAGGCATGCGCTACCGGCTGGAAAGCAGTGAAAAAGAACTGTTGATGGCAAAGGCACAATATTACCCCTCCCTCTCGTTCGGAGTGAATATGGGAACCGGCTACTACAGGATGAGCGGCAGGGATAACACCTCTTTCAGTTCGCAATTGCGCAACAACATGAGTAATTCGCTCGGTTTCAGCCTCCGTATTCCCATCTTCAACAGGTTCCAGATCAGGAACAGTGTCCACAGTGCAGAACTCGCCATAGCCAACACACAACTGGAAATGGACAAAACAAAAGTCGATTTGCGTAAACGGATCGAACAGGCCTATTACAACGCCACAGGAGCCAAAAGCCGTTGGGATGCAGCCCTGAAATCAATCGAAGCCAGCCGGGAAGCCTACCGTTTTGCGGAAGAGAAATACGAGAGTGGCCGTGCCAACTCTTATGAACTGTTCCTCGCAAAAAACAACCTCACACAAGTGCTGGGAGAAGAAGCACAGGCCAAATATGAATACGCATTCCGTCTGAAGATTCTTGAACTGTTGAAAGATTGAAGATTCAAGATTTAAAATTCCAAATTCAAGATTCAAGATTCTATATTCTTGACTTCAGACTTCTAACTTCTATTTTCTATTTTCTAACTTCTATTTTCTCAAACAATATGAAAATATCAGCTACATTAATTCTGATCGCAGTGCTTTTTACAGCCTGCATTTCCGCAGGGGCCCAATCACGCCAGGCTGCGGATCAATTTGAAGTAAGTGAATTTACGGCTATCGAATCATCGGTAATAGCTAACATTCATATCAAGCAATCCCCTACTGTAAGTGTGACTGCAGAGGGTAGTGAAGAACTGCTCAACCTCCTCGACGTGCGGATGGACAACGATAAACTGATCCTTACAATGGAAGACCGTCATCTGAGAAGAAATAAAGGACGTTCTGAGAAGTTGCTTATTTCCATCTCCACTCCTACCCTGACCAGGCTCGATTTCGATGGTGTGGGGAATATCGAGATCGATGGCGCTTTCAGTACCCCCGAACTGACTATCGATTCGGAGGGGGTAGGCAATCTCAGGGCAGACAAACTCGATGCCGGATCCATTTATATCTCTTCCGAAGGAGTGGGCAACATCTCTTTGGGTGGCAAGACCGACAAAGTGGAGATAAAGTCCCAGGGCGTAGGAAACATCAATACTACGAAACTCACTTCACGAAGTGCCGTGGTCACGTCGCAGGGAGTCGGTAACGTAAGCTGCTACGCGTCGCAACACCTCAAAGTACGCTCAGAAGGTATCGGCAATGTCACCTATTATGGTAACCCGGCAGACAAAGAACTCAATAAAGAGGGTTTAGGAAAAATAAAAGCAGGGAATTAATCCCCTTGACTACTTGATAAATACTCTACTTCTACTTTTAATTACAAAAAATTTCGAGGACGGAGGCTTGTGAAAGTCCCCGTTCTCTTTTTTTAATATTAAACATTTACGTAAAACACCTCTAATTACGGCTTATTCGTAAATCTGCAATACAGGAATTTATAATTGCAATAAAAATGATACAATGAAAAAAACAGATTTAAAAGCCACAATCATTCTTTTGTTTGTTGTAGTAATGGTTATACCCGTGCGGAGGTCACACTCTATTGAAGAATATTTGTTCTCCGGAATAATAGTTAATTAAGTATTGGTATGTGGAGAAATATTTAGGCGGTAAAGCCATTCATTCGCTGTATGGCCGGTACACACTCATTTAATATCCGGTTGGATTATGGACCAATGCGTGTGTACGATTTTCCATTGTCCGTCGCATTCAAGTCGATACACTTCGGTACAATTCCACTTAGATACATCGTTCCCTATATATGAAAACAGGTTGAACGTAAGCACTGCCATTTCATTTACGGCGGTTACTTCCGGATTCACCATCTCATACCGGTCCACAGAGATATTTCCCTTTGCCGGTTCATAATAGCTTCTCAGGTTTTCAAGCCCGTCCATCCGCTGCTCAAGGGATGGGTCAAAATAGGTAACATCTTCGGCCGAAAGGTCGAGGTAACCACTCGGATCGCCCTGATTCCATTTTTCCAGAGCCGCTTTTTCCAACGCAATAATCGTTGCGGACAGCTCTTCCGTGTTCGTTTGTGCATACACTGATCCTGCCATAAATACCGATAAAATTAAAATTATTTTTCTCATAATGAAATTATTTTATTCTGCAAAGGTAGATACTCTGATTCTGTATCCGGAGAAACAATCACGGAAGAAATGATACTTTTCAGGGATTTCTTTGTTTTCGGAAATGCAGAGGTGTCGTCCCGGTATGTTCTTTGAATACCCGTACGAAGTAAGTAGTGTTTTCATAATTCAGGAAAGCGGCTATTTCATCGATACTCATATCGGTATATTGAAGCATCCGTTTGGCTTCCAGCAGATTTCTGCCGAGAATGTATCTCTTGGCGCTTACTCCGAAATAATCCTTTACAAGGCTGTTCAGGTGCCCGCCTGTGATAGCCAATTGTTGTGCATAATGTTCTACGGTTCTATACCGGCGGTATTCTATGTCCACCAACCGGATAAATTCTTTGATATACCGGTTCATCGGTTTCTTTTCCGTCGAAGGATATACCGAAATAAATTTCCGGTTCAGGAAGATCAGTATCTGGTAAAGCAATGCCCGGAGAATATGTTTGTCATACTCCTTAAAAGATACGATTTCATTTTTTACGTCCTGAAACAGGGTAGCCAGTTTATAATAATCGTCAGATGTCAATTGCAGAACCGGTGGTTTTTCATATGTATGGAAAAAGGAAAGATGTCGTATAAACTGCGTGTCGTTGAAAAATGTATATAGAAACTCATCTTCGAAAATCAGAACATAACCTTTTGGGGTATCATCCGTGTTCCATTTTCGCACCTGTCCCGGGGAGGAAAAAAAGACAGTCCCTTGTTCAAGGGGTTGTTCATGGAGATCAATGACAAGGGATCCGTATCCACTGGTAATAACGGTAATATCATAATAAGACAACCGTTGAACGGGCGATGCTTTTATGTATTTTTCCAAATCTTCCAACCGGATAAGATCAATCAGCAATTCCTGACCGTATTTTGTCCTGAAAAAATCATATTGTATGATCATTCCGTACCACGATTAACTGGTTTTAAACTTTTCATTTTCATCCGCCCAGCGGATAGACCGTACCTATAACACGCAGGTTTTCCATCCTCTGCGACGGGCAAATTCTTCATTCTTCATTCTTCATTCTTCATTTTCCCTGTCATACCGATATCCCGCATCCAGGAAAGGACGCGGTGAGGCCATTCATTCACAGTATGGCCGGTATTGCGTAATCCATAACCATGACCACCGGAGGGATACAGATGCATTGCTGCCGGCACATTTGCCTGTTTCAGTGCATAATAATAAAACAAACTGCTGTCGATATAGCTCTTGTCGTCCTGAGTCTGGATAAGGATGGTGGGAGGTGTGCCAGCATTTACTTTCAGTTCGGGAGTAATCGAGAAATTCTCTCCCGATAAATACGCCGGATAGATAAGGATACAGAAATCGGGACGAAGATTCGCCTCATCAAAAGCATCGGTCTTCGGATAGGTACGTTCTCCATACTCCGTACTGGCCATGGCTGCGAGATGTGCTCCGGCGGAGAACCCCATCACTCCGATCCTATCCGGGTCGATATTCCATTCATTTGCATGGGAACGTGTATAAGCAATGGCACGTTGCAGATCCTGCAATGGCGCTGTATGCTTTTCCAATCCTTCACGACGCGGCACACGGTATTTCACCAATACACAGTTGACGCCGAAACTGTTGAAACGTTTACAAATCTCAGACCCTTCGAGGTTATATGCCAGGATATTGTAACCGCCCCCCGGATTCACAATGATAGTGGCACCGGTATTATTGCCGGCAGGTGCAGGATAAAAGGTGAGCGTCGGTTCACTCACATTACTGATACGGAGTACAGGGCATCCGGCGACCTTGTTGCCACCCAGGTCATCTACCTGTTTCATCTTCCGGGATTCGCCCGGTGCTCCGTCGGGAAATAACAGTACCGGATTATGTTGTGCCATAAGGGTTATCGTCATTGCTGAAAAGAAGAAAAGTGAGAATATAGTCCGTTTCATTGTCTTTTTACATGATTTTGTTTCATGGCAAAGATAAGGATTTTTCAAATCCGAAGATGAAACAGATTCATTTTATATTACTATGATAGAAGAAAAACGGCCGGTTGGTACTATCTTTGCACTCTAATTATAATTGCAGCAAATGGATCAAAAACAATATCTTCTGGGGATGACGCTTACCGAAATTACCGAAAGCGTTACTGAACTGGGATTGCCCAAATTCACCGGCAAGCAGATTGCCGACTGGATCTATGTGAAACGGGTGAAGCGCATCGATGAGATGACCAACATTTCATTAAAAAACCGGCAACTTCTCTCGGAGAAATTCGATATAGGAAGGTCAGAACCGTTAGATATACAGACATCAGTAGACGGCACACGGAAGATGCTGTTCAGGACATACAGCGGGAAATTTATCGAGACAGTGACTATCCCCGAAGAGGACCGCCTCACCATCTGCGTCTCCTCACAGGTGGGATGCAGGATGAACTGCGACTTCTGCATGACGGGTAAACAGGGATTCCATGACAACCTCACTGCTACGGAAATACTGAACCAGGTCTACTCGGTACCCGGCTCAGAAGAGATCACCAACCTGGTATTTATGGGAATGGGTGAACCATTGGATAATTACAAAAACGTGAAGAAGGCGTCGGAACTGCTTCAGGTTGAATATGGACTGGGTTGGAGCCCCAGGCGGATCACACTCTCCACCATCGGGTTGACATCAAACCTGAAACGGTTTCTCGATGAAAGCAAATGCCATCTGGCGGTCAGCCTTCACAACCCGATCCCGGAAGAGCGGCTTGCCATTATGCCGATTGAGAAATCGGCACCTTCGTCTTCAGTGATCGATATGTTGAGGGAATACGACTGGAGCCATCAGCGCAGACTTTCGTTCGAATACATCATGTTCGACGGAGTAAACGATTCGCTGCTCTACGCGCGCGAACTGGTCAAACTGCTCGCCGGACTGGATTGCCGCATCAACCTGATCCGTTTCCATGTGATCCCGATGAGTAACCTCAAACCCTCCACCAACGAGAATATGGTCAAATTCCGCGATTTCCTTACCGCCAAAGGGTTTATCTGCACCATCCGTGCTTCGCGGGGAGAGGATATCTTCGCCGCCTGTGGCATGCTGTCGACGGCGAAACTGGTGTAAACAGGTTTCTCTACTACCTACCCTAAGGCCGCCAGAGGGTTACCCGATTAGCCCGTACTATACTGCTTTTACCTTTGGGTATAACCGGAATAACTGCCGGATCGTTATCCAGATCGTACTTCTTTCCGTCAGCAGGGATAATCTTCAGGAACCAGTGGGAATTACCCGAATTGGGAGCATGGAAATAGTCGGCTCCAATCAGCAAATATTTCCCATCGGGAGAAAACTCGGCAAAAATTTCTTCATTTTCTTTACTATCGGTCACCTGTACCAGATTCTCGCCATCGGTATCCATCATAAACATATGCCGCCCAATATAAAAAGTCATCTTCTTGCCATCGGGGCTTACCCGGATATTTCCCCAATTTTCATAATTCATCTCCCTGATCGGAGTAATGGAAGTATAAGGAGGGTCGGTGCGCAAAAGTATCTGGTTAAAAGTGAACAAAATCGCATTGTCCGGCAACCATACCGCCTCATCATCCGATGAAAAACCTTCACCATTGACAGCCGGCATTTGATGCTTTACCTCTCCGTCGATATCGAGGATCACAATACCGTTATCACTACCATCGGGTTGAATAAGAATCAATGTGTTGTCAAAGGATATTTCGCCATGATTTCGCGTATTGTCACTATATAAAGGGACATAATCGAAATAATTCATAACCGTATTGTCTTCTACATTTACCAACGTGAATCGTGTCCGGTCGTAGGTTCCTGATTCTCTCGAAGTGATAATCCGTGTCTTGCCATCGCGGCTCAGTCCCCAACTTACCGTGCTGTATGCATTATATTCGAACAGGACTGACTCTTCCCAGGTCTACATATTTATCCTGTTCACTTCCGAAGTATATTGATGATAGATATGGCCGGGCAGTTGTACCGTTCCCGGGGGCGGAGTACCTCCATCACCATCATTGTCGTCACCATAACCACCTGATTTCGCGCATGCTAAAAGCAAAAAGGGTATTGTAATCAATAAGACCCTGCCTACATTGAATACTTTTTCCATATTGACTGTGATTTTTAATTTGTAGAGGTTATTCCTCTGAACAACCCTTAACCTACAACCGAAATAAAATAATGATTGTTCATACCGATTCCTGAAAACCATGTTTCTCCCGGTATGTTTAACGATTATTTTAACCTTTCCGGTTTTATTTCACACAAATAATCGTATATTTGTTTATTAAAACAGGCCGGTTCAATGTTTAGAGCCGTTGAGTTCTTTTGACTGACGGCCCGTTCAGCCTGATTTTGATTATTGGGTTTAATATGGAGGTTCCTAAAGTTAAAAACGAAATATAAACCTTTTAAAACTACGTCGATATGAAGAAGCAATATGCCGTATTACTGCCAGTTATTCTTGCCCTGCTAACGCTGTTTACATCGTGTGATGGCAGTGGGAGTTTTTTCTCCGCTTCGGGAACAACCAATGAAGTGATTGTAATAATGGACGAGAATGCTTGGGAAGGTCCTGCAGGAAGGTCCCTTTTCGGCGTACTTAATTCTAACGTAAAGGCACTACCCCAGCCCGAGCCTAACTTCCGGATACTGCAACTTACCCCGGAAAATTTCACCAGTACTTTTAAGGTAGCCCGGAACGTGATTATTCCCGAAATATCGGACATATACAGTTACCCCAAACTCACGGCAGATCTCGACAAATACGCCATGGGACAGGTCATCATGAATATCCATGCTCCCGATACGGCCAGTTTTGTGGAGTTCGTGACTGAAAACAGGGAGAGCATCGTAGATTATTTCATCACCAAGGAGTTGGAACGGAATGCCAACTATCTGAAAAACCAGATAAAAGAGCCGGTATCACGGGTAAAGCAGATTTTTGGTATTAATATGCATTTTCCAAAGGGATTGCCCAACATTACAGAACATGAGAACTTTTATTGGGCTACCAACAATGCTGCACGCGGTCGTCAGGATATCGTAATATACCAGTTTCCCTATACCTCAGAGACCGTTTTCGAGAAGGATTCCCTCATCAGTATCCGCAACAGGGTATTGGGTGAATATATAAAAGGGTCATTCGACTCCCAAATGGCTACAGCTACCGTCTACTCTCCCGATTACCGGAAAATGGAGACGGACGGCCTCTTTAGGGCCGAATTGCGTGGCCTGTGGGAAATGACCACCGATATGATGGGCGGACCGTTTGTAATGCATGCGTTTGTAAACGAGAATACCGGCATGGTGGTGGTCGCCGAGGTATTTGTATATGCCCCGGAAATGAATAAACGGAATCTGCTTCGTAATCTGGAATCCGCATTATACACCATCAGTATTCCAAAAGATGAGAAGAAGGAGTCTTAATAAATTATTATATAGATTTTTAATCACACATAAGTTATTAATTAACACATATACATGTCAGAATTAATCAAGGTGGGCATCACCCATGGCGACGTGAACGGCGTAGGATATGAGATCCTGCTGAAGGCTTTCTCGGATGCCAGAATACTCGAGTTGTTCCACCCGATCGTATACGGATCATCCAAATCGGCGTCCTATCACCGAAAGGTGCTGAACAGTGACGCGATGAATTTTCATATTATCTCCAAGGTTGAAGAATCGCATGAAGGGAAGGTCAATCTGGTCAATTGTGTCAAGGAGGAGATTAAGATAGAGTTGGGATCGGCAAGCAACGAAGCCGGAGAATCAGCTTATACGGCATTGGATATTGCATGCCGCGATCTGGCCCATGGCAAGATCGACCTGCTGGTCACTCTTCCCATCAATAAAGACACGATCCAGAACGATCATTTCCAATTTCCCGGGCATACCGAGTTCCTGGAGGAGCGGTTTGCCTCGGACGGAGAAAAAGCGCTGATGATCATGGCCACGGAAACCATGCGTGTAGCGCTGGTCACTGCCCATGTCCCTCTCTCTAAAGTTTCGACGAAACTCTCCAAAGAATTGATCATGGAGAAACTGAAAACGCTCAACCATTCGTTGAAGCGTGACTTCAGAGTAGAGAATCCCCGCATTGCCGTACTGGGATTGAACCCCCATGCCGGCGAAAACGGGTTATTGGGGAAAGAGGAAGAAGAGATTATTGCACCCGCGGTGAAAGAGGCGCAGGATGAATGGATCCTCTGTGCCGGTCCTTTTGCTGCCGACGGTTTTTTCGGATCAGGGCGCTTCAAGGAGTTCGATGCCATACTGGCGATGTACCACGACCAGGGATTGATCCCTTTCAAGACCCTTGCTATGGATTCGGGAGTCAATTTTACGGCCGGACTCCCTATCGTCCGCACTTCACCCGACCATGGTACCGCTTACGATATCGCGGGAAAGAATCTGGCTTCCGATGAATCGTTCCGTCAGGCTATCTATATGGGGATCGATATTTTCAGGAACCGGCTGGCTTATGATGAAGCCCGTAAGAACCCCCTTAAAAAGATGTTCTTCGATCGCGGTAAGGACGATGAAAAACTCGATCTGACCGGTGAGGAAGAGATATAAGAAAATTCAAGATTCAGGATTTGAGGTTGAAATTTCAGGCTGAGTTTGGAATTTCAAGATTCAACAATTTCACAATTCAACGATTTTGATAAATCGGGTAGGAAATGAGGGATTATTTCCCTCATTGTCCTCCCACACCACCGCTCGTACGGTTCCGTAAGCGGCGGTTCCTTATTTACGATACCACTTTGCGATAACTGTCTATAAGAA
>WPCJ01217309.1_pt1 | contig 12588 bp, 12 predicted proteins | sample 5399831 | NCBI WGS metagenome assembly WPCJ01 (sample SAMN12869470, study PRJNA574797) | sludge metagenome | isolation source: wastewater treatment of pH10 | place: China:Beijing | collected 2019-05-20 | reverse complement strand
CTTTAATGATTTGTCTAAGTATGTTTCTACCCAAATACTTATAGATTGTCTATTTTATTTTACCGAAAAAGTCATATATAATAATGTGTGCAATAACCTAATTCTTGCGAATAAAAATGAAGTTTACTCCTAGCTCTCTTTTTGGAAGGTTTTTATTAATTATTATATTGCCCATGCTGCTATTGCAGGTGGTAATAACCGTAATATTTTATCAAAGACATTGGGAAAAAGTTACTGAACATATGCAAGATGCTTTAGTCGGGGAAATAAAAACCGTATTAAATATAGCAAGTAATGAGCTAGTAAATAAAAAAGTTCTAAACGAGATATTGCCACTTAGCTTAGATGTAAAAGTTATAAGTAAAAAAGATTCTTTACAATTTAAGAAAGGATTACCTAAACATAAAGTTGATCAAGACTTACGAGTTTTTAAAGCTAGACTACAAAAATTAATCGATCGCCCGTTTTATATAAGCTATATCAGTGACCGTTCCAGTATAATCACAGTATACGAAGTAAGAGATAACCTTATAGAGATAAGCTTCTCAAGTAAGCGAATTAAAAGTCCTACTACCTATATATTTATGATATGGATGATAGGAGCTGCTTCGCTTTTAATATTAATTTCAGTAATATTCATGCGTAATCAAATAAAATCCATAACTAGGCTTGCCGAAGTTGCAAATAGTTTTGGGAAAGGTCATGATATAGAGTTCTTTAAGCCAACAGGGGCAAAAGAAATTAGGACTGCAGGTTATGCTTTTATAAAAATGAAGCAAAGAATCGAACGGCAAATTAAATATAGAGCAGAATTACTTGCACATATTTCGCATGATTTGAGAACCCCGCTTACTAGACTGAAATTACAAACTGCTATGCTTGATGATAAGGTAGCTGCAGCAGAAATTAGCCATGATTTAGTAGAAATGGAAGAAATGGTTAGCAGCTATTTGGATTTTGCTAAGGGCGAAGGCAATGAGGATGTTTTAGAAGTTGATGTAGTAGAGTTAATAAAAAAAACTTTATTAAAGTTCAGCGACCCGAGAATTAGTTTTAAACCTTCCATTGAGTCACAAAAAATACGCTTGCGCGCACATGCATTTCAGCGAGCAATTAATAACATCATTGAAAATGCTATAAAATATGCAAAAAGTAAAATAGATGTGCTTCTAAATAAGACCGATGGATATATTTATATTACTATGGATGATGACGGCAAAGGTATAGATGACCAGCATAGAAAAATAGTATTTAAACCATTTCAGAAGGTAAATCCTAGTAAAGAAGGTTATGGACTCGGGCTTGCAATTGTAAAAAGCATAGTTCAGGCTCATGGTGGGAAAATTAAACTTGCCCGAAGTCCTTATAATGGGTTAAGAGTTATAATAATATTTCCTATTTGATTATTTTAATGGATATCACTCGTATTTTATTAATTATTGATGGTTGGGGTTATAACCCTTCACCGGAGTATAATGCAATTCTTTTAGCGAAAACACCTAACTATGCTAAATTACTTCAGAAGTATCCTCACTCCTTGCTTGAAACTAGTGGAATGATGGTTGGGCTGCCGGATGGGCAGGTGGGCAATTCTGAAGTTGGGCATATGGCGATAGGAAGTGGAAGAGTGGTATTACAGGACTTACCCAAAATTAGTTTTGCAATTGAATTAAAAGAAATTGAGCATAATCAAGTGCTAATTAAGCTAATTGAAACTCTTCGGAAAACTGGTGGAACATGCCATATTATAGGGCTTATATCAGATGGTGGGGTGCATTCTCACATTGATCATATAATCGCTTTAGGTAAAATATTGCTACGGGAAAACATAAAAGTTTCAGTTCATGCAATTACTGATGGAAGGGATACCCCCCCAAAGAGTGTTCTTAATTACCTAAAGCTTATTAAAGAGGCCGATTTAGAGGTTGCAAGCATTTGTGGCAGATTTTACGCTATGGATAGGGATAAAAGGTGGGATAGAGTTGAGTTAGCGTATAACGCGATTGCTGCATCAGACGCACCAAAATTTAATGATCCGATAGAAGTTGTGCAAAAGAGTTATCAAACAGGAATAACCGACGAGTTTATTCTTCCTCATGTAAAGATAAATTACCAGGGTATAAAAGAACAAGATGGGGTTTTAGTAACAAATTTCCGTGCTGATAGAGTAAGACAAATTTTAAATGCATTATTAATAGATGAGTTTGATGGATTTAAAAGGGAAAAAGTAAAAATAGCTTTATCAGTTGGTATGACTCAATACTCGGAAGAATTAGATAGGAATATGGCTACCCTATTCCCTGCCGAGAATATAAGTAATACACTAGGCGAAATAATATCTAACAATGCTATGCGGCAGTTAAGATTGGCAGAAACTGAAAAATACGCTCATGTCACTTTCTTTTTGAATGGAGGTAAGGAAGAGCCATTCATAGGTGAGGAAAGAATATTGATTCCTTCGCCTAAAGTGAAAACTTACGATCAAGCTCCCGAGATGTCAGTTTATGAGCTTACGGATAAGCTTATTAAAGCAATTGAGAGCAGATCTTATAATTTTATTTGTGTGAATTTTGCTAATGCAGATATGGTAGGACACACAGGAAATATTGAAGCAACAATAGCAGCAATAGAAGCAATAGATAAATGTTTAGGAAAGATTATAACTATGGTGGAAGAAAAGAAAGCAGAATTATTAATTACTGCTGATCACGGGAATGCAGAATTAATGAAAGATATCCATACCTTAGAACCTTATACTTCGCATACCTTATTTAAAGTTCCATTTATATATGTTGGAGAAAGAAACTTAAGATTAAAAGATGGGTCCTTATCTGATGTTGCTCCTACCATTCTTGAACTAATGGATATCAAAAAACCTTTTGAGATGAGTGGGGTATCCTTAATCGCTAAATAGACTTGGATAAAAAATGATTTTTCGTACCTCAACTAATTGCTAATCTGATTTACTGAGCGGTGTGTATTATAATAACTTTTATCAAGTATAACAAAGTTTAATTAGGGAGTATTGGAGCAGGAATCACAGATGTCTATAATTAAATAACCTTAACCTTCCTGTTACAAGACCAAAACCTAATGGTATATTGCAACCTATTAGTGATACCGTTTCAGCGGTCGATAGTATAACTAGCAATTCGTATTTAAAGTGGGATCATTTTTAGTTTCTACAGCTTTTAAATCTATGGCTATCGGAGTTTCAATGTTACATGCTGAAAGAGTAAATGCTGGAATAGAAGGTCAACAAGGTAAAGAAATATAGGATCATACTTTGAGCGCGCGTGAGCATTAGTAAAGTTAAGCTAGCGGCTTAATCAATTTATAACCAACCTTTCCTCTTAAAGTAATAATAAGGAGCGAGAGCTGAAATTATAATCATCAATATCGCCATCGGGTAGCCGAATGCCCAATCAAGCTCCGGCATATTTTTAAAGTTCATGCCGTATATACTTGCAACCAAGGTTGGCGGCATGAATGCCGCTGCTGCAACTGTAAATACTTTTATTATAGAATTTTGCTCAACGCTTAACATGCCGAGCGTTGCATCAAGTAAGAAACTTACTCTTTGTGATAAAAAGTTCGCATATTCAGTTAGAGATATAACTTCCCTGGTAATAGTTCTAAATTTAGAACGGCTTTCCTTCCTACTCACATATTTTAAAGTATCGATTTGGCTATAAAAAATTAACATACGGTTAATACTTAATAAGCTTTCTCGATTTTTTGAAATAACGTTACCGGTACGTCCAATACTTTTGATCATATTATTAAAATGAAACCCAGAATTATCTTTGATTGATGCGCTTCCCTTACCAACTTTTTTCTCAAAAACATTTTTCAAAATAGCATCTAAATCATTCCCTGATGTTTCCAGCGCGTCAGCGATTCTGTTCATTAAAGAGTCAATTATTCCCTCGAGGGCAATTTCAGGAGAGGAGCAAATTTCAGGTGTTCGCATTGCACGAGCTGCAAAGTTATTAAAAGGACGCGGGCGGCTAAATCTTAAGGTGACTAGATAAAGAGGTGTTAAAATAAAAGTAATTGCCGTCGCATCTGGATACTCTGAATTCGGCTTGTGTAATACCGTAACTGTCATATAATATGAATCCCCTTCCTTATAAAAAGGGCTCATTACCTCAATTTTATTCATTTCCTCACGGGTAGGTGCATCAATATTAAGAGTTTTCTCAATAAATCTTTCTTCTTCAAGGGTAGGCTCTAAAAGATCAAGCCAAATTGTTCCCATAGGAATCTGATTACCCGGCTCTAATTCAACCTTATTTAAAGTGTTACTTATATTAGTATAGGCGATAATCATATGATTACACTCTTGACAACTGTGCTTGTTTGGTAAAATCTTAAATAATAATATCTGTTTTAAATGAAAAATTTAAGCAAAGCAATGTTTTTAAGTCATATAAGTTAAGGGTAGTAATAATGCTTTCAGTAATAGGAATGCTTGTAGTACTAGGAATGGTTTTTGGTTCATACGCCATAGCAGGAGGTAATATTCGCGTTATCCTGGAGGCTCTGCCATTCGAGCTTATGATAATCGGAGGAGCTGCCAGTGGGGCGTTTATGATCTCACATAAAACCTCTACTATAAAAAAAGCTCTTGCTGATTTTGGTAAGTGTATCAAAGGTACAAAATGGTCAAAAAAAGACTACGAGGAGCTACTGTGCTTACTATTTTTAATCACTAAAACTATAAAAACCAAGGGGATCTTGGTAATTGAGGAGCATATTGAAAATCCTACCGAAAGCTCGATATTCAGCAAATTTCCAAAGATACTAGCCGATAAATTTGTGGTTAGTTTTATTTGTGATACATTGAGGATAATTACTATGAGCCTTGAAGATCCTTACCAAATCGAGGATAATATGCAAAGGCAGCTAGATAAGCATGCCCATGAAATTTTAGCAGGTGCAGATGCTTTACAAAATACTTCGGATGCATTGCCTGCAATCGGTATTGTTGCTGCCGTGCTTGGAGTAATTAAAACTATGGCCCATATTGATCAACCCCCGGCAGTGCTTGGAGGGATGATAGGAAGTGCACTAGTTGGGACATTTCTCGGTGTATTTCTCTCTTATTGTTTTATTGGTCCATTTTCAAATAAAGCAAAAGCTATTCATACACAGGATTTACAGTTTTTATTTATTATAAGGGATGTGCTTATCGCGCATTTGAAAGGTAATGCTCCACAAGTTTCAGTTGAAATCGGTAGAGGTAACGTGCCTGGTGTTTATCAACCAACGTTCTTTGAACTGGAAGATGCAATGAAAGATTTAAAAGTTGAAAACAAAGAAGCGAAATCTTAATCAGATTGATATAATAGTTTAATTGGTGTAAAAAAGTAATAGGCAACAAATAATCAGCTTGGCAAATGTTACAAGAAAAAGATCGCATATTTACCAACCTTTTCGGACATCGTTCTTATACGCTGAAAGAAGCACAGAAGAGAGGAGATTGGGATAACACAAAGAGCATATTAGAGAAGACTCCGGAGCAGATAATTGAAGAAGTTAAGCTCTCAGGGCTTAGGGGAAGAGGTGGAGCAGGCTTTTCTACCGGAATTAAATGGTCATTTATGCCGAAAACGCCCCCGCAAGATAAGCCTTCCTATCTGGTAGTTAATGCTGATGAAAGTGAGCCAGGCACATGTAAAGATAGAGATATAATCCGTAATGAGCCACACAAGCTTATTGAAGGATGCTTGATTGCGGGATTTGCAATAAGGGCAAAAGCTGCATTTATTTATATCAGGGGTGAATATTATAATGAATCGGTCGTATTACAAAATGCAATCGATGAAGCATATGAAGCAGGATTAATAGGAAAAAATGCCTGTGGTTCAGGCTATGATTTTGAAGTCATTCTGCACAGAGGAGCAGGAGCGTATATATGTGGAGAAGAAACTGCGTTATTAAATAGCTTGGAAGGCAGAAAAGGAATGCCAAGATTGAAACCACCATCATTTCCAGCAGCTGTTGGTTTATATGGGTGCCCAAGCACGGTAAACAATGTAGAGACTATTGCTGTAGTTCCTGAGATTATGAGAAGAGGAGCCTCTTGGTTTTCATCGATTGGGAGGCCTAATAATTCGGGCACTAAAGTATTTTGCATTTCCGGGCATGTAAATAAGCCATGTAATGTGGAAGAAGCAATGTCTATACCGCTTAAAGAATTGATTGAAAAATATGCAGGTGGTGTGAGAGGGGGCTGGGATAATTTACTTGCAGTAATTCCCGGAGGTTCCTCGGTTCCATTGCTACCAAAAAGTATCTGTGATGAAGTGCTCATGGACTTTGATAGCTTGAAAGCAGTGAACACTGGACTTGGTACTGCGGCTGTAATTGTAATGGATAAATCAACTGATATAATTGCTGCGATTGCAAGGCTATCTAAGTTTTATATGCATGAATCCTGTGGACAGTGTACTCCTTGTAGGGAGGGTACAGGATGGCTTTATAGGATAATGAAGAGATTTGTCAAAGGTGAAGCTGAGCTAAGTGAAATCGATAAATTACTTGAATTAACTAAGCAGATAGAAGGGCATACTATTTGCGCTCTTGGAGATGCAGCTGCTTGGCCGATTCAAGGATTAATTAGGCACTTTAGAGGGGAGATTGAGGATAGGATTAAAAGGTATAAAAACCAAAGAGAAGCAGCTTAAAGATTCCCAAGAATGCCAAAAAAAAAGAAGCTAAAAAAGAAGACCAATAAAGTTAGTTTAAAGAAAAAAATAACATTTATTTTTTTAAAAGCTATGTTGGTTTTTTCTGTGGTGGCCGCTTCTTTATTGTTTTTAGTTATAGGGTATTATTCATCGGATTTGCCTGATATAGCGCAAGTGTATGAGTTTAAAAAACAACCGACCTTTACAATACTAGACAGAAATGGAAAAATTTTAGCCAACTATGGTGATCTCTATGGAAGAGACCTAAAATTTAATCAATTTCCCAAACACCTGATTCATGCAGTGATCGCGATTGAGGACAGAAGATTTTTTGAGCATTCGGGCATTGACGTCTTTGGGATCATAAGAGCAGTATATAGGAATAAAAAGGCAGGAAGAGTAGTGCAAGGGGGGAGTACTATAACCCAACAGCTAGCAAAAATCGCTTTTTTAACTCCAGAAAAAACCTTCAAACGAAAGATACAAGAGGCTTTAATTGCGATTAAGCTTGAAAAAAGATATAGCAAAGAAGAGATCCTTAGAATTTACCTTAATCGAGTTTATCTTGGAAAAGGAAACTTCGGAGTAGATGCAGCAGCGAAATTTTACTTTGGAAAGCTTGCTGAGAAACTTAGTTTATACGAGTCTGCGATATTTGCCGGGATGCTGAAAGCTCCAAGCAAATATGCGCCTTCCAATAATCATGAAATTTCCTTAAGACGTGCGAAGCAAGTTCTAGCTAGCATGGAAGAAGAAGGTTATATTTCTCATGCAGATATCAAAAAAGCAATCCCACCGATAATAATGGAACGCGGAAACGCTCGAGGAGCTTTGTATAACCCTTATTTTTCTGATTATGTGATGGAACAATTACAATTGCATATTGCAAATATGAGTCAAGATGTAAATGTTTATACCACTCTTGATTTAAACCTACAGAAACAATTGGAAGAGGTTGTTTCTAATAATATGAAAAACTCAAAAACTCAATTTAATGCTTCGGAGGTAGCGGCTGTTGCTATAAAAAGGGGAGGAGAAATTGTGGCTATGGTTGGAGGAGTCTCTTACCATAAGAGCCAATTTAATCGTGCAGTCAATGCTAAAAGGCAGCCTGGTTCGGCATTTAAGCTGTTTGTTTATCTTGCTGCTCTTGAGCAAGGCTATAAGCCCAGCACAATAGAAGAAGACTCCCCAATAAAAATTAAAAAATGGTCACCTAGAAATTTTAGCAGGCAATACCTAGGGCAGGTGACATTAGAGGAAGCTTTTGCTAAGTCGATCAATACTGTTGCAGTAAGAGTTTCCGAGAGTATCGGTAGAGAGAAAGTTATAGCTATGGCACGTAGGCTGGGTATAAAAGATAGGATGAAGAATGTGCCGAGTATTGCTCTTGGCTCAGAAGTTACTTCTCTCCTCGATCTATCCGGGGCTTATTCAGTAGTCGCGAATGATGGATTCAATATAACACCTTATGGAATACTTAAGGTTACCGATAAATCCGGAAAATTACTTTATATGCATAAGAGGAGCGGATTTAAAAAAGTAATATCCGATCTTAAGCTTAAAGAAATAAAACAAATGTTAGCTTGCGTAACTCAAGTCGGTACCGGGAAAAAAGCACATATTCAAGGAGTAGCTGTGTATGGTAAAACCGGCACCACCCAAGATCATAGGGATGCAAATTTTATTGGGTTCACTGATCATTTAACGCTTGGGGTATGGGTTGGTAATGATGATAACAAGCCAATGAAAGGAGTTATGGGAGGTGCACTTCCTGCCAAGATTTGGAAAAGTTTCATGGAGTTAAATTCTGAAAGAAATCAAATGACTATATGGAATAATATTAAAGATATTAAAGAGCCTTCTAACAATAAAAAGCCAAATTCTATAATGGATTTCTTTTTTAAAATATTCAGTAAAGAAAAAAAGAAAGAAACCATAGAGAGTATAATTGAAAAAAACATGAAAAATTAATTAGAGGTTATTGTAAATTGGAAGTTATTATAAGGAATCTTGGAGAATTAAATAAGTTTGCTGCTGCCTTTGTGGAAAGCTTAGCAGCAAAAAGCATTATTTGCTTGAGAGGGGATTTAGGGGCTGGGAAAACTACGCTTGCAAGGGATATAATAAGATATTTAGTAGGTAATCAAAACCTAGAGGCCACTAGCCCGACTTTTAATTTAGTTCATGTACATGATTCGCGCAGAGGGAAAATATGGCATTTTGACTTATATAGGCTGAAATGTTTAGAGGAGGTATACGAACTTGGTATTGAAGATGCCTTTAATAATATTGCAATCATTGAGTGGCCTGAAATAATTGAAGGTATTTTACCTAATAAAAGGATTGATATATTTATAAAATTTACCGAAAATGACGATTGTAGAAAAATTTACATTACAATGCTCCCGGAGCATGATTAAATTTGAAATTTAATAAAAGTAAAAAGAGTACACATTTAAAAAAAACTTATAAAGTGTTTTTATTGCCTTGACACTTAGGTGATTTGGTTGTAAAAATCTCTCTCATATGTTGATTTTAGAGTTGTTTTTTTAGAGTAAGGTGTGAGAGTAGCTGAGTTTGCCAAAGAAGTAAAATTAGAAGCAGTAAAGATATTATGGCCCACGCGCAAGGAGAGCTTGACCACCTGCATAATGGTGCTGTTCGTTGCGGCTATTTTTGGGGTTTTCTTTTTAGTTGTTGACTTAGTTATATATAAAATTATTCAGTTTATATTAGGTATTTAAGGAATGGACTTACCAGCTCGTTGGTATACAATAAATGCATTATCCGGCTATGAGCAGAAGGTTGCAGCGGCAATCCGCAAAGCTGCTAAGCAGAAAGGTGTAGAATCATTTTTTGAAGACCTTATCGTTCCGGTTGAGAATGTTACGGAGTTAAGAAGAGGTAAGAAAGTTAACTCTGCTAAGAAGATTTTTCCCGGATATATCTTTGTGAAGATGGTGCTTAATGATCTAACCTGGAATATCGTTAAAAATACTCCGAGCGTAGTTGGGTTTTTAGGTGTGGATGGTAAGCCTTTGCAGGTTTCCGAAGAGGAAGTTAAGAGAGTGCTGAAGCAAGTTGAAGAAGGCGCAATTGTTAAAGAGATTGAGGTAATATATAGTATTAATGAGACTGTCAAAATTATTGACGGTCCATTTGAGACCTTTGCCGGAATGATAGAAGAGGTTGATTCGGAGAGGAAACGCTTAAAGGTTTTGGTATCAATATTCGGTAGATCAACTCCGGTAGAATTGGAATTTGATCAAGTTGAAAAGTTAAAATAGGAGCCTAGTTGTGAAAGACGCAGTAAAAAAGAAGCTAGTTGAGATAAAGTTACATATCCCTGCAGGGAAAGCAAATCCTTCTCCGCCAGTAGGTCCTGCTTTAGGGCAAAGAGGCCTGAATATTATGGATTTCTGTAAGCAATTCAATGATAGAACCAAAGGCTTTGAGCCGGGAGCTCCAACTCCTGTGGTTATTCAAGCCAATGTGGAGAGGAAGACATTTACATTTATCACTAAGAGCCCTCCAACTTCATATCTTGTGAAAAAAGAAGCCGGAATTACTAGTGGTTCTAAAGCTCCCGGTAGGGATTCTGCTGGTAAGATTAGTATGGCTCAGGTAGAAAAAATTGCGAAGACGAAGATGGCGGATATGGGAGTTGAATCCCTGGAAGCCGCTATTACTCAAGTTATAGGTACGGCGACCTCAGCTGGAATTAAAGTTGATGAAAATTAATGTTTAAAGGTGGTAAAAATTAAAATGGCTAAGCTTAGCAAGAGATTAAAAAAGCTATCTGGATTAGTGGATCAAAATAAGGCATATAGTTTAGAAGATGCATTAAACATTATAGGGCAATACTCCACCGAAGGAAAAGCAAAGTTTAATGAAACTGTAGATGTTGTCTTTAAACTTGGAGTAGATCCGAGACAATCTGACCAGATGGTGAGAGGTGTGGTTGCTATGCCTAATGGCTTAGGGAAGCAAGTAAGAGTTGCTGTTTTTGTTAAGCCGGAAAGAATTCAAGAAGCTAAAGAAGCCGGTGCTGATGTAGTCGGTTCAGATGAGCTAGTTGAAGAAGTTAAAAATGGTAAGGTTGATTTTGATCTTTGCATTGCAACTCCCGATATGATGGTGAAAGTTGGTACTTTAGGCAAAATTCTTGGGCCGAAAGGGCTGATGCCGAACCCTAAATTGGGCACGGTTTCTAATGACATTGCTGCTGCTGTGAAGCAAGCTAAGTCCGGGCAGGTGGAATATAAAACTGAAAAAGCAGGTTTAATTCATGCGGGAGTCGGGAAAGTTAATTTTGAGGCAGGAGCTTTGAAAGAAAATATTCTTGCGCTTTATTCTGCAGTAGTTAGCGCTAAGCCGGCAAGTTCTAAAGGTATATACATGCAGAAGATGCATCTATCAACAACAATGGGGCCAGCTATACTACTTGACTTACAAAAAGTGGTAAGCTAGTATCACCCCCTCTGAATGCTAAAGTTTTAATTAGGGAAAGACAGTGAATAAGAATAGAGAGTTTAAGTGTCAAGTTGTTGGAAGTATGCAAGAAGTATTTGCATCTAACAGTATAGTAATCGTGATGCATAATAAAGGTCTTACTGTTGCCGACGTAAAAGATTTAAGGAAGAAAGTAAAGCAGGCTGAAAGCAAATATTTCGTTGCTAAAAATACCTTGATAAAAATTGCCTTGAAAGGAAGTAAATTTGAAGATTTAGATAAGCTAATGGAAGGACCGACTTCCTTAGCATATTCTAATGACCCGGTTGCTGCTTCAAAAGCAATAAGCGACTTTATTAAGACGAACGAAAAACTAGAGATTCGTGGCGGTATCATGGATGGTGCTTATCTTGATGTTAATGCTATAAAAACATTAGCTTCATTACCATCGCTCAATGAGTTAAGGGCTAAATTATTAGGGCTCTTAAATGCGCCTGCTACAAAAATTGCTCAAATTCTTCAAGCTCCTGGTGCTCAGGTGGCGAGGGTTTTAAGTGCATATTCTAAAAAATAATAAAAAATAAACGTAGAAGGAGAAAAGAATGGCTAATTTACAACAACTAGTTGATAATTTATCAACTTTAACAGTTCTAGAAGCTGCTGAATTATCTAAAATGCTAGAAGAAAAATGGGGTGTTTCTGCTGCTGCACCTGTTGCTATGGCTGCAATGCCGGTAGCTGCCGAAGCTGCTGCTGAGCAAACTGAATTTGATGCGGTTCTTACTGATGTCGGTGCTAATAAAGTAAATGTTATTAAAGAAGTAAGAACATTTACCGGGCTTGGTCTTGTTGAGGCTAAAAACCTAGTTGAAAGTGCGCCTAAAGCAGTTAAGAGTGGTGTTTCTAAAGATGAAGCGCAAAAAATCAAAGTTGCATTAGAAGCTGCCGGAGCAAAAGTTGAGATTAAGTAATTTTTTACACATATTTTGTAATAAATAAAACTAAAGGGTGTATTTTGCTTTAAGGTATGCCCTTTTTAAGCCTTTGTCTAACAATATAAGGTAATTCGCGTGATAAGCTTAACAGCTAAAAAAAGAATTAGAAAAAGCTTTGGTAAGATTAAATCAGTTGCTGAGATCCCAAATCTAATACATGTACAAAAAGCCTCTTACGAGGATTTTTTGCAATTAAATAGGAGAGCAGAAGAAAGAGAGGATAAAGGTCTTGATTCAGTATTTAAGTCCATATTTCCAATTTCTGATTATGACGGTCAAGCAACAATCGAGTATGTTAAGTATGAATTGGATAGGTCAAAATACGATGTCGAAGAGTGTATCCAAAGGGGCGTGAACTATGCTGCACCTCTTAGGGTCACTCTTAGGTTGATTGTTTGGGATACCGATGAAGAAGCTGGAATTAAAGAGATAAAAGGTATAAA
>WPCJ01074298.1_pt1 | contig 12596 bp, 8 predicted proteins | sample 5399831 | NCBI WGS metagenome assembly WPCJ01 (sample SAMN12869470, study PRJNA574797) | sludge metagenome | isolation source: wastewater treatment of pH10 | place: China:Beijing | collected 2019-05-20 | reverse complement strand
TGGGCGGCATGAACGGCATGTCCGGCATGTCCGGCATGGGTGGCATGAACGGCATGGGCGGCATGTGCGGCATGAACGGCATGTCCGGCATGTCCGGCATGGGTGGCATGAACGGCATGTCCGGCATGGGCGGCATGAACGGCATGTCCGGCATGTCCGGCATAGGTGGCATGTCCGGAATGGGTGGCATGTCCGGCATGGGCGGTTTCGGTCCCGGCTGGGTCTGCACGCAGTACGCCGGCATGGGTGGCATGTCCGGCATGGGCGGCATGTCTGGAATGGGCGGCATGTCTGGAATGGGCCAGGCGCAGTAGTCGCTCAGCCTCCCTCGACAACCGGGGAGGCGGTGCGCCGCCTCCCCTCCTGACGACCAATCGAATGATTGCTGGGTACCCACAATGAAATCGGCCGAGAGCCTTCTGGTCATCTTCATCGGCGCGGCAAGTGCCTTCGCGCTGTTCGTGCTTGGAACCCTGGTGTTCAAGGGCCCGGCAGCCCGGCATGAGTCCGTCGCGATCACCCGGACCGCCGACGAGAACGCCGCCGAACCGGTCAAAACCGCTCCTGCTGGCGCGGCCAGCGCAACCGTCCAACCAGGCGGACTGCCCGACCCGACGCGTGGCCAGAAAGCGTTTGCCAAGTGCAAGGCCTGTCACCTCATCGAGGAAGGTGGCGCCAATCGCGTGGGCCCGAATCTGTGGGGCGTGTTCGGGCGCGCGGTCGCGGGACAACCCGGCTTTGCGTATTCAGGCGCGCTCTCGGACCTGTCCGGCCGCAGCTGGGATGCCGCGTTCCTCGATGCGTACCTTGCCGACCCGAAGAAGAGCGTTCCTGGAAACAAGATGGCCTTTGTCGGCCTCAAGGATACCGGCGAGCGGCATGACGTGATCGCGTTTCTGGCACGTCAGGGCGCAGTGCCGGTTCTGCCGGAAGATCTGCAGCTTCCGGCAGCCGGCGCCGGCCGGTCGGCATCCGCGGCCCCCCAATCCCCCGAGGGCGGCGAAGATCCGGGTGCGACGGCCGGCGCCGAAGACTTTCAGCTGGCCGTCGATCCGGCGCCCCGTACCGATGCAGAGGCGGCCGTCATTGCCGAGCGTGTCGAAGCCCTGCGCCAGGAAGCCGCTCTGCTCGACTATGAACGCGCGCGCCATCACCCGATCCACAACGCGCCGATGAACGAAAAGGCCAGCAACGAGGAGTGCCTCGTCTGCCATGCCGAAATCCTGGAGCATCGACCGCGCCAGGCCTCGCCGGCGGGCCTCGATGCCGTGGACACCCTGGCATGGTACCAGACGCTCGATACCTATGAGGGCGAGCAGCAGACATTTCACTGGCGGCATGTCGAAAGCCCGCTGGCCAAAACAGTCATGAATCTTGACTGCACATTCTGCCACCGCGGCAACGATCCGCGCGAAGAGAGCCCGGCGATGATCCCCGGCGTTGCGCCGTTTACCGCGATCAACGCCGCGACATCACCATTCACCGCCCGCAAGATGGTCAATCCGTCGACGACCTGCCTGCTGTGCCACGGCCAGATGCCGGACCCGGTCAACATCATGGGCCTCGGCGCCCCCTGGCATGAAGCTCGCATTGACCTGGAAAGCGAGGATTCGCCGAACGGCTGCCTCACATGTCATGGCGAGCTGTTCCGCACGGTGCGCCACCGCGTCACCTATCTGAAGGCCGCCTCCATCGAGGCGACGGCGGCGGAATCCTCCGACGTCTGCTTCGGCTGCCATGGCGGGCGCGCCTGGTACCGGATCGCCTATCCCTACCCGCGCCATCCCTGGCCCGGCATGGATCCGGCCATCCCGGAATGGGCCACCGAAAGACCGACGGCGTCGGATCCGGCCTACCAGCTTCCCCAGGCCCCGAAGTGACAGAGGATACGCCCGTGAACACTTTCCAGTCACCGACCGCGCTGGCGAACATTCTCGATCTCAGCCGCCGCGATTTTCTCAAATCGGCAACCGCGACCGCCGCGACGGCGCTGCTGACGGCGAAGGGAATTGGCAAGGCGCAGGCCTTCGCCTACGAGCCCTATCCCCGGGATGACGACCTGACCACGGTCGTGACCAGTTGTGCCCACAATTGCGGTTCACGCCACATGCTCGTCGCCCACAAGAAGGGCGACGTCATCGTTCGCCTGTCGACCGACAATGGCACCTACCAGGGCGATGCCTACGGCACGGACACGGAGGAGGTGCCGCAATTGCGCGCCTGCCTGCGCGGACGCTCCTATCGGGCGCGGCTCTACTCGCCCGAACGCCTGCTCTACCCGATGAAACGGGTTGGCAAGAGGGGTGAAGGCCGGTTCAAGCGCATTTCCTGGTATGACGCGGCCAGGGAAATCACCGAGCGCATGGTGCACCTGCGCGACACGTACGGACCAACGGCAATCCTCGACCAGTCCTACGCCGGCGCGTCCTACGGTGTGCTGCACAAGTCCGACCAGATCGAGGGGCTGCTCGCCCGGTTCCTCGGCATGTTTGGCTGCCGCACTTCATCCTGGTCGGTGCCGTCCTACCAGGGTACCACCTTTTCCTCGCGCATGACCTTCGGCACGATCGAGGACGGCAACGAGGACGACGCCTACGCCCATTCCAAGCTCATCATCATGTGGGGCTGGAATCCGGCCTACACGTTCCACGGCGGCAACACGTTCTACTACATGCGGCTTGCCAAGCAGCGCGGCTGCAAATTCGTGCTCGTCGATCCGCAGTACACCGACTCGGCAGCTGCCTATGATGCTTGGTGGATCCCGATCAAACCGAACACCGACGCGGCCATGCTGGCCGCGATGGCCCACTACATCTTCGCCAACAACCTGCAGGACCAGGCCTTCATCGACAAGTTCACGCAAGGCATGGACGCGGGAACCATGCCCGACTGGGCGGGCGAGCGGGAGAGCTTCAAGGACTATATCCTCGGCACCAATGACGGCCAGCCGAAGTCGCCGGAATGGGCCGAGCCGATCTGCGGGGTCAAGGCCGACGACATCCGCAAGCTCGCCGACATGTACGCCCGCACCAAGCCAGCGGCACTCAAGGCATCGTGGGCGCCGGGCAGAAATGCCTATGGCGAGCAATACAACCGCATGGCTGCCGCGGTTCAGGCGATGACCGGCAACATCGGCGTTCTCGGCGGCTGCGCCGAGGGCGTCGGCAAGGCCTGGCATTCCGAGGCCGTCGCCTACCCCTACGACCAGAATGCCAACATCTGGTACGCCTCCATCAAGTCGGATCGCTGGGCCCACTGCGTGCTCAATTACCCGAATGTGAAACGCGAGGAAATCGGGCTGTGGCCGCGCGGCGACAATCTCGACGGGGTCATCCCGAACATCCGCGGCATCTTCTGGCAGGGCTCGGACTGGCTGAACCAGCTCACCAACATCAACAAGGAGATCGAGGCGATCCGGAAGCTCGACTCTTACGGCGAGGGCGAAAGCCTGCTGGTGTGCATGGACTCCACCATCACGCCGACCGGCATCTGGGCCGACTACCTGCTGCCCGTCGCCACGCATTTCGAGCGGCATGACGTTGCGCTGCCCTGGTACAAGGGGCACTATTACATCCACCGCCCGAAGGTCATCGAGCCGCTTGGCGAGTCGAAGTCCGACTTCCAGATCTTCACCGAGCTGGCCTACCAGCTGGGTTTCGGCGCCGCCTACAATCCGCGCTCCACACCCGACTACTGGAACAATCCCGATCCGGTCGACGAGGCTTATCTCGCCGCGTGGTGGAACGAGAAGGTGATGCCGCACCAGAACGTCGACATGACCTGGGAAGAGTTCAAGAAACGCGGCGTCTACAAGTTCCGCTACAGCGAGCCGCATGTCGCGTTCCGCGCACAGATCGAACAAGGGGTCCCCTTCCCCACCGCGTCCGGGAAGATCGAAATCCTGTCCGGGCAACTCGCCCAGATCACCGACTGGACGCTGACGCAGTACGGCTACGAGATCCCGGCGATCCCGACCTGGATCGAGCCCTGGGAGTCGCTCAACAGCGACAAGACCAAAGAGCACCCCTTCCATCTGATTTCGCCGCACCCGCGCTGGCGAACCCATTCGATCTTCAACAACATCGGCTGGCTGCGCGAAACCTTCAGCCAGGAAACCACGATGAACGCCGCCGATGCGGCACGGCTCGGCATCAGGACCGGCGACACGATTGAGGTCTTCAACGATCGCGGCAAGGTGGTCACGCCGGTTTACGTGACGGAGCGCTGCATGCCGGGCGTTGCCGTGCTGCACGAAGGCGCCTGGATGGATCTCGACGAGAACGGCGTCGACCGGGCCGGCAATCCGGATTTCCTGACGCTCGACAATCCGAGCCCGGCCGGGGCCTTCGCCTACAACACGGTGCTGGCCAGCATCCGCAAGAGCGAGCTCGACCACCGCCCCGGCTGGGACCAGCTCGCCACGGCGCGCAGCCATATCTTCCGCCGCGATCTCTGACGACAGGAGCCTGACGCCCCATGGCACAGCAACTCGACAAGACGAAGATCAAGGCGGCGGTCCAGAAGCGCAAGCGCGAGACCTATGTGCCGGTGGTGCCCGACATGCAACTGGGCTTCATCCACCACAATGTGGACTGCATCGGCTGCCGGGCGTGCGAAATCGCCTGCAAGGACAAGAACGGGCTCGCGCCCGGCCCGCGCTTCCGGCGTGTCCAGTACATCGAAGGCGGCACCTATCCCGAAGTGTTCGCCTTCAAGATCAACATGTCGTGCAACCATTGCGCCGAGCCCGCCTGCCTGCCTGCCTGCCCAACCGGCGCGATCTTCAAGCGCAAGGACAATGGCGTCGTCGACATTGACTCCACGCTTTGCATCGGCTGCCGCAAGTGCGAGGCGGCATGCCCGTTCGGCGCGCCGCAGTTCGATCCGGCCGACAACCTCGTGAAGAAATGCAACATGTGCATCGACGAGCTGGACGCCGGGCGCAAGCCCTACTGCGTCAGCGCCTGCATGATGCGCGTGCTCGACATCGGGCCGATCGAGGCCTTGCGTGACGGCACCCACGAAACCAAGGCGCGAGGGCCGAACGACCAGGTCGTACGGCAGGTCGCAACCATGGCCGACCCCGAACTGACCAACCCGTCGATCGTGTTCATCCCGCATTCCAAGGGCGTCGTGACGCCATGACCCTCGGCGCGACCGGGACCGACTATCAGGCCTTCGCTGCCGGGCTTGGGCTGCTCGCCCGCCTGCACGACCGCGAGGTCGATTCGGCGCTTGTTGCCGGACTGCGCGACAATGCGGTGGCCGCATGGTTCGGCGCGATTCTCGTCACGCCGGAAGGCCGGGAAGCGGCGAACGCGTTCGGCGCGGCGCTGGATGCACTTCCCGCGCCGCTCGCCGCTTCTGCGCTCGACGGGCTGAACGTCGCCTTTGCCGACATCAATCTCACCCATGGCTGCCGCGCGTCGCCGAACGGTTCGGTCTGGCTGACCGAGGACGGGCTTGAGCGTCAGGAGCCGATGTTCGAGGTGCGGCACTGGTACAGGCATTATGGCGTGGAGGTGCCGGACTGGCGCCAGCGGCCGGATGACAACCTGGTGTTCCAGCTGCAGTTCGTGGCGCATCTGCTTGGCCTTGATGAGGCGGTGCCACGCGCCGATGCTGCCCGATTCCTCGATGCCAACCTCCTGCGTTGGCTTCCCGAATTCGCAAGGCGGATCGACCGGCGCTGCGACAGCCCGTTCTATCGCGCGGTTGCGCGGCTCACCGCCGCCACCGTCGCCGACCTGCGCTCGGCCCTGGCGCGCGACACCGGCATCGCAATTCCGGAAATCGCCGATGCGCCGGCTGGCACCGGCGCGAGCGCCGCGCATCCCGAGCGTCCTTTCGTTCCGGGGCAGGCGGAGAGCTGGTAGGAATGCTCGGCTTCCTTCTTGGCATGCGCGCGCCGTCCGCGCCACGCACGACGATCCCGCGCATCGATCAGGACCGGTGCCTGCTGACCGCCGCGTTGCCGGTCGCATGCGACCGGTGCGCACGCGCCTGTCCACGCGACGCAATTGTCGAGGACTTGACGACACTTGGTATCGACACTGACGCCTGCACCGGTTGCGGCCTGTGCCAACCGGCCTGCCCGCAAGGCGCGATCGCTGTCCTTCCGGCCTTGCCGGTGCGAAACGGGGTTGCTCAGGCGGCATGCAACGCCCCGGGCACGAGCCGACCGCCGGTTGCCTGCGTCCATGGCATCGACCTCGCCACGCTGGCTCAGGCCCACCGGATGGGCGCGCGGATCCTGCACTGCAGGACCGGGGTTTGCGATGCATGCGCCTACGGACAGGGTGGCTGGATCGGAGACACTGTCGCCGTGTTCAACCAGATTGCCGAAACGCGCGGGCAGGCGCCGATCCGCCTCCTGTTCGGGGAGGATGACTGCACCGGCGCCTGGTCCGATGGCGATCCCGACATCGATGCCAGCCGCCGCCGCTTCCTCGCAGGCCTGGCGGGCGGCGCGCCGGATTTCGAGCACGCTCGCCGCGTTCCGCTTCTCGACCTGCTGCAATGCCCGGGCCAGGCCGAGGATGCAACGGCGTTCCAGCTTGCGGTTCCCGTCATCGACACCGGCCGGTGCGACGGCTGTGGCGTTTGCACCCGGATCTGTCCGGAAGGCGCATTGACGCTCGCCGATGCCGATGATGGCCGGCTCGCGATCGACGTCCGCCCCAGCGCCTGCACCGGGTGCCGGCTGTGCATCGCCTGTTGCGAGCCCGGCGCTGCCACGGTGTCGCCGCTTGCCTTCGGACGCCCCTTGCGCATCGAGCTTGAAAGCGCAACCTGTCCGTCATGCGGCGCGAAGTTCCATTCCCATCACGCGGTCCGGACCGCCACCGAACGATGCCGCATCTGCGCGCGCGTCGACCCGCGCGCCCGATTGTTCAAGGTCCTGGAATGAACGGCCCGGGAATCCTCGTCCGTCTCGGCGATGCCATCGCCACGCGGTTGAGCCGCAAGCTGCTGCTCGTCCTGTTTGCCGTCCTGGCATCGATCTCGCTCCTGCTCCTGACCGCGACGATCGGCGTCTATCGCAACAGGCTGATCGCCGAGCACGCGCGCGCGTCTCTCGAGGTCAACCACCTGCTGCAGGCCTCGCTCGAAAACGCCATGCTGAAGCGCGACATTCCGGGCCTGCGCGAGATCGTGCGGCAACTCGGTCGGCAATCCGGCATCGCCGGTGTGATGATCGTCAATCCGGCCGGCGAGATCCGCTTCTCGTCGGACGAGCAGCGGCTTGGCACGACGCTCGGCGATGAGCGGATTGGCGCGGCGCTGGCGAGCCGGACGCCGCAGACGGCGTTCCTCGCTGGCGCCGACGGCAGCGAATTGCTGCGATCGGTCAACCCGGTGCTGAACAAACCGCAGTGCCGGGAATGCCACGGCGACCCGGCAGCAAGCCCGGTCAACGGACTCCTCGTGGTCGACTACGCCGCTGCGGGCATCCGCAGCGAGGCGATGCGCACGGCGGGATTCCTCGGTTTCAGCGGCCTTCTGGTTATACTCGCCGGCGGGTTCGGGATCTGGCTTGCGGTCAATCGCCTGGTGCTCGGCCGCGTGGAGCGCCTGCGTGGCGCCAGCCTCAGGCTCGCCGAAGGCGATCTGGCGGCGCGAGTCGAGATCGGCGGTCGCGACGAGATCGACGGTTGCGCGGTGTCGTTCAACCGGATGGCCGGGCAGATGCAGATCATGATCGAGCAGATCGCGGCGGCGGAAGGATCGCTGCAATCCATCATCGATTCGATCCCGGACGGGGTACGGGTGATCGACAGCGACTTTGTGATCGTCAAGGCCAACCATGCCTACTGCCGCCAGGTTGGCCAGCCGATGAGCAAGGTCGTGGGCCGCAAATGCCATGACTCCAGCCACGGGCATGGCGAACCCTGCGCCTACACGCTCACCACCTGTCCTGTCGCCGAGTTGCGCGGCCGGAAGTCCGGATCGCTGAAGTTCACCGATACCCATGTGTCGCACGTCGGCGGCGAGTTCAACGTGGAAGTGACCGCCGCGCGCGTTGATCTCGTCTCCGGCGAAGAGATGTCGCACTGTGTCGTCGAATCGATCCGCGACCTGTCCCAGGATGTGGAATTGTCGCAGAAGCACCGGCTTTCGGAGATCGGATTGCTGGCGACGGGCATCGCGCACGAAATCCACAATCCGCTGTCATCGATCGAACTGGCGCTGACAGCGATTCGCGATTCCATGGCGCAGTCCGGCCGGGCAAGCGAGGAGCAGCATTACATCGACATCGCCAGGGCAGAGATCGAGAAATGCCTGAGCGTCACCGAGGGTCTGTTGCGCCTCAGCGAGCCGCCGCGGGAGCCCGAGCTTGTGGATCTCGGCAGCGCGATCGGCGATGTGCTGTCGCTCCTGTCGTTCCAGCTCGATGCCGGCGGCATCGCCGCCGAAATCGACATGGATCGGCCTTTGCGGGTACTGGCTTCCGACAGCGACATGCGGATGATAGCGTTCAACCTGGCGCAAAACGCCATCCACGCCATGCCGGACAAGGGACTGTTGCGGATCGTCGGCCGGACGGAAGGCACCATGGCGGTCCTGCGCTTCATCGATACCGGGATAGGAATCGCGCATGAGCATCTCGACAGGATTTTCTTCCCATTCTGGACAAGGCGCGCCGACGGCAGCGTCGGTCGCGGCCTTGGGCTTTCCATCTGCAAGGCCATCGTCGAACGATATGGCGGACGCATCGGTGTCCGCTCCACCGTCGGCCAGGGCACCGAATTCACGGTCACGCTCCCAAGCGCCGATGAAGCCGGCGACGGATCCGGCACCGGCCAAGGCCAGCCGGATCCTGGTGATCGAGGATGACAGCACGCTCAACCGCCTGCTGGTCGGGCAGCTCGACCGGCTCGGTTACAAGGCGGCCGGCGTGCGTTCGCGTGCCGAGGCCAACCGGTCGCTGAGCGAACTGGAGCCGAATGTCGCCATCCTTGACATGCGGTTGCCCGACAGTGACGGACTCGACTTCCTGCCGGATCTGGCCGAGCACTGTCCGGTCATCATCCTGACGGCCTATGGCTCGATCGACCAGGCGGTCAAGGCGGTCAAGACCGGTGCTTCGGAATACCTGGTCAAGCCGGTCTCGGCGCAGAGCCTCGAGCTGGCGGTGGACCGCGTGCTCAGGAACGCCGAGCTGCGCCGCTCGGCGGAATTCTGGGAGTCGCGGGCGAAGCTCGCGGCTGGCCCGCGCATCATCGGCGACAGCGCAGCCATCGGCGAAGTCCGCCGGCTGATCGGCATCGTGGCGAAGTCGGACGCCACCGTGCTTGTGCAGGGCGAAAGCGGCGTGGGCAAGGAGCTTGTTGCCAACGCCGTGCACGCCAATTCGCACCGCTCGTCCCGCCATTTCGTCGCCATCGACTGCTGCACGCTGCAGGAGAACCTGTTCGAATCGGAACTGTTCGGCCATGAGCGCGGCGCCTTTACCGGCGCCGACCGCAAGAAGGACGGGCTGATCGAGGTCGCGGCCGGCGGCACCGTGTTCCTGGACGAGATCGGCGAAATCAGCCCGGCGATCCAGGCCAAGCTGCTGCGCGTGCTGGAAACCGGCAAGTACCGGCGCCTTGGCGGCACGCTCGACCTCGACGCCGATGTCCGCTTTGTTGCGGCGACCAATCGCGACCTGCGCGAAATGGCAGCCGGAGGCGCCTTCCGCAGCGATCTGTTCTACAGGCTGACGGCGTTCGACATCCATGTGCCGCCGCTGCGCGAACGGCGCGAGGACATCCCGGCGCTCGCCGAGCACCTGCTGGCCAACCGCAAGTTCTCGCGCAACATCGCCAAGAGCTTCGCTCCATCGACGCTCAAGGCGCTCAACACCTATGACTGGCCCGGCAACATCCGCGAGCTGCGCAATGTCGTGGAACGGGCGTTCCTGGTCTCGGCCGGCGGCACGCGCATCCTGCCTGAACACATCTCGCTTCCAGACAAGCGCGCGTCCGGCAAGGACGCCATCGTGCTGACCTTCGAAACGGAACCGACGCTCGAGCAATTGCGCGACGCCTATGTCGAGAAGCTCATCAATCGGCACGGTGGCAGGCGGCAGGAGCTGGCCGAGCGCCTCGGCGTCAGCGAGCGCTCGATCTACCGGCTTCTGGCGCAGCGCACCGGCGAGACGGAGTGAGCAACGGATCGCAGGGAAAATGGCGCGCCCGAAAGGATTCGAACCTCTGACCCCCAGATTCGTAGTCTGGTGCTCTATCCAGCTGAGCTACGGGCGCGCATGACCGGCAACGGTCGCGGCGGCCGCGCGGGCCGCCGAAGCGAGGCGTTCCCTACAGGCGGTCGCGGCAAATTGCAAGCGTGATTGCGCGCGCCCGGTGCCTTCCGCCGTCATTGGCCGCCATTGCCCGGCCGAGCCCGGTCCTCGCCGTCATCGGGAATGACGAAGGCGAATTCGGTGTGTCCGGGCCGGCTCTCCACCAGCACGATGTCGCCGCCATGCGCGCGCACCAGTTCGCGCGCGATCGCCAGGCCGAGACCGGTTCCGCCGGCCCGCGCCGAGCCGCGGAAGGCGGCAAACAGGTTCTCGCGCGCCTTTTCCGGCAGGCCGGGGCCGGTATCGCAGACCGAAAGGCGCGTGGCGCCGGCTTCGCGCGTCGCAGCAACGGTCAGCCGCGACACGATCGACGGTTCGACCCCCTCGCCGGCCATCGCCTGCTGGGCGTTGCGGCACAGATTGGTGACGATGCGGAACAGCTGGTCGGGATCGGCGTCGATCTCCAGCCCGGCATCGATCGTGTTGACGAAATCGACCCCGGAGTCGGCGCGTCCGTCGACCAGTTCGAAGGCCTCGTCCACCAGCGCCCGAAGCCGCAGGCGACGCCGGCGGGGCGGTGGCTCCTGGGTCCGGCCATAGGCCAGCACGCCCTCGGTATAGGCGACCGCGCGGTCGAGCGCGCGCATGAGTTTTGGCGCGAACGAGCGGATCGCCGGATCGTTGGTGGCCGGCAGCCGGTCCGACATCAGCTGCGCGGAGGCCAGCACATTGCGCATGTCATGGTTGATCTTCGACACGGCAAGCCCGAGGTCGGCAAGATGGCTCTGCTGGGAGAGCATGTCGCGCAGGCGGTTTTGCATGGCGCGGAGCTCGCGCGCCGCAACGCCGAGTTCGTCGGCGCGGTCCGAAGGGGCGATGATGTTGGCCGGATCGGCCGGATCGGCGGAGAAGGCGAGCATCGAGCGGGTCAGCGCGCGCACGGGCCGGATGAGCAGGATGTTGACGGCGGAAAACAGCAGCACGGCGGTGATGAGCGAGATGGCGAGCGCCAGGAAGGCGACATTGCGGGCATAGGTGAACATGGCCGCGCGCAGGCCGGAATCGGTCATGATGAGTTCGATCGAGCGCCCCGAAGCGTCGGTGTCGCCGAGCACGCGCAAGGTCATGCCGCCGCCGTACATGAGGGTGGAGAAGGCGCCGCCGATCGCGGCGACCGGGTTCATCGTCGTCGGATCGACCACCTGGTCGACCTGTTCCGGCATGTCGGTGACGAACAGCAGCCGGGTGGCGTCATTCATGCGCTCGACGATGGCGACGGCGTCTGCGGCGCGCAGCACCGCCTCGGGCGTCATGCGCGGTTCGCCCGACCCGGCACCGTCCTGGCCGAGCACGGCGGCGGCTACCCTGGCGGTGTTCAGCCGGTCCTGGAGATAGCGCAGCCGGAAATTGGCAAGGGATGGCACGAAGATCAGCACTTCGGCGACAAGCACAAACACGATGGTCAGGAGCAGCAGCCTGGTCGACAGGCCGCGGCTCAGCGGCACGCGCCTGAGCGCACCGGCCGCCAGCGCGGGCGCAGTTGTCGGTTCGCGCCGTGCGTCCAAGTCCGGCTCCTTCCGTTCCGGCTGCAGGATAAGAACTGCCGGCCTTTTCGCAAGTTCACCCGAACCGGGCGAGGAACCGCACCAGCCGCCGCACTACAGGCTTGCGGGCGAGCGGGGCAAACGACGCGGTTGCGGCGCGTTTTCCGGCCTCCGCCATCGTCGGATACGGCACGACGAACCCGGCCAGGTCGCGCAGCGTCATGCCCTTGGCGATCGCCAGGGCATAAAGCGCGATCGCCTCGGAGGCGCCGGCTCCGGCGATGGTGACGCCGAGCAGCCTCCCCTTGCGGCCGGCGACGATCTTGACGAGGCCGTGGGTGTGGCGCTCGGCCTGCGCCCGGTCATTCTCGGCGAACGGCCAGCGCTGCACCTGGCGCAGCAGGCCCTTTTCCCGCGCCTCGGCCTCGCCCATGCCGACATGGGCAAGCTCGGGATCGGTGAAGGTGGCGCGCGGCATCGCCGTCAGGTCGACGCGGGCGCCGAGCCGGAACAGGATGGAGCGAGCGACCAGGCCGGCATGATAGCCCGCCACATGGGTGAACTGCGGACCGCCGGCGACATCGCCGATGGCATGGACGCGGCGGTTGGAGGTGCGAAGGCGGCTGTCGACGGTGATGCCGGCACGCGCGGTGGCGATGCCGGCAAGGTCGAGGCCGAGGCCTTCAATGTTCGGCTTGCGGCCGACGGCGACCAGCAGGTCGGTGGCCTCGATCGTGCCCGCGCCCGCCGCGTCTTCGACACGC
>WPCJ01243699.1_pt1 | contig 12600 bp, 11 predicted proteins | sample 5399831 | NCBI WGS metagenome assembly WPCJ01 (sample SAMN12869470, study PRJNA574797) | sludge metagenome | isolation source: wastewater treatment of pH10 | place: China:Beijing | collected 2019-05-20 | reverse complement strand
AGGTGTCGAGCGGGCCGGCCGCGCTGACGCCGCTGCTGCGGGCCGCAGTCGCGGATTCCTGCGTCGGAAGCGTGAAGGCCGCGCCGCTCGAGCGCCTCGCGGAACTCGCCGGGCCGGCATTCGAGACGGGCGCGCGCTGGTCGATTCTGATCATCGGCGGCCTCTGGAGCATCGGACCGGAAAGTGGACGCCACTTCTCGGTCTGATGCCAAGATAATGACCAGATCGCCAGGTTGCGTCCGATAGGGCGCGCGACGATCTGGAAGGGTTAACGAACTCTTGCCGGAACACGGTTAACAGCCGGTAAATTGCCCGGCAGAAACTGCCGCCCCGGCAGGAAGCGCAGGCCCCGCAAGGGCCTCCCGAACATCAAGCAGAACTGCAAAGGACTGACAAACAAGGCTTTTCAAATTCGAGCGGTTTGGCACGCCGCTCGCAAGGGTCGGATGAGTTCAACTGCCCTGTGGTGCCAGACGCATGTTCCGCAACCCCGCCCTGAAGACGCTGCTGAAGCCGCTGGCCGCGCTGCTGGCCGTGGTCGTCGGCCTGTCGTCGCAGCCGGTGTTCGCGCTCTCGCGCATCAAGGACCTCGCTTCCGTCGAGGGCGTGCGCACCAACCAGCTCCTCGGCTACGGCATCGTGGTCGGCCTCAACGGCACCGGCGACACCCTCAACAACACGCCTTTCACCAAGCAGTCGCTGCAGGCCATGCTGGAGCGCCTCGGCGTCAACACCCGCGGCGCCAACATGCGCACCGCCAATGTCGCCGCCGTGATGGTGACCGCCAACCTGCCGCCCTTTGCGACACAGGGCACCCGCGTCGATGTCACCGTCTCCGCCATGGGCGACGCCAAATCGCTGCAAGGCGGCACGCTGCTGGTCACGCCGCTTCTGGGCGCCGACGGTGAGGTCTACGCGGTGTCGCAGGGTCCGGTCGCGATCTCTGGCTTCTCGGCCGAGGGCGAGGCCAGCAAGATCACCCGCGGCGTTCCGACCGTCGGACGCATCGCCAATGGCGGCGTGGTCGAGCGCGAGATCGATTTTGCGCTGAACAAGCTTTCGACGCTGCGCCTCTCGCTGCGCAATCCCGACCTGACCACCGCGCGCCGCATGGCCGCCGCGATCAACGAATTCGTCGGCGGCGACTCGGCAGAGCCGACCGACCCGTCGACGGTGGTCTTGCAGATTCCCGCCCGCTTCAAGGGCAACATGATCAAGCTGCTCACCGATATCGAGCAATTGCGCGTCGAGCCCGACCAGCTCGCCCGCATCGTCATCGACGAGCGCTCCGGCATCATCGTCATGGGCAAGGATGTCCGCGTCTCCACGGTCGCCGTGGCGCAGGGCAACCTCACCGTGACGATCAGCGAGCAGCCGCAGGTCTCGCAGCCCGAGCCTTTCGGGCGCGGGCAGACGGTCGTGACGCCGCGTACCAACGTCAAGGTCGATACCGGCGGCGGCAACAAGCTCGCTCTCGTCCGCGAGAGCGTGACGCTGGCGGAGCTGGTCGACGGCCTCAACGCGCTCGGCATCGGCCCGCGCGACCTGATCTCCATTCTCCAGGCCATCAAGTCGGCAGGCGCATTGCAGGCCGAAATCGAGGTGATGTGATGACTGTTGCCCTCGCGCTCCCCGCGGCGAACCTCGCGCTCGGCGTCGCCGGCAAGGTCGCCAACGGCATCGCCGATGCACTCGACCCGGCCAAGGCCAAGGCGAAGAAGCAGGCCGACGATTTCGAGACCATGTTCCTCGAGCAGATGACCGAGAAACTCTTCGCCAGCGAGGGCACGGAAGGCCCGCTTGGCGAAAACGGCACCGGCGGCGGCATCTGGCGCTCGCAGCTCACCCAGCAATACGCCAAGCAGATCCAGAAGGCCGGCGGTATCGGCCTGTCCGACCAGATCATGCGCGACCTGATCAATCTTCAGGAGCAGGCCGCCGGCGGAGTGCAGAATGCTGGCCGCTAAGCCTGTCTTAGACGAGCGCCCGCGCATCGCTGATGCGCTCAGCGCACGCACCCTGATCGAGGCCGTGCTGGAGGCGCTCGGCGCTCTCTCCCACCTCGTCGGCGAGGAAACCGAGCTGGTCCGCGCCGGCCGTCTGCCGGAGGCGATGACCCGCGAGCCGCGCAAGACCGAGCTTGCCGGCATCTATATGCGCGGCGTCGAGCAGGTGAAGCTGAATGCCGTCGCGCTCGCCCGCTTCGTACCGGACCAGGTCAAGCGGCTGAAGGACGCGCATCTCGCCTTCCAGAGCCTGATCGAGACCAACCAGATCGTACTGGCGACAGCCCGTGCCGTCTCGGAATCCGTGATTCGCGATCTCGCTGCGGATGCCAACAAGCCGATGCGCGCCAATGGCTATGGCCCGACGGCCACGGTGGGCGCCGGCGTGTTCGCCCGGCCCAATTCCGGACCGCTGGTGGTGTCTCGCCGGCTATGAGTGATCTTCGGCCTGGCCGGGCCGGTCCCAGCCGGGCGGCCGCTGCTGCCAGCCCCTTGGTATATAAAGCGTTTACGCCGCGCCTGCGCCGAAAGCCCTAAAGATTTACCTAATTTCTTGACGCCGGATTCAATCTTTTCCGTCAATCTCCACAATGTCGGGTAGTCGCGTCCTGCTCCCGGCACCGGACGAGAACGGCGCGACGGCGCCGTCAACGACTCCAGAAGGAGTGGACATGGATTTTGGCAACGCACCCAGGCTCGCGGCCGTGATCGGCGCGCCGCCCGTCACCCGCTCGGACGTCGCGGCTCATGCCGGCAGCGTCGCAGTCGATCTTCCCCCCGAAAAGACCGTGCAATCGGCCTCTGCAGGAGCGGCCATCAACGTCGAGGTACGCGCCGAAACGCGCGACGCGCAAAGCCGTGCCGACGGCGAGCGCCGCGCCCGCACCAACGACCGGAACAACCGCGAGGCCGCCCGCATCACCGACGATACGGTCGAGCGGAAGCTGGTCATCGACCCGCAGACCCGGGCGATCGTGCTGCAGAAGAAGGATCCTCACACCGGCGAGACCATTTCGCAGCTCCCGGACGAGACGCTCCTGAAGCTGCGCGCCTATGCGCGCGAGCTTGGCGAACGCGCCCGCGAAACCGAGGAGCCCAATCACCAGATCGAGCGGACCGCCTGACGGCGTGCCGCTCTCCGGATCCGCAAACCGCCCGCCCCTGCGCGGGCGGTTTGCGTTTGGGCCCCGCAAGTCACCGCCGCTCCCTTCTGCTCGCGGCGTGCCAGTTAGGAGCCACTTAACCATGCACCGACAAGCCGCCGATCCGCTTCAATTCGCCGGCTGAAATTTACCGGTTGTTACGGGCTGGCGCAGCAGGGTCCATCGGTCGCGGCCAGAACCGCCACGACGCCAGAAGGCACAATCCCAGAAGGGTTTTTCAACAATGGCTACCGTTTCTCTTTCTTCCGGCGTCCGCGCCGCTCTGACCTCGCTCAACTCGACCAAGGCCGATGCGGTGCAATCGCAGTACCGTCTCGCCACCGGCAAGAAGGTCAACTCTGCCGTCGACAATCCGGTCAACTTCTTCACCGCCGCCGGCCTGAACGCCCGCGCCGGCCAGTTGACCGACCTCCTCGACGGCATCTCCAACGGCGTCCAGACAATCACCGCCGCTTCGCAGGGCATCGACTCGGTCACCAAGCTGGTCAATTCGCTGCAGTCGACGATCAAGCAGGCTCAGGCTGACGCCGCCGCGAACCGCCCGACCCAGACCGGTTCGGCCAACACGGCGGCTTCGACCCCGAACGGGAAGATCGGCGGCGGCGCTGTCGGCACCAAGTCCGCCAAGGACGTCGCGCTCGACACCAAGCTCGGCGGAACTGCCGGTGTTGCCACCGCGACCACCGACGGCGCTCTCGGCCTTGCCGCGAACATTGCGGTCACCGTCAGCGCCGGCAACACCACCTTCACCTCGACGTCGCTGACCGCCAACTCCACGGTTCGTGACTTGGTTGCCGAGATCAACAAGTCCGGTGTTGCCACGGCGAACATCGATGATGGCGGTCACCTCGTCGTCACTGGTACGGGTTCCGACACGCTCAAAGTCGGTATCGCTTCGAACGCTGTCGCCGCCACGGCGCTCGCCGACTCGAAGACCAACGTCAACGACAACGAGAAAGTCGGCCTGGCTCAGACCCTGGGCGCCACCGGCATCAGCGCGTCGGTGAACTCGGCCGTTCGTGCTAATCTGGTCAGCCAGTTCAACGATCTGACCAAGCAGATCGACCAACTGGCCAAGGATTCGGGCTTCAATGGCAAGAACCTGCTGACCGGCGACAAGCTCTCGATCGTCTTTAACGAGAAGACCGGCGCCAACCAGTCCAAGCTCGACGTTCAGGGCACGACCCTCACGGCTGCGAATCTGGGTATTCTCCAGGCCGGATCGTCCGATACGGCGACCAGCTTCGACATCCAGAACGACACGTCTCTGTCGGGCGCCGCCGATGCGCTGACCAACGCATTGACCACGCTGCGCTCGACCTCCTCGTCGCTGGGTGCCAGCCTCTCGACTGTTCAGGCTCGTCAGGATTTCACGAAGAATCTCGTGAACACCCTCACCCAGGGCGCGGACAATCTGGTCATGGCCGACACCAACGAGGAAGGCGCCAAGCTCCTCGCCCTGCAGACCCGCCAGCAGCTGTCGCAGACCGCTCTGTCGCTGTCGAACCAGGCCGACCAGGCAGTTCTGCGCCTGTTCTGATCTTCGTCCGCAGAAGCGGGCAGCCTGCAGGACGCGGGCCGAAGCACATGGAAACGGCGGGGCCGCAAGCCCCGCCGTTTTCGCGTTTTTAACCCTGTTGCGGCAGCGTTAACGGATTATTAGCCTTAACAAATGATGATCGGTCCGATCCAAACCGGGCAAGCGCCGCGACCGCGCTCTCAGGGGACCGAGACATGGCGAATACGATTCTTTCCGGCGGCGTCCGCAACAACCTGCTGACGCTCCAGCAGACCACGGCCCAGCAGAGCGTCATCCAGAATCGACTCGCCACCGGCCGCAAGGTCAATTCCGCGATCGACAACCCGGTCAACTATTTCACCTCGATGAACCTCAACGACCGGGCCGATCAGCTTTCCGGCCTCCTTGACGGCATCTCCAACGGCATCCAGACCATCCAGGCTGCCTCCAAAGGCATCGACGCGATCACCAAGCTTGTGCAGTCGCTGCAATCGACCATCAAGCAGGCGCAGTCCGACAACGCCAGCAACCGGCCGACTGCCGTCGGCGACCAGAGCAACGGCACGTCGACCGTGCTCGGCAAACTCGGTGGCACGGGCTACACCGGTTCGAAGAGCGCAAAGGACATCGCCCTCGATGCCAAGCTTGGCATCCCGGCTGCCGCGGCCTCCTATAATGCGACGACAGGCGCGACGACCGACGCGTCCCTTGGCATCGGCGCGACCATGACGCTCTCGATCAGCGCCGGCAGCACGACCTTCGTCTCCACGACGCTGACGGGCACGTCGACCGTGCGCGACCTTGTCAACGAGATCAACCGCTCCGGCATCGCCACCGCCTCTGTCGACAGCAGCGGCAAGCTCAATGTCACCGGTACGGGCTCGGATACGCTGAAGATCGGTATAGCGGCTGGAACCGATGCCGCTGCGCTCACCAACGCGCAAGCCAATACCGGCAACGCGAACGCGGCCCTGGGCCTGCCGTTGACCACGGGCGCCACCGGCATCCTCTCCAGCGGTGGCAACTCCACCGTCCGCACCAACCTGATCAACCAGTTCAACGATCTCTCCAACCAGATCGACCAGCTTGCCAGGGACTCCGGCTATAACGGCAAGAACCTGCTGACCGGCGACAAGCTCTCGATCATCTTCAACGAGAAGACCGGCACCAACCAGTCGAAGAGCGACATCCAGGGCGAGACGATCACCGCCGCCAATCTGGGCGTTCTCACGGCCGTCAGCGGTACGCCGGCCAACAGCAAGCAATTCAACATCCAGGACGACACCTCGCTCAACAACATGGCCGACGTGCTGACCGGCGCGCTGACCACGCTGCGCTCGATCGCCTCGACTTTCGGTTCGAGCCTCTCGGTCGTGCAGACCCGTCAGGATTTCACCAAGAACCTGATCAACACGCTCACGGTTGGCGCCGACAACCTCGTCCTCGCCGATCCGAACGAGGAAGGCGCCAAGCTGCTCGCCCTGAACACCCGCCAGCAGCTCTCGCAGACGGCGCTGTCGCTGGCGAACCAGGCCGACCAGGGCGTGCTCCGGCTCTTCGGCTGACGCCGAAGACGCCGCCCGCCCTCCCCCCAGCCAGAAGGCAGGTCCGCCATGGCCCTCAAGGTCGAACTCAAGCCGCGCGAACGCATCATCATCGGCCAGGTGGTGATCCGCAACGACGAGCAGCGCACGCGCTTCTTCATCGAAGGCGACGCGCCCATTCTGCGCGAGAAGGACATCCTCACGGCCGCGACCGCCGACACGCCGGCCAAGAAGATCTATCTCGCGATCCAGCTGATGTATCTGGCGCAGGACCCGACGCATGAGCACGAGACCTATTTCCAGCTCGTGCGTGACTTCGTCAACGCTGCGCCCAGCGCTCTGCAGCATGTTCACGAGATCAATAACCGCATCTTAAGCGACGACCTCTACAAGGCTCTCAAGGCAGCGAGAAAGCTGATCGCCTACGAAGCGGAACTGATCGAGAATGCAAAACGGGTTTAACGCCTACGCTGCCGCGGCCAAGACTGCCCAATCCGTCGTTTCGCCTCGCGAACTCGAAGCTTCCCTTCTGATCAAGGCCGCCATGCGCCTCCAGGCCGTCGCCGACGACTGGAACCTGCGCGACCGCGAGCTCGACGACGCGCTGACCTATAACCGCCGCCTGTGGACCCTGCTGGTCTCCGCTGTGACCGCCGAGGACAATCCGCTCCCGGTCGGCATCAAGACCAACATCCTCGGCCTCGCCAATTTCATCTTCAACCAGACCTTCAGGATCTCGTCCGATCCGCACCCGCAGGCTCTCGCCGCGCTGATCGGCATCAACCGCGACATCGCGGCGGGGCTCCGCGGGCGCTGAACGCCCTCCCGCGAAAACGGATGGTCCGCTTGCCAAAACGCCGCCCGGGAAGGGCGGCGTTTTGGTTTCAGCGCAAAGCACCGTCCTGATCGTCAGAGATAATTGGTCAGCGACAGCTTGGAGAGCATCGAGGTCACCTGATAGCTCGCCTGAAGCTGCGTCTGCAGCGAGAGAATCTGCGTCGCGACCTCTTCGGTCGTGACGTTCTCGACACCGGACAGCGTCGTCTGCAGATAACCCTTGGTGCTCTGGTGGCGCTCCTTGGCGCTGGCCAGGGCATTCTGGGCAGTGCCCAACTCGGTGATGATCTCCGCCGGCTTCTGGGTAGCGCCACCGAAGCCGAGCTTTTCGCCGACCCGCGCGGCCATCGCGTCATAACCGGCCTGCGCCTCCGGGTCGCTGGCCGGGAAAGTCGAGACCGCCATGATCGCGAACTGCGCGAGACCGACACGGAAGGCCTGCTCATTGGCCCGTGCGCCGGTGCCGACGACCTGCCCCTGGTCGATCTGGACCGTTGCGGTGTTGCGGGCGGGGTCATTGCCGTCGTCGCCCCGATACCAGGTCACCGTCGTCAGGTCCGTGCCGGCATTGCTCGGCGGCGTGACGGTCGTGGCGAAATCCGGGCCCGGTACGCGCTTCGGCGGGGCGCTGGTGCTGCCGGCGAAGAAGTCGGCGGCCGCCATCTGGGCCGATGCGGCGGGAAGCGTCGTCTTGGCCTCCCGCTCGAGGGCACGCTCGATCGACACCCGCAGGGCACCGGCGGTATCGGCGGGCGTCGCTCCGATCTCGAACGTGTCAGCCGCCGCTCCATCGGTTCCCGCAGCCCGGGCGGTCAGCACGACCTCCTCCTGGGTTCCATCGGGCAGGGTGAGCTTGAGCTTGACGGTGTCGCCCGGCTGGGGCTGCGCCGTCACGTCAACGGCCAGGTTCGAAGGTGCCCCGTTGCTGTAGGTCGCGACCAGGGCCGTGCCGCTCGCCATGGCTCCCGAGAGCTTGAAGCCGTAGACCGAGTTTTGGTCGGTAACCGTCACGCTCGTCGTGGTCGGCATATCCGTCGTCAGCCGCCCGCGGCCGTTGCCGACATCGGCCAGCCTGCGCTCCTCGATCAATTGCCGGAGGCCGACCTTGCCGGCGCCGTCGCCGTTCATGATCTCGTCGAAGCTGGCGGTGGGTTGCGTATCGGAGGTCTTCCCGGAGAAGAGGTAGCGCCCATTGACCGATGTGTTCAGCAGATCGAGCGTCTGCTTGAGCTTCTCTTCGGCCAGCACCTGCGGCGCCGAGCGGCCGCCGGCGGTCGGCACATAGCTGTTGGAGCGCATGTCGTTGCGCGCTTCGGCCGCGATCTTGGCGAAGGTCTCGACGCTCTGCGACGACAGCTTGAGGTTCACATTGGTCAGCTCGATGCCGCTCAGCCATGAATCGATCTGCGCGACCTTGCCATTCAGGTCGAGGCTGAGGCGCCGGTCGATACCGAGGTCGCCATAGCTGGTGCTGCGCTGCTTGGTGTCGAGCTGGCGCTGGAGATCGTCGAACCGGGCGCGGGTCGAGACGAACTCGTTGGGCTTTGCCGCGCGATAGGCGCCGGTCCCGTAGCTGGTGATGGTCATCGCGGCCTCACACTCTCATCAGCACGTCCATCATCTCCTTCATCGTGGAGATGATGCGGGCGTTGGCGGCATAGGCGGTCTGGAGTTCGATCAACATCGACATCTCCTGGTCGACATTGACCTGGGCCGTCGTCTGGAAGCGGCTTTGGATCGAGGCGAGAGCGACCTGCTGCCCCTCGTCGAGGCGTTTGGCCGCCTCGACGGCCTGCCCCTGCGAGGACACCACGCGCTGGACGAAATTGGTGATCGTGCCGGAGAAAGGCGCCGTCGCCCCGTCCGGCGAAGAACGGTTGTCGAAACTGCGGACGCTGCTCGTCAGGCTGGCCAGCAGTGCCTTGGGGCGTGTCGTGTCGCCAGCAGCCGTGCCGGCCGGGCCGACAAGCAGCGACCTGTCATTGATGACGTCGGCATTGACCGAGATGCGCGCCGCCAGACCGGTCTTGCGCGTGGCCTCGTCGTAGGAGGCGAAGAAGGGCTTGTTGTCCGCATCGACGAAGAGGGGCATCCCGGTCGTCGGGGCGTCGGCGGTCAGCGCACTGGTCTTGGCACTGAGCCCGGAGACACGTCCGCTCGGCTCGGTGATCTGCAGCACCGAGCCGGTATTCGTGACTGCGAAACCGGTTGCGCCATTCGCATTGAGCGCACTCTGGATCTGGCTCGCGACCACGGCCGGACCGGCCGAGAAATCGATCGCGATCACCGTCGTGTTCGGCTCGCTGCTGGGCGGCAGGGTCGCTCCGGCCGGCGCATTGACGAAGGTGAAGTGCCTCGCCGGACCTGGCGGCGTTGGTGCGTAGTCGAAGGTCAGCGTGTTCAGGCGCTGCTTGGCGGGGTCGAAGCCGAGATCGAGCTCGCGACCGGTCGGCGTGGGGGATCCCGCCGGATACGCCGTACTCTGCAACGAATGCTCCGACAGCGCCTTCGCCATCTGGGCGGCAATCTCGTCGAGCTGTGCCTGAGCCTGGACCAGCGTCTTGTCGCGCAGCTCGATATTGGCCGCGATCTCGCCCGAGCGGAAGATCCGGTTGGCGATTGCGTCGGAGGCGTTGCCGGAAGCATCGATGATCTTGATCGTGCCGACGCCGCGCTGGGTCGGGTCGGTGCTCCACTGGTTGTCCGGGCCCAGGCCGGAATGTTCGTCGAACTTGAAGGTGACGGCCGCCGTCCCATCGAAGAGCTGCGTGCCCGAGCCGGTCACCACGCTGACCGAACCGCGCGCATCCTCGGTGGTCTTGATGTCGACATATTGCGACAGCTCGGACAGGATCAGGTCCCGCTGGTCCTTGAGCGCGGCGGTCGCGCCGTCGTTCGGGCTGCCGACGATGCGGGTATTGACCTTGGACAGCGCGCCCAGCAGGTCATTGACCTTGCCGACGGCGCTGGCGATGCTGGATTCGGCCTGACTGCGCAGCGCCTGCACGCCGTTGGAAAGCGTGTTGAGCTGGCGCGCGAGCTGCGTCGCGTTGTCGATCACCTGCGAGCGCAGGCTATAGGACGACGGATCGTTCTGGAGCGACTGCAGCGCCCCGGTGAACTTGTTGAAGATCGTGTCCAGCGCGGTCGAGCTGCCTGGCGCGCCGTAGAGCTTGTCGAGATTGGACAATGCACTCGCACGGGTCGACGTGTAGGCAGCCCCTGACGCCTCCTGCCAGAGCTGATGCTGGACGATCTTGTCGAGCAGGCGCTGGACCTGCGTGCTCTGCACGCCGATCGTGTGCCCGGTCAGGCTGTCGGCGGTCGAGACCGTGCGTCGGACATAGCCCGTCGTCCCCGCATTGGCGACGTTCTGCGAGACGACGCCGATGCCGACCTGAGCGGCGTTGAGGCCGCCGATCGCCGTGTTGAGGGAAGTGCTCAGGCCCATCGTCAACTCCTGTTGCGAGAGGCAGCCCTTCTGGGCTGCCGCTTAGGCAGATGCGTCGCTCAGCGGATGATGTTGAACACCGCGCTCAACATCTCCTGCGCGGTGGTGATGACCTTGGTGTTGGCCGAATAAGCCTGCTGGGTGACGATCATCTTGGAGAATTCGTCGGCGATATCGGTGTTCGACTGCTCGACGCTGCCGCCGACCATCTGCGAGGTGCCGAGGCCGATGATCGGCGGGCCGGATTCGATCGTCTCCTCGAAGGCGCCGCCGTCGAGGCGCTTCAGCGAGTTGTCGGCGTTGAAGCGGGCGACCGAGACCTGGGCGAGCGCGACGACCTGGCCGTTGCTGAAGGTGCCGATCACCTGGCCCTCGGCCGAGACAGAGACGCGGTCGAGCGTGCCGGCGGTGTAGCCGTCCTGGCGGATGCTGCGCGCATCGATCTGACCGCTGACGTCGCCGTTCTGGGTCACGCCGTTGCCGCCGGTCGTGAGGCTGATGCCGGTGATAGGGGTCCCGTTGATCGTCATGTCGGGCAGCAGGATATTGCCGCCCGAAGGAGCGATCATCTGGCCGGCCGAATCGAACTTGATGTCGCTGTCCGCCTTGACATAGGCCACCTGGCCCGTAGCAGCGCTTGTGTTCTGCGCGATGAACAGGCTCCAGGTCCCGGACGAGGCGGGCGTTGGCGGAGTCGTGGTCGGGTCCGCAGCGGTGGCACCGGCGGTCTTCGCCCAGCGCATCTCGACGCTGGTGGCGCGTCCGAGTTCGTCATAGACGGTGACCGAGCCACCGGGGATCGTTGTGCCGAGGAAATTCGTGATGTTCTGACCCAGGATCACGTCGTGCGGCACGCTGGGCGTCAAGGTCGTGCCATTCGTAACCGAAGCCGCGTCCAGCAAATCACTGCCGCCTTGCGCCTTCTGGGTCGTGGCCGGCACAGCCGGGATATTGGCGCGGTATTCGATCGAGGTCGTGGCCTTGGCCGGGAACTGCTCCTTCGTGATGCGCAGCACTTCCGGTTGCGTGCCGATCAGCTGGCCGGTGACCTGGTCGATCTTCAGGCCCTTGAGATAGTAGCCGGCGCCGTTGACCAGATAGCCGTTCGCATCGAAGTCGAAATCGCCACGCCGTGTATAGAGGTTGGTATTGGCGAACTGGGTGTTGGCGCCGACGCCGCTCTGGCGCTGATCGACCACGAAGAAACCATCACCGTTGATCGCGATATTGGTGTCGATGCGGGTCGGGTTGAGATCGCCCTGGATCGAGTTCGTCGCCTGGCTGAAGGCCTGGACCGAGCCGGCGACCTGTCGCCGCAGCGCCGCGTCCGGCACGAGGTCGGCAAAGGCCGTATCGACGCGCTTGTAGCCCGCCGTCCGCGAGTTCGCGATGTTTCCGGAGATGTTCTCGAGCGCATAGGACTGCGCCGTCATTCCCGAAACCGCCGTGGTCAGCGCACTGAAAACACCCATGGAACCCTCACCTCGACCGGCAGCCCCCCAAGGGCGGCCCACAACTCTGAGGCCGGGTTCTGCACGGCGCGTGCCACGTGCGGTGTCTTGCTATTTCAAGGAGTTGGATCGTTTACGAAAGATTTCGAGGCAGTTCGAGCCGGGCAGAAACGCCCTTGCCGGCAGAATCTGCCGGGTTCAGGCTTCCTCGTCCCTGCCAGTCCGCCATCCACCGAGATCACCCGCGACATCCGACAATGTCGGCGGAATGGCTTCGACGAAAGGCAAGGGCCGGCAGACAGCGAGCGCCGCGAGTCCGATCCGGGCCGTCAGCATGCCATTGATCACGCCCTCGCCAAGCTTGGCCGAAAGCCGAGCGGCGAGCCCCTGCCCCACCACTTGCTGGATCACGGCATCGCCGGCCGCCATGCCGCCGGTAAGGACGAGATGGCTCATCACCTGCCGCGCCAGCCGGAGCAGCCCGAGCGTGCCCGGCCGCCCGGCATAGACGCCGGCGATCGAGCGCAGCAGCCGAGCGCAGGCGACGAGCACGAAGACGACATCGATCAGCGCGCGAGGACTGACTGCCGTGACCAGCGAGACGCGCCGCGCCGCCTGCGCGATCTGGG
>WPCJ01031391.1_pt1 | contig 12609 bp, 12 predicted proteins | sample 5399831 | NCBI WGS metagenome assembly WPCJ01 (sample SAMN12869470, study PRJNA574797) | sludge metagenome | isolation source: wastewater treatment of pH10 | place: China:Beijing | collected 2019-05-20 | reverse complement strand
CAACGCCCGTTTGAGCTTGCGCGCCTCGCCTGCAAAAACGAGCGGCGGAAAGCCGGCGAGCTGCTGCTCGACCGCCTTCAAGGCTGCCTGGTCCGGATAATCCGGAATCTGCTGGGCGGGCTTGGCCCTCCAGCTCTCTGGCGTCCACCGCTCGGACATGGGACTTCGTGCTCCTGACTTCGGGATCGCGCGTCGTTAACCTCTTGGTTGCGCGAAGGGGCGGCTATACACCGATGATGTGGGAATGGCCACCTTCGGAGAGAAGCCCTGGCGGCGGACAGCCCGGTCGTTCAACGCATGCGTCGGGAAAGACGAATCTGCGCAACAGGATAGCGTCCGCTGCTGATACGTTGCGGCAACCGCCTGCCATCATGATTCAAGTCCTTGGCAGGCTGATTCAACCGGGCGCCGGGAACGACCTTTGTCCATCGAGGGCTTCGCGCGGCTTTAAGAACCCGGCCCCCACGATCGGATGACCCGACTGCAATCGGGCCCCGATATTCTACCCGGTCGCGGGTTCCCGGTTCGCGCCTCCGGCGCGCCCCGGAATGACAAGCACGGCTCGCCGCCTAGCCCGCGCGCGGCGTCCGCATCGTGACCAGTTCCTCCGCCGCGCTCGGATGCAGTGCGACGGTGCGATCGAAGTCGGCCTTGGTCGCGCCCATCGTCACGGCGATGGCGACCGCCTGGACGATCTCCCCGGCATCATGGCCGAGGATGTGGACGCCGAGCACCTTGTCCGATTGCGCGTCCACGACGAGCTTCATGTAGATGCGCTCCTGCCGGCCGGAGATCGTCGCCTTCATCGGACGGAAGCCGGATTCGAAGACGGTGACCCTGTGCCCTGCCGCTATCGCCTGCGCCTCCGACAGGCCGACGGTGCCGATCTCCGGCGTCGTGAAGACGGCTGAAGCGATGGTGGCATGGTCGACCGTCCATCTCCGGCTGCCGAAGGTCGAGTCGGCGAAGGCATGCCCCTCGCGGATCGCGACCGGCGTCAGGTTGACCCGGTTGGTCACGTCGCCGACGGCATGGATCGAAGGTACGCTGCTGGCTGATGCGGCATCCACCCTGATCTCGCCGAGGGAGCCGAGGGCGACGCCGGCCTGCTCCAGACCGAGCCCTTTCGTGTTCGGCCGGCGGCCCGTGGCGACGAGGACGACATCGGCGCCGATCGGGTCACCCTTGGCGCAATGGGCGCGACGGGAACCATCCGGCAGTTCCTCGATCCGTTCGATCGTGCAGCCCAGCCGCAGGGTGATGCCGGCATGGAGAAGCGCATCGCGCAGGCGGTTTCGGATATCCTCGTCGAAGCCGCGCAGGACATTGTCGCCCCGGTGCAGCACGGTCACCGCAACGCCGAGCCGGGCGAAGAGACTGGCGAATTCCAGCGCGATATAACCGCCACCGACCACGAGCAGGCGCTTCGGCAGCACCGGCAGGTGGAAGATTTCGTTCGAGGAGATGCCGAGCTCACCGCCCGGGATCGGCGGGTCGAAGGACGGCCAGCCGCCGGTTGCGACGAGGATGTGGCGGGCGTGGATCAGCTCGCCGCTCTTCGTCAGCCGGACCTGATGCGGCCCTTCGACGACGGCGCGCTCCTCGCGGATTGCGACCCTCGCGCCCTCCAGGCCCTTGCGATAGAGGCCGGAGAGACGGGTGACCTCGTTCGCCACCGCATCGCGCAGGGTCGGCCAGTCGAAGACCGGCGCCTGAGGCAACGTCCAGCCGAAACCGGCGGCGTCCTCGAAGTCCTCGGCGAAGCGGCTGGCATAGACGAAGAGCTTCTTGGGCACGCAGCCGCGGATCACGCAAGTGCCACCGATCCTGTCCTCCTCGGCGATCATGACGCGAGCGCCGTGGCTGGCCGCGATGCGCGCCGCGCGCGTGCCGCCCGAGCCCGCACCGATGACGAACAGGTCGACGTCGAAATCAGCCATGGTCTTCTCCAAGGGGCGCCACCGGGCCCGGACCGAACCAGAGAACCGCCGCCCCCAGGACCGCAATCCACCAGCCCTGCCAGGCTCCGTGCCCGACGGCGGAAATCGCGAAAGCGCCGGCGAACAGCGCGAGGCGGGGCGCCATCTCGCGCGACGGCAGGCGGCGCAACCGAGCCAGCAGGAAGAGGCCGGCCAGCACGAGGATGCCTGCTCCGACCGCTCCGGTCTCGGCCCAGGCCTGCAGGGGCATGTCGTGCGGATGGCTCGCGGCCAGAAGCGGACGATGCGCGGGCGAGACCTCCGCCGCCACCGGATGCTCGTGCATGGTGGCCGAAGTCCCGAAGCCGGCGCCGACAATCGGTCGTGCCCGCGCGACCTCGCCGAAGCTCTGCCAGATATCGATACGGGCCTGCCCGGTCATCACGGCGAACCGGTTCAGGATAAGCGAAGGCAGCCAGTTCTGCGCGGCGACGCCGAGCACAGGCGCCACCGCCATGGCGAGGAGGAAGGCGCAGCCCGCAGCCGTCAGCGTCAGACGCGGCCAGAGCGCCGACAGCCCCCAGCAGATGGCGCAAACGGCAACGCCGAGCCGCGCCGAGGCACTTTCCGAGCGCAATGCCAGTGCGGCCACGGCAAGGGCGAGAACGACCGCCAGAATGCGATCGGACCGGCGCGCGCCGGGCTGATTCCACAGTCCATGGATCGTCGGCACGGCCAGCACGAGCGCGGTGATCGCCGGGCGGTTGAAGACGAAGCTCATCAGCTTGCCGACGCCGAGCGCAGCACGCTGCGACAACCCGGAGGCAAGCTCGAACATCATCAGCAGGCAGGCGAGAATGATCGCGAGCGCAAGCGCCCGCAGCCACGCAGGTTGCGGCCTGAACCGGCTGGTAGCGGCGATGGCGAGAGCGAAGGCGATGGGCAGCGCGAACTCGCCCCAGGCCCGCAGGGAGGCCTGTGGCCGATGGCTCCACAGGATCGAGAAGAGCGCCCAGGCCAGAAAGGCGGTCAACGCCAGCCCGAGCGGCGTTGCGAGAAGGCGCAGCATACGCCCAATCAGATCGCCTGTCCGGCCGGTGGCAACGACTGCGGCGACGAAGGGGATGACTGCCAGACCGAGCAGAAGTGTCGACGATCGGTTGGCGAGCCACATTGCCAGCGGCATCAGCACCATCAGCACGACACCAGCCCCGATCAGCCGCAGCGGCAACGGCCCGGGGACCGGCGTGGTTTCCTGACGATCGGCGAGACGCGTCTGACTCATGGTTTGCGCTTACGCGATCGCAGGAAACGCCGCCAGCGCGTTATCGCGCGAGTGCCCGCAGTCGTAGGATGAAAGGTGTAGATTCTGCGGCCAACCTGCGCTTCGGCCGAAAATTCTTGACTTCCGATTATGCAATCAGGCGCAATTGACGACCAGCGCGGCGAGGTGCCACAGGCGGAGTGCTTCAAGAAACCCGCGGGCAAAGCCCGCAAGCGGAGGAATTCATGCTGACATCCATCCTGAAGCGGACGGCCCTGACGGCAGTCGCGCTGGCTGCCCTCTCCACCGCCGCGTTCGCACAGCTCAACGAACTGAAGATCATGGCACCCGCCGCGCCCGGCGGCGGCTGGGACGGCACGGCGCGTTCGATGCAGCAGGCGCTGACGGCAGCCGGCATCGTCAAGAGCGTGCAGGTCAACAACGTGACCGGCGCAGGCGGCACCATCGGCCTCGCGCAATTGATCGGCGCGAAGGGCGCCGGTGACCAGTTGATGGTCAACGGCTTCGTCATGGTCGGCGCCATCCTCCTCAACAAGTCGCCGGTCAACCTGACCCAGGTGACGCCGATCGCGCGCCTCACCGCCGAGGCCGAGGTCATCGTCGTGCCGACGGAATCGCCGCTCAAGACCGCCAAGGATCTCGCCGAGCGCCTGAAAGCCGACCCGGCCAAAGTGACATGGGCCGGCGGCTCAGCCGGCGGCACGGACCACATCCTCGCCGCGCTGTTCGCCAAGGCGGTCGGCGCAGACGCCAAGAAGATCAACTACATTCCATTCTCCGGCGGCGGCGAGGCCCTGGCGGCTATGCTGGGCGGGCGCGTCACGGCCGGCGTCTCCGGCTATGGCGAGTTTGAGGGCCAGATCAAGGCCGGCAAGCTGCGCGTGCTCGCGGTTTCCTCGCCCAAGCGCCTCGAGAACGCCCCGGATGCGCCGACGCTGAAGGAGCAGGGCATCGATCTCGAGCTGTTGAACTGGCGCTCGGTCGTGGCGCCTCCCGGCCTCTCCGCCGAACAGACCAAGGCCCTGACCGACACGGTCGAGAAGATGGCCAAGTCGAAGGAGTGGCAGGAAATCCTCAAGGCCCGCGGATGGGACGATTCCTTCCTCGCCGGCGCCGCGTTCGACACCTTCCTGAAGGCCGAGATCGAGCGCGTCTCCAAGGTCATGGTCGATGTCGGCCTGGTGAAGTAAGCCGATAGCGACGCCAGAATCAGAAGGGGCCGGGAAACCGGCCCCTTTTCCAACCGCCAGAAGCGCCTCAAAAGCGCCGGACATGACTGCGGGAACGCCATGACCAACGATACGCGCTCGCAAAGCGCCAACAAGCCGGCCCTGGTGGTGGGCGTCCTGCTGCTGATTTTCGCCGCCCTCGTCGGCTATGATGCTTCCCAGCAGACGATCACCTCGACATACGGCGTCGGACCGACCGCCATGCCCTATGTCGTGGCGGCCGGGCTCGCCATCCTCGGCCTCGCGCATTTCGTGGTCGCCTTCCGTGAAGGCCTGCCGCAGCCCGAGGACGCCGACAGCAACGCCCTGCTCTGGATCGCCGGCGGACTGGTCTTCCTGATCGCCTGCATCGGGCTGGGCGGCGGCTTCATCATCGCCATCACCGTGGTCTTCGCCTGCACCGCCCGCGGCATGGGCCGCCAGGCCCTGGCTGTCGACGCCGCGATCGGCTTCGTGCTCGGCCTCGTCATCTACCTCGTCTTCGCCAAGGTCCTGACGCTGATCCTGCCGTCGGGCCCGCTCGAGCGCCTGTTCCTCTAAGGAGAGCCAGACCATGGATACCCTGCTCTCCCTGATCAACGGCTTCGGCGTCGCCTTCGAGCCCGCCAAGCTCATGTTCTGCCTGATCGGCGTCTTCCTCGGCACCGCCGTCGGCGTGCTGCCCGGCATCGGACCGGCGTTGACCGTCGCGCTCCTGCTGCCGGTGACCTTCAAGCTCGATCCGGCCGGATCGCTCATCATGTTCGCCGGCATCTACTATGGCGGCATGTATGGCGGCTCGACCACCGCAATCCTGCTCAACGCACCCGGCGAGAGCGCCTCGCTCGCCACCGCGCTCGAAGGCTCGAAGATGGCCAAGGCCGGCCGCGGCGGTCCGGCACTCGCGACCTCGGCGATCGGCTCCTTCGTGGCCGGCCTGATCGCGACGATCGGGCTTGCCTTCCTCGCGCCCCTGCTGGTCGAGCTCGCGGTGAAGTTCGGCCCCTGGGATTATTTCGCACTGATGATCGTCGCCTTCGTCACGGTCTCCGCGACCTTCGGCGACTCGCCTCTGCGCGGCCTGACCAGTCTGTTCATCGGCATCGCGCTCGGCCTGATCGGCATCGACAAGCTGACCGGCCAGGCACGTCTGACCTTCGGCGTGCCGGAACTGCTGAACGGCGTCGAGGTCACAACGCTGGCCGTCGGCCTGTTCGCGGTGGGCGAGGCCTTCTACGTCGCCTCCAAGCGCTTCCGCGACCCCGAGGAGATCATTCCGATAAAGGGCTCGCTATGGATGACCAAGGAGGACTGGAAGCGTTCCTGGGCCCCCTGGCTGCGCGGCACCGCCTTCGGCTTCCCGATCGGCGCCCTGCCCGCCGGCGGCGCCGAGGTGCCGACCTTCCTGAGCTATTCGACCGAACGGAAGCTCTGCAAATATCCGGACGAATTCGGCAAGGGCGCGATCGAGGGCGTTGCCGGGCCCGAAGCGGCCAACAACGCCTCCGCGGCCGGCACGCTGGTACCGCTGCTCACGCTCGGCCTGCCGACCTCGGCGACGGCGGCGATCATGCTCGCCGGTTTCCAGCAATACGGGCTCAATCCCGGCCCTCTGCTCTTTGCCGAAAAGCCCGACCTGGTCTGGGGCCTGATCGCCTCTCTCTTCATCGCCAATGTCATGCTGGTGATCCTGAACCTGCCGCTGATCGGGCTCTGGGTCCGGCTGCTGGCGATCCCGCAACCCTGGCTCTATGCCGGCATCCTCGTCTTCGCGACGATGGGCACGCTGGCGGTCAACGGCTCGCCGGTCGAGCTCGGCATGCTCTTCCTGTTCGGCTTCATGGGCTATCTGATGCGCCGCTACGACTACCCGGTGGCGCCGATGGTGGTCGGGCTCATCCTCGGCCCGATGGCGGAGGCGCAATTGCGGCGCGCGCTGCAGATCAGCCTGGGCGATCCGATGATCCTGCTGGAGAACCCGATCTCGGCGACGCTGCTCGGTATCGCCTTCCTCGCGCTGGTCGCTCCGTTCGTGATGAAGGGCCTGAACCGCTTCAAGGCCGCCGAAGACTGACAAGACCGAGCCGGATGAGGCTTTCTCCCGTCGCGGCGAGAGCCTCATCCGCCGGCCTCGGTTGCCAGCCGAGCATGGCCTGCGCCTTGGCGCTCGTCGCATTCTTGCTGCGGCCGAGTTCGGCCGTCGCAGCCTGACGCGCGGTGGTGCTGAAGCGCGCGGCCAGGCGCACCAGCCAGTCCGGCAGCACGCGCGTCGACACCCGCGCGGCATTCTCTCCGAGCCCGTCCTTCAGCGCCTGGGCAATCGCCTGCATCGTCATGAAATCGCCGGCCGTGGCCAGAAAGCGTTCGCCCGCGGCAGCAGCATCGGTCATGGCGCGCAGGTGCAGGTCGGCGACATCGCGCACGTCGACGACGCCGAACATCAGCCGTGGCACCGCCCACAATCTTCCGTCCAGCATGGCCCTGACCAGCAGGATCGAGGGCGAGAGGTCAGGCCCGAGCAGCGGACCGAAGATGCCGACGGGATTGACGACCGCAAGCTCCAGTCCCCGCCCTTCGCCATCAACGAAATCCCAGGCGGCCCGTTCAGCCAATGTCTTGGATTTCGGATAGGCGGCGAGTTCAGGCGCCGCGACGTTCGTCCAGTCGCGCTCGTCATAGGGCCGCTTTACCGCCCGGCCATAGCCGATCGCCGCGAAGGACGAGGTCAGGACGGCACGCCTCGCCCCGGCCCGCTGCGCGGCGCGCAGGACGCGCAGCGTGCCTTCGCGCGCAGGACGGATCAGCTCGTCCTCATCCTTCGGCTCGGCAGCGGCCACCGGCGAAGCGACATGCAGGACATAGGTGCAGCCGGAGGCGGCTTCAGCCCAGCCCTCGTCGCGCAGCAGATCGGCAACGGCGACCTGCAAACGGCTGCCGGCATCAATGCCGGCCAGGCGCAAGGCTTCCCTGAGTGGCGCCTCCCGCCCGGGATCGCGCAGCGTCGTGCGGACATCGTAGCCGGCAGCTAGCAGCGACAGGATGCAATGCCCCGCGAGGAAGCCGGAGCCTCCGGTCACGAGGACGAGATCGCGGGTCATGTCTCTGGCTCCACCGTTCCGCTTCGACCGCCCGGCCATAACGTCCGTTGCAGCCTGATGCCAGAGCGCGGCGGGCCGGGCAGCACGGCGGGTGAACCATTTCGGCCGGCGCAGGCCGATGAGCCGACCGCCCCGACCTCATCAAAAAGGCCGGCGATTGCTCGCCGGCCGCGGATATTCCAAAGCGCCGCTACGTCTGCGGTGTCACAGCGAATGGCCGCGCTTGCGCATCTCCTGCGAGAAGCGGTCGAACAGATATTGGCTCGTCTGGAGGGTCCAGGGCTGCAGGACGCTGAAAAGATCGTCCATCGCCTCGCGCCGCAAGGCATTGTAACGCTGCCCCACCGGAGATTTGAAAAAGCCGGCGACCTCCTTGAGATCCGCCTCGTTCATCTTCCGGGCGAAAACCTCGGCCGCCGTCTTCGTCATCTCGTCGATGCGCTTGTCGGCTTCCGGCTTCAGCGCGGAGATGACGGCATCGGCATCCTTCTTCATCTCAGGCCGGGTTGCGATCAACTCCTGCACGTTCTTCTCGAACTCGCTGTAGATGCCGGTGAACGTCAGCGTGATACCGGTCAGGTCCGCGACCTCGCGCGCCACCTGGAGATGGCTCGGCGTCAGCGCCGGCGCCTGGGCGAAGGCGGGCGCTGCGCAGACAAGCGCCAGACCGATGGCAGCCCGGGCGAGAGAACGACGGATCATGCGTTGAAACCCCTTCATCAGCGAACCATCGCCGGAGCGCGCGATTGCGCTATCGACACGACGGACCGGTCATTGTGGCGCGTTCCTTAGCGTGGATCGCGCCGGAATGGAATTATTCGATCCTACCGATGAGCCTGAGGCCGCCAGCGCCCGCCAGGATGGCTCCGGTCGCCAGCCCGATGAACAGACCGTGCTCGACGACGCCCGGCACGATGTTCAGCGCCTGTGCCAGCAGTTCCGGGTGCTCGATCGTACCGAGATGCGCGTCGAGGATGTAATGTCCGCCATCGGTGACCAGCGTGGTTCCGTCCGGCTTCCGGCGCAGCTTGAGTTCGCCCGATCCGCCGGAGGCGGCGACGGCCGCGGCTACCGCCCGGCGCGTCGCTTCCAATCCGAAGGGTACGACCTCGATCGGCAGCGGGAAGCGACCGAGCGTCTGCACCAGCTTGCCGTCATCGGCGATCACGATCATGCGCGCGGAAGCGGCCGCGACGATCTTCTCGCGCAGCAGCGCCGCACCGCCGCCCTTGATCAGGCGCAATTGCGGATCGACCTCGTCGGCGCCGTCCACGGTGAGATCGAGTTCCGGTGTCTCGTCGAGCGTCGACATCGGAATCCCCAATGAAACGGCCTGGGCCTGCGTCGCCTCGGAGGTCGAGACGCAGAGCACATCGAAACCGGCAGCCACCTTCACGCCGAGCAGGTCAACGAAATGCTTCGCGGTTGAGCCGGTGCCGAGGCCGAGCCGCATGCCCGGCTGCACCAGCTCGAGGGCGCGGGCGGCAGCCTGCTTCTTCAGGTCGTCGGCATTCATGGGTTTCGTCCGGCTCAGGTTCTGGAAAACGCCTGCCGCCCGGGCCGGACGACGGCGCTCTCCTGCCCCGGCGAAGCCGGCGAGTCCAGCGCGCGCAGGCCTCCCGGCGTCATTTCGTCTGCGGCGTGCACACTGTCTTATCGTCGAAGACGTAGCAGATGCTCATCTCGCCGGTGCGGATATTGACGCGGAAGATGCCACCCTCCTTTTCATGGCGGGACGGCATCAGCCCGTAATCGCTGGGCGCCTGCGGGCCGGCTCCCTCGCCCGAAGGGAAGCAGACGGTCAGGCCAACGCCGCCCTCCTTGAGCTGGAACTGGCAGGCCCCGACCTCGCCGGTCGCCTTGTCGATCCTGTAGACCCTGTTGAGATCGGTCTGCGGCGCGGGCGCAAACTCGAAGGGGCCGGCAGAAGCCGGCCCAGCGCCCGCCATCCCAAGCCCCGCCCCGAGCAGCAATCCTGCGATTCCAGCCCGTCTTCCCGTGAAATTCGACATGATGATCTTCCCTGCCGCCGGCCGCGCGACGAATCGCGCGCACGATACCATCTCGCGCGGCGATTTTGGGGTGGCCCGCACGCAGGGCTTGCCAGCCCGGCCGCAACGACCTTTAACCGAGTCTCGCCCGACCGAATCACACCGAAGGTTCCGACCATGAGTCTGCCCCCCATCGTCGTCTTCGATCTCGACGGAACGCTCGCCGAGACGGCTCCGGACATCATGCGGGTCCTCAACCTGATCCTGGTCCGCGAAGGGCTGGCGGCCCTGCCGCTGGAGCGGGCCCGCGAACTCGTCGGAGCGGGCGTGCGCGTCCTGATCGAGCGCGGCTTCAAGGTCTCCGGCAGGCCGCTCGACCCGGAAACGCTGGAGCGGCTCTTCCAGGAATTCATGGAGATCTATGCGCAGGATACGGCGGGCAGCAGCCATCTCTTCGACGGCGTGCTAGGGGCGCTCGATGCGCTGGCCGGCGAAGGCTATGCGCTCGCGGTCTGCACCAACAAGCCGATCCTGCACACGAAGCTGATGCTCGCTCATTTCGGCATCGCCGGCCGCTTCGCGGCGGTCGCCGGCCGCGACAGCTTCCCCTATTTCAAGCCGGACCCGCGCCATCTGACTCTCACGATCGCGGCGGCCAAGGCCGATCCGGCAAGGGCCGTAATGATCGGCGATTCCCGCACGGACATCGCAACCGCGCGCGCCGCCGGCATCCCGACGATCTGCGTGCCCTTCGGCTATACGGACGTACCGATCGAGACACTGGAGCCTGATCTGGTCATCCAGCATTTCGACGAGTTGCACGGGGCCGTCGGCCGCGTGCTCAAATCTCCTCCCCGGACGTCCTTGACGGCATGAGGCGCGCCGACTAGGAGAGGCCGGGTCCGGGCGATTAGCTCAGCGGTAGAGCACTCCCTTCACACGGGAGGGGTCACAGGTTCGATCCCTGTATCGCCCACCATTTTTCCGGATTTTCCGACATCGTCGGTCGCGGCAGCGCGCCAAGCCGTGCGGCTTTGAATCATGGCCCTACCCGGCCTTATCCGACGATGCCCGTTCCAGCGTCGCAACGACCTCATCGACACTCTCTTTCACGCCGAGAAGGAAATCCTTCCCGAAGGCGATGATCGTGTCCGCCGGCGTTCCCTTGAACTGATAGACCACCGCCACCTGCTCGGGGTTGACGTAGACGGGCTTTCCATCGGCCGGCGAGGTGAACTTGCAGAGCTTCGGCATGATCGTTTGCGGTCCTGTGCTGTGGGCATCCTGTCGAGGAGCGCGAACGCTATCAGCGCGCTTCCGTACAGCTCCAGTACCCGCCGTTCATCGAGAGCGCAAAAGGGCCATCGGCCTATCGCCCGCCGCGAGAAGAAGCCCTGGAAGCTGATATCCCTCAGCGCTGCACGATCGCCGCCCCGTCGGCCAATGGCGCGTCACCCTTGCCGATACGGGCCAGCTCTTCGCCGAAGCGGGCCGCAACAGCCAGCCGGAAATGCAGCGGGTCCCAGTAATTGGCATCCTGCGACGTAATCGGCGAGGCATGGGCGTAGTCGACGACCACCGCGCCATGCCGACGGGCCAATGCGGCGATATCGGCCTTGCACCGGGCATAGCGCTGCCAGCCGGCCGAACCCTCGCGCGGATAGGCCATCAGATGGGCAGGCGGCAGGACAAGCATCACCTGCGTGGATTTCGGGAGAGTCGCAATGCTCTCCTCCAGCCAGGACAGCGCCGGAAAACGCCAGGTCGCGCTCTCGGCCGGCGCAATGGCGGCTGGCGGCGACAAGGGCGCAAGGTCGGCGATCGTACCGCCATGACCCGCGTAGATGTGCCCGCGCGCGCGGGCAATGTCGTAGCTCGCCTCGGGCGGCGTGAAGACCTCGTAACCGTCGCCGCGGATGCGCTCGGGCGACCAGCCCAACCGATAGGCCATGAGCCGGCCGGCTATCTCGAGATTGGTCAGGTTGAGCAGCTTCGGCCAGTCGCTCCAGCCCACCTCGCGGGAGAGCCAGGCCGGCACCGGCCGCGGCGTCAGTCGCTTGGCCTCGTCGACCGCATCGGCCTCACACCAGGTCGTGTCGATGCCCCAGATCAGGCGCTTCGGGGCCCGGACATGCTGACGGAAGAGCTGCGCCATCTGCACCTGCTCCCAGGGCGTGGCAGCGTTCATCGCGAGATTGACGAAGCGAGCGCCGAGTCCGCGCGACAGAACCTCGGGATCGAGCAGGCGCATCGTCGAGGTGCCGATTACCGCCGCATCGAAGCGCCCGGAGCGGACGAGTTGCGGATACATGAAGCGCTGGTTGATATCCATGATCGGGCGCGGCGCCTGCCCGGCATGGACGCGCATGCCGAAAGGATCGAGCACCGCGACGAAGGCGAAGAGCAGGCCGGCCACGACCATCGCCGCCGCCAGGAACCATCGCGACCACTGAACCCAGGCCTTCGCCATTCCAGCCTTTCGCTCCATCGAACCGAGGCGCGACTGCCTCGAACGGGCGCCTGCGCGGCGCCCTCTTCGCACAGGCCGGTACCTCGTCACAACGCGAAAGGCGCGCCGCATGGCGGCAAGCCCCCGAACATGGCAGAGAAGGCCGATGACGCCAGGCCGTTTCCGTCATTCGCTCCGCTGGTCACGTAGACTTGCCGCATCGCTGCTCGCCTTCGCGCTCCTGTCATGCCCGGCGCAGGCGGCTGAGGAGCCGATGCCGGCATCGTCCGGCATCCAGGATGCGCTCTGCCGTCTGATCAATGACGCCGCGAAGGCGCAATCCGTACCCGCCGCCTTCCTGACCCGGCTAATCTTCCAGGAATCGAGCTTCCGGCCCAGCGTGACCAGCCCGGCCGGCGCGCAGGGCGTCGCCCAGTTCATGCCCGGTACAGCCCGCGAACGCGGCCTGATCGATCCGTTCAACCCCGAGCAGGCGGTGCCCAAGGCGGCGCATTTCCTGGCTGAATTGCGCGACCGCTTCGGCAACTGGGGCCTCGCGGCAGCAGCCTATAATGGCGGGCCGAACCGGGTCGCGGGCTGGCTCGCCGCTCGCAAGGCCGGGCAGACACGCTTCCTGCCGAGCGAAACCGAGAACTATG
>WPCJ01122263.1_pt1 | contig 12617 bp, 17 predicted proteins | sample 5399831 | NCBI WGS metagenome assembly WPCJ01 (sample SAMN12869470, study PRJNA574797) | sludge metagenome | isolation source: wastewater treatment of pH10 | place: China:Beijing | collected 2019-05-20 | reverse complement strand
CCTCTCCGGCGCTCTGCGCAACCCGTCCGCTGCTGACAGCCAGTTCGGCCGTCTGGTGTTCGGTTTCGCCGTTACGGAAGCTCTGGGCATCTTCTCGCTGCTCATCGCGCTTCTGCTCCTCTTCGCCGTCTAATCAACGGTCGCAAGGAACTGGCCTGCCGCGATCTGTATCTTGAAATGCAGCGCGGCTGGCCTTTGCATATGACGTCTGAGTAAGGCATGATCCTTCTCCATCTGGATCAGATCGTGCTGGATTAAAGGGGAAATCTGGATGTTCGTGTCCACGGCGTTTGCCCAAACCGCCACCGAATCGCAGCCGGCACCTGCTGCTGGCGAGCACGGCGCAGCCGATGCTGTGCACACCGAGACTGGGGTCGCCAACGATGCCGGACACGGCAGCGGCGTATTCCCGCCGTTTGATTCCACCCATTATGCTTCGCAGCTCCTGTGGCTCGCGATCACCTTCGGGCTTTTCTATCTGTTCATGTCGCGCGTGGTTCTGCCGCGCATCGGTGGCGTGATCGAAACCCGTCGCGATCGTATCGCTCAGGATCTCGAGCAGGCAGCCCGCCTCAAGCAGGATGCCGACAACGCTATTGCTGCCTATGAGCAGGAACTGACCCAGGCCCGCACCAAGGCTGCTTCGATCGCCGAAGCCGCTCGTGAAAAGGGCAAGGGCGAAGCTGACGCAGAACGCGCTGCAGCTGAAGCAGCACTTGAAGGCAAGCTCAAGGAAGCCGAAGAACGTATCGCCGCGATCAAGACCAAGGCCATGAGCGACGTCGGCAACATTGCCGAGGAAACCACGGCAGAGATCGTCGAACAGCTTCTGGGCACCAAGGCCGACAAAGCTTCGGTAACAGCAGCCGTCAAGGCTTCGAACGCCTGAGGAGAGGACAATGGACGCTACATTCTGGGCACTGATTGGCCTCATTATCTTCCTGGCAATCCTGGCTTACCTGAAGGTTCCGGGCATGGTCGGTCGTTCGCTCGACGAGCGCGCTGATCGTATCAAGAACGAACTGGAAGAAGCACGCACGCTTCGCGAAGAAGCCCAGCAACTGCTGGCCGAGTATCATCGCAAGCGCAAGGAAGCCGAAAAGGAAGCAAGCGACATCGTTGCTTCTGCCGAACGTGAAGCCAAGGCACTTCTCGAAGATGCCAAGCGCGCGACGGAAGAATATGTTGCACGTCGCAACAAGCTGGCCGAACAGAAGATCGCAACGGCTGAAGTCGATGCCATCAACGCAGTTCGTGCTTCGGCAGTTGACCTCGCAGTCGCCGCAGCCGGCAAGATCGTTGCCGACAAGGTAGACACGAAGGTCGCAGGCAACCTGTTCAAGGATGCTCTGTCGCAGGTCAAGTCGAACCTGAACTAATCCCGGCTCACATAGTTTCAGAGAAACGCCGCCTCAAAAGGGCGGCGTTTTTTGTTGGCTTGGATCGAGAAATCGATTTCAGTAAAGTCCGATCAGAGGATGGCTGCAATGCCATCCAGTTTGTCAAACAATGGTCGGTATTCCTCCAAAGCAAGGTCATCCAGTGCACAGGCTTCCGCTGGCGTAAACCATCGCAGTTCCGTGTGCTCCCGGTCGCGAATGGCGGGATGGCCGTCCCAGCCGTTAACGGTAAAGAGGTGGAATGACGCGACCGGATCTACCGCTTTTATGGTGGCTAGAAACGAAAATGCGCGAAGCGTTAGTCCGAGCTCCTCCTGGATTTCGCGTCGGAGTGCTGTTTCCATGCTCTCGCCCGCTTCAACATGACCACCCGGAAAGCTCCACCGGTTGGGATAGGCGCGACGATCCGGGCTGCGGCGCCCAAGAAGAATGCCCCTGGGGCCGATGAGAACTGCATTGACAATATCCGGCATGATGGCCCTCCGACGGTGCAAAGTGAGGTCAGTCCTTGAGGTCTGCCAGATGTGTAAGCGGCAGTTCTCCTTGTGATTTGACCGTCTGGATGGCGAAATTGCTCCGAATGTCGATCACGCCGGGAAGCCGCAACAGCGTGCCGGATAGAAAGCGTTCATAGGCCGCGAGATCAGCGACCACCACCTGCAACAGAAAATCGGATTCTCCCGACACGAGATGGCATGAAAAGACCTCCGGCAGATTCTGCACGGAGGTGCGAAACGCAGTCGCAGTTTCCTCGTGATGGCGCTCCACCCGGATGCCGACGAAAACGGTCAATCCAAGCCCAACCGCATTGCGATCCAGTGCTGCATGGTAACCTTGAATAGCGCCTGCCTTTTCGAGCATCTTGACGCGCCGCAGGCATGGAGAGGGCGACAGGCCGACTTTCTCTGCCAGTTGTACATTGGAGAGCCGCGCATCTTCCTGAAGTGCGGTCAGTATCTTGCAGTCGATAGCGTCCAGTTTCAATTTTGGCATGATCCGCCAATCAGAGTTACTATATTGGTGGAATATACCACAAATCAGAAACATTGCGCCACAAATCGCAAGGACATGCGCATGGATCTCCGCATAGTTTCGACACGCCGCTGCTTCGGATAGCGGACAGGCTGTTACTTTCTTTGTTCGCATTATCCTCCGCAAAACTGCCGCGCACTTTTGCTGGAAATGCTCTGGTGGACGATATCGATGGGCGAGATGTGGTTATATGCAGGCGCACTGGCTGCTGCATTTCTTATTCCGGGACCGGATATGCTTCTGCTCCTCCAGACAGGTGCAGCACAGGGCAGGACACATGCGCTTGCAGCGGCAGCAGGGCTTGCAATCGCGCGTGCCTGCCATGTGGCACTTGCCGCACTTGGTCTCGCTGCGCTTTTACATGCATTTCCAGTCGCGTTTCAGTTCGTTCGGATCATAAGTGCCTTTTATCTGGTCTGGCTTGCCATTGGCATCCTGCGCCATCCCTTGCCGACAGTGGATACAGTCGGCGGTGCGCGGGAGCGACGATCCTATATGGCGTCGGCCCGGAAAGGTCTTCTCACCAATTTGCTCAACCCGAAAGCGCTGCTTTTCTGTTCGGTTCTGCTGCCGCAGTTCGTTCATCCTGAAAATGGCAGTATTACGCTCCAGTTTGTACTTCTGGGGGCTGTCATGACTATGGTGGGGCTGTCGTTCGACACGATCTATGCCTTTACAGGCTCGTCGCTTGGCAACCTGTTTAAACGTTATCCTGCTATACAAATGGTCCAGCGCTGGGGTTTTGCAGCCCTGCTTTTCGGCTTCGCGGCCAAGTTGGCCACTGTTTAAGCGCTATAGCGGCCTTTGATGGGAGCGAAGGTATAGCGGTGGATGCCGGGAACGGGACCAGCCGTTTCGATGGCGGTGCGATGCTTCACGGTTGCATAACCTGCGTGAATCTCCAACCCGTAGGGCGGATGAACGGCACCGGCACGGATCATCATCCGGTCGCGTGTTACCTTGGCGACGATGGAGGCGGCGGCGATGGAGACGGAGCGCTGATCGCCCTTGACCAGAGCCGAACCTGGGCAGGGAAGCCTCGGCGGAACATCACGTCCGTCGATCAGCGCGTGGCATGGCTGCAAGGTCAGGCCAACAGAAGCGCGACGCATGGCTTCAAGCGCGGCCTTCCTGATATCGCTTGCATCGATACTGCGCGCGCTGAGGCTTGCCACCGAAACGGTGACGGCCTTCGCCAGGATGGTTTCGTAAAGCGCTTCACGCTTTGCAGCCGTGAGACGCTTGGAATCGTCCAGACCATCCGGAAGGTCATCGATATCAAGAATAACCGCAGCGGCAACCACCGGACCGGCCAAAGGTCCGCGTCCGGCCTCATCGATGCCGACGATGTGTTTCAGTCCACGCGAAAGCAGCCTTTTCTCTTCGGAAAAGTCAGGCGCGAGTGGGATATCAAAGAGGAGCGGAGAATCAGAAGCCGAGCGTTTCATTTGGCGGCGATGCTCGCATTGCTTCCGATTCTCCGCAAGGGCCCTGCTCGAGGACGGTGGCGTGAAAGCAGGCAGCCCCTCCGTCTGAAGGACAAGTCAGACGGAAATTGAATTGACGACTGATAGGGTATGCAGTTGAAAAACGGCCCCAGCCCAAGGTTAGGCTTACCTTTCGCTGCGCGTCTTTCCTAAAACAGCGAAAGCTGCTTGCCTCCCTTTTCGACTGGTTCGAACAGGTCGGTGCGCAACTGCAACCGTCGTGCATTGAAGCCGAGCTTGCGTGCGGTAATCTCGAAACGGCGACCGATCTGCCATGCATAGGGGCCTGTGCCGCGCATGCGCTTGCCCCATTCAGCATCATAATCCTTGCCGTCACGCATGGAGCGCACCAGCGACATGACATGACGATAACGATCCGGATAATTGCGCAGCAGCCAGTCCTTGAACAAAGGCGCTACTTCGAGCGGCAGTCGCAGTAAAACATAACCCGCTTCGCGCGCGCCTTGCGCATAGGCGGCATCCAGAATGCGCTCGATCTCGTGATCGTTGATCCCCGGAATGACCGGTCCCATCATGACGGAAGCAGGGATGCCCGCATCGGCCAGCTTGCGGATGGCCTGAAGCCGCAGTGTCGGCGTAGAAGCGCGCGGTTCCATCGTTCGGGACAATTGGGCATCGAGCGTCGTGACCGACAAGGCCACCTTGGCCAGTCCTTTCTCGGCCATGCGGCTCAGAATATCAATGTCACGCACGACCAGGGCAGACTTCGTCACGATGCCGACCGGATGATTGGCGGCCTCCAGCACTTCGAGAATTTCGCGCATGATGCGCCATTTCTTCTCGATCGGCTGATAGGGATCAGTGTTGGTGCCAATGGCGATGGTTTTCGGCTGATAATTGGCCTTGGCCAGTTCGCGCTCCAGAAGGCGCGCCGCATCCGGCTTCGCGAACAGACGGGATTCGAAATCGAGGCCGGCAGAAAGTCCCATGTAACTATGGGTCGGACGGGCAAAGCAATAGATGCAGCCATGCTCGCACCCCCGATATGGATTGATCGAGCGATCGAAATTGATGTCGGGTGAATCATTGCGTGTGATGATCGTGCGCGGCTTTTCGATCTGCACGTCTGTCTTGAACGGCGGCAGTTCCTCAAGCGTCGTCCAGCCATCATCGAAATCATGCCGCGTCGTTGGCTCAAAGCGTCCGGTCGGATTGATGCCTGCGCCGCGCCCGCGCCTGCGAGCGTGATCGATGCGCAGGCCAGCCTCGCCGATCATCGCATTGGCGTGATCCGCGCGTCCGCTACCGAAGGCAGCCATGTCGGCCTGCTTGATGATATCTGCCTGCTGGATCACTTCCATCTTCGTCTCCCTGAATGGAAACATCGGGCGTTATGCAATCACGACGAAAACAAACCGGAGAACAGCTTAGAGCGCGTTTCGATCTGATTGAATCGGATCGGCGCTCTAATCATTTGTTTTTACGCGCATCTTTTCCGAAAACCGTTTCACACTTTTCGGGATGCGCTCTAAAAACCGTTCTGTTGCGTGTGCCGTGCTGCCATGCGACTCTGTTCTGATGAATCTATTCCTATCGCAAGAATAAGAACAAATCAAGAACATATGTGTGACAGCTTTCCGTTCACGCGTTCTTGATATATGAAACGCGCATGTTGTCCGTGGTCATCGAAACCCTGAATTCAGAAAGAGCACTGGCCCACACGCTTTCGGCTTTGGTGCCGGCTGTTGTGGAGGGGTTGCTGCGCCGTGTTACGGTCGTCGACCGGGGGTCATCGGACGAAACCGCTCTCGTCGCGCTCGGTGCCGGCTGTAGCTTTTATGCCGAAATGGATATTGAGGCGGCGCTCGCAGAAATCCGCACGCCGTGGGTACTGTTGCTGAAACCGGGCGCTATTCCGCAGGAAGGATGGGAGGAAGTCCTCCGCCGCCACATGGATAATGATGGGGGTACTGCGCGCTTTTCACTGCCGGAAGATAGCGGCTTCGGCACGGTCCGTAAAATCTTCGGCCACAAGGCGACGCTCGATGCCGGGCTTCTGGTTCGGTTGGATCTTTTGAAGCCGCTGTTGCTCGACGGCGTGGCGTTTGATCTGCTTCCACAGCACTTGCGGCCGGTCCGTCTCAAACACCCCATTCTGCCGCCCGACGAAGACTGAACAAAACAAAAAGGCGAAGCTGGAAGCTTCGCCCTTTTCGTCAGACATGCTGACCGGATTAGTTCTGGCCGGATTAGTTCTGGTAAGAGGAAGGCGAAGCATCGCCAAAGCGATGAGCCGAACCGTCCTGATAGACCGGAGCCTTGATCGAAGCAGGAGCCGTGTAGTCGAGCTTCTGGCTCTGCGTTGCAACCGGCGTACGGTCGTTTGCATAGAGATCGGCAGGTTCGCCGACATGCGGGTTTTCAGCGAAAGCAGCACCGGCGCTAAGGGCAACGGCAACAGCAGCAAGAGCAAACTTTTTCATTTTCGTAATCCTTAAAATCGCCCCTTCGGATGGCATAGAAGCCTTTCCGGGGCTCCCGGGTGGCACCATGCCATCCATCGGGGAGATAACTGGGGAAGCTGAATGATTGGGAGGAATATCCAGCTTGGGAATTCATCGGGGCGTCATCCGCTGGGAGGCTTTTGACGACGCCCTGCGCCTAAGTTTCAGAAAACTTAGTTCTGGTAGCTCGAAGGCGATGCGTCACCGAAGCGATGAGCCGAACCGTCCTGGAATGAGGACTGGCTGATCGAAGCGGGAGCGGTGTAGTCGACCTTCTGGGAAGCAACCGGGGTGCGGTCGTTTGCATAAAGATCGGCAGGTTCGCCAACGCGTGGGTTTTCAGCAAAGGCAGCACCGGCGCTAAGAGCGAGGGCAGCGGCAGCAAGAACAATCTTTTTCATTTTCCTATCTCCTTGGAAAGTGGAGCGGCGTTTTGTTCGTCGTTCCGATGCAGCTGAAATGGGTGACAGTGGGTAAAAGTTCCAGTCACGAAAATGTTTTCTTAATCACACATTCGTGCAGCCAATTTTATAGAATGTAGATAATTTATGAGAAATAACTAAATATAATCAATAAGTTATATTATATATCAGTATTCACGAAACTGTTGTAAAAGGCATTTTGTTCAAAAAGAGCGAACAGTCTGTCCCAATATATTGTCCAATGAGAGTGAACAATAGGGCGATTTTTCAGACTCTCGGTTGGGAGGCCGTTCAGAAACTACTTTTGGGAGGGAGCCGTTTGGGTTGCGATGACGAACCAGTCGGGTCGTTCGGCCAAGAGAAGTGCTGCTGCCCGCTCTGTGGCGGCCATATCTTCGTAGATCGCATAACAGGTTGCACCTGAGCCTGACATCTGCGCGTAAAGCGATCCGCTTGCGCGAAGCAGGTCAAGTTTGTCACCGATCTGGGGGGCAAGTTTTAGGGCCGGAGGCAGAAGATCGTTGCGGGTTGTCTGCAGATAGGCGCAAAGGGGGGCGATATCTGCATGGGAGCCAAGGTTCAGCGCTGGATGGTCGCGTTTGTCGAGTGCGCGAAAGACATCCGGCGTTGCAACAGCGGTTCCATCATTGACGAGGAGCATCGGCAAGGCTGGAAATCCGACAACCGGGTTCAGGTCTTCACCGATGCCGCGCGCGGCAAGCGGCGTGCCCTTGGATGCGCCATGCAGGCACATGGGCAGATCGGCGCCAAGGGTAAGCCCCATCGCGGCGAGTTGCTCTAAACCGAGATCGAGCCCCCACAATTCATCGAGTGCGAGCAGCGTTGCTGCAGCATCGCTCGATCCGCCGCCTATACCCGACGCAATCGGAAGGTTCTTTTCCAAATGAACGGCGACGGGCGGCAATGCCCTTTGCGCATGATCACGCAAGGCCTCGCGTGCTTTGAGAACCAGATTGCCACCATCGAGCGGCATGCCTTTTGCGAAAGGGCCGCTGACCGTGAAGCTATCCTTTTCAGCGTGCTCGATGCGGATGATGTCGCCATAGCGCGCAAAGACCACCAGCATATCGAGCAGATGATAGCCATCGTCACGACGCCCTGTAACATGCAGTGCGAGATTGATCTTGGCCGGGGCCAGACGCGTCACCGCATGTGCGGACCCGGCATTCGCGGGCGTTTCGGTTGTCGGAAAAAGGGTCATTTCTGGCTACGGACCGGGAATAGCGCATTTCCAGCAAAAGTGCGAAACGGTTTTGCGTGAGGCAAATGCTATGAAACAAATAGTTGGAGCGGCTCCGACGATATTGTTAAAATTGGAACCGCTCTTCAGAAAACATGGCATCCGGTTGCGGCGAGCAACCGCACCACTTCGTTGGCAACCTCTCTTACAAGACAGGTCAGTCCTTCTTGACGTAATATTCGCCGGTTTTAGGGTCCTGCACCAACGTGCCTTGAGCCCGGTTCTGCGCTTCCTTTTCTGCCTGACGCACACGCTGGGACACGCGCGAGGCTTCACGCTTGAACGAGCGATAGCCGTACCAGGCGGCGGCGATGATCAGCAGCAGAAAGATGAGCTGGGGCATGGCCTCAAGTCCTTAAGGGTCGCATTTCGGATCGCCGGATCGCAACGCCGAAATGCCGAATGTTCATGAAGGGGCGGGAAGCAGCCCACCCCGCTTTCTGACACCATATCATGGTGAAACGAGGGAATTCAAAGCTTTGGTTCGAAAATCGACGCTGATTTTCGACTTAGCTTTGTTTTTACAGGCCATAACGGCCCCAAAGTGCCTTTTCTTCGGCTACTGAAAGCAGCCCGTCGCCGAGATGTGCGGCAATGGAAGCCGGTTCAAGATTACCGAGTGCCATATCAACGGCCATATCCACACCGGGCATCTTGCGCCCCAGAAGACCGCGTTTCTGTTCCACGAGCTTGAGCTTGACCTTGTCGCCGTAGGTTTTGCGCAGGAAGCTGCGCATATCGCCAAGCCCGTCAATCAGGCCAAGCTCATGCCCCTTGATGCCGGTCCAGAACAGCCCGGTAAACAGGTCCTTGTCTTCTGCAAGTTTCGTACCGCGCCGTTCCTTCACCATGTCGATGAAGGTCTCGTGGATTTCGAGCTGCAGTGATTTCAGCCGCTCTATGTCGGCCTTCTTCTCCGGCTGGAACGGGTCGAGCGTCACCTTGTTGGAGCCTGCCGTATAGACGCGGCGCTCCACACCGATCTTTTTCAGAAGTTCGGGGAAGCCGAACGAGGCCGACACCACGCCGATAGAACCCACGATGGATGACGGATCGGCGATGATTTCGTCACCAGCCAGCGCGATCATGTAGCCACCCGAGGCGGCAACATCTTCGACGAAGATAAAAACCTTCTTCTGGTGTTCGGCGGCAAGGTCGCGGATACGCCGGTAGATCAGTCGGGACTGAACCGGTGATCCGCCGGGTGAGTTGAGCGAAATGGCGACGGCGGGCGTCTCCTTGTCGGTGAACGCCTTTTCAAGGACTGCTGCTGTCGACGCCAGTGAAAGCATCGGACGGAATGCAGATCCACCGGACATGATGGCACCATGCAGCCGCACGACAGGTATCTCGATGGAAACCGAGCGGAAGCGGCGTGGAACAAGGCGCGTCAATAAACCGGGCAAGGCAAACTCCTGCTAATTGAAATCATTCAGGCTCTCAGCCGGAATGTAGGAAGCCATTTGGGAAACACAAAGAAAACCGCCCGGAAATTTTGTTTTCCGGGCGGTGATGTCGTTTCTGTCAGGTGTTTTTCGGCTTTGTGACCAGCCGCAGCAGGATATAGCCGCAAACGGCCGACAGGCCCGAACCGGCCAGAACGCCGATCTTCGTTTCCGCCTGCATGAGATCGGACGGGAAGGAGAGAAGGCCGATGAAGATGCTCATTGTAAAGCCGATCCCGCACAGGACCGCCACGCCGTAAAGCTGGATCCACGTGGCCCCGAGCGGCTTTTGTGCGAGGCCTGTCTTGATCGCGAGCCAGGCTGCACCGAAAACGCCGAGCTGTTTGCCGATGAAGAGGCCAAGCATAATGCCAAGCGTGAGTGTATCCCGCATCACCGAGGCATCGAGACCGGCAAACGATATGCCCGCATTGGCGAAGCCGAAAATCGGCACGATGATGAAGGCAACAGGCTTGGCCAGCGCGTGTTCCAGCACATGCAGCGGCGAGGTCATGTCGTCAGGCCTGCCGGGCGCGGCCTTCAGCGGAATCATAAGTGCTGTCACCACGCCTGCAACCGTTGCATGAACACCGGAATTCAACACGAAGAACCAGAGCGCTGCTCCGCCGATCAGGTAGGGCAGGAGCTTCATCACGCCCATCCGGTTCATGACGAACAGAACGATAGCGGCGGCGAAAGCTCCGCCAAGATATGGCATGGAGATTTCAGCCGTATAGAAAATGGCGATGATGACGACGGCTGCGAGATCGTCCAGGATAGCAAGTGTCGCCAGAAACACCTTGAGGCTGGAAGGAACCCGTGAACCCAGAAGCGACAGAACGCCGAGCGCGAAGGCGATGTCGGTGGCAGATGGCACAGCCCAGCCGCGTACCTTGGCAGGGTCGTGCCAGTTCAACGCGGTGAAGATGATGGCTGGCAGGATGACGCCGCCCGCAGCGGCGATACCGGGCAGCATTCGGTTTGGCCAGCTTGCCAGTTGACCGTCGAGAAATTCGCGTTTGATCTCCAGCCCCACAAGCAGGAAGAACACCGCCATAAAGGCATCGTTGATCCAGTCCGTCAGACTCAGCGGACCGATATGAGTGTGCAGTATATCGAAATAGGCCTGCGAGAACGGAGAATTCGCCACGATCAGCGCAAGCGCTGCCGCCACCATGAGGCTTACACCCCCTGCAGATTCGCTATCCAGAAAGCGCCGCATGATGGATACGGGGCGGCTTTGATTTGGGCTATGGTTCATTGGTTCCCGTTGCCTGTTCTTGTCGTTTTGCTGTTTGCGCTTTTTCGGAGAAGGGCGGCGGGGAGCCGCAGAACGAAAATTGCGGTTTTAGGAATATTGGCTCGAATATAGGGTTTCAACCAAAATCACCCGCTCGGACCGAAATCGGCAGGTCTGGACCATCGGAACTTCCGGAATGCTACCGTGTTATCCGATCCGGGAGGACATCACGATGGTGCTCACAGCTATTTTCGCCCAGCTCAATTGCTCCGACCTCGCACGCAGCACGGAATGGTTTGCCACGATCTTCGATCGCAATCCCGATGCGCGACCGATGCAGGGACTGGCTGAATGGCATCACGGTTTGAGCGCGGGCTTCCAGCTTTACCAGAACCCGGCGGAAGCAGGGCACGGCACACTGACACTCATCGTCCGCGATGTACGAGCCGAACATGCGCGTCTTTCATTCGACGGGATTCACCCCGGAAATGTCGAGATAGCTGACTATACGACGATTCTGAGATTGCACGACCCGGACCGTAATCTGGTCGTGCTGGCACAACCGCGTTTCTAGATCAGAGCGTCGAGCCCGTTATTGATGCCGTTGGCGCGTGGGGTGAAGCCGTGGCCGTCGCTGCCGTGGAGAACAAGCGCCGGCATCAGCGAAAGACCGGCGCGGCTCCCGCGTGTGCCTGTCACGACAATACGGATCGCCGCCGCTTCGGGGCGGGGCTGAACGGGAATGATTCTCAGCCCGCCAAATCGTCCCGACAGTGCTTCGAGGATGGAAGAAATCGAACCGGGTCGGGCAATAATGGCAATGCCTCCACCAGGCTTCACAATGGCCGCCGCAGTGCGCACCCATTGCTCGAACATACCTTCGGGCATGACATGCGCTTCCGCCTTCAGCGGATCGGGTGTGCTGCGATCGCGCGCTTCGTTGAAGGGCGGATTCATGATGACGAAGTCGAAACTGTTGTCGACAAGCCCTGCGGCGATGCGCGCCTTGCCTCTCAGGCCGACGTCGGCTTCGATCACACTGATACGGCCTGCAAGAGCGGCGTTCAGCGGATGCGCAACACTTCTGCGGGCAAAGCCCGCCATGAAAGCGGAACGTTCGACGAGGGTGATATTGGCGTCAGGGCAGCGCGACGCAACAGCAAGCCCTGCAGCGCCCGCACCGCTACCAAGATCGGCAACGCGCCCGGCAAAGCCGTTTGGAACGGAGCTTGCCAGAATCATCGCATCCACACCGGAACGATGGCCTTTCAATGCGGGCTGGATGAGGTGAAACGCCCCACGATGAAACACATCGAGCGTTTCTCCAGCCTCATCTTCAGTTTCAAAACTTGCTTCCGAAGTCATCGATCGCGCAGTTCGTGTTCAATCTCGGCATCGATCAGAATCTGCCTTGCTTCTTCAAGCTGCTCTTCGCTGACCAGAAGGCGGCGCGGCAATACGCCCAAAGAGCCTTCGATGATGCTCATATTCGTGTCGGCAATGAAATAGGCGATCCCGGCCTCTTTCATCAAGGCCTCGGCAAAGGACAGCAGAACGGAATCATTCGTACGGATAAGTTCGATCATTTGAACAGTTTGTAGCGAATGCACCGCATTGACAACAGCTTCCTTCAATGGTGAACAGGCGCTGGAATAGTATCGCTTTGAGGGCGCTTTGGGGGCAGTTGCGTCTTGAGCAATCCGGTCCGTTTCAATAATGTGACCGGGCAGCTAGGAGAAATGGCATTGGGTGTGGTTCTAAATCTGGACGGTAAAAAGAAACAGGAAGGATCGGTTCAACCGCTTGTCGATCTGACAAAGGCCGCTATGGCGCGGGTGAACGAGATGATCCTTTCCCGGGCCGGG
>WPCJ01376596.1_pt1 | contig 12619 bp, 11 predicted proteins | sample 5399831 | NCBI WGS metagenome assembly WPCJ01 (sample SAMN12869470, study PRJNA574797) | sludge metagenome | isolation source: wastewater treatment of pH10 | place: China:Beijing | collected 2019-05-20 | reverse complement strand
CCGGTGTGTCGATGGCCGGCGACATGATCACGCCATCGGCACCCAGCTGCAGGAGGGTGTCGATAAAGGTGCGCTGCTTGTCGAGCTTGTCGTAGTGGTTGGAAAGCAGGAAAGTCTGGCGCGAGCGGTCCAGCTCATGCTCGATGGAACGCAGGATCTCGGCGTAGAACGGGTTCATGATGTCATGCACAACGACACCGACAATGCCCGAGCGCGAGGTGCGCAGGGACGCAGCGCGACGGTTATAGATATAACCGATCTCCCGCGCATGTTCCTTGATGCGTTCGCGCGTGGATCCTGCCACCAGCGGGCTGTCCCGCAGGGCAAGAGATACCGTTGCCGTCGATACGCCCAGCGCATCGGCAATGGTGGAAAGCTTGACTTTCTGAGCCAGCGTTGATGCTCCCCCGCTAAACAATTTAAATTTTTTTAAAAGCGTTTAGGCCATCGTTGCGGGTCGAGTCAAAGCTTTTTCGCCACCTCCGCCACATCGGCATCCGCAACGGCGCGGTTGAGAACACGCAGGCGATGCTCGCGGTGCACGATGTACAAGCCGCTGGCCATGATGATGCCGGCGCCGGCAAGCGTCCATACATCCGGAAACTGGCCGAACACCAGCAGTCCCGCAGCTATCACCCACACCATCTGCTGATAGGAATAGGGCGCGAGCGCTGTCGCGGTAGCGCGCCGGTAGGCCTGAATGAGACACCAATGGCCGAGCCCGCCGAACAGCCCGAGCAGCAACAGCAAGCCCCATTGCAGCAGGCCGACCGACGGCCACTGTGTGAGCCAGAGCGTGGGCGTCAGCAGGATCATCGGTGCCAGTGCCGAATAGAAGATGAGGCTTTCGGCGGTCTCCGTGGCCGACATGCTGCGTGTCATGATGATGTAGACCGAGTTCGACAGCATCGAGCACAGCGCAAACACATGGCCGATGCCGAACACACCTATGCCCGGGCGTGTGATGACCAGAACGCCGATGAAGCCGAAGACAATCGCCACCCATCGCCGCCAGCCCGCCCATTCACCGAGAAGCGGTCCGGCAAGCGCAGTTATCACCATGGGGCCGAAGAAATAGATGGATGTGGTTTCCGCCAGTTGCAGATAGCGCAGCGCCAATATGTTGAAGATGGTGGAGCCCGCCAGCAGCGCGCCTCTTATGAGGTGCGCGAATGGCTTGGAAGTGCGGAAACGGTCCGTTCCCTGCCAGCCTCTGAACAGCGCCGCGACCAGCGCGACATGGCTTGAAAAACGTATCCAGGCGATAAAAAGAGGCGTCACCCCGGCAAGAGCCAGATATTTGATCGACGTGTCGAGAAACGTGAACAGCACATAGGCCGCAGCCATATAAACGATGGCTGCAGTTGGGGCTGCGCTGTCTTTTGAATGACTGGAACTGTTCACGTCAAAGCCGGACGAGTAATCTCGACATCCAGCTTTGGGCCAGTCGCCCTGTGCCCGCAAGCCTCAAAGCGCCTGGCCTGAAATCTAAGCGCTGCTGGCCTCAGGCTTCGACCTTGGTCGCGGTTGCCGGGTCGGCATCGGTTGCGGCTGCATTCTTTGCATCCGGTTTCGTCTCGGCCTCGGTTTCGGGCTCATCATCGATGAACACGATTTCCTCATTTGTGAGGTTGGCCTCGATGCGGGCCAGAAGCTTGGCCAGCGTCTTCTGCTCTTTCTTGTCGAGCCCTTTGAGAGCCTGCTTCTCCGTCTTCTTGACCGATTTCTCGATCGATACGATGAGATCACGGCCAGCCTCTGTCAGAAAAATGTGAGCCTGGCGGGCATCGAAGATGGAGTTGCGCTTTTCCAGAAAACCCTGCGCCTGCAAGCGGTTGATCGTCTTGGTGATGGTTGGCGGGCGCACGCCCAGCCGATCCGCAAGAGTGCCGGGCGTCTGGCCGTCCTCACGGTCCAGAGCGAGCATGATCTGATCCTGCCCCGCGTAGAAACCGTGCTCCAGAAGTCGTGCAGCAAGCGCTGTGCGGGCAAGCCGCGCAGCCGAATGCAGCCGGCTCATCGTTGCAGTTCTGTCAGCTTTGGCCATGGTTTCCCTCTCGACCGCATCAGCATCGCAAACATGGCCCGGCAGGTCACGGTTTGCAATTGCGCTTTCAAATTCCACACCCGAAACAGCTTTGCCGGCAAGTTTCGCAGCATGTATGACGGCTAATGGCAGATGTTTATTTCAGTTAGATGACAAACAATCCATCCGGAGGTTTTGTCCGACAGAGCCTCTGTTTTGCCCCGTGCAATCGCAGCCGCGACGTCCTATATGGGTCACATATCCATTTCGAGGTTCCCATGAGCGACACCCAGACGCGCGACACCCAAGTGAACGAAGCCGGGGTCAACGAAACCGGGACGCAAATCCCGGTGACCGTGCTGACCGGCTATCTCGGTTCCGGCAAGACCACGCTGCTCAACCGCATCCTGTCGGAGAACCACGGCAAGCGCTATGCGGTCATCGTCAACGAATTCGGCGAGATCGGCATCGACAACGACCTTATCGTGGAATCCGATGAGGAAATCTACGAGATGAACAATGGCTGCGTGTGCTGCACGGTGCGCGGCGACCTGATCCGCGTCGTCGAGGGCCTGATGCGCCGTCCCGGCCGCTTCGACGCCATCGTAGTCGAGACCACCGGCCTCGCCGACCCCGCACCCGTAGCGCAGACCTTCTTCATGGACGACGACGTTCGCTCAAAGACGAAGCTCGATGCAGTCGTGGCGCTGGTCGATGCCAGACACCTGCCCCTTCGCCTGAAGGATTCCAAGGAAGCCGAGGACCAGATCGCCTTCGCCGACGTCATCGTCCTCAACAAGACGGATCTCGTGACCGAGGACGAGCTGCGCGCGGTCGAAGCCACGGTGCGCGCCATCAATCCGGCAGCGAAAATCCACCGCACCCAGCGTTCCGGCGTCGATCTCGCAGAAGTTCTCGATCGCGGCGCCTTCGACCTGAAACGCGCGCTGGAGAACGATCCGCACTTCCTCGACGCGCATGATCACGATCACGACCATGTCTGCGGCCCCGGTTGCGACCACGACCATCATCACCACGATCACGACGGGCATGATCATCACGGACATGAGCACCATCATCACGACCATCAAGGCCACGACCATGTCTCGCCGATCCATGACGTGACGGTGCAGTCCGTATCGCTGCGCGGCGGCGAGATGGACCCGAAGAAGTTCTTCCCGTGGATCGAGAAGGTCACCCAGCTCGAAGGCCCGAACATCCTGCGCCTCAAGGGCATCGTCGCCTTCAGGGACGATCCGGACCGCTACGTCATACAGGGCGTCCACATGATCATCGAAGGCGACCACCAGCGCGCGTGGAAGGACGGCGAGAAGCACGAAAGCCGGCTCGTATTCATCGGCCGCGAACTGGACGCGGAGCGCCTGAAGAAGAGCTTCGAGGCGTGTCAGGCAGCCTGATCGTTCACCTGAACGGCTGGCCGGGCGTCGGCAAGCTCACCACCGGCCGCGTTCTGGCAAACAGGCTCGGCGCGCCGCTGGTCGATAACCATCTTCTACATGACATCGCCATAGGCTGCACCGGGCTTGCCGATCCCGGCAGATGGCCTCTCTATGAACAGGTGCGGCACGCCGCCTACGAAGCGTTGAAGGACAGACCGGACGCAGAAACCTTCGTGATGACGAATGCGCTTTGCGCCAACGATCCACGCGAACGGCAGGCGTGGGATCATGTCGTCGATCTGGCCATGGCACGCAATGCAGCGCTGGTGCCCGTCGTGCTCGAAGCCGGTTTCGGGGAAAATTCCCGAAGGCTGTGCAGCCCGGAGCGGGTGGGCCGCGAGCTGGCCGATCCCGCTGCCCTCGCCACTTTCATGACGGCGGACAGCATCCAGAAGCCCGACGTGCCGGATCTGTTGGTGCTTGACGTGACGCGGCTTTCCGCCGATCAAGCTGCCGACGCGATTTGCCGCCATCTGCGGTCCGGGGCCGGCGAGCGGTTCCAGCCCGCGACGGACAGGCACCGCAATCTCCAGCCATGAAGCAGGCAAGCAGATATACCATGCCCACAGTCGCCCCGCTTGATCTCGAAGGCCATTGCGTGGCCGCCGTCTTTCTCGGAAATGTGCCGCATTTCGCGCTTGCCGACGGCTCCATTCACCGTCTCGACGACGGGCACAAGACCGCGCAGGCCAATGACGGGCTGCTGTGCGCCTTTTACGACGCCGCCAGCGACCGGCTGATCACCGGAGGCGAAGACGGCAAGGTGTTCGCGGTGAAGGCGGGCGGCGTGATCGAGGAATTGGCGGAGGCTGGACGCAAGTGGATCACCAGCGTTGCGGCGGGCCCGCAGGGCGCCATTGCCTATGCTTTTGGGCGCAACGCCTTCGTGCGCTTCGCCGACGGCAAGGTGAAGGAATTTTCGCATCCGCGCTCGGTCGAAGGCATCGCCTTCGCGCCGAAGGGCATGCGCATCGGCGTTGCCCGCTACAATGGCGCGACGCTGCATTTCCCGGCCGCCGAAGGCAAGCCGACAGAGCTTGAATGGGCGGGAGCCCACACGGGCATCACCTTCTCGCCGGACGGGAATTTCCTCGTCACCACCATGCAGGAGAATGCCCTGCACGGCTGGAAGCTGGCTGACGGCAAGCATATGCGCATGAGCGGCTATCCGGCCAAGGTCAAGAGCCTGTCATGGTCGCCCAAGGGGCGCTGGCTGGCCAGTTCCGGTGCGCCGGCGGCTATCGTCTGGCCCTTTCAGGGCAAGGACGGGCCGATGGGCAAGGCGCCGCTGGAGCTTGGCACGCGCGGCAATTCGACAGTCACCTGCGTAAGCTGCCACCCCGGCGAAGACGTTGCCGCTATCGGCTATGACGATGGCATGATCCTTGCCGCCCGTTTCGCCGACGGCAAGGAAGTGCTTCTGCGGCGCGGCGGCAAGGGTGCGATCACCTCCATGGCATGGGACGGCGACGAGCGCCGGATCGCCTTCGCCAGCGCTGCCGGAGACTGCGGCATCATCGACATCGCCGGCTGAAAGGGCCGGCTTCCCTACTCAACGGAACAGATGATTTCGCCTTCGAAGCGCGCGGTCCTGCCCTCGCCTGAAGTTGTGCCGGTCATGTCGAACATTTCAAGCCGGTAGCTGCCGGCGAAGGCTCCGTCCTCCTGCGCGGTGGTTGTCACGGTAAGTTCGGCATAGCCATGGGGCTTGCCGCCGTCGCGTTCACGGTAGAGCACCAGCCGCAATTGCGAACCATCCAGCCAGTATTGCGCAAGGTGGGTTCGCTCAAATCTTGTGTTGCGCAGGTCCCCGGCCACTTCGCCGCCGCGAGTTTCGATCCCGCCCCGAAGGCTGAACACCGGGCTGCCCATGCCGCGGGTGACCCCGCCATGCAGGCTGATCGATGCGGATTCGTCCTCCGCACGGCACGAAAATCCGCCCGAAGCCGCAGCAGGCCCTGTCATGAAAAGTGTCGCCAGGAACAAGATGGCTGCACGCATTTCACTACGCTCCCGAAACGCCGCATGATCGGCATGGCGGCCAGCGCGGCAAGCTCATGCCCCTCCAATGGAGAAACCCGGCCCGGCCGGTTGCCGTGCGCAAACGCCTCCTTATAGTGGTGGTAGTTTTGGACCGTGGGCGAAAAATGGCGGGCAACAGCTTTGTAACGGCGGGCATCGGGCAGGATCGCATAGAAGAGCTGCGTGAGAGCGAGGCGGAAGTCTTTCGCAGGGCGCGGCCGAAAACCGCCGCCAGTCTCGGAAACGGCATCGCCGGCTTCCTCGATGGCGTGCCCATGCACTGGATGAAGGACTGGCCGACGCCTGTTCCCATACTCGTCGGTCAGGCGCGCGGCGCCACCATCACCGACATCGACGGCAACCGGCTGGACGATTTTTGCCTCGGCGACACCGGGTCCATGTTCGGCCATTCGCCGCCGCCGGTGGCGCGCGCCATTCGCCGGCAGGCGGGGCGCGGCCTCACCTACATGCTGCCCTCGGAAGACGCGCTGGCCATCGGCCCGCTGCTGCAGGAGAAATTCGGCCTGCCCTTCTGGCAGATCGCCACCACCGCCACCGACGCCAACCGCTTCGCGCTGCGCATCGCGCGGGCGGTGACGGGTCGCGAAAAGATCCTCGTTTTCAACGGCTGCTATCATGGCTCCGTGGACGAAACCATGGTGCGGCTAAGCAACGGAAAGCCGATCAATCGACCGGGGCTGGCCGGCGAATTCCGCGACCTGACGCGCACCACGAAGATCGTGGAGTTCAACGATATTCCAGCCCTTGAGGCAGCGCTTGCCGATGGCGACGTGGCCTGTGTCATCACCGAGCCGGTGCTGACCAATTCCTGCATGGTGCTTCCCGATCCCGGCTTTCACGACGCACTGCGCCGCCTGACCCGCGCCACAGGCACGCTGCTTCTGATTGACGAGACGCACACCATCTCGACCGGCCCAGGCGGCTACACGCGCGCCTTCGGGCTGGAGCCGGACCTGTTCGTGCTCGGCAAGCCGGTGGCCGGCGGCGTGCCGGCCAGCATATGGGGGATGAGCGAAGACGTCGCCTCGCGCTATGCCGACTACAGGCGCACCCATGAACCGGGCTACTCCGGCATGGGCACCACGCTTTCGGGCAATCCACTGCAGTTCGCCGCCATGCGGGCGACGCTGGAAGAGGTGATGACGGCGGAAAACTACGCGCATATGGAGCATCTGGCGCGCCGCCTCGACGCCGGGCTCACCGCCGTCATCGACCGCTACCGCCTGCCATGGCATGTGGCGCGGGTCGGCGCGCGGGTCGAGTTCATCTGCGCGCCCGGGCCTCTGAAGAATGGCGGCGAGGCGGAAGCAGCCCATGCGCCGGAACTGGAAGCCGCACTCCATGTCGCGTTCGTCAACCGCGGCGTGCTGATCGCGCCCTTCCACAACATGATGCTGGTTTCGCCGGCAACGCGCCCCGCACAGGTGAACCGGCTGATAAGCGCTTTCAGCGACGTCGTTAAACGGCTCACCGATTGATCATATTCGCACTGTCGGCTACCCCATGCGGTAAAGCCGCATTCCTTCCGGAGACAACCCATCATGACCTCCCCATCGGGCTCGACGCCCGGCGAAGCCCAGGCCTTTCTCGACGCTCACCCGGAGATCGAGGCCTTCGACATTCTGCTCACCGACGCCAATGGCGTGGGGCGCGGCAAGATCATCCGCCGCCATGAACTGATGGGTCTTTATAAAAGCGGGCGGCACATGCCGATTTCGATCCTCGGCCTCGACATCACCGGCGAGGATGTCCACGAAACCGGGCTGATCTGGGATTCGGGCGACGGCGACCTGCGCGCCTGGCCGATCCCCGGCACGCTGGTTCCACTCTACGGAACCAGCCCCGCACGCGGGCAGGTGCTGATGGCCATGTACCATCTCGACGGCGCGCCGATGAGCTCCGACCCGCGCCACGCGCTGGAACGGCAGGTCCGCAAGCTCGCGGAAAAAGGCCTGCACCCGGCCGGCGCCTTCGAGCTGGAGTTCTTTCTCCTCGCCAACGAGCGCGACGGCGACGGCAAGGTGCAGCCGGCAGGCGCGGTTCTGGATGGCCGGCGCTCAGCCAAGACGGAGGTTTATTCCGTCGACCATCTGCACGGCATGGAGCCCTTGTTCTCCGACATCTATGCGGCGGCAAAAGAACAGGGCATTCCGGCCGAGACAGTGATCTCGGAATATGCACCCGGTCAGTACGAGCTTACGCTTAACTACCGTAAGGACGTGCTGCGCGCCGCCGACGATCTCATCATGCTGAAGCGTATCGTGCGCGCGCAGGCCCGCCGCCATGGCGTGACCGCCTGCTTCATGGCCAAGCCGATCGAGGAATATGCAGGCTCTGGCATGCATTTCCATGTGTCGCTGCTGGACAGTGAAGAACGCAATGCCCTTACCGAGCGAGAGGGCGAGACATGGTCGCCGCTGCTGCTTCAGGCACTGGGTGGACTGGTCGCAACCATGGCCGAATCCATGCTGGTGTTCGCGCCTCACGCCAATTCATGGCGGCGCTTCGTGGCGCAATCCTATGCGCCGGTCGCGCCGACATGGGGCGTCAACAACCGATCGGTGGCATTGCGCGTGCCCGCGGGCGACGCAAAGAACCGGCGCATCGAGCACCGTCCTTCCGGCGTCGACGCCAATCCCTATCTGGTTGCCTCCACCATTCTGGCCGGCATCATCAAGGGCATCGAGGAACAGCTCGATCCCGGCCCTGAAACCACTGGCAACGGCTATGAGACCGACACTGGCGACAGCACCATGCCGGCCGACTGGCGCGCGGCAATCGAGGCGGCAAAGGCTTCCTCGTTCCTGCGCGAGGCGCTGGGCGCGAATCTTCACAACACCTTCACCGCCATCAAGCAGGCCGAGTATTTCAGGGTGGCGCGCACAGTGGCGGAGCTGGATTACCACCTATACCTGCATGAGGTGTAGGCAAGAAAAGTAAGTTTCTACTTACGGAAAGATTCAGCGCACCAAGATGGCGCGCAAATCGTTGACATTGGTGCCGGTCGGTCCCGGCACGAACAGATCGTCCACGGCATCGAATGCGGTCCACGCATTGTTGGCGGCCAGCAGGGCGCGCGCATCGATGCCGGCGCTCCGCATGCGGCGCACGGTTTCGCCATCGCAGAAAGCACCGGCATTGTCTTCGGAACCGTCGATGCCATCGGTGTCGGCGGCCAGCGCGTGAATGCCCGCGAAGCCGTCGATACCCAGCGCGAAGGAAAGCAGGAATTCGCTGTTGCGGCCGCCCTTGCCTTTGGCGCGCAGCGTCACCGTGGTCTCCCCGCCCGACAGAAGCAGAACGGGCTTTGAGAACGGCCGGTTGCGCGTGGCGATCTCGCGGGCGATGGCCGCATGGACCGAACCCACCTCGCGCGCCTCTCCCTCGATGGAATCGGAGAGGATGACAGCTTCGATGCCCTGCCTTTTCGCTTCCGCTGCGGCGGCCTCCAGCGACACTGCGGCCGAGGCGATCAGCTTCACCTCGTTGCGGGCGAAGCGCTCGTCGTCGGGATGCGGGGCGTCCGCCTCGGGCGAGTTGAGATGCTCTATCACGGCCTTCGGCAGTTCGATGGCGTAGGTCTCTATGGCTTTTAGCGCATCGGCGCGGCTGGCGGCATCGGGAACCGTGGGGCCTGAAGCCACCAGTGCCGGATTATCCCCCGGAATATCGGAAACGATCAGCGAAACGACGCGCGCCGGATGCGCCCGCGCTGCCAGCCTGCCGCCCTTGATGGCGGAGACATGCTTGCGGATGGCGTTCATGACCGAGATCGGCGCGCCCGAAGCAAGCAGCGCCTCATTGACGGCGATCTCGTCTTCCAGCGTGAGCGAACCGGCCGGTGCCGGCAGCAGGGCCGAGCCGCCGCCGCAGACCAGCGCCACGACCAGATCGTCCGCGCTCAGGCCTTCTACCTGACGCAGAAGGCGCTGCCCGGCCTTAAGGCCGGCCTTGTCGGGCACGGGATGCGCGGCCTCGATCACTTCGATGCGTTGTGTCGGCGCGCTGTAGCCATAGCGGGTCACGACCAGCCCTTCCAGAGGACCTTCCCAGACCTTCTCGAATGCAGCAGCCATCTGCGCCGCGCCCTTGCCCGCCCCGATGACAATGGTGCGCCCTTTCGGCGGCTGAGGCAAGTGCTCACGAATGGTGCGCTCAGGATCGGCCGCGGCGACAGCCACCTCGAAAATCGACGTCAGAAAAGGCTTCGGGTCCACCACTACCGGCTCCTCCTAATGGCTCCGGCTTTCTGTACGCACTGGCCGGTATCGTCAAGCCGTCCCTTCCCTTGCGGGAGGCTTAACCGGCCAGAATGCTCTTCGCCGGCTTGCCCGAGACATAGACCTCGCGCACAGCACGGTCGTCGCCCAGCGTCTGCAACAGGAAAAGCTCCTCGGCCAGCGAGGTCACCGTTTCCATGCGCAGTTCCATGACCGAAGTGGCGCGGCTGTCCAGCACGATGATGTCTGCATCGCTGCCTTCATCCAGCGTACCGACGCGATCGGCAACCGAAAGCGCTTCGGCATTGCCGCGCGTGATCTGCCAGAAGGACTGGAAGGGATTCAGTTTCTCGCCCTGAATGGCGATGACCTTGTAGCCCTCATCCATGGTGCGCAGCATCGAATAGTTCGTTCCGCCGCCAACGTCGGTAGCCGCCGCGATGCGCAGCGGTTTTTCGCGGCGACGGAAGCGCTGATAGTCGAACAGGCCCGAGCCGAGGAACAGGTTGGACGTCGGGCAGAATACAGCGACCGAGCCGGCATCCGAGATCACATCCGCCTCGCGCTCGGAGAGGTGGATGGAGTGGCCAAGCAGCGTGCGCGAACCCAAAAGACCGTAATGGGCATAGACGTCCGTGTAGTCCTTAGCCTGTGGGTAGAGTTCGCAGGTATAGGCGATCTCGTCATGGTTTTCCGACAGATGGGTCTGGATATGCAGGCCGGGAAACTCCTTGGCCAGCACGCCGGCCATTTCCATCTGTTCAGGCGTCGAGGTGATGGCGAAGCGCGGCGTGATGGCATAGTGCTGGCGACCTTTGCCGTGCCATTCGGCGATCAGCGCCTTCGTATCGTCATAGCCAGACTGCGGCGTGTCGGTGAGGCCGCCCGGCGCGTTGCGGTCCATCATCACCTTGCCGGCAATGTTGAGCATGTCGCGATCATGCGATTCGGCGAAGAAGGCTTCCGCCGATTCCCTGTGCACCGAGCAATAGGCGGCCACCGTCGTGGTGCCGTGGCGGATCATCTCGTCAAGGAACAGGCGCGCAATGCGGCGGCCGTGCTGGGCATTGAGAAATTTCGTCTCTTCGGGAAAAGTATAGGTGTTCAGCCATTCCAGCAGTTCAGCGCCATAGGATGCGATGACCTGCATCTGCGGGAAATGCGCGTGAGCATCGATGAATCCGGGCACCAGCAGATGCGGCCGGTGGTCGACCACCTTCGCGCCCTCCCCGGCTTTCGCGGCAACATCGGCATAGGCGCCGGCGGCAGCGATCCGGCCATCCCTGAGCAGCAGGCCGCCGTCCTCCTCGTAGCGCCATGCGCCATGGTCGTCGATCGCTTCCGGCCAGCGCAGGAAAGTGAGCGTACGGCCGCGCAGAAGGGTTTCGGTCATGACAGGTTCCCTGGCTTTTTCGGCTGAGGATGGTCCGGCGTATCAGCCCGCCGGAAGGCTTACATCATTCGCGCCCGTCTTCGAACCATGCAATGAGCAACTGGCGTTCCCGGTCGGTCATCTGGGTGACGTTGGCGGGCGGCATGGCATGGCTGCGGCCTGCCTGAAGATAGATTTCGCGGGCATGGGAGGCGATCGCCTCGTCGCTGTCCAGAACCACGCCCTTGGGCGCATGATAGATGCCGTCATAGAAGGGCTCGGATGCATGGCACATGGCGCAGCGCCCCATCACCGTGTTGCGCACGGCGGGAAAATGCGTCGAGGCGATATAGACTTCACCCGTTGCCGTAGCGGCTGCCTTCGGCTCGCCGGTCAGTACCTTCGGCACGGTCGACAGCCAGATGATGAGGACGAACAGGATGGCAGCCACCAGCCAGGTCCAGGTCGGGTTGCCCTTGCGGGCATGGCCGGTGTTGAAATAATGGCGGATCAGCACGCCGATCAGGAACACCAGCGAGGCGATCACCCAGTTGTACTGCGTGCCGAACGCCAGCGGGTAGTGGTTCGACAGCATCAGGAACAGCACCGGCAGCGTCAGGTAGTTGTTGTGCACCGAGCGCTGCTTGGCGATCTTGCCGTATTTAGGGTCCGGCTTGCGGCCGGCGATGAGGTCGGCGACCACGATCTTCTGGTTGGGAATGATGACCATGAAGACGTTGGCCGACATGATGGTCGCGGTGATGGCGCCCAGATGCAGGAAGGCGGCGCGGCCGGTGAACAGATGCGTCAGCCCCCAGGCGATGAACACCAATATGCAGTAGAGGAAGATCATCAGGCCGGTATCGCTCTTGCCGAGGAAGAGCTTGCACAGATTGTCGTAGGCCAGCCAGCCCACGCCGATGGTGGCCAGCGAAATGCCGATACCGACGGGAACCGACACGTCGAGCACGTTGGGATCGATCAGGAAAAGATCCGCGCTGGCATAGTAGACCACGCACAAAAGCGCGAAGCCGGACAGCCAGGTGGCGTAGCTCTCCCATTTGAACCATGTCAGGTGTTCGGGCATGGCCGCCGGCGCGACCAGATATTTCTGGATGTGGTAGAAGCCGCCGCCGTGGACCTGCCACTCCTCGCCGAACGCGCCTTCAGGCAGGCCCGCACGCTGGCGCAGCCCGAGATCGAGGGCGACGAAGTAGAAGGACGAACCGATCCACGCAATGGCGGTGATGACGTGCAGCCAGCGCACGGCAAACGACAACCAGTCCCAGAAAATAGCGAAATCCAGCATGCTCCACCCCTTGTCGGCAGACGACAACTTTACGGACTGTCCTGCGAACGAAAAGAGCCCATTGGCCCGATGACTTTCAAAAAAAAATGGAAAATACTATTGTCGTTCCACGCAGCCGCATGAAAGCCACGAAACCCGCATGGCCTATCTCGACAATATCGCCGTTTTCGTCCGTGTCGTCGAACTGGG
>WPCJ01140673.1_pt1 | contig 12622 bp, 13 predicted proteins | sample 5399831 | NCBI WGS metagenome assembly WPCJ01 (sample SAMN12869470, study PRJNA574797) | sludge metagenome | isolation source: wastewater treatment of pH10 | place: China:Beijing | collected 2019-05-20 | reverse complement strand
CGCGTCCTCGTCACGCTCGCCGTCGCGGCGCTGGCTGCCCTGCCCCACGCGCTCTGGCTCGTCGAGCATCTGGGCGAGGCGACCGGGCGGACCCTCATCAAGCTCACCGCCGAGTCCGGCCAGAGCCGCGCGCACCAGCTCGCCACCGGCCTGCTGTCGCTGGCGGGTGCCCTCGCAGCCTTCGTCCTGCCTACCCTGCTCATCTTCCTCGTCGCCTTCGGCGGCGCGCTGACGCGGTCGTGGCGCGCGCAGAGCGAATGGACGCGCCTGATCGGCCGGATGTTCGCGATCCTGATCGGCCTCCTGGTCATCGTCGTGCTCGCCGGGGCGAGCGACATCAAGGATCGCTGGCTGCTGCCGCTGTTCTTCCTGCTGCCGATCTATCTCTGCGCCAAGATCGAGGCGTCCGGCGAGCCTTTCGCGCGCGCCGCGCGCTCGTTCGGCGCGATCGTGCTCGCCATAATGGTCCTGGTCCCGGCCATCCTTCTCCTGCGGCCCGTCATCGGCGGCGCGGTGGGATATTACGGCAAGCAGAACGTGCCCTACGGACCGGCGCTCGCCGAGATTCTCGGCTCTAACTCCCGCGCGCCATCCTACATCGTGGTCGAGGACCAGCAGATCGCCGGCAATTTCCGCCTGCACGCGCCCGGTATACCGGTCGTCATGCCTGGCTACGATTATCTGGGCGCCCCGACCATCCGCGATCCGTCCGCCCCGGTTCTCGTGATCTGGCGCAGTTCCTCGGGGAGAAGAACGACGGATATGCAGGCGTCGACGCGCGACTGGCTTGCCACCCATGGGCTGCGCACCGATGGCATCGCCGTGCACGAGGCGGCCCTGCCCTACCATTACGGGCGCGCCGGCGACGTCTATCTTTTCAGCTACGCCTGGATAGGCACGTCCGGCTGAACTGAGTTCAAGGCATCCGGAAGAGCACGGGCAGCGCGCCGGACTGCTGTGCAGCGTCGATCAGCTCGAAAGCCGGCATGGCGACAAGGAAGACCAGCCCGTCCAAGAGCGTCAGCATGAGCCGGTCCGGCCTGAAGCCCACCGGCTCGCCCTCTCGATAGAGCGACGGATCGGGAAAGAAGCGCGGCACCCGGGCCATGTAGTCGTTGTACTCCATGCCGAGATTGGCGCGCAGGTATTTCTCCTCGCGCAGGATGACGACGTGGAAGGCTGCCGCGCAAGCAGCGCCGAAGCCCACCATCGCCGTTATCGAGCCCATCTGCGCGCCGACGCCGACGGCCGCGATCGACGAAAAAAGATAGAGCGGGTTGCGCGTGATGGAATATGGTCCATCGGTCACCACGGAAACGGACTTGCGCCCGCCAATATAGAGCGTCGACCAGAGCCGGCCGGCGATGCCGATGACGATCAGCACCACGCCGACCATCTCGATACCCTCGTGAATGGCGGTTTCCGGCGCGAAGATCGACTGGCCGAACAGCAGCACGAAGAAGACCAGCGCAATCAGCGCCGCGAGCGTAAACCTCCGCAGCCGCTGATACGACTGCAATGAGATGAGCGAGTTGTCGGCCATCGTTCGCGTCCGGCGTCGGTTGCGTATCCTGGTTGAGGGCAGGCGGGCGCGGCGCTCAGCGCGGCGCCAGCACCATCATCATCTGCCGGCCTTCCAGCTTCGGCTCTGCCTCGACCTTGGCGATCGTGGCGGTTTCCTCGCGCACCTTGTTCAGGAGCTTCATGCCGAGCTCCATATGGGCCATCTCGCGACCGCGGAAGCGCAGGGTCAGCTTCACCTTGTCGCCCTCCTCGAAGAAGCGCCTGACCGACTTCATCTTGGTCTCGTAGTCGTGCGAGTCGATGTTGGGGCGCATCTTGATCTCCTTGATCTCGATGACCTTCTGGTGCTTCCTGGCTTCGGCAGCCTTCTTCTGCTTTTCGTATTTAAGCTTGCCGAGATCTAAAATCTTGGTGACGGGCGGATCGGCGTTCGGGGATATCTCGACAAGATCGAGTCCCGCTTCCTCGGCGGCGAGCAGGGCTTCGTTTATGGAGACTTCGCCATGGTTGTTTCCGTCGGCGTCGATAAGTTGGACCCGGGGGACCCGGATGTCGCGGTTAGAGCGCGGCCCATCCTTGGTGGGCGCAGCTGCCTTGAAAGGTCTGCGAATTGTAGTCTTCTCCTCAAGCTGTTGGCGTGCACGGGTTTCGCGGGCCACGCCTATGTCGTGTCCCGGCGGCGCAAGTCAATAGCATAGTATGCGGAACAAATCACCTGACCGTTTGCGCGCACCGTGCCGGCGTCTCCCGATCGCCGTCCACGGCTTTCGTCCGCCGGCCGGCTGTGCGAAAAGGTGTACCCTTCGCATAACGGAAACTGGCATATGGAATCCGGAAAGTCCGATCCCTCCTTCTTCGACCATGGCGGCACAAGGATCGCCTTTCGCCGCGTCGCCGGCGCGACGCCGGGCCTCGTGTGGCTCGGCGGCTACCGGTCCGACATGCTCGGCACCAAGGCCGAGACGCTGTCCGGCTGGGCGATCGCGCAGGGTCGCGCCTTTCTGCGCCACGACTATTCGGGCCATGGCGAATCCGGCGGCGCGTTCGCGGACGGCACGATCTCACGGTGGCTCGGCGAAAGCCTCGATGCCTTCCGAAACCTCACCGAAGGCCCGCAGGTGCTGGTCGGCTCCTCCATGGGGGCGTGGATCGCGCTGCGGCTGGTGCAGGAACTGCGCAGGCTGGGAGAGGGCGCGCGGGTCGCCGGCATAGTCCTGCTCGCCCCCGCGCCGGACTTCACGACCGAGCTGATCGAGCCCGTGCTGACGGCGAAGCAGAAGCGCGAACTGGCCGAAAAAGGCTATTTCGAAGAGACGTCGGAATACTCGCCGGAACCCAACATCTATACGCGTGCTCTGATCGAGGACGGTCGCCGAAACCTCGTCATGACCGGGCCGATCGATACGCATTGCCCGATCCACATCCTGCAAGGCATGGCCGATCCGGATGTTCCGCACGAACACGCGCTCAAGCTGGTCAGCCTGCTGCCGGCCGACGACATGTCGCTTTCCCTCATTCCCGACGGCGACCATCGCCTGTCACGGCCGCAGGATCTGGATCTTCTGATCCGCGCCGTGGAAGGCGTCATGGCACAGGCGCAGGCGGCGCGATCGACGCCTGGCCCATCGAAACCCGGCTTGCCTGCCGCCTGATCCTGTCGCAAGGACGGACGCTGACACTTCACGAACCGGCTCGCCATGCGTGTTCCCCTCTCCGTACCCGTCTCAGCCTTCGTCGCGGCCATCGTCGGCTTCGGCGGCACGCTGGCGCTGATCATCGCGGCTGCCGATGCCGTCGGCGCGACGCAGGCGCAGACGGCATCCGCCGTCACCGCGCTCTGCCTCGCCATGGCGGTGGAGAGTCTCTATCTATCGTGGCGCACGAAAATGCCGGTCATCAGCGCCTGGTCCACGCCGGGAGCCGCCCTTGTCGGCGCGTCGAGCGGCTTCAGCGCGGCGGATGCCGTGGGCGCATTCCTGCTTACCGCCGTTCTTTTGATCGCGACCGGCATGTTCCGCCCGCTCACGCGGCTGATCGCGCGCATACCGGCCTCCGTCGCCTCCGGCATGCTGGCCGGCATCGTCGTCACCTTCGCGATCAACGCCGTGAAGGCCATCCCCGCCGATCCCTGGCTGATACTGCCCCTGATCGCCGCCTTCTTCGTCTTCCGGCTGGTCAATCCGGCCCTTTCGGTGCTGGCCGTGCTGGTCGGCGGCGGGCTTGCGGCCTTCCTCACCGGCCGGGTCGGCGGCCTTCCGGCCCCGGAGATCTCGACGCTGACGCTGATCGCGCCGGAATTTTCCATATCGGCGGCGATCGGCCTCGCGCTGCCGCTCTATCTCGTCACCATGGCCTCGCAGAACCTGTCCGGTCTCGCCGTGCTCAGGGCCGCCGGCTACCATCCCGAGCCCGGCCCGCTGATCGCCGTGACAGGCTTCGTTTCGCTGGTCACCGCGCCTTTCGGCGCGCTGACGACCAACCTCGCGGCGATCTCGGCGGCGATCTGCACAGGCCCGGATGCGCATCCGGACCCCGCGGAACGCTGGAAAACGGGGCCTTTCTACGCCCTGTTCTACCTTATCTTCGCGATTTTCGGCGCATCGCTGGTCGCCATCTTCGCCGTCCTGCCGCAAAGCCTGATCGTGCTGGTGGCGGGGCTCGCGCTTATGGCGCCGCTCGCCAACGCACTGGCCATCGCGCTCAAGGAAGAGACCGAGCGCATGGCCGCGACCACGACCTTCGCGGTGACGGCATCGGGCATAACCCTTATGGGAATCGGTTCTGCCTTCTGGGGCCTGTTGGCCGGATTGGCCATGCTCGGATTGGAATCCTTCAAAAAACGCTAGTCTTATCAATGGCTTGTCCGGTTTAACACCGGCCATTCTTGAATCGTTCCTCCACTCTTCCCATTTCGATTTCACAGCAGCCGGTTCCGGCTGTCTCGAACGGAAGGAACGGTAGTGAAATGAACACGACTGCAATGATCCGTCCCGCCTGGACGCCGGCCACGATCGCGCTGATGGTGATCGGTTTCATGGTCTTCTGGCCGCTCGGTCTCGCCATGCTCGCCTATATCATCTGGGGCGACCGCCTCGACGGCTTCAAGCGCGACGTCAACCGCGCCACCGACGGCATCTTCGCCGGCTGTCGCCGCAGCGCCGACAGGGCGCATCGCTGGGGCCACGGCTCCCGCGGAATGGGTAGCCGCACCGGAAACGTCGCCTTCGACGACTGGCGCGACAAGGAACTGGAGCGCCTCTCCGAGGAACGCCGCAGGCTGGACGACATGCTCGCCGAATTCGACGAGTACGCCCGCGAACTGCGCCGCGCCAAGGACCAAGAGGAGTTCGACCGCTTCATGGCCAAGCGCAACAAGCCCACTACCCCGGCCCGCACCGAACCCAACGGCAACCACAACGGCGGCAAGAGCGACGATCTGCTCGACGATTGAGCATCTGCCGCAAGGCAAGTGCAGCATCCCAACGGCGGCGCGGCCAACGCGGCGCCGTTTTTCATGTCTGTCCCAGACAGCCTCTATCCAACGGAAAAGAATCGGATATCGTCGGCAACATGCTCACCGCTCTGCTGAGGAAAGCGCCCGTCAGGAAGACCAGCGTCTCGCTGGTCAAGGAATGCCTGCACGAGGTGGCGGGGCGGACGCTGCTGCTGCGGGTGGTCCAGAACGAGCGAGCGCGGCAGTTGACGCTCAGGATCGACGCCGGCGGCCAGTCGCTCAGGGTCACGATCCCGCCGGGATTGGCTTCCGGCGAGGTCAACCGCTTCCTGAAGCGTCAGCAGGACTGGCTGGAGGAGCGGCTTGCAAAGCTTCCGAAGCGCCCTCTTGTCCGACCGGGTATCAGGATACCGTTGCGCGGGGTTCCCCATGTCATCGTCCACGAGCCCGAGCGCCGGGGCACCGTGACTGTCGGCAGGAAGGAAGACGGGACGCCTGCGCTGTTCGTCCATGGCGGGCGGGAGCATCTGCCGCGCAGGCTGGCCGATTTCCTGAAGAAGCAGGCAAAGAAGGATATCGAGCTTCTCGTCGCCAGGCATACGGCTGCTATAAACAAGCGGGCGAAATCCATCACGTTTCGCGACACGTCCAGCCGCTGGGGTTCCTGCACCTCCGACGGCAAGCTTTCCTTTTCGTGGCGCATCATGATGGCCCCCAAACCCGTCATAAACTACCTCGTCGCGCATGAGGTCGCGCATCTCAGGCAGATGAACCACGGGCCGAAGTTCTGGAAGCTCTGCGAGGAGCTTTGCCCCGATACCGAGCGCTGCAAGGACTGGCTGAAACGCAACGGCACCGCCTTGCAGGCGATCCAGTTCGAGTAACGCCCGGACATGCGCCACATGCTGATCAGGTTTCTGGCGCTCTACATCGATTTCATCGTCATCGGCACATTCGTGACGCTCGGCAATTACGTCGTCGGCCTGGGAATGGGCTACATTCCGGGCATCGGCAACAACTGGTATGTCGAGATCGGCGCCTCGGCTGGCCTCACCGCGCTCGCACGGATGCTTGGCCTGTCGCTCGGCGAGGCCCTGCTCGACCATGCGCTGGACGAGACCGAAGCGGAGAGGCCGCGCCGGCTGTGGCCGAACCTCGTGCTCGGAACCTTCCTGATGCTCGACGGGCTGAAGCTGATGGTGCGCTGGAGCCAGCTCGACGTGGCTGTTCCCGTCTTCGGCATGGTCGAGACGACCGTGCTCAAGGTGATCGTCCTCGTCGCCATGGGCGCGATTTCCGTCGTCGCGGGGGCCATGCTGCTGGCGTTCCTGTCTTTTTCAAGGATGGCCGCGGCGGGATCGTTGGTGCTGTCGGCGCTTTCGCTCGCCATAAGCTGGCCGGTTCTGAACGAGGCGATTGCGCGCGTTCATATCGTCCGCCGCGAGGCCCAGGGCCTGCCGATCCGGGAAGGCGAGATCGAAACCGTCCAGGCAATGATGCCGTTTCTTTCGGCGGGCTTGCTGGCGGTCTGCGTCCTTCTCCTGCTGTTCAGCCGGGAAAAGCCGTCCTAGATCCATTCAGCTTTAGTAAGACTCGCCCCTCATCCCCTGCGGCCCTCGACAGAAGGGCAAGCTGGCGCTAATGCGTCGCCATGGCGCTCGACATCAAGATTTGTGGGCTGAAAACCGCTGAGGCCCTGTCGGCGGCGCTGTCGGGCGGCGCTTCGCATGTCGGCTTCATCTTCTTTCCAAAAAGCCCGCGCAACGTGGCACCGGCCGACGCCGAACAGTTGCGCGCGGCAGCTGTAGGCAGGGCGAAAGCGGTGGCAGTCACCGTGGATGCCGACGACGCCACGCTCGACGCCGTCGTCGCCGCGATGAAGCCGGACATGCTGCAACTGCATGGCGGCGAGACGCCCGAGCGCGTCGCCGCCCTCAAGGCCCGCTACGGCCTGCCGGTGATCAAGGCCTTCTCCATCCGCGACGCAGCCGATCTCGCGCGCATCGCGCCCTACCAGGGCATCGCCGACGCCTTCCTGTTCGACGCCAAGCCGCCGAGTGGCGCGGAACTTCCCGGCGGTAACGGCGTGCCGTTCGACTGGCATGTGCTCGCCGCGCTCGACCCTGATGTGCGATACATGCTCTCGGGCGGCCTGAACGCTGAAAACATCGGCGAGGCGCTGCGCCTCGTCAGCCCGTCCGGCATCGATATCTCGTCGGGCGTGGAAAGCGACCCCGGCGTCAAGGATGTCGCGCTGATCGAGGATTTCTTCCGTGCGGTGCGCGCCGCGCAGGAGAAAGACGCCGCGTAACTTGCCTTCCTGCCGCCTAAAAGGCTAAGCGAAATCGAGCGGCGGCCGTTTTTTGCAGGCCGCCCACCGGGAACCGCCATGAACAAGCCCTCCTTGCCCAATTCCTTTCGCACCGGACCCGACGAGCAGGGCATGTTCGGCATATTCGGCGGCCGTTTCGTCGCCGAGACGCTGATGCCGCTGATCCTCGACCTCGAACGCGAGTGGAACGCGGCGAAGAACCATCCGGCCTTCCGCGCCGAGCTGACCTCGCTGTCGACCCATTATGCCGGCCGGCCCTCCAAGCTTTATTACGCCGAGGGCCTGACCAGGCACCTGCGCGAGGTCGCTGCTTCCAAGGGGCTCAAGGGCGGCGCGAAGATCTACTTCAAGCGCGAGGACTTGAACCACACCGGCTCGCACAAGATCAACAACTGCCTCGGCCAGATCCTGCTCGCCAAGCGCATGGGCAAGAAGCGCATCATCGCGGAGACCGGCGCGGGGCAGCACGGCGTAGCCTCGGCCACCGTTTCGGCCCGCTTCGGTTATCCCTGCGTCGTCTACATGGGCGCGACCGACGTCGAGCGGCAGAAGCCCAACGTCTTCCGCATGAAGCTGCTCGGCGCGGAAGTGCGCCCGGTCAGCGCCGGCCACGGCACGCTCAAGGACGCGATGAACGAAGCCCTCCGGGATTGGGTCACCAATGTCGAGGACACCTACTACCTGATCGGCACGGCGGCTGGCCCGCACCCCTATCCGGAACTGGTTCGCGACTTCCAGTCGGTCATCGGTTCCGAGGCGCGCGCACAGATTCTCGAGCAGGAAGGCCGCCTGCCCGACGCTGTGATCGCGGCGGTCGGCGGCGGCTCCAACGCCATCGGCATGTTCCACCCCTTCCTCGACGACAGCTCGGTCAAGATCATCGGCATAGAGGCGGGCGGGCGCGGCCTCGACGGCGTCGAGCATTGCGCCTCGATGAACGCGGGCCGGCCGGGCGTGCTGCACGGCAACCGCACCTATCTGCTGCAGAACGAGGACGGACAAATCCTCGACGGCCACTCCATCTCGGCCGGCCTCGACTATCCCGGCGTCGGCCCCGAGCACAGCTGGCTTCGCGATTCCGGCCGCGTCGACTATGTGCCTATCCTCGACGACGAGGCGCTGGAAGCCTTCCAGCTCACCACCAGGGTCGAGGGCATCATCCCGGCGCTGGAATCCGCGCACGCCGTCGCCCACGCCATGAAGATCGCGCCCACCATGGACCAGGACCGGATCGTCATCGTCAACCTGTCGGGACGCGGCGACAAGGATGTGCACACGGTCGCCGGCATGATGGGCATGGAGATCTGAACATGACCACACGCATCGACACGCGCATGGCGAAGCTTAAGGACGAGGGCCGTCCGGCGCTCGTCACCTATTTCATGGGCGGCGACCCCGACTACGCCACCTCGCTCAAGATCATGAAGTCGCTGCCGAAGGCCGGCAGCGACATCATCGAGCTTGGGATGCCCTTTTCCGACCCGATGGCCGACGGCCCGGCGATCCAGGCCGCCGGCCTGCGCGCGCTGAAAGCCGGCCAGACGCTGAAGAAGACGCTCGACATGGCGCGCGATTTCCGCGCCGGCGACGATGAGACGCCCATCGTGCTGATGGGATACTATAATCCGATCTATTCCTATGGCGTCGAGCGCTTCCTGGTGGACGCAAAGGCCGCCGGCGTCGACGGGCTGATCGTGGTCGACCTGCCGCCCGAGATGGACGAGGAACTGTGCGTTCCGGCGCTGCGCTCCGGCCTCAACTTCATCCGCCTCGCGACCCCCACCACCGACGACCGGCGCCTGCCCAAGGTGCTCGAGAACACGTCGGGCTTCGTCTATTACGTGTCGATGACGGGCATCACCGGCTCGGCGCTCGCCGATACGGCGAAGGTCGGCGAGGCTGTCGGGCGCATCAAGGCGCACACCGAGCTTCCGGTCTGCGTTGGCTTCGGCGTGAAGACGGCCGAGCAGGCACGCGCCATCGGCGCGTCCGCCGACGGCGTCGTGGTCGGCACGGCCATCGTCAACGCCGTGGCGAACGTCATCGACCCCAAGGGCGGGCTGACCGCCGACCCGGCGGAAGCCGTGGCGACGCTGGTCGAGGGGCTGGCGCACGGCGTGCGGCGCGCCCGTCTTGCGCACGCCTGACCTGCCCATAGAACTTGCCTGCATGTGAAGACGGCCCCATCTGAGCGGTACGGAAGAAGCGGAGAACGCCGATGAACTGGATCACCAACTACGTCCGCCCGAAGATCAACTCGATCCTCGGCCGCCGCGAGATGCCGGAGAATCTGTGGATCAAGGATCCGGAATCCGGCGAGATGGTGTTCCACAAGGAGCTGGAGGAGAACCAGTGGGTCATCCCCTCCTCGGGCCATCACATGAAGATCGCCGCGAAGGAGCGGCTGAAGTTCTTCTTCGACGACGGCGCCTATGAGACGATCGAGAACCCGAAGGTCGCGATCGACCCGCTCAAGTTCCGCGACGAGAAACGCTATATCGACCGCCTCAAGGAGAACCGGACCAAGACCGGCATGGAGGACGCCGTCCTTTCGGCCACCGGCACGATCGAGGGCCTGCCCATCGTCGCCGTGGTGCAGGATTTCACCTTCATGGGCGGCTCGCTGGGCATGGCGGCGGGCGACGCCATCATCAAGGGCTTCGAGACCGCCATCGCGCTGAAGCGGCCGCTGGTGCTGTTCTCCGCCTCCGGCGGCGCGCGCATGCAGGAGGGGATCCTGTCGCTGATGCAGCTTGCCCGCACCACCGTCGCCGTCGACCGGCTGAAGGAGGCGGGCCTACCCTACATCGTGGTGCTGACCAACCCGACGACGGGCGGCGTCACCGCTTCCTACGCCATGCTGGGCGACGTCCACATCGCCGAGCCCGGCGCGGTGATCGGCTTCGCCGGTGCCCGCGTGATCGAGCAGACCATCCGCGAGAAGCTGCCCGAGGGCTTCCAGCGCTCCGAATATCTGATGGAGCACGGCATGGTCGACATGGTGGTGTCGCGGCTCGAGATGAAGGAGACCGTCGCCCGGCTGCTGAAGATGTTCGTCAAGGAGAAGCCGGAACCGGAAGCGGCCCCCGAGACCGTGGCCGAAAGCCAGCCCGCGGCCTGACGCGAAACACCCCTCCAGCCGGATCGGAACGGGCCGTCATGACCTTCGGCACCAGCACGGCGGACGCCGCCATCGAGCGGCTGATGGCGCTGCATCCCAAGGGCTACGACCTGTCGCTCGACAGGATCGCGCGCCTGCTCGGCCGGCTGGGCGACCCGCACCGGCACATGCCGCCGGTGATCCACGTCGCCGGCACCAACGGCAAGGGTTCGGCCACCGCCTTCGCGCGCGCGCTGATCGAGGCGTCGGGCCGCACCTGTCACGTCCACACCTCGCCGCATCTCGTCAACTGGCACGAGCGCTTCCGCCTCGCCGCCGAGGGCGGCGGCCGGCTGGTCGAGGACGACCTGCTCGCCGAGGCGATCGAGCGCGTGGCGGCGGCCAATCGCGGCGAGACCATCACCGTGTTCGAGATCCTGACGGCGGCGATGTTCGTGCTGTTCTCCGAACATCCGGCGGACGCGGCCATCGTCGAGGTCGGGCTCGGCGGCCGGTTCGACGCCACCAACGTCGTCGCCAGGCCGGCGACCAGCCTCATCATGCCGATCTCGCTCGACCACGAGGCATGGCTCGGCGACCGGGTAGAGCTGATCGCCGCCGAGAAGGCCGGCATCGTCAAGGCGGGCCGCCCGGTGGTGATCGGCGCGCAGGAGCACGACGCGGCGCGCGACGTGCTGATCGACACCGCGACGCGGCTTTCCTGCCCGCTCCTCGTCTACGGACAGGACTTCATCGCCTTCGAGGAGAACGGCCGCCTCGTCTACCAGGACGAGGACGGGCTTTTCGATCTGCCGCTGCCGCGCCTGTCGGGGCGGCATCAATACGCCAACGCGGCCGCCGCCATCGCCGCCGTCAAGTCGGCGGGCTTTCCCATCGGCCAGCAGACGGCCGAGCGCGCGATGGCGCGCGTCGACTGGCCCGGCCGGATGCAGAGGCTGACCGAGGGCAAGCTGGTCGAGCTTGCGCCCGAAGGCGCCGAGATATGGATCGACGGCGGCCACAATCCGGGCGCGGGCGCGGTCGTCGCCGAGGCGCTGGCCAACGAGGAGGATCGCCGGCCGCTGCCGCTGGTCATGATCGCCGGCATGATCGCCACCAAGGACCAGACCAGCTATTTCCGCAACTTCACCGGCATGGCGCGCCACGTCTTCGCGGTGCCGGTCAACGACAGCGACGCCGGGGTGCCGAACGACGAGCTGGCGGCAAGGGCGGGCGAGGCGGGGCTGTCGGCCGAGCCGGTGGCCTCGGTCGAGAACGCGCTGATGATCCTGCGCGACGGCTGGGACGACGCCAGCCAGCCGCCGCGCATCCTTATCTCCGGCTCGCTCTACCTCGTCGGCGAGGTGCTGCGGAAGAACGGCACGCCGCCGACATGAAGGCAGGGGTGGCCTGAAACGCAAAAAGCCCGGCGCGAGGCCAGGCTTTTCGTCATTCCATGTCTGCGCCGGTCAGGCGACCGCGCCGCCGATCCATGCCGAAAGCGCCGTCTTGGGGGCCGCGCCGACCTTGGTGTCGGCGACCGCGCCGTCCTTGAACAGCAGCAGCGTCGGGATCGAGCGCACGCCGTACTGGGCGGCAAGCTCGGGATTCTCGTCGATGTTGAGCTTGGCTATCTTCACCTTGCCGGCATACTCGGCCGAGATCTCCTCGAGCGCCGGGGCGATCATCTTGCACGGACCGCACCATTCGGCCCAGAAATCCACCACCACGGGTTCGGCCGAATCGAGCACATCGGCCTTGAAGCTGTTGTTGGTGACGGTGACGGTGGCCATGGCGAAAACTCCTCGGGATTCGGTTCGGCCGCGCATGTGGGGCGCTGGGCCGGCAAGTTCAAGCGCCCGTTGTGTCACGTCGCCGTGAGTCGGGCAAGCCGATCTCCCCAAGCGCATGAGCGAGCGCGTCCGCCTCCAGCGGGACGAGCAGGGCCGCCTCGGTGTAGACCAGCGCGGCGCGGATCTCGCGCCCCGGATAGAGGGGCTGAAGCAGCGCGCCGTAGAGCGCCATCTGCGCCACATGCGACGGCGGAACCGACGCCGGATCGCGCGGCGGCGGGCGATTGGTCTTGAAGTCGACCACCAGCACGGCCTCGCCGATGACGGCGAGGCGGTCGATCTTGCCCGAAACGGCGCGCGGCGCGCCGCCGACGTCGACGGTGCCCATGATTGCGACCTCGGCGCGCGAGCCGGGCGCG
>WPCJ01101890.1_pt1 | contig 12630 bp, 8 predicted proteins | sample 5399831 | NCBI WGS metagenome assembly WPCJ01 (sample SAMN12869470, study PRJNA574797) | sludge metagenome | isolation source: wastewater treatment of pH10 | place: China:Beijing | collected 2019-05-20 | reverse complement strand
ACGCTTTCTTCTTGGCCCGCAGGCCGGGCAGCGGCAGCCGCAGCGCCAACTGCAGGTGCCGCGGGAACGCGTTGAGCAGGTTGACCGCCACGATCTGGGTCGGCCGCTCGTAGATCGGCAGCTGGTTGAGCTTGTCGATGCTGGCGTCCAGGGCGATCGCGACGCGCGCGCCGTGGTCTGCGAAGAGCTTCTCAAGTTCGGGGGCGGTGTACAGCGGGTTGTGTTCCACGACTACGGCGCCCAGGCGGACGATCGCATAGAACGCGATCAGGTGCTGCGGGCAGTTCGGCAGCAGGATCGCCACCCGGTCACCGGCATGGACGCCGAGCCTGCGCAACCCCTCCGCGGCGCGGGCCACCCGGTCGCCCAGTTCCCGGTAGGTCATCTCGGCACCGAAAAACTGGGTCGCGACATGGTTGCCGGCTTCACGCACAGCGGTGTCGAGCAGTGAGCACAGCGATTCGGTGGGCAGCTCGATGTCGATCGGGACGCCGGGTTGGTAGTTCTTCGTCCAGTAGGGGGCACCATCCGGCGCGGTGCGCCGCCACGGTGGCAGGGTGGGTTCCGGCTGGGTCACGTCATGGGCCATGCGGCGATTCTTCCACAGCACACCGGGGCAGGCCGGGCGTCCGGAGCACCCCAGATCGGCACCATCACCCGGGCGGGGGGCACCCCACAGCGAAAAGGCACTAATCTGGTCGCGTCGGAACGCGAGCTGCGCGGAAGGGGTCAGTGGAGTGAAGGACATCGTCGTCTTCTCCGGGTCGGCCCACCAATCACTGGCCCAGGAGATCTGCGACCACCTGGGCACCAAACTCTCCCCCACTCGGATCAGTCGCTTCAGCAACGACTGCCTGCAGGTGCAACTGCTGGTCAACGTCCGCCAGCGCGATGTCTACATCATCCAACCGCTCGTCCCACCCACCCAGGAACACCTGATGGAGCTGTTGTTGATGATCGATGCCGCCCGGGGCGCGTCGGCGGGCCAGATCACCGCGGTTATCCCGCACTACTCCTACGCCCGCTCCGACAAGAAGGACGCCTCGCGGATCTCGCTGGGCGGGCGGCTGGTGGCCGACCTGCTGGTCACCGCCGGCGTCTCGCGCGTCCTGACGATGCAGTTGCACGCACCGCAGGTGCAGGGCTTCTTCAAGTGCCCGGTCGACCAGCTCACCGCACTCGGCGTGCTTGCCGAACATTTCCAGGGCGCCAACCTCGACAATGCGATCGTGGTAAGTCCCGACCTGGGCAATGCGAAGAACGCCACCCAGTTCGCGCGGCTGCTCGGGCTGCCGGTCGCGGCCGGCAGCAAGCGACGCCTGGCCGACGACAAGGTGGTCGTTGATTCGATCGTCGGCGATGTGGCGGGCCGCAACGCGATAGTGCTGGACGATGAGATCGCCACCGGCGGCTCGGTGGTCGAGCTGTGCCAGCGGCTCAAGGACTTCGGGGCGTTGTCGGCGTCCGTCGCCTGCACGCACGGCCTGTTCGCCGGGCGAGCGGTGGAGCGGCTGCGCGGCTTGGCATTCATCTCGGAGGTGGTCTGTACGAACACGGTGCCCGCCCCCCAGAACTGGCCAGAACTCAAGGTGATCAGCGTGGCGCCGCTGTTCGCCGAGGCGATCGACCGGATCCACCGCGGCCGCTCGGTCAGCAAGATGTTCGCCGATGTCGACCCGGTCTACGCGCCGCCGGCGGCCCCCGAAGCCCTGTTCTGATCTCAGGGCGCCAGCCGCAGCCCGACCCGTAGCCGGATCTCCGCGCGCTGACCGCCCACGTGCACGATGTGGTCTTCGCGGACGGTGAGCTGCGTGGTGTAACAGCGCAGCGCCTTGATGACGGTCTCCCGCTGGTCCGACAGGTCGAACCACTCGAAACCCGCCGCGTCCTCGCTGGAGGCCACCTCCACCATCGGCAGCCCCGCCTGCCGGGCGACCGCCAACGTGACTTCCCGAGCACGCAGGTGATCGGGGTGGCCGTAGCTGCCGAGGTCGTCGTAGCCCACCAGCACGGTGGGTTGGACGCGTTCGATGAGCACCATCAGGTCAGCGACCAACTCGTCCAGCGGGGCTGCCGTCAGCGTCTGCGGGTCGGTCAGACCGGCTGGCCCGGCCAGCCCCTCACGGACCCAGCGCATGCCCGAATCTCGGTACTCCCGCGGCTGCAGGTCAGCGGCGCGGGCGGGCGGGGTCCCCAGGAAGTCATGGTCAGGTACCCCGAGCACCCCCAGCGCGCGGGCCAGTTCACGCTGCCGGACGCGCACCAGATCGGCCTGGGCGATGTTGGCCGGCAAGACGCCCTCGACGATCTCACCCCGCTCGCCGCGGGTGCAGGTCACCAACTCGACATGCACGTGTTGGGCTGTCAGCCAGGCGAGTAGGGCACCGGTATCCAGGGTCTCGTCGTCTGGATGGGCATGCACGAACAGCGGGAAGACCTGGGCTCCCGGCTCGGCGGCCAGCACATCCAAAGGGCTCCTCATCGGTGGACCTCCTTGCGGTATACCGCTTCGAGTTCGGCAGCCACCACGTCCCAGCCGCGCCGGGACGCGAAGTCGCGGCCGGCCAGACCGAACCGGGCGCGCCGGTCGGGGTCGTCCAGGAAGCCCCGGACCGTTTCGGCCCAGACAGCGGGGTCGCGGCTGTCCAGCAGGATTCCGGTGACCTGGTCTTCGACCGACTCGGCCATGCCTCCGGCCCTGGTCGCGATGACCGGGACGCCCGAGGCGGATGCCTCGAGATTGATCAGGCCGTACGTCTCGGACCGACTGGGGTTCACCAGCACGCAGGCGCCCCGGAGCACGGTTGCCAACTGGTCACGGTCCTGCGCGCCGATGTAGACCACCTCATCGCCGACACCCAGTTGATCGGCCAGGTCACGCAGTTCTTGGGCGTACCAGCCGAAGTCGGCCGAGGTCTGCCCGGCAATCACCAGCCGGGGGCGTCTACCGGGCGGCAGGGCGGCCAGCGTCCGGACCGCCAGGTCAGGGCCTTTCAACGGTTGCAGCCGGGCCGCGAAGAACAGGTAATCACCACCCTGCCAGGCCCACTGCTGCTCACCGGGACGCAGCGGCCGGAACATGTCCAGGTCGACCCCAGGTCGTACCACGCTGATGCGTTCGGCCGGCGCCTGGTAGCGCTGCATGACGGTGCGCGCTTCGGCTGCGCTGACAGCGACGATACGTTGCGACTGCTCGGCCACCAGCCGCTCACCGGCCGGTCGGCCTTCGGATTCGGGGGGCTCACCGGCGTCGAGCGAGGCTCCGAACGGCGCCGCCACCGAATGGTAGCTCTGCAGGTGCGGCACACCCGCCGACCGGGCGATCGGCAGCGCCGCCACCCCGGAGAACCAGTGGTGTGAGTGCACGATGTCGACGCCGGCGCCCCGGAAGTTCCACCACTGCGTCATCGCTGCCCGGAACGGCTCGATCAGACCTTCCTGCTGGCTTTTTGCCACGGAGTTGACCGGCCCGGCGGCCAGGTTGAACAGCCGGACGCCGGGCACCACCTCCAGCACTTCCGGCAGGCTGGGGTCGTCGCGGCGGGTGAGCATGTCGACCCGGTGGCCGCGGGCGGCCAGCGCTATGGCCGTGTTGACCTCGACGACGTTCATGCCACCGGCGTCGGCAGATCCCGGGGATGCGACCGGGGAGGTGTGCATGGAGACCATTACGACCCGCAGGGGCCCCCAGGCGGGACGCGCTGGTTCGGTGCTACTCATCTGCACACTCAATCACGGTCCCGGCATGACGCAAAGACAGTCCCCAGACGCCGCCACGCCGCCACGCGGGCGGCAATCATCAATTTTCATGGCATTCTCCGGGAAATTTCGGCACCATGGAGGTGTGCCCATGGTCGAGCACACGACCCGGATGTCGAGGACGAAGATGGCTGTCGGAGCAGAACTCAAAGCAGATCTTTCAAATTGGAACCCGAACGACCCGCAGACGTGGGACTCCAAACGGGCATGGTTGACCCTTTGGGTCACCACCTACTCGATGATCCTGGGGTTCTGCACCTGGTACATCGTCTCCACCGTCGCCCCGCACCTGAACAAGGTCGGCTTCGACCTCACCAAGGAACAGCTCTATTGGCTGACCTCAATGCCGGGGCTGGCCGCGGGCGTCTTCCGGCTGATCTGGATGTTCCTGCCGCCGGTCATCGGCACCCGCAAGCTGGTCACCTTCTCATCGCTGCTGTTGCTGATTCCGATGCTTGGCTGGACGCTCGCGGTGCGTGACGCGACCACGCCGTACTCGGTGCTGCTCCTGCTGTCGCTGGCCTGCGGGATCGGCGGCGGCATCTTCTCCGGCTATATGCCGTCCACTGGCTATTTCTTCCCGAAGTCGAAGTCGGGCACCGCGCTCGGCACCCAGGCCGGCGTCGGCAACTTCGGCATGTCGATCATCCAGATCCTCGGCCCGTGGGTGATGGGTTTCGGCCTGCTCGGTACCGCGGCGCTGACCCCGCAGATGACGGTGGAGGGGCCGGTCTTCCTGCACAACATCGGCTTGGTGCTCGTCCCGTGGGTGGTGCTGGCCGCGGTGCTCGCCTGGTTCCTGCTGCGCGACGTGCCGATCAAAGCGAACTTCCGCCAACAGGTCGACATCTTCGGCAACCGGAACACCTGGTTCCTGATGCTGATCTACCTGATGACCTTCGGGGCCTTCTCGGGGTTCGCCGCCCAGTTCGCCCTACTCATCAACAACACCTACGGCATCTCCTCCCCGTTCGCCCACGAACCCAATGTGGTGCGCGGGGCCACCTACGCCTTCCTGCCGCCACTGATCGCCTCGGCGGTGCGGGTCATCTGGGGCCCGTTGTGTGACAGGTTCGGCGGCGCGATCTGGACCTTCGTCTCGGGGGTCGGGATGACAATTTCCATCTTCGTGGCGGCAAGCTTCCTGAATCCCACCGAGATGGGCGACTACAAGGGCTTCCTCGCCGCGATGTTCGCGATGTTCTTCTTCGCCGGCATCGGCAACGCCGGCACCTTCAAGCAGATGCCGATGATCATGCCGCCCCGCCAGGCGGGCGGGGTGATCGGGTTCACCGCCGCGATCGCGGCTTTCGGGCCGTTCATCGTCGGTGTCGCGCTCGCCAACCTAGACGATCGTGCCTTCTTCATCGGGTGTGGGGTCTTCTTCGTCTTCTGCACTGCACTGACTTGGGCCCTGTACGCCCGACCCAAGGCCCCGTACCCCAGCTGAGCTCGTCCGCCCAAAGATAGGAGCACCAGATGACCACCACTGACGCCAATGCCCTGCTGAACCTGGGCACCTTTCTCAGGCCGGGCACCGCGTCGCAGGACAAGCGGCAAATCTTCCTGACCGGCAAACGGGAGGCCGACGCCTTCTACCGTGACCGTTGGGCGCACGACAAGGTGATCCGGTCGACGCACGGGGTGAACTGCACCGGCTCGTGCTCGTGGAAGGTCTACGTCAAGGACGGCATCATTACTTGGGAGTCCCAGCAAACCGACTACCCCGACACCGGGCCGGACATGCCCGACTACGAGCCCCGCGGCTGCCCGCGTGGCGCGGCGTTCAGCTGGTACACCTACTCGCCCACCCGCATCCGCTACCCGTACGCCCGCTCGGTGCTGATGAAGCTGTGGCGAGACGCCCTGCAACGCCACCCCGATCCGGTGGACGCCTGGCAGTCGATCGTCGAAGATCCCAAGAAGGCCCAGTCCTACAAGTCGCAACGCGGCAAGGGCGGCCTGGTGCGTATCAGTTGGGATGAGGCCAACCAGATCGCGGCGGCGGCGCACGTCTACACGCTGAAGCGTTACGGACCCGACCGGTTGGCGGCCTTCACCGTCATCCCGGCCATGAGCCAGGTCTCCTACGGCGCCGGCACCCGCTTCTACTCGCTGCTGGGTGGGGTCATCTTGTCCTTCTACGACTGGTACGCCGACCTGCCGATGGCTTCGCCGCAGGTCTTCGGCGACCAGACCGACGTCCCCGAATCGGGTGACTGGTACAACGCCAGCTACCTGATGATGTGGGGCTCCAACGTGCCGGTCACCCGCACCCCGGACGCCCACTTCATGACCGAGGTGCGCTACAAGGGCACCAAGGTCGTGGTGGTCTCGCCCGACTACGCCGACAACACCAAGTTCGCCGACGAGTGGATGGCGATCCACCCGGGCACCGACGGCGCGCTGGGCATGGCGATGGGTCACGTCATCCTGCGTGACTTCCATCTGGCCAAGCGCACCCCGTACTTCATCGACTACCTGACGCGCTACACCGACGCCCCCTATCTGGTCGGGCTGGACGAGGTGACCGCCCCGGACGGCAGCAAGGGACTGGCGCCCGGCAAGTTCCTGACCGCCGCCGATCTGCCCGAGTTCGCCGACCAGGAGAACGCGGCCTTCCGTACCGTGCTGCTCGACCGCGACGGCACCCCGAAGGTGCCGAACGGGTCGCTCGGCCACCGCTGGGGCGACCAGGGGCTCGGCAAGTGGAACCTGAAGCTGGACGGCATCGACCCGCTGCTCTCGATGGCCGACACCAGGCACGAGTCGGTCGAGGTGTTGCTCAGCCGCTTCGACGTCGTCCCCGACCCGGCCGACGAGGACGCCCAACACGTCGGCACCTCCGGTGTGCTGAGCCGCGGCGTCCCGGCCCGCCGGATCGGCAAGCGGTTGGTGACCACCGTCTTCGACCTGATGCTCGCCCAGTACGGCGTGCGCCGACGCGGACTGCCCGGGCAGTGGCCGGCCGACGAAGCGGACGCCGACGGCGTCGGCACCCCCGCCTGGGCGGAGGCGATCACCGGTATCCCGGCCGCCCAGATCACCCGAGTGGCCCGCGAGTTCGCGCAGAACGCCGCAGATTCCGGCGGCCGCACGATGATCATCATGGGCGCCGGCACCAACCACTACTTCCACTCCGACCTGATCTACCGCACGATGCTCGCGCTGCTGATGATGTGCGGCTGCCAGGGCAAGAACGGCGGCGGCTGGGCGCACTACGTCGGGCAGGAGAAGGTGCGTCCGATCACCGGCTGGCAGCAGTTCGCTTTCGCGCTCGACTGGCAGCGGCCGACCAGGCACATGACCTCAGCCGCCTTCTGGTACCTGGCCACCGACCAATGGCGCTACGACGGGCTGCGCGCCGATGCGCTGCTGTCGCCGCTGGCCGGCGACCGGTTGCGCAACCGCACCACCGCGGACACGCTGGTCGAGGCGAACAAGCGGGGCTGGACGCCGTCCTACCCGACCTTCGACCGCAGTTCGCTGCAGATCACCGCGGACGCGAAGGCCGCCGGCAAGGCCGTCCCGGACTACGTGATCGAACAGCTCAAGTCGGGCGACCTGCACTTCGCCAGCGAGGATCCCGACAACCCGGAGAACTTCCCCCGGGTGATCACGAACTGGCGCACCAACCTGCTGGGTTCTTCGGCGAAGGGCGCCGAGTACTTCTACAAGCACCTGCTGGGGGCCACCAACTCGGTGCGGGGCGCCGAGTCGTCCCCGGATCGGCGGCCCAACTCGATGGTCTGGCGGGACGAGGCGCCGCAGGGCAAGGTCGACCTCTTCTTGACCCTCGACTTCCGGATGACCTCGACCACGCTGCATTCCGACCTGGTACTGCCGGCAGCGACCTGGTACGAAAAGCACGACATCTCGACCACCGACATGCATCCCTTCATCAACTCGTTCAACCAGGCGATCGCCCCGCCCTGGGAGACCCGAACCGACTACGAGATCTTCCAGACGCTGGCCGGATACGTCTCCGAGATGGCGAAGACCCACCTCGGCACCCGCACCGACCTGCTGGCCGCACCGCTCAACCACGACACGCCCGACGCCATGGGTATGCCGCACGGCGCGACGCGTCCACTGGACGAAACCCCGATGGTGCCCGGGGTGACGATGCCGAAGCTGATCAGCATCGAGCGCGACTACACCGCGATCCGCGACAAGTTCGACACCATCGGTCCGCTGCCTGAGAAGCTCGGCACCCCGATCAAGGGCCTGCTGCTGCGTCCCAACCAGGAGATCGCCGAGTTGGCCGCCGAACACGGGGTGGCCCGCAGCGGCCCGTGCGCCGGGCGTCCACTGATCAACACCGACATCAGGGCCGCCGAGATGATCCTGCGGTTGTCCGGCACGTCGAATGGACGGCTGGCCACCCAGGGCTTCAAGACCTTGGAGAAGCGCACCGGTACCAAGATGGCCGACCTGGCCGAAGAGAACGAGGGCCGCCGGATCACCTTCGACGACACCGTCAAGCAACCCCAGCCGGTGGTCACCTCACCGGAGTGGTCGGGATCGGAGACCGGCGGCAGACGCTACTCGGCGTTCGTCCAGAACGTCGAACGCGACAAGCCGTGGCATACCCTCACCGGACGCATGCACTTCTTCCTCGACCACGATTGGATGGCCGACCTGGGCGAGAACATGCCGACCTACAAGCCGCCGCTCGACATGCACCGACTGTTCGGGGACGCGAAGATCGGCGCCACCACCACCGGCCACCGATCGGCCGAGGTGGAGGTCGGGGTGCGCTATCTGACCCCGCACAACAAGTGGTCGATCCACTCGGAGTATCAGGACAACCTTTACATGCTCTCGTTGAGCCGTGGCGGCCCCAGCCTGTGGATGTCGCCGGCCGACGCCGCCAAGATCGGGGTGGCCGACAACGACTGGGTCGAGTCGTACAACCGCAACGGCGTGGTAGTGGCCCGCGCGGTGGTCTCGCACCGGATGCCGGAGGGCACCGTCTTCATGTACCACGCCACCGAACGCACCGTCGATGTGCCCCGTTCCGAGACGACCGGGAACCGCGGCGGTATCCACAACGCACTCACCCGGGTGCTGATGAAACCCAGCCACCTGGTCGGTGGCTACGCCCAACATGCCTACGCGTTCAACTACGTGGGCCCCACCGGCAACCAACGGGACGAAGTGACGGTGGTTCGCCGTCGTAGCCAGGAGGTGCAGTACTGATGCGAATCATGGCGCAAACCGCAATGGTGATGAATCTCGACAAGTGCATCGGGTGCCACACCTGCTCGGTCACCTGCAAGCAGGCCTGGACCAACCGGGCCGGTACCGAGTACATCTGGTTCAACAATGTCGAGACCCGGCCCGGCCTGGGCTACCCGAAGACCTACGAGGACCAGGACCGTTGGAAGGGCGGCTGGCGGCGCAAGTCGGGCGGCAAGCTACAGTTGCGGGCCGGCGGACGCTGGTGGAAGCTGCTGACCATTTTCCACAACCCCGACATGCCCCAGCTAACCGACTACTACGAGCCGTGGACCTACGAGTACGACATGCTGCTCAAGGCGCCCGCGAACTCGCCGCACGTGCCGGTGGCGCGTCCGAAGTCGTTGATCACCGGTGACGACATGAAGATCACCTGGTCGGCGAACTGGGACGACGACCTGTCCGGCTCGCAGGAGATCGCTGTCCACGACCCGGTGCTGGCGAAGATGAACAAACAGGTCCAACTGACCTACGAGAAGACGTTCATGTTCTACCTGCCGCGCATCTGCGAACACTGCCTGAATCCTTCATGCGTGGCGTCCTGCCCCTCAGGTGCCATGTACAAGCGCGCGGAGGACGGCATCGTGCTGGTCGACCAGGATCAGTGCCGTGGCTGGCGGATGTGCGTCTCGGGCTGCCCCTACAAGAAGGTCTACATCAACCACGCCACCGGCAAGGCCGAGAAGTGCACGTTGTGCTACCCGCGCCTCGAGGAGGGGTTGCCGACGGTCTGCTCCGAGACCTGTGTGGGTCGGCTGCGCTACCTCGGGATCGTGCTGTACGACGCCGACAAGGTCTCGGCGGCCGCGGCGGTGAAGGACGAACACGACCTGCTCGCCGCCCAACGCGACTGCTTCCTCGACCCGCACGACCCGGCCGTGCAGCGGGCCGCCGAGGCCTGCGGCGTGCCGCATGACTGGGTGCAGGCTGCGCAACGCTCGCCGATCTGGCGGCTGATCAACGACTACGAGGTGGCGCTGCCGCTGCACCCGGAGTACCGCACTCTGCCGATGGTCTGGTACATCCCGCCGTTGTCGCCGATCGTGGACGAGGTGGCCCGCACCGACAACGACGCCGAGGACCACCAGGTCCTGTTCACGGCGCTGTCCAAGATGCGCATCCCGCTGGAGTACTTGGCGGAGTTGTTCACCGCCGGCGACACCCGCCCGGTGGAGCGGGCGCTGCGTCGCTTGGCCGCGATGCGCTCCTACATGCGTGACGTGAATCTCGGCGAGGCCCCGAAGGAGAAGATCGCGGCGGCGGTGGGGATGACCGGCCAACAGATCGAGGACATGTACCGTCTGCTGGCCATCGCCGATTACGACGACCGTTACGTGATCCCGATGATGCATGCCGAACTGGGACGCCCGACCCCGTCGTATGACCCGATGGGTTGTTCGCTGGACGGGCAGGGCGGCATCGGGATGACCAGTTCCGGGGCCACTGGCCGCGGCCCGGTGCCCCTGACACTGCAGCATCGCCATGGCGGCGGTGCCTACTCATGAGCGTCCCACTCTACGGCCGGGGCAGCTTCCTCGGCCGTCCGCGCCAGTCACCGTTGGCGCCGGTACCGCACACGGCACGGCAGCGGGCGCTGACGCACATGGCGGCGTCCATCCTGCTCGACTACCCGACGACCGAGAACTTGGCCAAGTACCAGGTGGTGGCTGGGGCGCTGGACGAGTTGCCGGGGCCCATCGCGTCCCGGCTGCGAGGATTCCTCGACCATGCCGAGCAGGTGGGGCCCGACCAGTTGTCGCAGGAGTACGTGACGACGTTCGATTTGAAGCGCAAGTGCACGCTCTACCTGTCCTACTTCCTCACCGGCGATACCCGCAAACGCGGCATGGCGCTGGTGGGCTTCGTCGAGGCGTATCGGGCGGCGGGGTTCGAACTGGACGCCAACGAGTTGCCCGACTACCTGCCGGTCGTCCTGGAGTTCTCGGCGGTCGGGGACGCCGAGTTGGCCGGTGTGCTGCTGTCGTCGAACCGGGAGGGCCTTGAGGTCTTGCGTGAGGCGCTGGGTTCGATGGGCAGCCCGTGGGTGCAGGTGGTCGAGGCCGTCACCTGCACGTTGCCCCACGTCAGCGGCGCGGTTCGGGAACGGGTGCTGGACATCATCTCCGGTGGCCCGCCGATCGAGATGGTGGGGCTGGCCGGCAGAGGCCGGCCACAAGCGGAAATGACAAGTGCGAGCGTTGGAGGTGAGGGACGATGACGGCTCTGGGCATCTTCTGGTGGGTGATCTTTCCCTACGTCTGTTTGACATTGTTGGTGGCCGGCTCCGTCTGGCGCTGGCGGACCGACCAGTTCGGCTGGACCAGCCGGACGTCCACGTTGCATGAGCACAAGCTGCTCCGCTGGGGCTCACCGCTGTTCCACTACGGGATTCTCTTCGTCGCGGCCGGGCATGTGCTGGGCCTGCTGATCCCGAAGAGTTGGACCGAAGCGGTCGGGATGCCGCAGACGTTCTATCACCTGATGGCCACCGTCGCCGGTGTCAGTGCGGGAACCGCGACCGTGATCGGCCTGTTGTTGCTGGTCTACCGCCGCTACACCGTCAAGGGGGTGCGGCATGCGACTACCCGCAACGACGTCTTCATGTATGTGCTGCTGTCGCTGCCAGTCGCACTGGGCATGACCGCCACCGTGCTGCACCAGGTCTTGGGCGGGGAGCATGGCTACGACTACCGCGAGACGATCTCGCCGTGGCTACGCGGAATCCTCACCTTCCGGCCGGACGCAAGCTTGATGTCCGACGTGCCGCTGGCATTCCAGTTGCACGTGATCGCCGCGTTCCTGCTCTTCGCGGTCTGGCCGTTCACCCGGCTGGTGCACTTCTTCTCGGCGCCGGTGGCCTACCCGACCCGTCCCTACATCGTCTATCGCCGACGCGACGCCGCCGAGCCGGTGCGGCGGCCGAACCGGGGCTGGGAACCTGTTCCCGGCTCCACTCCGGTGGAACCCGTCGCCAGCCGGGGACGCCAAACCGACCTCTGACCACGCCGCGGGGCGTCGAGCTGCTGCGGAAAGCGCTTTCAGCTATGCTTGAACCGCGCCGCCAACCAGCCGCGACACTGCATCCCCGCCAGCCGACGAAGGAGTCCACCGATGCGTCAACCGCCGGTCATCACCGCAGAGCAGGCCGCCGCCCTGATCCCGGACGGCGCGACCGTCTCGGTCTCGTCCGCCTCGGCGATCGGGCTGCCCGAGAAGGTGCTGGCGGCGATCGGCGCGCACTTCGACGCGACGGGGCATCCGCGTGACATCACCTCGCTGCACGCCATCAACTCCGGCGACATGTCCGACGGACTGGACGGCTCGAACCACCTGGCCAAGCCCGGCCTGCTGAAGCGGATCATCGGCGGCTCGTACCCGGCTGGCCCGTCGTCCATGCCGAAGCCGCCGGTGCGTGTGCTCCTGGAAGGCGATCAGATCGAGGCGTACATGATCCCGTCCGGGCTGATGTACCAGATGCACCGGGCGGCAGCCGCCAAGCAGCCGGGCGTGCTCAGCGATGTCGGCATCGGCACCTACCTCGACCCGCGGGTGGAGGGCGGCCGGATGAACGCCGTCAGCCCCGAACTGGTCCGGCTGATGGAGGTGGACGGCCGCGAGTGGCTCTTCCTG
>WPCJ01349599.1_pt1 | contig 12631 bp, 11 predicted proteins | sample 5399831 | NCBI WGS metagenome assembly WPCJ01 (sample SAMN12869470, study PRJNA574797) | sludge metagenome | isolation source: wastewater treatment of pH10 | place: China:Beijing | collected 2019-05-20 | reverse complement strand
GGCCGACACCGCGCGCCTGCACGAAGGGCGGCTCGCCTGGGCCACCCCGCCTTCGCGCGTCGCCGGCCCGGTCGCCATGGGCGCGGTGATGGGCCATCTCGCCGAAACGCTTTCTGACGATGCGATCCTGTGCAACGGCGCCGGCAATTACGCCACCTGGGTGCACCGCTTCCATCCGTTCCGCCGGTTTGCCACGCAGGCCGCCCCGGCCTCGGGCTCCATGGGCTATGGCGTGCCGGCGGCGGTGGCCGCCAAGGCGATGTTCCCGGAGCGGGAGGCGATCGCCTTTGCCGGCGATGGCTGCTTCATGATGAACGGCCAGGAGTTCGCCACCGCCGTGCAGTACGGCCTGCCGATCATTGTCGTCGTCGTCGACAACGGCATGTACGGCACCATCCGCATGCACCAGGAGCGCGAATATCCCGGCCGGGTATCCGGCACGGCGCTGAAAAACCCGGATTTCGCCGCGCTGGCGCGCGCCTATGGCGGCCATGGCGAGACGGTGGCGACCACCGCCGACTTCGCGCCGGCCTTCGCCCGCGCCCGCGCCTCGGGCAAGCCGGCGATCATCCACATCCTTCTCGATCCCGAGGCCATCACCCCGGCGCGCACGCTCACCGACATCCGCGAGAAGCGCTGAAACGAAAAAGGCCGGCGCGAGGCCGGCCTTTCCCGTGTGCGGAACGCGTCGCCTACTTCATCGCCGCGTCGGTGATTTCCGACGTCCAGGCGCCTTCCGGTGCCTTGGTGATGATCTTCTGCTGCAAGAGCGCGTCGGCGGTGCGCTGGTAGGCCGCCTCGATCAGCTTGCCGGAGCCGGAACCGATCAGCTTGGCCACTTCGCCCATCATGCGCTTCTGGTGGTTCTCGTCCTGACCGCCATTGTCCATGACGATGCCGGCAGCCTCGTCGACGTTCTCGAGCGCGTACTTCCAGCCCTTCATCGACGCCGCGACAAAGCGGACCATCTGGTCCTTGAAGGCGGCATCGGCCAGCTTGTCCTGCATGGCGTAGAGGCCGTCTTCCAGGAGGTCGTTGCCCATGGCCGAGTAGTTGAACACGATCAGGTCTTCCGGCTTGTAGCCGGCGTCGATCAGCTGCCAGTACTCGTTGTAGGTCATGACCGAGATGCAGTCGGCCTGCTTCTGGATCAGCGGCTGCACGTCGAACGACTGCTTGAGCACGGTGACGCCGTCGGCGCCGCCCTCGGTCGACAGGCCGAGCTTGTTCATCCAGGCGTAGAACGGATACTCGTTGCCGAAGAACCAGACGCCGAGCGTGTGGCCCTTGAAGTCCGCTTCCGTCTTGACCGGGCCGTTGGCCGGGCAGACCATCTGCATGCCGGCCTTCTCGAACGGCTGGGCGATGTTGACGAGGCCGACGCCCTTCTCGCGGGCGACCAGCGCGCCGCCCATCCACTCGACGATGACGTCGGCGCCGCCGCCGGCAATCACCTGCTCCGGCGCGATGTCCGGGCCGCCCGGCTTGATCTCGACGTCGAGGCCGGCTTCCTCATAGAAGCCCTTGTCCTTGGCGACGAAATAGCCGGCGAACTGGGCCTGGGCGACCCACTTGAGCTGCAGTGTCAGCTTGTCGGCGGCGAGCGCCGAACCGGCGGTGAGCGCGAGCGCCATCGCCGTGGTCATCTTGAGTAGAGTCTTCATGCGCCTTCTCCTCATTTGGGCTCCGCCGGATCATCTCCTGTAGGACGGATGCCAGAACGTGATGACGCGCTCGACGAGCGCGAGGATTCCGTAGAACAGCGAGCCGGTCGCCGCCGCCATGGCGATCTCGGCCCAGACCATGTCGAGATTCATCCTGCCGACTTCCGTGGAAATGCGAAAGCCCATGCCGACCACTGGCGTGCCGAAAAATTCCGCGACGACGGCGCCGATGAGCGCCAGCGTCGAATTGATCTTGAGCGCGTTGAAGACGAACGGCATGGCCGCCGGCAACCGCAGCGAAAACAGCGTCTTCCAGTGCCCGGCATGGTAGGTGCGCATCAGGTCGCGCTCCATCGCGCCGGATGCCGACAGGCCCACCAGCGTGTTCACCAGCATGGGGAAGAAGGTCATGACCATGACCACGGCGGCCTTGGAGAACCAGTCGAAGCCGAACCAGATCACCATGATCGGCGCGATGCCGATGATCGGCAGCGCCGAGACCATGTTGCCGAGCGGCAGCAGGCCATTGGCGAGGAACCGGTAGCGGTCGGCAAGCACGGCGACGAGGAAGCCGGCGGCCGAGCCGGCGAAAAAGCCGAAGAGAACCGATTTCAGCACGGTCTGGCGAAAATCGGCGGCCAGGATCGGCAGCGTGTCGGCGATGCGCGCACCGATGGCTGAGGGCGGTGGCAGCAGCACGAACGGCACGCCGGCACCGCGAACGATAGCTTCCCAACCGATCAGCAGCCAAAGGCCGAACAGGGCCGGAATGACCAAGCTGAGCGCCTTGCCGGTGTTTCGCCCGTCGCCCGCCAGCACGCTGACCAGGCGCCAGCCCATCAGCCAGCATGCCGCAAGCAGCATGAAGAACGACAACCGGGCAGACCCATGGCCGGCGGACAGCTCCGTCAGCAACAAGAACACCGCCAGATGCGGCGCCAGGGCGAGCAACCATTTGCCTGCGGTCGACTTCGCCATCAGCGCATCAGCGGCGATGGCAAGCGCCAGCAGGGCAAGGATGATCGCGGTGACAATCGCGGTAATGCCCGGCGCACTGAGGCCGGTCTCGGCCCGCACGAGCGGCAGGTACAGCAGCGCGCCAGCCGACAACAGTGCCGCCAGAACGCCCTGCCATGAGGGACCGCGGCCGCTCATGCCGGTTTGCCTCCCATGCGGGCGCTCACGAAGCGGCCGACGACATCGACCAGGGTAACCAGCGCCATCGCCACGATCGAACCGGCAATCAGCGCCGCCCAGATGTCGATGGTTTGCGAATAGTAGGACCCCGCCAGCAGCTTGGAGCCGATGCCGGCGACCGCTCCGGTCGGCAGCTCGCCGACGATGGCGCCGACGAGGCTGGCGGCGATCGCCACCTTCATGGACGCGAAGAAGAACGGCAGCGAGGCCGGAAGCCGGAGCTTGAAGAAGGTCTGGGCCGAACTGGAATGGTAGGTGCGCATCAGGTCGAGATGCATGATCTCCGGCGAGCGCAGGCCCTTCACCATGCCGACAACGACCGGGAAGAAGGACAGGTAGGTCGAGATCAGCGCCTTGGGCAGGAGCCCGGTGATGCCGATCGCCGCGAGGATGACGATGATCATCGGCGCGACCGCCAGCATCGGCACCATCTGCGAGGCGACCACCCAGGGCAGGAACGACTTGTTGAGCGCCGGCACGTGGACGATGCCGACGGCGATCAGCACGCCGAGACCGGTGCCGAGCAGGAAGCCCAGCAGCGTCGAGGACAGCGTCACGCCGGAATGGTAGACGAGACTGCGCTTGGAGGTGACCTTCACGCCGAAGATGTTCTTCCACAAATTCTCCGCCACCTGGTGCGGTGCCGGCGTCGTCGGCTTCGGCTGCGACATGGTCTGGCCGAGGAACTCGACGAACCCCGGCGAAACCCCGGTACGCGCGTTCTGGTCGCGCTGGAACGGCGCGTTCATGGCGTAGGCGACGACATACCAGCCGGCGACGAGCACGGCGAGGATGGCGAGGATCGGCAGGAAGCGCGCGCGAAGGGAGGTCATGGGCACAACCTCGCAGGACCGGCGGCCTCCTCTCCCTTTGGGGAGAGGGTGGCCGGAGCGAAGCGAAGGCCGGGTGAGGGGGCGGTTATTTGCCCCTCAAGGACAGCAAGCAATGTATCAAGAACTGCCCTCCGTTCGCGCATCACTTCGTTGTTCCAGAACCGGAGTACTGAATAGCCGTGTTCATTCAGCCATCGGTCCCTGCGCATATCGTGTTCGCTATCGCAATGCCGGCCACCATCGAGTTCGATCACCAAGTGCTTTTCGCGGCAAAGGAAATCAACGATATAGGGACCAAGTGGAATCTGACGGACGAACTTGTGCCCGTTGAGCCTGCGGTTACGCAATTCGCCCCAAAACCGGTATTCGGGTTCCGTTTCATCAGCGCGCAAGGCGCGAGCTCGTGTTGTTGAAGAGCTTTTTCGTTTGGTGGGATCGCTCACGTCGCCCCCCTCACCCTGCTCGGGCTGCGCCCTCGCCACCCTCTCCCCGCTGGGGAGAGGAAGAAACCGCGATGTATGGCGCCCATCAATCATCATAGCTGTGCCCCGCCCGCAGGCCCTCGCGCACGCGGTGGGCAACCTTCAGGAACTCCGGCGTCTCGCGGATGTCGAGCGGGCGCTCGCGCGGCAGCGGCGATTCGATGACGTCGATGACCCGGCCCGGGCGCGGGCTCATCACCACGATGCGGGTGGAGAGATAGACGGCCTCCGGAATGGAGTGGGTGACGAAGCAGATGGTCTTGTTGGTGCGCTTCCACAGGTCGAGAAGCTGCTCGTTGAGATGGTCGCGCACGATCTCGTCGAGCGCGCCGAACGGCTCGTCCATCAGCAGGATGTCGGCGTCGAAGGACAGCGCGCGGGCAATCGAGGCGCGTTGCTGCATGCCGCCGGACAATTGCCAGGGATACTTCTTCTCGAAGCCCTTGAGGTTGACCAGCGACAGCGTGCGCGCGATGCGCTCGGCCTGCTCGGCTTTCCCCACCCCCATGATTTCGAGCGGCAGCGCCACGTTCTTCTCGATCGTGCGCCACGGCAACAGCGCCGCCGCCTGGAACACGTAGCCGTAGGCGCGCTTCTCGCGCGCCTCGTGCGGGGACATGCCGTTGACGGTGATGGTGCCGCCGGTGGCGCGTTCCAGATCGGCGATGACGCGCAGGAACGTCGTCTTGCCGCAGCCGGACGGGCCGATGAAGGACACGAACTCGCCGCGGCCGATGTCGAGGTTCACGTCCTTGAGCGCATGGACGGGGCCATCGTTCGTGGCGAACGTCAGCGAGAGATTGGCAGCGGAGATGACGGGCACCTTCCCCCCTCCCCCTTGAGGGGAGGGGCCAGGGGTGGGGGTATTCGACCTATCGCTCAATTCGTGACCCCCAATTCCCGCAAAAGGTGTTCGATGCAGCCTTCCGGATTGTCGGCGAATTCGCCAGTCGAAATCCGCACGACCCGGTATCCGGCGCTGGCGAACCAGCTGTCGCGTTTGGCATCCCGCAACGGTCCCATGCCCTCGACATGAAATTGGCCATCCAATTCTATGACCAAACGTGCGGAATGGATAACGAAATCGGCAACATAGGGCCCGATCGGCGCCTGCCTGCGGACATGAATCCCGTAGTGGCGGCGAAATTCCCGCAACTCCCGCCACAACCTTGCTTCGCCATCGGTCATCGAGGAGCGCAGCTTGCGTGCTCTGGCGATGGTCGCAGGCATTACGACTGTCGGAGACATGACGCCGACCCCCACCCCTAGCCCCTCCCCTCAAGGGGGAGGGGAAAACAAGGCCGATGCACCGGCCCGTCATTCGTGGCGAAGGTGAGCGACAGGTTCTGGGCGGAGATGACGGGGGCGTTCAAATCGGTTTTCCAGTTCTCGTCAGTCGCAACGCGCAAGGTCCGCGAATTCCCCGGACGGCGCTGTCGCCAGCCGGGCCTTGTTGCGGTCGTCGGGTACCTCCTGGAAAAGGAATGTCTCGGCCCAGGTTTCGCCCTCGCCGCCACAGATCGTCTCCAGTATCGCCCAACCGCCGCCCGACGACTGGACGGTCAGGATGCCGCAATGGGCTTCGTAGCGTTCGATGCTGTCGCTGCGGACGATGAGCAGGTTCTCGCTTCTCGACGCGCTGTCGGCAATGCTCTTGCAGCCGTCCTCGTTGCCGAATGACCCTGCTATCCACAGCGAATCGGCGATCGCCGTATTCGAGCCGATGACCATGAGAACCGCGACCGTCAGGAGCCTGACCATCACACCCCGCTCGCGGGAATCCCCGTCCGCTCCACCTTGCGCGGCGCGACCAGTTCCTTCCAGGTCGACAGCGCCGAGTTGACGGCCATGTGCGGCTCGCGGCCGACGAACTCGCCATGGCCGGGATGCGCATCCACCCTTCCGTCGTTGACGACCAGTTGCCCGCGCGAGAGCACGAAGCGCGGCAGGCCGGTGACCTCGACACCCTCAAACACGTTGTAGTCGATGACCGACTGCTGCTTCTTGGCCGAGATCTTCTTCTTCTTCTTCGGATCCCACACGACGATATCGGCGTCGGACCCTTCCAGGATCGCGCCCTTGCGCGGATACATGTTGAGGATCTTGGCGATGTTGGTCGAGGTGACGGCCACGAACTCGTTCATCGTCAGCCGCCCGGTGTTGACGCCATGGGTCCACAGCACCGGCATGCGATCTTCCAGACCGCCGGTCCCGTTCGGGATCCTGGTGAAGTCGCCGACGCCGGTGCGCTTCTGCTCCGTGGTGAACGAGCAATGGTCGGTCGCCACCACCTGCAGCGAGCCGGCCTGCAGGCCCGCCCACAGCGAATCCTGGTGCAGCTTGTTGCGGAAGGGCGGGCTCATGACCCGCCGCGCCGCATGGTCCCAGTCCTTGTTGAAATACTCGGTCTCGTCGAGCACGAGATGCTGGATCAGCGGCTCGCCATAGACGCGCATGCCCTTCTGGCGCGCGCGCCGGATCGCCTCGTGCGCCTGCTCGCAGGAGGTGTGCACCACATAGAGCGGCACGCCCGCCATGTCGGCGATCATGATGGCGCGGTTGGTCGCCTCGCCCTCGACCTCCGGCGGCCGCGAATAGGCGTGCGCCTCCGGACCGTTGTTGCCCGCCGCCATCAGCTTCTGCTGCAGCGCGGCCACCACGTCGCCATTCTCGGCATGGACGAGCGGCAGCGCGCCGAGCTCCGCGCAGCGCTGGAACGAGGCGAGCATCTCGTCGTCGTTGACCATCAGCGCGCCCTTGTAGGCCATGAAGTGCTTGAACGAGGTGATGCCGCGATCCACGACCTCCTTCATCTCGTTGAACACCTGCTCGCCCCACCAGGTGATCGCCATGTGGAAGGAGAAGTCCCCGCACGCCTTGGAGGTCTTGTTGTGCCACATGGAAAGCGCGTCCAGCAGCGACTGGCCCGGCGACGGCAGGCAGAAATCGACGACCATCGTGGTGCCGCCGGAAATCGCCGCGCGCGTGCCGCTTTCGAAATCGTCGGCCGAATAGGTGCCCATGAACGGCATTTCGAGATGGGTGTGCGGGTCGATGCCGCCGGGCATGACATAGCAGCCCGTGGCGTCATACTCGTGGTCGGCGTGCAGGTCCGGCCCGATGGCGATGATCTTGTCGTGGCGGATCTTCACGTCGGCCTTGAAGGTGCGGTCGGCGGTGACGATGGTTCCGTTCTTGATGACCTTGGACATGGGTTAGTACTTTCCTCTCAGGATATTCGTAATGTCTGTGGCGCCCTTCGACTTGAATCTAGCCATCAGCATGGAAGCGCGAGCAGTGGCACGGAAACCCGGTCGATTCATCGCGGAGACCTGGATGATATCCCGTTCTGTGTAGGCGTTGAGGCCGAAGCCCTGGAAATCTTCGGTGCCTTCGATCCTAATATTTGATTCCTTTTCAGAGGGCTGGCCGGCAAGAGCGTCGTTGTCGAGCGCTGCGTGAAAACTCGAAAACGGAACTGCCAGACGAAACCGAATGTACGTTACACCACGCTCGGTCGAGCAAGTGGTCCCAGCCGCCCACTCCGAGGCGGTGATAAGTTCCGCGCCACGAGAGAATCCAAAAATCGACAGTGTATCCCGCGCGTATCCGACGAAATTCGCTAGAAATCCGTGAGCTTTGTTTGCGTCTTTGAATATATTGAAAATGCCGAACACCTAAGGCACCCCCACCCCTAGCCCCTCCCCACAAGGGGGAGGGGGACTTTTACGGTTCAGGCCGATGCCACGCATTTGACGTCGCAGTCCCAGGCACCGAAGTTCCCCTCCCCCTTGTGGGGAGGGGTAAGGGGTGGGGGTAAAGACGCCGATCATTTCATCAACTCCAGCGCTCGCAGAATTTCCTCTATGCAGCCGTCGAATGATGTTTCGAGCTCTCCCGTATTCAAACGGATGACCCTGTAGCCTTGGCCGGCAAACCACGCGTCGCGCGCACTGTCCCGCGCCATGCCTTCCGGCTCAAAGTGGAATTGGCCATCGACTTCGATGATGAGCTTTCGCTCATGGATCGCAAAGTCGGCAATGAATGGACCGACAGGAGCCTGCTTGCGGACATGCACGCCATAAAGGCGGCGGAACTCGCGCAGTTCGGACCACAGCTTCGTTTCGCCGTCGGTCATGTTCCGGCGCAGCGACCGCGCTCGGCGAATTGTCTTCGGCTGGATACCGGTCGGCATGGCGAAGTGAACCCCCACCCCTAACCCCTCCCCACAAGGGGGAGGGGAATGGCCGCCGACTCCCCTCCACCTTGTGGGGAGGGGTCAGGGGTGGGGGTAACTCGTTGCCCCTCACCCGGCCGCTGGGCGGCGGGCCACTCCCCGGGGGGGAGAGGCAAAGACCCACCAGCGTCGCGAACACCTTCAGCCATCCGACCGATCCATGAAACCCCTCACCCCACGATCTCCGCCGTTTCGACAACCGCGTGGAACAGCACGTCGGTGCCGGCCTTGGCCCAGTCCTTCGAGATGTCCTCCGCCTCGTTGTGCGACAAGCCGTCGACGCAGGGGCACATGATCATCGACGACGGCGCCACGCGGTTGATCCAGCAGGCATCGTGGCCGGCGCCGGAGATGATGTTGCGGTGCGAATAGCCAAGACGCTCGGCAGCGCGGCGCACGGCAGACACGCAAGCCTCGTCGAAGGTCACCGGATCGAAGCCGCCGACCTTCTGGAACTCGATGCCGAGCCCCATCTCGTCGGCGATCTTCGTCGCGCCGATCTTCAGCCGCTGCTCCATGTCGGTGATGACGGCAAGGTCCGGCGAGCGGAAATCGACGGTGAACACCACCTTGCCGGGGATGACGTTGCGCGAGTTCGGCAACACGTCGATGTGGCCCGCCGCGCCGACCGCATGCGGCTTGTGGCTCCAGGCGATCTCGTCGACCAGTTCGAGGATCCGCGCCATGCCGAGGCCGGCGTTCCGGCGCATCGGCATCGGCGTGGATCCGGTGTGCGCCTCCTTGCCGGTCAGCGTCACCTGCGTCCACGACAGGCCCTGCCCGTGCGTGACCACGCCGATGTCCTTGCCTTCGGCTTCGAGGATCGGCCCCTGCTCGATGTGCAGCTCGAAATAGGCGTGCATCTTGCGCGCGCCGACCTCCTCGTCGCCGACCCAGCCGATGCGCTTCAGCTCGTCGCCGAACTTGAGGCCCTTCGCATCAGTGCGGTCGTAGGCGAAATCGAGCGTATGCACCCCGGCGAACACGCCCGAGGCGAGCATGGCGGGGGCGAAACGCGTGCCCTCCTCGTTGGTCCAGTTGACGACGACGATCGGGTGCTTCGTCTTGATGCCGAGATCGTTGAGCGTGCGGATGACTTCGAGGCCGCCAAGCACGCCGAGCACGCCGTCGAACTTGCCACCGGTCGGCTGCGTGTCGAGGTGGCTGCCGACATAGACCGGCAGCGCATCCGGATCGGTGCCCTCGCGCCGCGCGAACATGTTGCCCGCCCTGTCGACGCCCATGGAAAGCCCGGCGGCATCGCACCAGCGCTTGAACAGATGGCGGCCCTCATTGTCGAAGTCGGTGAGCGTCTGGCGGTTGTTGCCGCCGGCGATTCCGGGGCCGATCTTCGCCATCTCCATCAGCGTGTCCCAGAGCCGGTCGGGATTGATCCTGAGGTTCTCGCCGGGGGCTGCCATGTCGTTACTCCATTCCCGATCAGTCGATCATCCTGAGCACTTCGCGGATGTGGTCGATCAGCTCGTTGATCTGGCCCTTGGTGATGATCAGCGGCGGCGACAGCGCGATGATGTCGCCGGTGGTGCGGATCAGCGCGCCGCGCTCATAGGCCTTGATGAAGGCGGAGAAGGCGCGCTTGGTCGGCTGGCCGGCGATCGGCTCCAGCTCGATGGCGCCGATCAGGCCGATGTTGCGGATGTCCTTCACGTGCGGCTCGCCGCGCAGCGAATGCAGCGCGTCTTCCCAGTAGGGCGCCAGTTCGGCGCCGCGCGTGAGCAGCCCCTCATCGCGATAGGTGTCGAGCGTGCCGATGCAGGCGGCCGACGCGATCGGATTGGCCGAATAGGTGTAGCCGTGGAAGAACTCGATGACGTGCTCGGGGCCGTTCATGAACGCGTCGTGGATCATGCCCTTCACGAACACCGCGCCCATCGGGATGACGCCGTTGGTCACGCCCTTGGCCGTGGTGATGATGTCGGGCGTAACGCCGAAATAATCAGCCGCGAACGGCGTGCCGAGGCGGCCGAACCCGGTGTTGACCTCGTCGAAGATCAACAGGATGCCGTGCTTGTCGCAGATGGCGCACAGCTTCTGCAGATAGCCCTTCGGCGGGATCAGCACGCCGGTCGAGCCGGCCACCGGTTCGACGATGACGGCGGCGATGGTCGAGGCGTCATGCAGCGTGACGATGCGCTCGAGCTCGTCGGCGAGATTGGCGCCATGCTCGGGCTCGCCGCGCGTATAGGCATTCTGCTCGGGAAGATGCGTATGCGGCAGATGGTCGACGCCGCCGAGCAGCGTGCCGAACATCTTGCGGTTGGTGACGATGCCGCCGACCGAAATGCCGCCGAAATTGACGCCGTGATAGCCGCGTTCGCGCCCGATCAGCCGGGTGCGCGCGCCCTCGCCGCGGGCGCGGTGATAGGCAATCGCCATCTTCAGTGCCGTCTCCACCGATTCCGAACCGGAGTTGGTGAAGAACACATGGTCCATGCCGGCGGGCGCGATGTCGATGAGCCGGTTGGCTGCCTCGAACGCCGCCGGATGGCCCATCTGGAACGCCGGCGCGTAGTCGAGTTCGGCCGCCTGGTCCTGGATCGCCTTGGTGATCTTCGGACGGCAATGGCCGGCGTTGCAGCACCACAGGCCCGCAGTGCCGTCGAGCACCTTGCGCCCGTCGGCCGTGACGTAGTGCATGTCGGAGGCACCGACGAACATGCGTGGCGCCTGCTTGAACTGGCGGTTCGCGGTGAACGGCATCCAGAACGCACGCAGGTCGTTCGGCATGGCCTTATGCCGGCTGGACATGGAAGCTCCTCCTTGTTTTGCAACCGGCCCCTGGCCGGCCCGCGTTGCGGGCGCTTGGAAACCGACGCCTTTGATGCTACGCGTTTTTTTGACCGATTGGACAAACGGTAACACCGCCATGGCCGCGGTCAAGCCAAGTTTCGACCTGCCGCGTCGTTTCCACAATGGCTGCGGCAACATGGCGGAGAACAGGACGATGGCGGAAGCCGCGCGGGCGCCCAGGACGCGGATCCAGCGGGAGAAGCGCGACCTCATCCTGGAGGCGGCGCTGGACGTGTTTTCGCGGTCAGGGTTCCGGGGCGCGACCATCGACGAGATCGCCGACGTGGCGGGCATGTCGAAGCCGAACCTGCTCTATTATTTCCGCTCCAAGGACGCCATCTACGAGGCGCTCATCCACGGCCTGCTCGATGTCTGGCTGAGGCCACTGCGCGATCTCGACGACATTGGCGATCCGTTGCAGGAACTGTCGGCCTACATCCGCCGCAAGCTCGAGATGGCGCGCGACTATCCGCGCGAGAGCCGGCTGTTTGCCAACGAGATCCTGCAGGGCGCGCCGCACATCCGGTCCATGCTGGAAGCCGAACTGAAGCCGCTTGTGGACGAGAAGGCCGAAACGATCCGGGGCTGGATCCGCGCCGGCAAGATCCGGCCGGCCGATCCGCACCATCTCATCTTCGCCATCTGGGCAACGACCCAGCACTATGCCGATTTCGACGCCCAGGTGCGCGTCGTGCTCGGGCCGCTCAAGGGGGGGGACGGCCGCTTCGAAGATGCCGCGCGATTCCTGGAAAGCCTGTTCCTGAATGGCCTCGCCCCCGGAAGCCGCTGACTCGGCGAGTTGGAGCGAACTGCTGCGCTCCGACTATGCCGGCGCGCTGGTGCTTCTGTGCGCCGGCATCTGGCTGCATGCCGGCGACGAGTTGATGGTGGCCACGGTCATCCCCGCAATGGTCGGCGACATTGGCGGCGATGCCTACATCAGCTGGACGACAGCGCTCTACGAGGTCGGCTCGATCACTGCCAGCGCGCTCGGCGCCTGGTTTGCCCGCCAGATCGGACTGAAGCGATCGCTGGTCATTGCCGCCCTGGTCTATCTGGCCGGCTGCCTGATCAGCGCGCTGGCGCCGCAGATGCCGGCGATGCTGCTTGGACGCCTTGTCCAGGGACTCGGCGGCGGCGCCATCGTCGCCGTGACGCTGGTCGCCGCCTGGCGCATGTTTCCCGGCCGGTTGCTGCCGCGGGCCGTCGCCGCCATTTCGCTGGTCTGGGGCGTGGCCGCCTTCGCCGGCCCGATGGTCGGCGCGCTCTTCGTCGAATGGGGCAACTGGCGCGGCGCCTTCCTGTTCTTCGCCGCGCAGGCGCTGATCTACGCGGTCGCCGCCTGGGCGCGCGGGCCATCCGAAGACACGATCGAGACCGGCCCTGCGCCCTTCCCGATCGGGCGCA